>Ga0307477_10000399_pt1 | contig 49767 bp, 46 predicted proteins | sample atmos_gasesECM2C_FD_203316 | JGI IMG/M metagenome (GOLD analysis project Ga0307477, IMG submission 203316) | Hardwood forest soil microbial communities from Morgan-Monroe State Forest, Indiana, United States - atmos_gasesECM2C_515 | ecosystem: Environmental > Terrestrial > Soil > Temperate... | reverse complement strand
GAATACCTTGGACGGAAGCACCTCAAGCATGGGGAAGTGGCCGCCTTGGATGCCGATCGTGGTCACGTTGCTGTTGGGGGCGAAGTTGAGCCCTTGCAGCCTGTAGCCCTGTGGTGTGATCACCAGGTCGTGATCTGGGTAGAGGTTGAGCACCGGAACGTTGATCTCGTGAACCCGAGCTATGTCTATGGTCACCGCATTGCTAATCGATTGAAAGTCGCCGCACGGGTTCTTGACGACCATGCGCATGATCGCGTCGACGACGGCCGGATCGGCGTAGGGAAAGGCGTTATCTCTGATCTCTTGATCCGATTGGATGAAGCGGGCGTAGCCGTCCGGCCCGCCTTGCTGTGCAGGCTGGCCTCCGCTGGCGCAGATGGATATCACGTCACCCGTCCATCGGAACGCGTTGGCCGTGAAGCCTTGATCCGCCCAACCGAGCAGCGCCAGACCATCGATGTCCTTGTACGAGTAGGCCTCGACCTCGATGATTAAACCGCCGACATCCTGGCCGGCGGTCACGACCGTCCGGAATTGCTTGGGCACCGCTCCCTCTATCGTGTAGGAGCCCGACCGGAGGCGCTGAACGATCTGATGGAGGATGTCGGCCTCGGCTCCGAAGCACGTTTGCGTGCCGCGGGGCTGCCCACTCGACAGATATCCGAGACGGTCAATCACGAGCGACACGTGCCCCCGTCGCGCCATGGCCGCGGCGTAGTCGTAGCCATTAATGGCTTTGAAGTTCCACATCCACCCCGCCACGTTGAACCCGTGCACGTAGACGGTAACGGCGGCGGCCTTGTTCCCCGCCAGGGCGGACGGTGGAGCCACGAGAGTCCCGTGCACCTCATAAGGGCTGCCGTCGGCGGTGCAGGGGACCCCCGAAGTGTTCCGGTTGGTGACGTCGAATACCACCTGCCTTTCGACGACGTCTCCGTTGATCGTTGAGCTCGCGTACGGCCCGCCACCGCCACTGAAGGAGCCTCCGCTCTGTGCGCGTGCCGCGCTTAGCGGAGTGGCGACGAAGAGGGCCAGCAATGCGGCAGTGGCGACGAGTCGTCGACGCATCTGTGGTCTCCTAGAGTGAATTGTCAGCTCGAGCGGATGGTGGTGGAAGGGCGCCCTCGAAATGGACGCCAGCGGAAACGTTCGTCACTCGTGGATCGGCCTATCGGCGGGATGGAGCGGACCCCACCAAAACGCCGGAAGGGCGATCTCACAATCGCCCTTCCACTCGAGGGCGCGGAGCTGTTCGACGCTCCGTCGCCCGGTGATGGCCCGGAGCAACTCAAAGGGCTCCCCGGTGAGGAGCACCTCGGCTTCGTGGGGGCCGAGCTCCCACCCGTCACCGGTTCTCACGAGGAGGGAGATACCGCGCTCGGCGGCTGATTCGACTAGACGTGCGGCCGCAAACGCGAGCCCTATCCGCACGGCGTCGCAATCACGCGCCCCAGGAACACCGAGCGCTCCCCGGATGTCGTGCTCATGACTCACGGCATCGGCGACACCTTGGTGAGCGATGTCGCCCGCGCCGTCCATGAGTGGTTCCACGACAAGCGCGTGTTCGTTCCATTCCTGGAGCACCTCGGTCAAGGACAGCCGTCGGCGGGCCACAACCTGCTCGGCCGTGCGTCGTTCGGTGCCGGCGTCTTCCAGCCTTCCAGCAACCGCATCGGCCAGATTGCCCGACAGGTGGGCGATGACGTCGTGCACCGTCCACCCGGGGCAGGCAGGCACGGCCGCTCGCGCCTCCGCTTCCTCGAGCCGGCGGCAGATCTCGGTGATCCGTTCTCGGCAGCCTTGGTAGGCCCTGGCTACTTCGCCCATTGTCGTGACTCCCGTGTGAGAGGACCATCGCCGTCGCCACTACTGCATCTCGTCGATGGGCCGGGACGGGTAGGCATGGCGAGCGTTGCGACGACGAGCCCGCACTTGCGCACGGGCCTAGTTAACCCCACACTTCTGAAAAGGTCAACTTCTATTGTTGATCTCTTCTAGAAGTGTGTGGTGAACTACGGATGTGGATGCGGCGATCCGAGCCATTGGCGAACCAAGGCGGCGCGAGATCCTCCGGCTGGTGTGGGACGCCGAGCGGTCCAGCGGCGAGATCGCCTCACACTTCGACGTCACCGGACCGGCCGTGTCCCAGCACCTCAAGGTCCTGCGTGAGGCCGGGCTCGTGAACGAGCGCCACGAGGGCACCCGCCACCTGTTCTCCGCGAACCGTCTCGCCTTGCTCCAGCTGCGGGACCACCTCGCCTGGATGTGGGACGACGGACTAGCTGATCTCAAGCGGATGGCCGAGACCGAGGCCCGAACTGTGGAGCGCCGTGGTCGCTGAACGCCACCTCAAGCTCATGCCCAAGGTGATCGAGGCGGGAGCAGGCGAGATCGGGCGGGAGATATCGATCGACGCGCCGCCCAAGACTGTCTTCTCCTACTTCACCGACCCCGCCAAGCACAGGCTCTGGCAGGGCACCGACGTGGAGCTCGACCCACGCCCGGGCGGCGCCCTACGCATCAACTTCGGACCCGGTTACATCGCGGTCGGTACCTACTTGGAAGTCGAACCACCTACGAGGCTCGTCTATACGTGGGGATGGGCCGAAGAGGGGTCGATGGTTCTCCCCCCCGGTGCAAGCAAGGTCGAGGTCACCCTCGAGCCGGTCGGTGCCGGTACCTTGCTGCGTCTCCGTCATTCCGGTCTCCCTGAGAAGGCTTTCAAATTGCACGGGGACGGGTGGGACGAGTCGCTTCGTGAACTCCACCGTCGCCTCGCTACAACAGCTCAGTCCTGAGCTCCCACTACTTGCGAGGGTGGTGGGCGCACTGATCTCGATGGGGCATGAGGTGATTCCGTCGGCTCCTGTCTGCGAGGGCAGCAAGTGGCTTGAGTAACGGGGAAGCCCATACTGGTTGGAGCTAACGCGCTGGTCGGGCGGTCGAGCCCCTGACAAGCTCGGCCTGTGGCCGGATCGGTTGTTGAGACGGTGAGCCGGTGGGTCCCGACTGGGTCTCTGCGATCAGACCCTGTACCTGCCGATGCAGTCCGTCTCCCCGGTGCGGTCAGCGTTTGGAACTGCATGCGCCCTCGTGGCGCTCCGCCGTTCATCTCGGCACAGCGCCGTCCAGGTCCAACAGCGGACTGCCTTTGGCGGAAAACCACTGAATACCGTTTGCGAACTTACATTTGGCGACCAGGCTCATCCTGAAGCAAGGTGCAGAGCCTTGGAAACATTGACCTCCCCTGTCCCCGGCTTGGTCCTCGCGACGCCGGCCGAGCCGGGCGTCATCGTGCGGGCCGGTGCCACCGTCATTGTCATCGAATCGATGAAGATGGAGAACCTGGTTCTCGCTCCCGCCTACGGGCGTGTCGGCGAAGTCCTGGTTGCGCCTGGTGAGTCCGTCGATATGGGCCAGCCGTTGGTGACGTTCGAGACTCTGCACGCTCCAGAGGCGACTGCGTTTTCGTACGACATACGCGACGAGCCAGAGTCAGACCATCTCCGCACTGACCTCGCCGAGCTGTTGGAACGCCGGCTCCTACTTCGGGACGAGGCAAGGCCGGAGGCCACTGCCCGGCGTCACGCCTCGGGCAAGAGGACAACACGCGAGAACGTCGCCGACCTGTGCGACGAGGGAAGCTTCGTCGAATATGGCGGCTTCGCTGTGGCGGCGCAGGCGTCTCGGCGGTCGACCGACGATCTGCGGGCCAACACTCCAGCCGACGGGCTCGTCGCCGGAATCGGCCGAGTCAACGGGGACGTCTTTGGAGAGGCTGGCCGCTGTGCGGTCCTCTCCTACGACTACACGGTCCTGGCAGGCACCCAGGGTCAGCGGAACCATCAGAAAAAGGACCGGCTATTCGAGTTGATCGACCGGCTCCGCCTGCCCGTTGTGCTGTTTGCGGAGGGAGGAGGGGGACGTCCAGGAGACACGGATATGCCTGTGATCTCGGGACTCGATACCAGAGCCTTCGCGCTCTACGCCCGCCTGAGCGGACTCGTTCCGCTGATCGGGGTCGTGGAGGGTCGGTGCTTTGCTGGCAATGCGGCATTGCTCGGCTGCAGCGACGTGATTATCGCAACCCGCGATGCGAACATCGGGATGGGTGGCCCGGCAATGGTCGAGGGCGGTGGCCTCGGTTCTTTCACACCCGACGAGATCGGCCCAGTGGAAGTGCAGGAACCAAACGGGGTCATCGACATCCTTGTCGACAACGACACCGAGGCGGTCGCCATCGCCAAGAAGTACATCTCGTACTTCCAGGGGCGGCTCCCAACGTGGAGGGAGAGGGACCAACGACGACTCCGCCACATCGTGCCAGAGAACCGGTCCGGCCTCTACGAGGTGCGGGAGGTCATAGCGACGATGGCCGACGAAGACAGTGTTCTTGAGCTGAGGCCACGTTTTGGTGTGGGGATCGTGACGGCGCTGGCACGCGTCCAGGGGCGGGCTCTGGGGGTCATTGCCAACAACGTCAAGTACCTCGGCGGGGCCATCGATGCCCCCGCCGCTGACAAGGCTGCCCGCTTCATGCAATTGTGCGATGCCTTCGGCCTCCCGGTGCTCTCACTTTGCGATACCCCGGGATTCATGGTTGGTCCAGAGGCGGAGAAGACGGCCCAAGTTCGCCACTTCAGCCGCATGTTCGTCACGGGGGCGAATCTCCAGGTCCCCATGATGACGATCGTGCTTCGCAAGGGCTATGGGCTCGGCGCGCAATCGATGGCCGGCGGGTCTTTCCGGGAGCCGCTCTTTACCGTGTCGTGGCCTTCTGGTGAGTTCGGTGGTATGGGCCTGGAGGGTGCCGTTCGGCTTGCGATGCGTCGGGAGCTGGAGGCCATCGACAACCCAGAGGAGCGACAAGCCTTCTTCGAGCAGCTTGTGGCCCGGGCCTACGAGCGGGGCAAACCGCTCTCGATGGCGGCGAATCTCGAGATCGACGACGTCATCGACCCGGAAGAGTCACGGGGGCGAATAATTGCGATGCTGTCGTCCCAACCCTCGGTCCCGCCGCAGCCTGAACGGCGACGCCCGTTCATAGACACCTGGTAAGAGTCCACGACGTTGCTCCAGGACGCACAGCAGCGATACCCATCAGATGCTCTACCGACCGAGGCGGAAACGATCAGGGCAGCCTGCAATGGCGCGCTCGTGGCGGAAGCTGGACAGTCTCGAACATCATGCAGAGAATGCCGACGGCAGGCATCGGGCTCTCGAGCCAGCACCAATTTGACCTGAGGGTGGTACATGGAGACGCGACCGTTACGGATCGGCCTTGTGGGTTGCGGGATGATCGGGCAGATTCACGCTGACGGCCTTCGCAAGCTCACTGAGGAGGGCGAGGTCCTTCCGATCGGCGCGGCGGATCCTTCCCACGAGGCGAGGGAGGCCGTCGTCCGCAACTGCCCGTTTCACTATGTCACCGACGATCCCGCCGAAGTCATCTCAGATTCAGCCATCGACGCTGTGATGATCGCATCGCCGACGGCTACGCATCGTGATCTCGTGCTAGCGGTGCTGACGAGCGGGAAGCCCCTCTTCTGTGAGAAGCCGCTGGCTCCTGCTTTCCCGCAGATTCTGGAGCTGTGCAGCGCCGCAGAGGCATCAGGAGTCGTCGCACAAGTGGGCTTCCACTCGCGTTTTCACCCCGTCGTTAACCAACTGCGCGATGCCGTTACTTCGCATGAGCTCGGACGTCCAATGGGCTACGTGCTGCGCGACGATCAGTACTGGCCTACCGGTGAGGTGGTACCTGGCCATAGCTCGTGGCGTTCCCAGCGACACATCGCAGGTGGAGGAGCCTTGCTGGAGCACTCCATCCACAGCGCGGACCTCGTCTGCTGGCTTTTCGGCCCAGCCGGCCATGTCTCCGCATTTGGGCGTTCGATGTTCGGCTACGACGTCGAGGACGTCGCGGCAGTCAGCGTTGAGCACGAATCCGGTGTCGTCGGCACGTTGCTCACCATCTTCAACGGTGTGCGCGGACGCGAGGAACGGCGATTCGAGGTGTTCTTCGAGCATGGGGCGATCGAACTCACGACAGATTTCATCGTGGGTGCTCCAGAGGACAGCTATCTCGTCCAGCGTCCCGATAATGCCGCAGAGCGACCGAACTTACAAGAACTGCGAGAGGGCTACTTCACCAGGCTCGGTATCACTCGCCGTGACTTCCTCTTCTACACGTATCTCTCCGATCGGAGTTGGGTGCGGGCAGTGCAACACAAAACCCCGCCTTCGCCCGACTTCGCCGACGCGCTGCACGCTCACACGCTTGTCGAAGCGGCTTATCGGTCGATGACCTCGGGACAGCGCATTGCCACTCGCGATCTCGGCCCGGCCTAGCCCTCTCCGGCCCGGAAGTCGCTCGACGAGTACTGCGTCAGCCTAAGTGAGAGGTCGCCCTCGTCGACCAGGGGTAGCGGGGTTCGCTAGAGGTCTTGCAGCGACACAACGGCGCCGGCTCGTAACACTGAGATTGGACCGCTTTCGCTGACGACAACGACCGTTGCAGATGGGTCGTCGTAGCTGTATCGGAGCGCAGAGGTGTGGCGGGTCCCTCGCCACGGCGCCAGTTCGCGCTCCGCCCTTCGAGTGGGCACCAGTCGCACTCCGAGCAACCGGAGGACTCCTCCGGCGTCGAACACCGCCGCCCCGTCGACCTGGGCCAATGCGTGGCGAATCGGCCCCAGGTGGAAGGGTTTTCGCACCAGGAGCGGCGGTGGGCGTGAGAGCTGTTCCTCCATGCCCGGGGCAGGGAGTTCGCCCGGCCGCTGGACAAGCAAGGCCCCGACCCCGAGCGCCCCGAGGTCATACACGGCCAACCGGAGGATGGCCTCGAGAACCCCGAGGTCGCCCGGCGAGCCGTTGGCCGCCAACGCGCTGAGCCACTGGGCCACGGGCGGCTCGTGGTGCCAGCGCAATCCGTCCCACCTCAAAACGCCGAACTCGCCGACGATCCGCACGGCACCCGATGGATGACGCTGGACCAACACAGCACCCATAGCCTCGGCAAGCACCACGAGGTCGCGTTCGGAGCCAGCGGGCCGATCGAAGAGCAGCCACTCGTCACGCTTGTCTGAGGTGCTTCGGACCAGCCAGCTGGAAAGTCCGTCGACGAATCGACGAGCGTCGTTCAGCGGTGTCTCGCCGAGCGAGATCCGTGCGATCTCGAGCTCGGTGGTCTCCGACCATCGTTCAGGTGCGATCGTCGGCTCGAGGACGGTGCCGCCGCTCGGGACAAACCGTTCGTGCACCTCTGGTCGCAGGGCCCAGTCGACTTCTTCGAGGATCATGGCTCTCGCGTTCGTGGGGAACCCCGGGAGTCCCAGCTCCTCGAGCTCTTCACCGAGTCGTCTCAGCCGGCGCGACCGTCGATCAGTTTCTGAACTCGTCGTGCGAGTCAGATGCTCAGGAGCGGTTCCGGCCACGGCTTCCTCCTTCCTTCTCAATGCGAGACGGGCCCGGTCGGACCAGCATCAACGCAGCAATCGCCCAGACTACGGCCGGCGACCCGAACTTCCACACCCTTGACTGGGGCGACCTTTGAGTACCGGGATCGAGGGTGGACATCGCCCGTCGACGGAATTTCCCCGACCCCCAGCCGGCTCGGCCGAGTTGGCGAGTGTGGAAGTCCAAGCCCTCCGGGATTTCGGCTGATCACGAGTCCTCAGCCATCATGAGGAGGGACTCGTGAGGGGAGCTCTGACTCGAACGATGGACATGGAGTGGGGGCTGCGACAGGTTCCGCCCGAGATCAACGAGAGCTATGTGAACGCGGGATGGTGGCGCGATGACACGGTGGGCCAGATGCTCGCGGGCGCCATTCGCAATCGACCCGAGCTCACCGTCAAGATCCGTTCGTCGGTGCGGCCCTGGACGGGGACCTTTGCGGACGTTCTCGACGCCTCCCGACGAGTGGCCGGGTCCCTGCGGGCACGCGGAATCGGAGCCGGTGATGTGATCGCCTTTCAACTCCCCAACTGGGTCGAAGCCGCGGTGACCTTCTGGGCGGCCGCGCTGGTAGGTGCCACCGTGACCCCCATTGTCCATTTCTACGGCCCCAAGGAGGTGGCCTACATACTCCGGCGGACCTCCGTCCGAGCTCTCGTCACCGCTGACCGATTTGGACGCCAGGACTATCTCGCCCCACTAGAGGAGATAAGGCAGAGAACGCCGGCTCTCGAGCTCGTGGCTGTTGTCGGGGAAAGTCGTATTCCCCCGTGGGCTGAGTCGTTCGAAAGACTGCTTGGTGACAAGCCATTCACCGAGCCGGCGCAAGCCGACCCCTCCTCTCCGGCTCTGATCGCCTACACATCCGGGACGACCTCAGACCCCAAGGGCGTCGTCCATTCGCATCGAACGATCGGCTTCGAGATCCGACAGCTGGCTGCCATGCAAGCCGGAAATCCGCCGCTGCTCGTGGGGGCCCCAGTGGGTCATGCGATCGGCATGTTGAGCGGGCTTCTCCTTCCAGTCTGGAAGGGCGAGCCGATCAACCTCATCGATACGTGGGACCCAGCCGCCGTGCTCGCCGGCATGCTTGAGGATCACCTGGCGGCGGGGAGCGGTGCGACCTACTTTCTGACCAGCCTGCTCGACCATCCAGACTGCACTGAGGCACACCTGAAGCTGATGAGCCGCATCGGCCTCGGGGGTTCCCCGGTGCCGTCGGCTGTGACGGAGCGGATGGCGAGGCTCGGAATCTCGGCCATCCGCTCCTACGGGTCCACAGAACACCCCTCCACAACTGGAGCCCGGCACGAGGAGCCCGAGGCCAAGCGCCACCACACAGACGGACGGCCACTGCTCGGCGTCGAGTTACGCCTGGTCGACGAGGATGGCCACGAGGTGCCGGCCGGCGATCGAGGCGAGATCTGGAGCCGAGGCCCCGACTGCTGCATCGGCTACACCGAACCCAGCCTGACTCGTGCGAGCTTCGATTCGAAAGGATGGTTCGCCACAGGGGACATCGGAGTGCTTGACGCCGAGGGGTATCTGACCATCGTGGATCGCAAGAAAGACATCATCATCCGAGGTGGCGAAAACATCAGCGCCCTCGAGGTGGAGGAGATGTTGCTGCGCATTCCCGGTGTGGCTGAGGCCGCGGTCGTGGCGGTTCCCGACGAACGGTTGGGAGAGCGCGCATGCGCATTCGTCCGACTCGCCGAGCCCTCGGCGGACCTCACCTTGGACAGTGTGCGAGCACAGCTCCAGCGCGCCGGCTTGGCGCGGCAAAAATGGCCTGAGGCGCTGCGAGTGGTGCCGGACCTTCCACGTACACCATCCGGCAAAGTCAAGAAGTATGTCTTGCGCCAACAGCTCGCCTCTGAGCAGGCGCACCCCGAGCACCAGACCCGCTAGCTCCCCGCCTCGCCCCCAGGTCGACCTTTCGGCGTTGGCCCTGATCTCGCCCACCTTGCCAATCAAGCTAAGGCGCCCATGGGGAGCTCGCCACCATCCGGCCCGCCCCACTGCGATCGCCGCACGCCGGGCCTTCGAGCGGCAATGCCTCCCAGGACCGACCATCACTACGATCTCACCGTGCCTTCCGACTTGACCTTCAAGCTGATGAACCAGATCCACCGGGCGGTTCTCCGGGGCTCCGGCGGACGGATTGGATGGTTCGTGCCGGGGTTCCGGATGCCTGTCGTCGAGCTCACGACGACCGGGAGGAAGACCGGACAGCCACGAACCACGATGCTCACGTCCCCCTACCAGGAGGGCTCAACGGTGGTGCTCGTTGCCTCGGCAGGTGGCAACGACAGTCACCCGGCCTGGTACCTGAACATCCTGAGCAACCCCGACGTCACGGTGGCCATGGGCGGGAAGCCCGCTCAGAACATGAAGGCTGAGCCCGCCAGTCCTGAAGAGCGAGCCCGCCTCTGGCCCGTCGTGACTCGAGACCACCCGAACTACGCCGGATACCAACGCAAGAGTCGGCGCGAGATACCCCTCGTTCTTCTCCGACCCCCACCTCAGTAGTCCTTGAGCGCGTGTTCTTGAGGCCATGGAATGGGCAGAGGGAACGTGTGAATCCACACCGTGCTGCAGATGATGTCTAAATGGGAGCTACTCAGACGTCGTCTCGTTCACCGGCATCCCGTGTCGACGCCGAGTCGGCTTCGGTGCGGGCGCTGGGGCTCGCGGCCGCCCGTCGTCGGGCCACCGCCCTCCTGGTAGGGGCCACCGCCCTCTTCGTCGCCGTGACAGCAGTCGGGGCCCATGGAACCGTCCTCGGCTACGTGCAGGCTGGCGCAGAGGCTTCCATGATCGGGGGGGTTGCCGACTGGTTCGCAGTGGTGGCCCTTTTCCGGCGTCCCCTCGGCCTGCCGATACCCCATACGGCCCTGATCGTCGAGCGCAAAGACCAGTTCGCCGTCACTCTGGGTCAGTTTGTGCAGGAGAACTTTCTCAATGCCGATGTTCTGGCCGAGCGGGTTCGCTCTTTGGCTGTAGTTCGCCGCCTAGCGACCTGGCTAGCCGACAAGAACAATGCCGCAACCGTGGCCGGGCACGCCGCCGATGTGGTTGTCAGCGTGGCCGAGGCCCTTCGCGATGAGGACGTGCAATCCGTGCTCACCGTCGAGCTGGCCCGGGCCGCGGAGGCCATCGACGTAGCGCCGCTGGCTGGCCAGGCTCTTCGGGTCATGACCGCCGGCGGCCGCCACACCGAGCTGTTTGACGCGATCGTCTCGGGTGCGGACCGGTATTTGGCCGACCACCGCGTGGAGTTACGCGCCCGCTTCGAGGCTGAGAGCCCGAGCTGGGTGCCCGATGCAGTAGATCGTCTGGTCTTCGACCGTTTGCATGCCCGCGCGCGCCGGTGGCTAGCCGCCATGCTTGAGGATCCTGACAGTGAGGCGAGGCGTCAGTTCGAAACCTGGATTGCGGGACTCGCTGACCGTCTCCAGTCATCCCCTGAGCTGAGGGAACGCATCGAGCGGCTCAAGCACGACGTTTTGAGTCGTGCCGAGCTACGGGAGTGGTCGGCGTCGCTGTGGCTCGAGGCCAAAGACGCGCTGCGTGCCCAAGCGGCCGACCGAAATTCCGAACTGCGCCGTCGCCTGACTGGTGCACTGATGGCCGTGGGAAGGCGTCTGGGTTCGGACCCCCGCCTTGAGGCAAGCGTCGAACGCGTGGTCGAGAGAGGAGTCCACGCAATCGCCGACCAATTCCACGACGAGCTCGCCGGCCTTGTCACCGGAACGATCGAACGGTGGGACGCCTCCGAAACGGCAACTCAGCTGGAACTCCTCCTCGGGCGGGATCTGCAGTTCATCCGCATCAACGGCACCGTGGTTGGTGCTGCGGTCGGGCTCGCGCTCCACGCCATTGCCGAGGGGTTTTAATGACCGCGCTTGTGCTCCTCGGCACGCCAATCGAGCACGCAGCGCAGCATCTCGCGCGCCAACGGCTGAGGCGCCTTGTCCGGCGACGACCACCGCGCCCACCACCGGCGCCACCCGTCGAGGCGATCGCCGGTTGATCAACGTTCAGGCCGCTGACCCTCCTGAACCCGCATCGGGACGGACCCGGCCACGCTCGGGGCTGGCAACATGGTCGGAATGGAACTCAAGGTGGTGCGCTACGACATTGCCGACAAGGTCGCGACGATTACGCTCAACCGCCCCGACCGTCTCAACTCGTGGACGGGCCGGATGCACACCGAATATCGGTGGGCGCTGGCCGAGGCTGATTCCAATCGCTTGGTCCGGGTGATCGTGGTAACTGGCGCTGGGCGGGCGTTTTGTGCCGGCGCAGACAGCCGTGCTCTGTCTGGACATGTAGAGCGCGGTGTTTACGATGCGGGCACACCCGATGACTTGAGCAACCCTGGCTTCGGCGTCGACCCGCGCTTCGATGCCGACTTCGCCTATCACTTCGGTCTCACAAAGCCGGTTATCGCCGCGATCAACGGGCCCGCGGCAGGGGTGGGCCTGGTACTGGCCTGCTTTTGCGATATCCGCTTCGCAGCTCCTCGTGTCAAGCTGACAACGGCCCACGGCCGGCTCGGATTGCCGGCCGAGTACGGCCTCTCCTGGCTCCTGCCTCGGATGATCGGCCTCACCCGTGCCAACGATCTGTTGTTGTCCAGCCGCGTGTTCCTGTCCGAGGAGGCCGCCGAGATGGGTCTCGTCAACGAAGTGGTGCCCTCCGAGCGGCTCATGGTTCGGGTTATGGAGTACGCGGCCCAGTTGGCCACCACAGTCTCCCCTTCGTCCCTACGGGCCACTCGGCGCCAGATCTACACAGACCTGCACGGTGACGCCGCCAGCGCGGTCAATCGGGCCCAGGGGCTGCTCGAGGAGATGGTGAAAGGTCCTGACTTCGCCGAAGGCTTCGCCGCCTTCCAGGAGAAGCGCGCCCCCCGCTTCCCCGATCCGGAGGGGGTCGGCCGTGATTGAGCGGAGAAACGATCGTGTCACAATGCTTGATTCGGGGAAAAGGCGCTTCTTGTTTGCGGTTGTCTCCGCGATCATCAGCTCTGGCGTCGCAGGATGTACAGACACGACAATAGGAGGCGGGAACCATGGTGGCAGTGTGTCATCGACGCCGGTCTCGGGCGCCCGTGGTGATTCGCCCACTTCGGCACGTTCGTCTGCTGCCGCCGACGTAGCAGTCACGGGCTGTAAACAAGACCAGATTGACAACACTCAGGTGGACGTATCAGGCACGATTTTCAATCGATCATCGGTGACCTCCGACTACAGTTTCGTAGTAGACGTTCTCAACAATTCGCTGCCTAGTGCGCAGGCAAGCGTCACAAAGGTCGGCGCTCCCCCTGGTCTAGTCGAGACGTGGTCAACGACGTCTACGATCGGTGGGGCCACCTCCGGCTCATTTACGTGCCGAGTAAGAAGTGTCATACGCACGCCGTCGCAATCCTGAATTGCCTCCCGAATGTGGCTTTGGAGTGGTGAACAGGGGCTACTCCAACGTGACAGGGGGAGTGACGCTGGACCAGTGAGACGGGAAAGAGCGATTCGCTCCCTATTGGGACTTCACGAGCTCGACGCAAAGATCGGGAGGGTTTCGTCCCATCCGAGCACCTTCGTTAAGACCGGCCCCGCTCTCGGGCGCGCGTCGCTTGATCGAGGACGAGCTTGCGCAGCCGCACGGCCTTGGGAGTCACCTCCACGCATTCGTCGGGTCCGATGAATGCGAGGGCTTGCTCCAGCGAGAAGTGCAGGTGGGGGGTGAGACGCTCAAGCTCCTCGGCTGTTGACGACCGATAATTCGTCAACTTCTTCTCCCGGCACGGGTTCACGTTCATCTCGTCGGGCCTCGAGTTCTCACCAACGATCATGCCCTCGTACACCTCTGTTCCCGGACCGACGAACAATGTGCCGCGTTCTTCCAACGCCATGAGCGCATAGGAGGTTGTCACTCCGCGCCTGTCCGCCACCATCGAGCCGTTTCGCTTGATGCGCAGGTCACCGTGCCATGGCTCCCAGCCATCGAAGACATGGTGCAGGATGCCCGTCCCCCGCGTTTCGATGACGAACTCAGTACGGAAACCCACGAGGCCACGCGCTGGCACCCTGTAATCCATGCGCACCCAACCTGTGCCGTGGTTCACCATCTCCTCCAACCGACCGAAGCGCAGAGCGAGGAATTGGGTCACGACTCCGACGTACTCGGAAGGAACGTCAAGGGCGACGTGCTCCATGGGCTCGTGCAGCCGGCCGTCGATGACGCGGGTCACCACCTGAGGCTTTCCTACCGTCAGCTCAAAGCCTTCCCTGCGCATGGTTTCGACGAGCACCCCAAGCTGGAGCTCACCGCGACCTTGAACCTCCCAGCTGTCCATCCGTGTCCCGGGAATCACCCGTAGAGAGACGTTTCCCACGAGTTCTGCGTCAAGCCGGCTCTTGAGGAGACGGGCGGTGAGCTTCGACCCATCGGACCCGGCCGTCGGTGCGGTATTCACGGCAATGGTCATCGCGAGGCTGGGCTCGTCGACCACGATGGGCCGGAGAGGCCGGACGTCTTCGGGATCTGCCAGCGTTTCGCCGATCGTCACTTCTGGAAAACCTGCGACCACCGCGATCTCGCCCGGGCCGGCCGAACTGACGGGCACACGCGCCAGGGCCATCGTGGTGAAGAGCTCGGTCACCTTGGCCCGCTCGACCGTGCCGTCGAGCCGACACCACGCCACGGTGTCACCTTGGTGGATCGTGCCGTTGTGAACCCGGCATACGGCCAGACGCCCGAGGTACGGGGAGGCGTCGAGATTCGTCACCAGCGCTTGCAGTGGAGAATCCGGGTCGTAGGCGGGCGCCGGCACGGTCCCGATCATGGCGTCGAACAAGGGTACGAGGTCGGGGCTCAATGCGGCCGGCTCAGTGCCCGCCTGACCTGTCCGCGCATTGGCGTACAGCACCGGAAAGCCGATCTGGTCCTCGTCGGCGTCCAGATCCAGGAAGAGTTCCTCGACTTCGTGGACCACCTCGGCTACCCGGGCGTCAGCGCGGTCGATCTTGTTGATGACGACGATGACCGGCAAGCGGGCTTCGAGCGCCTTGCGGAGGACGAAGCGGGTCTGGGGAAGCGGGCCCTCCGAGGCGTCCACGAGCAGCAGGACGCCGTCCACCATGGCCAGTGCTCGCTCGACCTCACCGCCGAAATCGGCGTGACCCGGTGTATCGACGATCGTGATCTTGCACGATCCGTACTGCACCGAGGTGTGCTTCGCCAGGATCGTGATGCCCTTCTCCCGCTCGAGGTCGCCCGAGTCGAGCACCCGATCGGTCGTCTCCTCGTGGGCCTGGAACGCCCCGGTCTGGCGAAGCATGGCGTCGACCAGCGTCGTCTTGCCGTGGTCCACGTGGGCCACGATGGCCACGTTTCGGAGGTCGTCGCGTCGGAGCATGGGCACGTGAGGGTACCTGGCCCCTCGTAGAGCGGTGCCATCAGACGACCGGGGAGAGGACGGTGTCGTCGATAGCCGGCAGCACCCGGGTCCGAACTGGCCGCTGCACCCCGATTGGTCCGTGAAAGGCCCCGGCTCCAGGCGTTTCGTAGCTGGTCCATCGTCCCGGCCGGGGTTCAGGAGCCGGGCCGGCCGGCCGATGTCCCAGGTGTATCTCTCTTTGGAGGAGCGATGGATCCTGGGTGGCTGGAGCGCCTCGTCTTGGAGCTGCCCGACGCCGTAGTGGTGGCCGACGCCTCGGGGGACCTCATCTGGGCCAATCCCGCGGCGGAGCGAATCTTCGGCCTCACCAATAGCGACATCTTTGGTTCCAGTGCGCTCGAACTTCTCCATCCTGAGGACCGTGAGCTCGCTATCGCGTCGCTGAACAGCGTCCGGGGCAAGCACGTCGGCTCCCCTATCGAGCTGCGGGTCAAAGCAGCGACCGGGTGGAAGCTGGTCGAATTGATCGGCGCCAACCTCATCGGCAAGCCGCCGATCGACGGACTCGTCTGGTGTGTGCGCGACCTCACCGAGCGTCGCCGTTGGGAGGTGGCGACGGACGACACAGAGCGGTTCAGATCCTTGGTGCACAATTCGGCCAGCATTCTCCTGCTGCTGGACCGAACGGGCACGGTGCAGTCGGTCTCGGCGGCGATTACTCGGCTGCTCGGCCACGACCAAGAATTGTTGGAGGGCCAACCCCTGGAAGATCTGGTCGTCCCGCCGCATCGAGTGCAATGGCGGGCCGCCCTGGCTGCAGCCCTGGACGAGGATCAATCGGTTGAGGGTCCAACCAATGTCGAAGTCGACCTTCGACGCCAAGACGGCGGCGTCCCGGTCCCCTGCGAGCTGAGCATCGTGAATCTGCTGGACGATCCGACCGTCAACGGGCTTGTGGTGTCCGCACACAACATCAGCCAACTGCGCGCGACTCGCGATGCGTTGGAACGTCTCGCCACCCACGACCCGTTGACCGGACTGCCCAATCGGACCCTGATCCTGGACCGCATTGCAGAGATGCAAAAGCGCGGTCGCCGCACGGGCGGCGACGGGGCCGTGCTGTTCATCGACCTCGACCGGTTCAAGGACGTCAACGACTCGCTCGGCCATCGTGTCGGAGACGAGGTATTGCGCAAGGTCGCCGTCCGGTTCCAGAGCGTGTTGCGGGAGTCGGATTCCATCGGACGTCTCGGAGGCGATGAATTCGTGGTGTTGGTCGAGGGATCTGGACTGGGCGATGCCGAGGCCGCTGCCCAACGACTCCTCGATGAGCTCGTGGTCCCATTTGCCGTCTACAGCGCGGCCCGACCCCAGCTGACCATATCGGCCAGCATTGGCATCGTCTCCGGCGCGTACGCCTCAGCTGAGGATCTGCTCATGGACGCCGACGTGGCGCTGTACGAGGCCAAGGCCGCGGGTCGCAACAGAGCTGTGCGATTCGAGCCTCACATGCGCGGCGAGTTCCGTACCCGCATCGAGCTCGAGAGAGATTTGCGGCTCGCGGTGGCCGCCAACGAGTTCTTCCTCGTCTATCAACCGGTAATCCAGCTGGCCGACGGCGCGGTGCGGAGCATGGAGGCGCTCCTGCGGTGGCGACGTCCGTCGGGACGTGTCGTGCCGCCCGACTCGTTCATCCCCGCTCTCGAGGAGACGGGTCTCATCGTCGAAGTCGGGGCCTATGTGCTCGACCGGGCTTGCCGCCAGGCTCGGCGCTGGGCCGATACTGGATTCCCCACCGCGGTCTCCGTCAATGTCTCACCCCACCAGTTCGAGACCGACACCTTTGTCGACGACGTGCGCATGGCCTTGGAAAGCTCCGGTTTGGATTCGAAGTCCTTGATTCTGGAGATGACCGAGACCACCCTGATGCGCGACTCCCGCGAATCCGACCTGCGACTGGCCACGTTGAAGGACCTCGGCGTCCGTCTCGCGATCGATGACTTTGGAACTGGCTACTCGTCGCTCGCCTATCTCCAGCAGTTTCCAGTTGACATCATGAAGATCGATCGGGTTTTCATTGACAACACGGCGTCCGAAGAGCGCAGCATTGCCCTCGTCCGCGCGCTTGTCGCCATGGGGAACGCCTTCGGTCTCGAGACTGTGGCTGAAGGGATCGAGACGACCGATCAGTTCAGGCGTCTCTTGGAAGAAGGCTGTAGTGCCGGACAGGGGTTCTTTTTCAGTCGTCCTCTCGAAGAGGCCGACGCTGAGCGATTCCTCGCTGGCGCCGACACCGGAGTCGTTGCCGAGGCGGTTGTTACCAGATAGCGGCGCCGAGCTAAGGACGTAGCCCGGGGATTTGGATCCGTGGTCGGGTTGTGGATACACGATCCAGCGACGCCACGTCGACTCTCGCACCGCACCGCACCGCCTGCGATCGTCGCGGAAACGAGAGAACGGGTAAACAGGGGGAATGGAACTCGACTTTCACGTTCACCGATTCGACTGGGCAGGCGGACCGGCCGGAATTGGCACCGGTGTCGCCGACCTCGCCAAACGGGCGGAGGCGATCGGCGTGCGGACCGTCTCGTTCATGGACCACTACTTCCAAATGGACTGGATGGCCCCGGCGGAGGACCCCATGCTCGAGGGTTACACGGCCCTCGGGTTCTTAGCCGGGGTCACCGACCGTCTGTGCCTTCGCCTGTTGGTGACAGGAGTGACCTACCGCGACCCGGGCCTCTTGGCGAAGATCGTTACGACGCTCGACGTGCTCTCCCGAGGTCGGGCGGAGCTAGGGATCGGCGCGGCATGGTACGAACGGGAGCACCGTGGGCTCGGTGTTCCCTTCCCTCCACTCGGCGAGCGGTTTGAGCGCCTAGAAGAGGCGATTCAGATCTGCCTCCAGATGTGGAGCCCGAACAACGGTCCTTACCAGGGGCGTCACTATCAGCTCACCGAGACGTTGTGCAGTCCGCTTCCTGTCAGCCGACCACGGCCCCGCATCCTGATCGGCGGTAGTGGCGAGCGGAAGACCCTCCGCCTCGTTGCCCGGTACGCAGACGCCTGCAACATCTTCGGCGGCCCACAGGAGATCGCGCACAAGCTCGACGTCCTGCGGCGTCATTGCGACGACGTCGGTCGGGATCCCAACGACATCGAGGTCACGGCGATGTACCGCGACCTTCCGCCCGGGGCCGGTGTCGACGACGTGGTTCGGGGCGCGGAGGCCCTGGCCAGAGTCGGCGTATCGACGCTTGTGACCGGTGCGGTCGGCGACGACCCGGGCGGCTGGCTGGAGGCCACGTTTGGTCCGGCGATGGACGCGCTGGCCGCCATCGAGCCCACGCGGCTCTAGTCGTCGTGCGGGTGGTGATCCGAAGGACTGCCTGTTCAGGGCGTTGGCATGTCAGCCATGACCATCCAGGGAGTACCGAAGCGGTCGAAGCACATGCCGAAGGCGGGCGAGAAGAATGTCTCGCCGATCGGCATCTGGACCTGCCCGCCTTCCGACAAGGCCGCGAACACCCGCTTGGCGTCGGCGGGGTCGGCCGTCGCGTAGTTGACGCACATGCCGTTGACCTTGCCGTCGAACCCGCCCGACGGGTCGTCGGCGCCCATGAGCAGATTGTCACCGGTCGTCAGCGCGGCGTGCATGATCGCATCAGGCTTGGCCCCGGGAGGAGGGGGCCCGGCGTCGGCGGGAGTGTCAGCCATGGTGAGCAGCACGAGCTCGCCACCGAAGATCTCTTCGTAGCGGGTAAAGGCTTCGCGGCAATTCCCTGCGAACGCGAGGTAGGGGCGAAAAGCCACTGGGCATCATCTCCTTGTTCGGGGGTCCAACCGGATTTCAGGTGTTCAGACGGACCGAGAGCCGGGAACTCATCGGCCACTTCAGCTTGGCAGTTCGGCGACGGCGATGGTGATCGGCCCCCTCCGAGGGGGCCCGCCGGAGCCTTTCCCACGACGCCGCCCGGCCTGTGCCCTGGCATTTCAGGAAGATCATTGAAATCGGGACGTCGTCTCCTGGATTTCCAACCCGATGGGCGAGCCGTGAACCCGCCGCACATCGGGCTGCCCACGGCGCAGGTGGAGACAGCATCTGACTTCACATCAGATGCTGTACGTCGGCATGGGGAAGATGGACGGACGCGCCATCGGGTAGGCCTGTCATCTCGAGGACATCTATCGTCTCTGCCCGATGCCGCTGCCTGAACCCCATCCCACGTCGACTGCGGTCGTGACCGGCGCCTCGTCCGGAATTGGTGCCCACATCGCCAGGGAGCTGGCCCGGCGCGGTCACGGTCTGTGCTTGGTCGCTCGTCGAACCGAGAAGCTCGACGAACTGGCCGCCGAGCTCCGCGGGCGCGGGGTGCGTATCGAAGTCCTGGGGGCAGACCTGTCGGAGCGGTCTGCCCGGAGCAATTTGCTGGAGCGCATCCACGACCTGGGATTGGTTCCCGAGGTTCTGGTCAACAATGCCGGGTTTTCGACCCTGGGTCGGATTGCTCGATCCGATCCCGAAGCCGAGATGCGGATGATCGAGGTCGACGTCGTTGCCGTCGTGGACCTTTGCAGCCGCGTCCTGCCGGGAATGGTCGAGCGCCACCGAGGAGCCGTTCTGAACGTGGCCTCGACGGCCGCATTCCAACCCCTCCCCGGACAGGCGGGCTACGGCGGATGCAAGGCATTCGTGCTGTCGTATACACACAGCCTGGCGGGGGAGCTTCGGGGTACCGGGGTGAGCGCGACGGTCCTGTGCCCGGGGCCTGTCGATACGGACTTCGGTGAGACTGCCGGGTTCACACGAGAGGAGGCGACCGGCGCCCTCCCCTCGTTCATGTGGGAGCCGCCCGAGGCGGTCGCCCGCGCCGGGGTGGAGGGGATGGCGGCTGGTCGAGTTGTCGTGATCCCGGGGGCCGTGAACCGGGTCGGCGCAGCCCTCGGCTATCTCACGCCCCGACGACTCCTCGTGCGCCTGCTGGCCGCTCGTCACCCCGGAGTTCGTCGGAACTGAGCGGTCTCAATGAGCTCAGCGTGATCGGCTGTGGATCCTCGAGTTCGAGTCACTCAACCACCTATGACCCGCAAGGGCCGCCGGTGAGCTGTGCCGGTGCGATCGAGTCACCCCGGGTCGTGAACGAAGCCAAGGGTCCGCTGCGCCGCCCTTTCTACTGCGATCACGAAGCAGACCCGATCTGGGCCCCGGCTAGGAAACGGCGCGCTCGTGTACTTGACGGAAATCGGATCCATGTAACCGCAGCCCTCGTCGGGACGTACCTCGATCACCCGGCCCTGGATCGCAGCCATCCGATACGGGTTGGCCATGTCGACGACTGACATCGCCACCCGCGGATCGCGCCGCATGTCCTTCGCCTTGTTCACCGCGTCAGACGTACAGATCAGGATGCGCTCGCCCTCGAGCCCGACCCACACCACCCAGTTACGAGGCGAGCCGTCCGCTCGCAGCGTGGAGAGGTGGACGTAGTTGGGAGCCTCGAGGAGCAGACGGACGTCGAGGGGGATCGGAATCGGCATGGCGGTATTTTCTCTCGTTGGCCTGCTTTCCGCGAAGGCGGTCGGCCACAGCTAACGACACAGTCGCGGCGCAGTCCGCCCGACAGACGGTGCTTCGGGCCGGGCCAGGACCAGTCTGGGGATTGCGGACCCGACATCGATGACCGGGCCGTATCGACCAGGCTCGGCGGGTCGAGCAGCCCGAATATGCGCAATGTCCGTGGAACCGATAGAAGATGCGGCGTGCTTCTGGACGGAAAGACCGTGCTCGTGACGGGCGTGGGCGTCGGGCTCGGGAGGGAGTGCGCCACGAGCGCACTACGAGAAGGTGCGAACGTGGTCCTGGCTGCTCGTCGAAAAGACGAGTTGGCGAACGCGGCAGCTGAGCTTGACCCCGACGGCAGGCGCACGGCCTATCGGGCCACCGACATCACCGATCCGGACTCGTGTACCGCGCTCGTAGAGCTGGCCCAGGAACGCTTCGGCTCGGTCGACGGCCTCATCCAGGTGGCCGCGTTCGAACATGCGTGGGGGGGTCTCTATGACCTCAAACTCGACGACTGGCGCACGGCGTTCGACACCAACGTGCTCGGGGCGCTGACCATCCTGCGACCGGTGGCCAAGGCGATGAAAGAAGGCGGGGGCGGATCCGTGGTCTTCATCGGTTCGCAGTCCATGTTCAAGCCGGCCATGCCGCAGGCCGGCTACGCCGCCTCGAAGAGCGCGCTCCTCACCACGATCTACTACCTGGCCGATGAGCTCGGACCCGACAACATCAGGTGCAACATGGTGATCCCCTCCTGGATGTGGGGTCCCAACGTCCAGCTGTATGTGTCCGGTACCGCTCGCCAGCAAGGTCGGACGGAAGAAGAAGTGCTCGAAGAATTGGTGGGCGATTTCCCGCTCCGACGGATGGCCGAGGACGGTGAAGTCGCCGATGTGGCCGTGTTCTTTGCCTCCGACCACGCCAAGGCGGTGACCGGGCAGTACCTGCTCGTGAATGCGGGCGAGCTCCTCCGATGACCGGCGCGTCCAAGCGGGTGGTCGTCTGGGGCACCGGCTTCGTCGGCCGGATGGTCATCCCCGAGATCGTGAGGCACCCGGCGTTCGAGCTCGTCGGTGTAGGCGTGAGCACTCCCGAGAAGGTCGGCCGTGACGCCGGGGAGATCTGCGGTATCGGTCCCATCGGGATCACCGCCACCGACGACACGGAGGCGCTGATCTCGCTCAGGCCCGACGCCCTTGTTCACTATGGGCCGACGGCTGCCCACGCGGCCGACAACATCGCGTTGATGGGCTCGTTCCTCCGAGCCGGGATCGACGTCTGTTCGACGGCCATGACCCCGTGGGTGTGGCCCGCCATGGCCCAGAATCCGCCGTCGTGGGTCGACCCCATCACCGAAGCCTGCGACGTGGGCAAGGCCTCGTGCTTCACCACGGGTATCGACCCGGGTTTCGCCAACGATCTCTTTCCGATGACCCTGATGGGACTGTGCGGCGAGATCCGCCACGTGAAGGCGCTCGAGATCCTCGATTACATCGCCTACGAGGGCGACTACGAAGAGGAAATGGGCATCGGCCGGCCGCCCGAGTTCGTTCCCCTGCTCGAGCACTCCGACATCTTGATCATGTCGTGGGGTGCGACCGTGCCGATGATCGCCCACGCGGTGGGTATCGAGCTCGACCGGATCACGACCACCTGGGACAAGTGGGTCACCGACAAACCGATCACAACGGCCAAGGGTGTCATCGAGCCCGGGCGCGTAGCCGCGATCCACTTCACGATCAACGGCATCTTCCGGGGCGAGCCTCGAATCGGTCTCGAGCACATCAACCGGGTGGGCACAGACTCCGCCCCGGACTGGCCACGCGGCACCCAGGACGACGTCTACCGGGTGGAGATCGACGGATCCCCCTCGATCACCCAAGAGACCGCATTCCGGTTCACCGACGGGAGCGGCCGCGATGCCGCCGCGGCGGGTTGTCTCGCCACCGGGCTTCGAGCGCTGAACGCGGTCCCAGCTGTCAACGCCAGGCCGCCGGGCTGGGTCACTCCCCTCGACCTGCCGCTCATCGCCGGAGTCGGCACGATTCGCTGAGGCATCCATGCCGGCCCGGCCACTGCCCATTTAGGGTGGCGCTCGGCAGGGTCTCCCGATCGGGCACGAGGGGCGCGATGACTTCTTCGCTGGTTTTCTACGCCGTCTTGGGCGTATTGAGCACTGTGGCCGCCTGCGTCGCCAACCGACGCCTCCTCGTCAAAGGCGGTGCAGGTCGAGTCTCGGTGCTCGAAGGGGTGTTTTACGTCTTCGGTGTGGCGTCTCTCTGCCTCGGCTGGTACTTCAACATTCGATACACCCACCAATACGGCCACCAGGCGAACTACGTCAACTACACCAAGATGCTGTTCACCAATTGGGCATCGGACTCCGCCGCCCAGGACTACATCGCCGTCAACCTTCTTTTGCTACCTCTCTGGACCATTGTCGACGGACGAAGACGAGAAATTCGATGGCCGTGGATCTTCTTCGTGATGAGCCTGTTCACCGGACTCGCCTTCTCGATGGCGGCCTATCTGGCATTCGTCGAGCGTCAGATCCGCTACACCCGGGCCGAGTCAACCGCCTCCAAGACCGCATAGCCGCAGTTGTACCCCGGGATGAACGTGATGCCCGGGCCTCCGTGGCATCCGGCGCCACACAGGTAGAGGCCGTCGATGGGGACCGGATTGTCCGGCCAGCCCCGTGGCCCAGGTCTGAACGGCCCCATGAACTCCGGCTGCAGCAGGCCGTGGGTGAAGTCCCCCCCGGTACAGCCGAACATCAACTCGTACGTGTACGCCGGGTAGTTGAACTGACGTTCCACGAGTTCGGGGAAGTTCGGTGCCGCTGCGCTGATCTTTGTGACGATGCGTTCCGCCATTTCATCGCGTAGGCGGGCCTGCTCGGCACGAGTCGCACCGATCGGAAAGTAGAAGGCAAAGCTGCTGGCCGCATGCTTGCCAGGCGGAGCCAAGTCAGGGTCGCGCAGCGTCGGGATCTGAAGGTTGAACGAAGGCGATGCAGGTACGAGGCCGCGTGTACATCCCTCGAAGTCGAGCTGCATCTGTTCGGCCGTTCCAAAGAAGGTCACATTCTGTCGAAGCGCTCCGACGTTGAGGACCTCGTATGGCCCGACGTACTCCGGCAGGCCATTGAGCGCGAAGTGGACCTGGAAATAGGCGGCCCGGTGATCGATGGCGTTGATTCGCTGCCCGAAGTCGTCCGAGAGCTCGTCGCCGTCGAGTAGCTGGGTGAACGTGGCGGTCGGGTCGAGGTTCGATACGACGACGGGAGCGGTCACCTTGTCGCCATCGGTCAGGACAACACCCTCGGCTTTCCTCCCCGACACGGCGATCTTGGCGACCTTGACGTGGCGTCGAAGCTCGCCCCCATGGCGCTCGAAGATTCCCAGGAGCTGGTCTGCCAAGGTGCCGATCCCGCCGCGCACCTTCGACATGGTCGCCTCGCCCGGGGATGCCAGTGCGAAGGCGAGGCACAGGGCACTGCCAGGCGAGTACGGGCCCCGATAGGTCGAGTTGACCGCGAGGAAACTCAACATGCTGCGGATCTGGGCGTGCTTCACCCGGTCGGGAAGAAATTGATCAACGACGTCCATCACGCTGCCGAACAGGGCGGTGCGGATCGCCTCACGCTCCTTCTCGTTCGTTGCGCACGCCCACATCTCGTCGAGGGACTTGGGCGGCTTGCGGACGTCGAACCGACCGATGGCCCGCGCGGGAGCCTCGGCCCAGGCGGCAACCTCGGCCATTCCCATCATGGCGTCGACACCGAGGACGGCCCCCAGATGGTCGACGAGTCGGTCGGGGTCGGAGTAGAGCAGAATCGGCGGTTCGCCCGATGCGCCGATGCTGGCGGACTGGATCTCGGGTTCGTAGATGGGACACGAAGCGAACCCAAGGTCGTCGTAGATCTCGGTCGCGATCGGAAACTGAATCGACCCCGCGAGCTCGAAGTGATACCCACGAGCGAGCTCGGTGGACGACGCCATCCCACCAATGAAGTGATTCTTCTCGAGACACAGCACACGGAGCCCACCGCGGGCCATGACTGCGGCTGCAGTGAGCCCGTTGTGGCCCGCGCCGATGACGATCGCGTCGTAGTCGGGCATTTCGAGGGACGGTATCGAGTCTGTTCGGGCTCGTCAAAGGGTCCCGTTCGTGGGGATTCGAGCCGAAAGACGCTGAGACAGCCCACCTAGATTGTTCGACTCCGCGGTCGACCGGGTGCCTGAGGTGACATCGGAGAATGCCCCTTGCTGTCGTTGATCATGAGAACGAGAATGACGGCGCCCCTGTTGTCAACAGGGGATAGATGAGGGGGAACGATGGGCCAGCGTGGAGCATTGGTGACGAGTTGGGGCGCCGGTCGTCCCGGGGTACCCACCGCCAAAGGTATGGAAGTCTTCGGCGAGGCGCTCGGGTGGTATGACGAACTGGCGAAGACGGGCCGTATCACTGGATACCGGGTCTATGGCAGCGTCAACAGCGATCGGGGGATGATCATCGCCGAGGGTGACGCCGCCGACCTCGCGAGGCTCAGTACCGAGTCGGAGAGCCTTAAGTACCTGGCGCTGGCGTCCGCTGTCGTCGATGATGTCGAGTCAAGCGTCTACATCGGTGGCGGTGTTGACGACGTCATGGGTTACTACACGACGGCGGTCGAAGCCATCAATGCAAAGGGCCTGGGCCTGTAGAACAACGACCCTTGCGATCGCAGGCAACGCGGGGCCCACGGCGTGAAGCGGCGTGGGCCCCGTGTCGTTTGACACCCGCAACTTCGTGAACGGTAAGTGAACTTTGGTCGAACCCGAGTAGCTGGACGAACTCGTGCATGTCGACGTAGGCGCCCGAGTTTTGTGGACTTCTTTTGACGGCCTGACCCTCTAGACGAGTGACACCCAAGTACCATTTGGACTAGGTGATCCCCCGACCGGGGGACGTCCTCGATGCCGTCCAAGACCCTGATGGCTGAGAAATGGGAAAGCCGTCATGAGTCAGATTTCCACCGTGCCGCGCTTGGCACCGACAGCGAGGCCGCAAGAGCCTCTGCGCGCCGAGGACCCCCATGAGGATCCTGAGACCGGAGCCTCGGTCGTCGGCGTCACCCAGAAGCTCATCACCGTGGCGCTCGTGGCGGGACCCGCAGTTGTGCTCGGAGTCGTTGTGATTCTGCTGTGGGGGCATGCGGTGAACCTGTCTGACCTCTTGATGGGAGCCGTCTTCTACGCCGTGACCGGGTTCGGAATCACAATTGGGTTTCACCGGCTCTTCACGCACAAGAGCTTCAAGCCCCAGCGTCTTCTCAAGATCAGCCTGGCGGTCATGGGATCGATGTCGGTAGAAGGCTCGGTCACCAGCTGGGTCGCAACCCACCGGCGTCACCACCTCTACAGCGACCAGGCTGGCGACCCCCATTCCCCCCACCGATATGGTGAGAGCAGGTTCGCCCTCCTACGCGGGCTGGCCTTCGCCCATGTCGGGTGGCTGTTCGTCTCGGATGCCTCGTGTGTTCAACGTTATGCACCCGACGTGTTGCGTGACCGGGATCTTCGGCTAATCGGTCGGCTCTTTCCCCTCCTCGCCATCTTCTCCCTCGCGCTCCCGTTCGCCATCGGCTATGCGCTCGCCGGGACGCTGACCGGCGCTGTCACGGCCCTCGTCTGGGCCGGACTCGTTCGTATGGCGCTTCTCCACCACGTGACCTGGGGGGTCAATTCGCTTTGCCACACCTTCGGTCGTCGCTCTGACGACACCGCCGACCAGAGCAGGAACCTGTGGTCTCTCGCGATCCTCTCCCTGGGCGACAGTTGGCACAACGTCCACCACGCCCACCCGACCTGGGCTCGTCACGGAGCTTGGCGGGGGATGATCGATCCGTCCGCCCGCCTCATCCGTGTGTTCGAGCAGCTCGGCTGGGCCACGAGGGTCAAGTGGCCACGCGAGTCACTCGCCGTCTCCGGCTAACCGCCCCGGCGCGCCGCCCGCGTACCAAGTTCCGTGCCGGTCAAGGCCTAGCCAGAGACACAGCGGAGCGACGGGATTGGCCGTACTCGGCCCGCACAGCGAGCGGCTGGCGGGAACACTCCTCTGGAGGTCAGCTGGCCGAGCGCTTGGACTGGTCGGCGCGCAATACCTCGCGCATCTTTTCCAGCGCCACCAACCGCCGCTCCATCTTTTCCGGGTCCTCGGCGTCGCGCGTCCGAATGCGCGTCTCCAGCTGGTCGAGACGACCGGATTCGCGCTCAGTCAGCCGCGTTCGTTCGTCGCCCTCGCGCTTTCGCAAGGCCCTGAGAAAGGCGGCCTGAGCTTCGACGGCCCGCTTCAGGCCGAGGCTTCTCGCGACCGAGGCGAATGTTTGCCCGGAGTCGCGAAGCGTCAGTGCTTCCTCGTCGGTGTTGCCGCCCGACCGACCCGAGTTCCTCGGACCGGAACGCTGTTCGCGGCGCTCCTCGAAGCCTTTGCGATCGGAGTGCTCCCCGCGCCTAGGCAGGACGCACCGACTTGGCCTGAGGGCCCTTCTGCCCTTGCTCGGATTCGAATTGCACGCGCTGCCCCTCGACAAGTTCGCGATAGCCACTGCCATCGATTGCCGAGAAGTGGACAAAGACGTCCGGCGTACCGTCGTCAGGGGTCAAAAACCCATAGCCCTTCGACGAGTTGAACCATTTAACGGTGCCTTCGGGCACAGTTGCCTCGCTTCTCCACGCACTTTCTTGCGGGAGACACTTGCGTCAACCGGCAACGACGGTCGGCTTGCGTGAACCACCGAACGCTCTCGAGAGTATATCGCACCTGGCCTGAGAAGGGTCCCGTTCCTGGTGCGACACGTTCTTGCCTGGTCTGGATGTCGGTGAGATAGACCTGTGGGATTGCGTCCCAGCCACACCTCCAGGCTCAGCTCTCGGTCAGGAACGGCCGAGCCGCAATCGACTTCTACAAGACGGCCTTCGATGCAACCGAATTGTTCCGTTTTGGTGGAACCGATGAGCACGAGGAGGTCGTGGCGCAGCTCGCAGTCGGAGACTCGAGGTTCTGGGTCGAGGACGAATCTCCCGAACACGGGAACTTCAGCCCCGAGACCCTTGCCGGCGCCACCACCCGAATGCTCCTGATCGTCGACGAACCCGAGTCGACCGTGAGAAGGGCGCTCGTTGCGGGCGCCTCCGAGGTAAGCCCGGTCGGCGAAGAACATGGCTGGCAGCTCGGCCGAATCGACGACCCCTTCGGGCACCGGTGGGAGATCGGAAGGCCGCTGCACTCCTGGCCACCGTCGGAGGGCGCGGAACTGCGATCATCATGAGCATGGAGGCGCTGTCACTCGACCAACTCGAGGAACAGGCGCGGCAGGCGACAGGCCTCTCCGACCTCGGTGAGGAGACCTGGCGCGAGGGGGCAATCCGCCTTGTTGACGGGCTGAATCGCGAGGCGAGACTGAGTGACGTCGGCCAGGTCATCGCGGCCTCCGACATCGTCGACTACGTCAGCAGCCGGCTCCGTGTCGTCGACTGGGTGAATCGCAACCCCGAGATCAAGACCCGTGACGTCCGTCCCCCGATCGTGGTTCTCGGGCAGCCTCGCACGGGCACAACCATCCTCTTCGACATCCTCGCTCAGGATCCAGCCAACCGGGTGCCTTTGACGTGGGAGGTCGACCGTCCGTGGCCGCCGCCAGAATCCGCGACGTACGAGACGGATCCCCGAATCGCCGAGGTGGATGCCAATCTGGCGAACACCGAGCTGCTTATCCCTGGATTTCTCGGTATGCATGATCTGGGTGCGCGCCTCGGGCAGGAGTGCGTGCGCATCACGGCGGGCGACTTCCGCAGCATGATCTTCTCCTCCCAGTACCGAGTGCCCGAGTACCAACGCTGGCTCCTTCACGACGCCGACATGGCATCCGCGTACCGGTATCACCGGCTGTTCTTGCAGTATCTGCAGTCGGCACACTCGGGCGAACGCTGGGTCATCAAGTCACCCGCGCACCTGTGGTCGCTCGGGTCCTTGATGCATGAGTACCCCGGAGCCCTTGTCGTTCACACCCATCGCGACCCTCTCAGGGTCGTATGCTCCCTGGCATCGTTGATCGACCTGCTCCGCCGCCTTGCGAGCGAGCAGGTGTCCATCGAAGGCGTCGCGGCCGAGTGGGTGGACGACATCGTCCTCGGTCTCGATCGTGCCGTCGCGGCCCGACGTGACGGAACCGTCCCACAGGGTCAGGCGGTGGACGTGCTGTTCAGGGACTTCCTGGCCGACCCCATGGCAGTCGTGCGGGTGATCTACGACCGGCTCGGGATCGAGCTCACGGCCGAGGCCGAAAACGCCATGACGAAGTTCATCGCCGAGAATCCCCGGGAAAAGCACGGCGGGCACCACTACTCATTCGCCGACACCGGACTCGACGCCGGCGTGCTGCGGGAGCGCACCCGGTCGTACCAGGAGTTCTTCGACGTTCCCGATGAACCGCTTCCGTAGTCCCGGCTATCCCGCGCGCTTGGGGCGATCGGAAAACCGGCCCAAGCGACGAGTGACCGGTGCGAGCACCCCACGGTGAGATGCGGGCGTGGCGCACCCACGCCTACGGACTGCCACTGGAGGTCCTGAAACTGGACCAGGTGCCGATCCCCGATCCCGAACCGGGCGAGGTACGCATCGAGGTCCAGGCGATACCGCTCAACCTCAACGACCTCGAGAGGATCACGGGCGGAAACATGATGGTCCGTCCCGAGCTTCCGTACAGCCCCGGGATGGAGGTCATGGGCGTCGTCGAGGCATGCGGTGCGGGCGCAGAGCAATGGCTCGGACGACGGGTCGTCGCCATCCCCAAAGGGGCGTACGGCGGCTTCGCCGACTTCGCCATCTGTCCGGTCCCCTCGACCTTCGAGATGCCGGACTCCATCCCGCTTCCGGACGCGGCCGCGTTGTACTTCCCTTTCCACCTTGCGTGGCTCGGGTTGTTCGACCGCGCCCAACTGCAGGCGGGGGAGTCTGTGCTCATCCACGCCGCCGCCGGTGGTTCGGGATCGGCGGCGGTGCAACTTGCTCGGCACGCAGGGGCCCGGGTCTTCGCCACGGCCGGGACCGACGACAAGGTGCGCCTGTGCCGGGACCTCGGTGCTCATGTGGCGATCAACTACACCACCACCGATTTCGCTGAGGTCGTCTTGACGGAGACCGACAACGAAGGGGTCGACGTCGTATTCGACAACGTCGGCGAAGCCGTCATGGAGAAGTCGATGCAGTGCACGAAGTACAACGGCCGCTACCTGATGATGGGCTTCGCTTCCAACAAGACCGTTGCCGACGAGAAGTTCCTCGTGCCACGGCGGCTGGCGCTGGGCAACCTGAAGATGTGCGGAGTGCTCCTCGCCTACCAGGGCCCCGAGGCGCGCGAGTTCCTGAAGACCGGAATGGGCTGGAACTTTCCGTCCGCTGAGCTCGGGGCCCACATCATGCGCGAGGTCATCGAGTTGGTGCTCGCCGGGGCGGTCAAGCCGGTGATCGGTGAGGTCGTGGACTTCGAGGAGATCCCCGCCGCGATCGACGCCATGGCGCGCCGGGAGACGGTGGGGCGCATCGTCGCGCTGACGGGACTCTGACGAGGCGGATGACTGCCGCGGCAGCCGACGTCGCTGTCGTCGGGGGCGGACTGGTCGGCACGTCGGTCGCATACGAACTTGCTCTTGCCGGTCTGAGTGTCGCTCTCGTCGACGCCGCCCACCCCGGCCGGGCCTCCGACGCGGGCGCCGGGATCGCGTCACCCGAGACGTTTCCGGAGCCCGACGAGGACTGGTTCGCGTTCGGACTCGATGCCGCACGTCATCTCCGCCGACTCGTCGCCCGTCTCGAGGAACACGGCCCGCGCCTCGGGTCGGAGACCTTCGCGGAATGCGGGTCGCTCGTCCTCGCCCTGGCCGAGCACGAAGACCCGTGGTTCATGGAGATCCGTGAGCGTGCGATGGCTCGCAGCCGAGGGGTGGTCGAGGTATCACCCGACGAAGCATGCGCCATGTTCCCGCCGCTCGCCCCGCACTGGCGGGCCCTGTACAACCCTGCGGGCGCCCGGGTCGACGGTCGACACCTGTGTCGAGCGATGCGCACCGTTGCCGTCGAGCTCGGCGTGCACCTGGTCTCGATGGAGGCCGTCGGTGTCGAGCGTCACGGAGACCGCGTCACGGCAGTGTGTGGACCCGAGGAACGGGTGCCCTGTGGTGCGGTGGTGCTCGCCGCGGGCGCCTGGTCCACGAGGGCGGCCGGATGGCTCGATGCAAGCCTTCCGGTGTCGCCCACCAAGGGACAGATCGTCCACGTCACCGTCCCCGGGACGGTCGATTCCGGCGCGGGTGGAGCCGGCAGCGACCGCTGGCCCATCGTCCAGCCGGTCCTCAACTTCTATCTCGTGCCCTGGCCGGGTGGGCGCGTCGCCTGCGGGGGCACCTTCGAGGCCGACGCCGGGTTCGACGTCCGGCCGACCGCCGGGGGGATGCGGGACCTGCTGCGTGAGTGCGTGGCGATCGCACCCGGACTCGCCGGCGCGACCTACCTCGAGACACGGGTCGGACTTCGTCCCACGAGCGTCGATGACCGGCCCCTGCTGGGTCCCCTCCCCGGTACGTCCAACGTCCACGTGTGCACCGGCCACGGCGCCAACGGCCTGCTCCTCGGCCCGTATTCGGCTGCCCTCGTGGCGACGGGAATCCTCGGCCCGTCTCCGACCGCACCGGCGGCGTACGCCGCCGCCCGTTTCGAGCCACGGTGAGGGACGTTCAGGACCTCACTTCGGGTCTGGTCGCTCGGCGCCCGGCGAACCGCAGGGACGTCAGGTCTCGCCAGTCGCGCAGCTCGCGGGAACTCGTGCGAGGCGAACGACCGGAAGCGTGCGGGTCATGCTCGAGGCGTAGGCGCGCCACTGCATGTCGTAGGTCTTGGGCCGGGTGAGCGCGGCGGTGCGCTCATCCCCGTCGAGCTCCACCACGGCTTCTGGTCGCCCACCGGAGGATCGTGAGCCGAAAACGATTTGTCCGCTTCGTCGGACGATGGTCATCTCTGGCGTCGTGGCGGGCCGAGGCACCATCGGTAGCGCGACACTTCGACGAAACCCAAGCGGAGATAAAGGGGCTCACCTGCCTCGGACGCCTCCAGCACGATGGCCTCGGCTCCGAGCTCGAACCCCGCGTCGACCGCCCAGCGGGTGCACAACTCGCCGAGCCCGCGGCGGCGGGCATCGGGAACGGTCCCGACCATCTGGATCCCGGCCACTCCGTCGCTCGCGACGGTCATAGCTGCCGCCACCGGTCTTTCACCGTCGCGGGCCACCACGGCGCGCACTCCGGGACCGCGCACGGCCTCCATGGACGCGAGTTGCACCTCGGCCGCGTCACGGGGGAGGAACGAGTCGGCATAGGCGTCGACCGTGACCGCCAGGTAGCCGAGCCGATCGGTGTCGTCGACGACCTCGGTGAGCGTGATGGCCGGATCCGCGGGGGCAACGGACGACAGGCGGTGGTCGAGTGCCATCCGGGGCGCGCCGGCGGCCGAGATCGACGGGTATCCGGCGCCGAGCGCGGCGTGCTCGAGATCCGCGTCGGCGTGGGCCGCGATCCACACGCAGAATCCCGAGCTCCGATCCGCAAAGAACGCCTCCGCCCGGGCCAGCACCTCGTCGGGAGCAAGTGAAGGGTCCAGGCGCATGGCCGCGTTGTGGTACGGCCCGGGCCACGTCCGTGAGATCGAGACCAACAGGAGTCGGCCGTCGTCGTCGAGCGCGGTGTCGGGCGCGGTACGTGCGTAGAGCCGCAGCGTTGACGCCAGGTTCCGGTTTCCCGCCACCAGCAGGTCGCCGCGTTCCATCGCCGTAACGTAGTTTGCGTTCCCGTGATGGCCATCGGCTTCGTGGGAACGGGTCTCATCTCATGGGCGCACGCCGTCGGTCTGCAAGCGATGATCCGCGCCGGGGTGATCGACGCCGCCGTGCGGTGTGTCTACGACGTCGATAGCGATCGGGCGTCGGTATTCGCCGCCATGAACGAAGCCGCGGCGGTGTCGGGCCTTGCCGAGGTGGTCGCGCAGTGCGACGCCGTGTGGGTGTGTACGCCGACCGCGGCCCACCGCGAGGCAGTCGAGGCGGCGGTGGCGGCGGGATGCGGGGTGTTCTGCGAGAAACCGCTTGCGCCCGACCTGGCCGGAGCGGAGGCCCTCGCCGACAGGGTGGCCCGGGCGGGGATCCCGGCCCAGGTCGGCCTGGTGCTTCGTGCCGCGCCCGTGTTCCGCGCGCTGCGCGATCTGATTGTCTCGGAGGAGCTCGGTTCGCCGATGACAGTGATCTTCCGCGACGACCAGTACTTCCCCGTGCAAGGCATGTACCAGTCCACGTGGCGCGCCGATGTCGCCATGGCTGGAGGCGGGTGTCTGATGGAACACTCGATCCACGATCTCGACATCCTGCGGTTCTGCCTCGGCGACGTGGCGCAGGTGGCGGCCACGACCGCCAACTTCTCCGGTCACCCCGGCGTGGAAGACCTGGCGACGGTGTCCCTCGAGTTCGAATCGGGTGCGTCGGCGGCACTGGTGAGCGTGTGGCACGACATCTTGAGCCGCGGTTCGACCCGCCGGGTCGAGGTGTTCTGCCGGCGGGGCATGGTGTGGATCGACGACGCCTTCGTGGGCCCGCTCCACATCGAGACGAGCGAGGGGACCGAGGTCCGGCCGTGCCCGTCGCCCGATTGGGTACGCGACCTGCCCCTCGGAAACGACGACGTCGGCCTGGCCATCCGCGCCTACGCCGACGCAGATCGCGCCTTCCTCGACGCCCGGGGAGAGGGCCGGCCCTGCAGCCCGAGCTTCGCCGAGGGGGTGGTCGCCCATCGGTTGGTCGATGCCGCATATCGCTCAGCGCAGGACGGAGGTGTGCCGATCACCATGAGGTGAGGCTCGCGCCCGATCACGGCCAAGTCAGGCTCTCGCCCGAATCACATCGATGGGATCTTCGGGCGGTGCACCGGTGCGCACCCCGGCCGGAGCTCGGGGGAGCCGTAAGAACCAAAAAGGCGATTCGTTCCTAGTGCCTATGGATCTCGCGGCGGTCGCCCGTATCCCAGCAGAGGCGTTTGACCGCTTCGGAGCACTCGGCCAGGATGCCCGCTTGGCCGGGTCCCGAAGTCGTTCGGTGACTGACGTGCCGGTTCTCTCGAGACCACGCTGATGGCTCGTACCGTCGGCATCCTTCGCCTCTGCCTGGCACTGGTCGTCGTTGCCATCGGAGTCGTCGGTTTCGGTCCCCCCGGTGGGGCCGGCCCGCCCACGGGCTCGCGGGGGATCGGCACCCCGCTTCCTTCCAAATGGGAGCTCTGCGTCTTGCAGGGCGTCGGTGGCCCCGGGACGCCGGCCAACGTGGCCAACCTCGACGCGTGGCAGGTGGCCGAAGGTGGGTCCACCGACAACACCGCCGCGTACAACCCGTTCAACACCCGCCAGGCGACAGATCAGAAGGGCACGCCGCTCCCGTTGTCGGCCTCGTCGGGGACCTTCCCCGCTTTCACCACGTGGGAGGCGGGATGCGCGGCGACGGTGGCGACACTTCTCCAGCCCATCATGGCGCCGGTCGTCACCGCGCTCAGAGCGGGCAACGTGGCGCCCCCCGGACTCTTCCTGTACGACGTGGACAAGACGGCGTGGTGTGCGCCCTCAGCCGACGGGCTCCCGTGTTACGCGAGTCAGATCCTGGCCGCCGAGCTTCTCGGTGCACTCCTGAACGGCCTGCCCAGCGGGCTCACCGACGCGCTCACGAGCTACTCGGAGACGAACGCCGACCTGAGCTCCTACAAGAAGGTCGCCTTCGTGGTGGCGGTGGATCAGCAGGTGCTCGCAGCCAGGGCGCAACAGCTCGCGCTGATCAACGACGAGGTGTCGGTGGCGCAATCGCAAGCCTCGGCGGCCGCCGCCGCTCTGCGCGGGCTCGCCCTCGACAACTACACCCACGACGGAGCCACGAGGTCGGACGCCAACCTCCAGATGTTCGGGCCGCCGGACGAGCGCGGTGTCATCTCGGACTACTACGGCAATCTCGCCTCGACGACCCTGATCGACCGGTACAACCAGGCGCAAGCAGAGCTCCAATCCGCGGTCGCTCGCCAGACAACTGCGGCGGCGGCCGTGACGGAGGCCACCTCCGAGCTGGCTTCGGTTCAATCGTCCGAGAGCGGGGTCCTCGTGCGGCTCGAAGCGGACATGAAAGCGATCGAGGCCGCCAAGTCGTGCTCACCACAGCCGCTCGTCACGACGGCTGCGGTCCCGGTCGTCCAGCAGCCGCAGAGCGCGACCCAGCTGTGGGGGGCGTTGCAAACCTGCCTCGCCCCCTCCCCACCCGCAGGCGTCACCCCGACCCGACGCTGAATCGGACGCGACGTCCCGATCGGCTCACCCCTGGAGCCGAGCGAACGGGCGTCGCCTCAACGTCACCTCAGCGTCGCCTCGAGCGGCGGGGCGCTCGGAGAGCGGTTGGCACGACCCCGCTCCTGTGACGCCTACGAGCGCGACGGCGACGACCCGTGTGACCTCCCGTTGCCCCGCAGCCTCTCCCCCGTCGGCGCCTCTCTTCCGTACCGCGCCGCATGTTGCCTGTTCAGGGTGCTCTTCGAGGCGGCTCGAGGGCTTCGGACGCCCTCACGACGCCCACTACGATCACCGGTCGATGAAGGTCGTGGCGTGCGTCAAATGCGTGCCCGAGGGGCGGGCGCGTCTCGATCCGAGATCGAGGCGCCTCGATCGCGACGGGGCGGGAGAGATCAACGCCTTCGACCGGTACGCGGTCGAAGAGGCGATCCGGATCAAAGAAGCCTCGGAATCCGAGGTCGTCGTGGTCTCGATGGGCCCAGACCCGATGGCCGAAGCACTGCGGAGTGCGCTGGCACTGGGAGCCGATCGCGCCGTGCTCGTGAGCGATCCGGGCGCCGTTGGTTCTGATCTGATCGCCACCAGTCGCGTGCTGGCGAAGGTGCTCGAACGCGAGAATCCCGACGTCGTTCTGTTTGGGCAGCAGACGAGCGACGGGGCCGGCGCCGTGCTGTGGGCCGCGGTCGCCGATCGGGTGCGCCTGCCCGCCATCTCGCAGACCACCAAGCTCGAGATCGCCGACGGCGCGGTACGCGCCACCCGCCAGACCGAGGTCGGTGACGACGTCATCGAAGCCCCGCTGCCGGTGATCGTGGCCGTGACCGATGCGATCAACGAGCTTCGCTACGCCACGCTCAAGGGGAAGATGGCCGCCAAGAAGAAGCCGCTCGACGTGCTCACCCTGTCGGACCTCGGCCTCGACCCCTCCACGGCGGGAGACGCCGGATCGAAGACCGAGGTGCTCGGGATCGGGGACCCGCCCGCCCGGGCCAACGCCCTCAGGGTCGAGGATGACGAGGCAGCCGCGCAGGTCATCGTCGACTTCCTGACGGAGAGACAGCTCGTATGAGCACGCTCGTCTTCGTCGAACATCAGGGAGACCAACTCTCGAAGGGCTCGCTGGGCGTCCTCGCCAAGGCAGCCGAGCTCGGTGACAGCGTCGATGCGGTGATGGTCGGGGGCACCGAGGTGAAGGCTCTGGCGTCCGAGGTCGGGCGGTATGGCGCGGCGACGGTGTACGTCGCCGAAGATGACGCGCTCAGCCCCCCGCTTCCCCAACCGCGCGTGGACGTCGTGGCCAAGGTGGTCGGCGACGCCGGCCATGACACGGTCCTGTTCTCGACCTCGGTGCTTGCCGCCGACGTGGCCGGCGGTGTGGCGGCGCGACTCGACGCCGGGCTCAATTGGGACCTCGTCGACATCGTGCGCAACGACGACACCCTGGTGGGCAAGCGTCTCGCTCTGGCGGACTCCCTCATGGTCGAGGTGGGGTGGCGATCGGAGCCGCGGCTGGCACTGTTTCGCCCCGGATCGTTCGAGCCGGTCGAGCGGGGCGGACAACCCCAGGTCCTCACGGTCTCGGTGGAGCTGGAAGATCACTCGCGCGCCGCCCGGTTGGTCGACCAGGTCGTCCAGCCCGAGAGCGGGCCCTCCCTCGAGAGCGCGGAGGTCATCGTCACGGGCGGCATGGGCCTCGGCGGTCCTGAACACCTCTCCCTGGCCGAGGAGCTCGCTGGCGTCCTCGGCGGGGTCGTCGGCGCGACGCGCGCCGTCGTGTACGCCGGATGGTCGCCCCACTCGACGCAGGTCGGCCAGACCGGCAAGACCGTGTCGCCCAAGCTCTACGTCGCGCTCGGCGTGTCGGGAGCGGTCCAGCACAAGGTGGGCATGCAGGGCTCGCAGACGATTGTCGCCGTGAACAAGGACCCGCGCGCCCCGATCTTCGAATTCTGCGACCTCGCCGTGGTGGGGGACGTGCACACGATCGTCCCGCAACTGGTCGAGCTCCTGCGCGGCCGCAAGGGTTCGTGATGGTGACGCCCGCCGAGTACCCGCCCCCGTTCCGGGCGGCCGACTTCATCGCTGCCTCGACCGACCCCGTCGACGAACGGATCGAGGTGGGTGTGCTCGTCGTCGGGGGCGGCCCCGCCGGGCTCGCCTGCGCCATCCGGTTCGGGCAGCTGCTGCAGGAGGATCCCGAGACGGCGGAGCGCCTCGGCGACGTGCCTCTCGCAGTGGTGGAGAAGGGCAAGCACCCCGGATCGCACCTGCTGTCGGGCGCGATCGTCAACCCCACGGCTCTTCGGACGCTCTTTCGAGGACAGGTCCGGATCGAGGACATGCCCGGATACGGCGCCGTCCCGGGCGAGTCCGTCTACATCCTCACGCGCACGCAGGCGATGCCGATCCCGCCGCCGCCTCCGATGCGCAACAAGGGCAACTTCATCTTCTCGCTGGCGAAGCTGGGCCGTTGGCTCGGTGAGCAGGCGGAAGAGGTCGGCGCGACCCTCCTGTCCGAGACGAGCGCGCGCACGCTGCTCGTGTCCGACGGCGAGGTCGTCGGTGTCCGGACGGGCGACAAGGGCAGGGGCCCGCTGGGCGAGGAGTTGGGGAACTTCGAACCGGGCTCGGACATCGTGGCGAAGGTGACGGTCCTGGCAGAAGGGACCCAGGGACACCTGACGGGTCTGGCACTGGAGCACTTCGGTCTGGGTCCTGACAGCCCGCAGACCTGGGAGCTCGCCGTCAAGGAGGTGTGGCGGGTACCGACCCCGTTGCGGCGCATCATCCACACGATGGGGTGGCCGCTTCGCCTGTCGGCCAAGTACCGGGAGTTCGGTGGTTCGCTGATCTACCCGATGGGCACCGACATGGTCACGATCGGCATGGTCGTCGGCCTCGACTACCGCGACACCGCCCTGTCGGTCCACGACCTGTTGCAAGAGTTGAAGACGCATCCGAAAATCCGCGTCCTTCTCGAAGGCGGAGAGCGGATCGAGTGGGGGGCGAAGACCATTCCGAGCGGCGGATTCCATTCGCTGCCGAAACGCCTGCACGCCCCGGGGCTCCTGTTGTGCGGGGACGGGGCCGGCATGGTCAACATTCCCACGCTGAAGGGCATGCACTACGCCGTCGAGTCCGGGCGCCTGGCGGCCGAAGCGGCGTTCTCGTCCCTGAAGCACGGTACGTCGCTCGAGTCCTATGACGACGCCGTCCGGTCGAGCTTCATCTGGAGCGACCTGTACGCGGTGCGGCACATGCGTCAGGTCTTCGGCCGGGGATTCTTCATGGGCGGCGCGCTCGCCAGCGCCATGCAGCTGTCGAAGGGCCGCGTGAGCATCGGCAAGCTGTCGACCGAGCCCGACGACGCCCAACCGCTCGTCCACACCGATCGCGCCAAGGGCTATCCGGACAGCGACGGTGTGCTCACCTTCGACAAGCTCTCCTCGGTCTTCGCGTCGGGGAACAAGACGCGAGACGACCAACCGAACCACATCGCGGTACGACAACGAGTGCCGGCCGAGGTGGCCGAGTTGTGGGTGCACATGTGCCCGGCCCAGGTCTACTCGGCAGGCCCGCGAGGCGACGACGGTCTCGTCACGGTCGAGATGGCTCCGTCCAACTGCGTGCAGTGCGGCGCGATCTCCGCCCGGGGCGGACGCCTCACCCCGCCTGAAGGCGGCTCGGGCCCGGAGTACTCCCTGACCTGATCAGGCTCCTGGGGTCATGTCGAGATCGGGCGGAGCCTGGTCGGGAACTCTCCAACGCAGGAAGCCCTTGTCGTACTTCTCGTGGTAGCCGTTCGCCGACTCGACCATGTCCGAGAACGCGGGCCCGAAGCTCTCCCAATCCTCGGATTCGATGCACTTGCGCACCGCAGAAACCTTGTCCGCGATGAACACGTCCATGTCCTCGGTGTACTTGGGACGGAGGATCGCACCCTTCTCCATCAGGTTGACCGCCTCTGACAGTTGGAACTTGGCGAGTGGCTTGTTGCGCGCCTGTCCGGCGTAATAGCACTTCCAAATTCGTTCGCCGATGAGCGGCATGATCTCCGCCATGCCCGGCAGAAGATGCCCCAGGTCGCTGAGTGGAAATGATCCACCTTTGATCGTGATCTCGTGTTCGTGGCCGGTCGAATCTGACATGGGCGTCACTTTAGCGTCGGAGCCGCGGGCGCCTCGGTCCTCTGTTCACCGCCCGCCTCCACCGCGACGGCGCGTCAGTTCCTGGCATCGTCGAGCCACTCCGGAAGAGCGATGGGCGGATTGGGGAGTCGCTCCATGCCCCGGTCGTCGAGCAGCTGCTCCCACTCGTCCGGCCGGGCCGGGAACGAGCGAGGGTCGCCCATCATCACCTCGAACAAGACGACACCCTCGGGCCCGGCGATGAACGGACCGAAGTCGTCGCCGTGGTCGAGTGCGATGTGCGTTCCGGGCGAGCACTGGACGTCACCGCACGTCATCTCGCCCTCGAGCACGAACACGACATGATCGGAGTTGTGACCGTGGGGCTGCACCATCATCCCGGGGTCCCACCGGGCGTACAGGGACAAGAAGGTCGGCCCGAAGTCGAGCCATTTCTCCCGTACCGAGAGCACGTCGTCGCCCCGCTTGAGTTGTCGCACGACCTGCCACTCCACCTCGTCTGCATGGCGGAATCTCGGACTTTCCGGCACGGCCCTCCGATCCTCGGTCCCGTTCCCAGACGCTCAGCCCCAGTTGGTGACGAGCGGCTCTCGATGAGTTGTCCCGCCCGCCCACGTCCAACCCACGATGGCACTCACGGCGTGGGCTCTGGTGGTCCTGGTGGGATCCGACGGCGCCGACATCGCCGCGTGGTCGATCGAGGGGCCCGGCGCCCCTGATCTCGCTGCCGTCGACGCACTGGCACGCACCCAGCTCAGGGCCCGGCGCCTGGGCGGCGCCATCCACCTGCGGCACGGCTCGAAAGAGCTGCTCGAGCTGCTCGACTTGGTGGGCCTACGCCGGGAGGTGGGTGGGGAGCCCGAAGGAGGGGAAGAGGTGCTCGGTGTCGAGGAAGGCGTGGAATCCCGAGATCCGCCCGCCTGAGATCTCGAGGACTTGCAGCGCCCACGGGGTGTGCCCCCCGGCCGGGTCGACCCGGTACTGCCCGAAGGCCGGGCACCCGTTGGCAGACGTCGGAAGCAACCGCGATCCCTTGCATCCGATGCCTGGGCCGAGCAGCCAGCGCCCGATGTTCTCGGCGCCCCGGAGCCACATGGCGAACGGGGGCATCGACTGCACGGCGTCTTCGTGCAGAAGCGTGACGAGCGTGGCGACGTCGTAACGCTCGAAGGCGTCCACGTAGCGGGTGAGAAGGGCCCGCTGCTCGGGGTCCATGGCCTCGACCGGCGCGTCGCGCTGCACCGTGCCGAGGGTGGCACGGGCCCGTTGCAGCGCGCTGTTGACGGCGGCCACGCTCGTGTCGAGCAACTCGGCCGCCTCCGCTGCCTGCCACCGCAGCACTTCGCACAGGATCAACACGGCCCGCTGCCGCGCCGGCAGGTGCTGGAGGGCGGTGACGAATGCCAGACGGATCGACTCGCGCGACGCCGCGATCTCAGCCGGGTTGGCGTCCTCCGGGAGGACGCGTTCGTCGGCGATGGGCGACACCCAGGCGTGCTCGGGGAGCAGGTCGCCCAGGTAGCGCTCCTCGGGTGGCGACGACGGCCCGAGCTCCATCGGACGGGCCCGGCGCTGTCGGCCCCGCAGCATGTCGAGACACACGTTGGTGGCGATGCGGTACAGCCACGACCGCACGCTCGACCGACCCTCGAACCTGTCGGCCGCCTTCCAGGCGCGCAGCATCGTCTCCTGCACGGCGTCGTCGGCTTCGAATCCCGACCCGAGCATGCGGTAGCAGTAGCCCGTCAGCTCCCGGCGGTACTGCTCGAACTGGTCGATCGTGAGCGTGGAGGGACTCAGGGTCACGGGCCCACAGTCTACGGGGAGGGCTTCGGAGGCAGCGATCGTCACATGGGGATCGACGTCCCCGCCGGGCGGAATTCATCGCGGCCTGCCCGGCTCGCCGCCGGAGGCTTCAGGCCGTCCGCGCGCCGGAGGCGAGGAGGAGACTGAAGGCCAGGAGCTCACTGGAGGCCAGGAGGACACTCGAGGCCACGGGTACGATCCACGCGTTTGTGTGATGGCCGAGCTCCCAGGGATTGCCAGGATGATCGGAGCTGATCTCGTCGGCCGGCGGGGACCGCGGCACCCGAAGCGACGGAGCGCGTCCTCATCCGGCTCTCGGCCGTCGTCGGAAGCACCCAAGGATGGAGCCGCCGTGAGCGTCGTCAACCTCACCACTCGCATCCCGGCGGCCGGCGTCTTGTTGGACGCGGATGTCACCGTCCCGGCCGCCTCCCTGGGCGTTGTCGTGTTCGCCCACGGCAGCGGGAGCAGCCGCTTCAGTCCCCGCAACCGCTACGTGGCCGACACATTGCAGGGCGCAGGGCTCGCCACCGTGCTCGCCGACCTGCTCACCGAGGACGAGGAGCGCGTCGACGCCCACACCGCCCGGCTCCGCTTCGACATTCCCTTCCTCGCCGAGCGGGTCGAGGTCCTCGTCGACTGGGTGAGCACCAATGAGGCGCTGGCGGGTCTGCCCGTGGGGCTGTTCGGGGCCAGCACGGGAGCGGCTGCGGCCTTGGTGGCCGCGGCCGATCGCCCCCAGGCGGTCCGAGCCGTGGTGTCGCGCGGCGGCCGGCCCGATCTGGCCGGCACGGCCCTGGCGGGGGTGCAACAGCCGACCCTGCTGATCGTGGGCGGGCGCGACAGCGTCGTCATCGACCTCAACCGGCAGGCCATGGAGGAGCTCGCGGGCGAGGTCCGTGTCGAGATCGTCCCCGGCGCCACCCACCTGTTCGAGGAGCCCGGAACGCTCGAGCAGGTCGCCCGCCTGGCCCGTGACTGGTTCACCCGCCATCTGTCAGCCAGTCAGCCGTCCGGCTGAGACCCGGGCGCGCCGCGGGGGATCAGTGAGCCGGGGATCAGTGAGCGGCGATGCGAACGTCGGTTCGAACCCGGTACGCGTCGCGCTCATCGGGCCGCCCGGCGCGGGCAAGGGAACTCAGGCCGCCGCCCTGGCGCGTCTTCTCGGCATTCCGGTGATCTCGACCGGGGAGCTCTTGCGACGGCGAGCGGGTGTCGACGACGACACCGGTCGGGCCCTGGCCGGTGCGTTGGGGCGGGGCGAGCTCGTCGCCGACGACATGGTGCTCGGGCTGGTACAGGAGGCGCTGGCGTCGTCGTCGGCCAAGGCGGGATACATCCTGGACGGCGTGCCCCGCACCGCCTCGCAGGCTCTCGATCCGAGGACGCCACCCCTCGACGCCGTCGTCCATCTGTCGCTTCCCGACGGGGTCACCCGGGCGCGGATCGCCCGGCGCCATGCGCAGCGGAGCGACGACGCGGACCGGACCGCGATCGAGAACCGCATGCGCATCTATCACGAACTGACCGAGCCGTTGTGCGACCTCTACCGCAGCCGAGGCCTGCTCGTGTCAGTGGACGCGACACGGCGCGTGGACGAGGTCACGCAATCCATCATGCGGGCTCTCGCCGACCGGAACGTCGTGCCGGTCGCGCCACCCACCGCCTGAAAGACCCGTCCGCCACCTGAGCGGGGGTACGACGTCGATGTCGCATTCCGGCCAGACCGGTGACCGGACACCTGGCACGCTGTCGGGCATGCACGAGGACTTCGAGCGCTGCTATCGAGCGGTCGGGTCGCGCGACGCCCGGTTCGACGGCTGGTTCGTCACGGCCGTTCTGACCACCGGGATCTACTGCCGTCCGAGCTGCCCCGTCCCGCCGCCCCAGGAGCAGAACGTCCGGTTCCTTCCTACCGCGGCGGCGGCGCAGCACGCCGGCTTCCGGGCGTGCAAGCGCTGCCGGCCCGACGCCACACCGGGTTCGCCCGAGTGGGACACCCGGGCCGACCTCGTGGCCCGCGCCATGCGCCTGATCGCCGACGGCGTGGTGGACCGCAATGGTGTGGCCGGGCTGTCGCGGCGTCTCGGCTACAGCTCGCGGCAGCTCGAGCGGCTCCTTACCGCCGAGGTCGGCGCGGGACCGCTCGCCCTGGCACGCGCCCAGCGCGCCCAGACGGCCCGGACGCTGATCGAGACGACCGACCTGCCGATGGCGCAGGTCGCGTTCGGAGCGGGCTTCTCGAGCATCCGGCAATTCAACGACACGGTGCGCGCCGTGTACGCGACCAGTCCGACCGAGCTGCGCCGGCACGCCGCCACAAATGCGGCGGGAAACGAGGCGGAGGGCAACGAGGCGGCGGGCAACGAGGCCGCGGGTGCGCTCGACCTCCGGCTGCCCTTTCGTGCGCCGTTCGCGCCCGAGGGCCTGTTCGGACACCTCGCCGCCACGGCTGTGCCCGGCTGCGAGGAGGTGCGGGCCGGCTCGTACCGCCGCACGCTGGACCTGCCGCACGGGCCGGGCATCGTGGCCCTCCGACCGCACCCCGACCACGTGTCGTGCCGGCTCGTCCTGAGCGATCTGCGGGATCTGCCCACGGCCGTCGCCCGGTGCCGGCGCCTGCTCGACCTCGACGCCGACCCGGTCGCCGTCGACGACGTGCTCCGGATCGATGCGGCTCTCGAGCCGCTCGTAACGAAGGCGCCCGGCCGGCGGGTGCCGAGAACGGTGGACGAGGCCGAGTTCGCCATCCGGGCCGTGCTCGGCCAGCAGGTGTCGACCGCAGCCGCCCGCACCCACGCCGCCCGCCTCGTCGCAACCCACGGCTCCCCGGTGTCCGACCCGGAGGGAGGGCTCACCCACCTCTTCCCGAGTCCCGACGTCCTGGCAGGCGCCGATCTTTCGTCGATGGCGATGCCCGCGTCCCGCCGCCGCACGCTCGTCGCGGTGGTCGCCGCCCTGGCGGATGGTGACCTCGAGCTCGGAGCCGGAGCAGACCGCCAACGCGCCCGGGCGCAGCTCGCCCGGGTCGAAGGGATCGGCCCGTGGACGATCGAGACCATCGCCATGCGCGCTCTGGGCGATCCCGACGCGTTCCCGGCCTCCGACATGGGCGTCCGCCGGGGCGCCGAGGAGCTCGGCCTCGGGCGGTCGACCGGCGATCTGGAGGCTCGGGCCGAACGGTGGCGGCCGTGGCGGTCGTATGCCGTCCAGTACCTGTGGTCCACTCAGGACCACGCCATCAACCGCTGGCCCCAGGAGGCGCGCTCCGCATGACGTCCACAACCACCACCGCCCGAGCCCCGGTCACCATGCGGATGGTCGACAGCCCCGTCGGTCCGCTGACGTTGTGGGGAACCGACGGCGTGCTGCACGGCCTCGCCATGGAGGACCAGCGGCACCGACCCGCGTCCGACCTCGACGCCGACCGGTCGACCGAGGACAAGAGCGCCTTCGCCGAGGCCGCACGTCAGCTCGAGGCGTACTTCGCGGGGGAGCTGCGCCACTTCGAGCTGCCGGTGCAGCTCGACGGGACCGAGTTCCAGCGGCGGGTGTGGTCGGCGCTGGTCGAGATCCCCTACGGCGAGACGCGCTCGTACGGAGAGATCGCCGCCGCCATCGGCCGGCCCGGCGCGTCCCGGGCGGTCGGCCTGGCCAACGGCCGCAATCCCATCGGGATCGTCGTGCCGTGCCATCGCGTCGTGGGCGCGGACGGCTCGCTCACCGGGTACGGCGGCGGGCTGGACCGCAAACGATGGCTGCTCGAGCTGGAGCGCGCCCACCGGTGACGCCCACCCGGTAGCGCCACCCGTGACGCGCACCGGTAACGCGTCGCGTCGCGTCGCGCCACGGGTGGGCCATGCTCTGGGCGTGCCGGTGTCCATCGACACGTCCCTCGGCGGCATCGACTGGGCTCGGGCCAAGGAGGACCTCGCCGCCGACGGTTTCGACAATGGTCGCAACCCCGACGCGCTGCGGCGTTCGTTCGAGCAGTCCGACCACGTCGCCATCGCCCGCGACGGCGACCGCGTGGTCGGCATGGCGCGCCTGCTCACTGATGGCGTGAGCAACGCCTACCTGCTCGACGTGTGGACGGCGCGCGCCTACCGCCGGCGCGGCATCGCCACCGACATGGTGCGGCTGCTGACCGAGCGTGTCCCGGGCCAGCACGTGGGGCTGCAGACCGACGACGCGCAGGGGTTCTACCGGAGCCTCGGCTTCCGGCCCCAGCCCGAGTTCATGTCGCTCGTCGTCGGGTTCTGGCTCGACAACGACGGCAACCGGCCGGCGCGCTGAGCCGAGCGTTACCTGGCCTCGAGGAGGGCGGCGAACTCCTCGGCGCTCAGCTCGATGGAGGCTGCCGCGATGTTCTCCTCGAGATGGCCCAGCGACCCGGTTCCGGGAATCGGAAGGATCTGCGGCGAGCGCCTCAGGAGCCACGCCAGGGCGATCTGGTGCTCGGTCGCGCCGTGCGCCTCGGCCGCTTCGGCCACCGCGTTTACCTGCCCGGAATCGATGATCGGGTTCCACGGCAGGAACACGAGGTCCTCCTGGTCGCACAGGTCGACGAGCTGCTCGGACGAACGGTCGGCGACGTTGTAGCGGTTCTGGACCGACACCACCGGGGTGACCTTCTGCGCCACGCGCAGCTGGTTCTCGGTGACGTTGGACACGCCGATGTGGCGGATCTTGCCCTCGTTCTTCATGTCCACGAGCACGCCGAGCGACTCCTCGAGCGGCACCTTGGGATCGGGCCGGTGCAATTGGTAGAGCGGGATCTGGTCGAGCTTGAGCCGGCGCAGGCTCCCCTCGCACGCCTGGCGCAAGTGCTCGGGCCGGCCGTCGGGGTCCCACCGGTTGGGCCCGGGCCGCACCAGCCCGCCCTTGGTGGCGATGACGAGGTCGTCCGGGTACGGGTACAGCGCCTCGGCGATGAGGTTCTCGGACACCTCGGGCCCGTACGAGTCGGCGGTGTCGATGAAGTTGACCTCGAGCTCGACGGCGCGCTTCAGCACCGCCTTGGCCACCTCGTGGTCGGGCGGGTCCTTCCAGATGCCCTTGCCGGTGATGCGCATGGCGCCGAAGCCGAGCCGGTTCACGGTGAGGTCGCCGCCCACGTCGATCGTTCCGGCTGCGGCGGCGGTGGGGGTGGGGCTCATGCGCCTGCCTCCTTGGGTGAGTGGATGCACGTCGGTGCGGCGTGCCAGTGCGCGCGGCCTCCGAAGGGCGTGCCGCGGGTGCCGGTCTAGCTCACCCGAGCCCGGCGGGCACTTCTCAGCCGAGCGCGGCGGGCACTTCTCAGCCGAGCGCGGCGGTCACCTCGGCCGCGGCCCGCTGGCCCGAGGACACCGCGCCGTCCATGTACCCCGACCACACCGTGGCCGTCTCGGTCCCCGCCCAGTGGACCGGTCCCACCGGTTCGCGCAGGGCGGGCCCGTAGCGGGTCCACACGTTCGGCCCGAAGAGGGTGCCGTAGCAGCCGCCGCTCCAGGCTTCTCGTTGCCAGTCGAGCTCGAGGTAGTCCTCCGGCTTGGCCGCCCGCGGCCCGAAGTAGCGCGCCATGGCGTCGACCACGGCCTGCCGGCGCGTGGCCAGGTCGACCCGCGTCAGCCGGCGCGCCTCGTCCCCCTCGACAAAGCCCAACAGCACGCCCGGCGAACCGTCGGGCGGTGAGTTGTCGAACACGACCCGCGCCCCTTCGCCGTCCCCGGTGGCCTGGCCCGACAGCCCCTCGGCCCGCCAGAACGGCTCGTCGTACACGACCTGGCACTTGATGACCGACCCCATCGGGGCGCGCTGGGTGAGCTGCTCGCGCCACGGGGGAAGGGGCGGGTCGTAGGAGATGCGCCCGGCCAACAGCGGCGGCACGGAGACCACGACCCGCCGGCCGGTGAAGCGGCGGTTGCCGTCGGCCTCGACCACCACCTGTTCGCCCCTCACCTCGATCCGGCGCACGGGCGAGGACAAGAACACGACGCCCTCGCCGAGCGCGTCCGCCACCCGCGTGCACACGAGCGGGGGCCCGCCTACGAAGCGGTCCTGCTGGGCGCCGTTGCCGGTGTCGATGGTGCGCTGGAAGGAGCCGGCCGAGCGGGCGTAGAAGAGCACGTGCAGGAGCGACACGTCGTCCGGCTCGGCCGCGAACACCGCCTCGATGCCGAGGCCGAGCAGGGTCCGGGCCGAGCGGCTGAGGGTGTTACGCCGCAGCCAGGTGCCGAAGGTCTGGGCGTCCCAGGTGCCGGCTTTCGCCGCCGTCCAGGGCGCGTCGATCGGGACGCGCTTGGCGAGCGACTCGAGGCGGGCCTGGACCCGGCCCACCTCGGCCAGCACGACGGGGTTGATGCGGGGGATGGTGCCCCGGTAGGTGCCGCGCCTGCCGTTGAAGTGCAGGACCCGGGCACCCGTGTCGTAGGTCGGGAAGGTCTCCACGTCGACGTCCTTGGCGAGCGACAGGATGCGGTCCTGGGTGGGACCGACCCACTGGCCGCCCATCTCGACGATCTTCGGATCCCCGGGCTTCTCTTCCCGGGGCTTCTGGCCCCCCGGCTTCTGGTCCCCCGGCTTCTGCTCCCCGGGGCGGCCCAGCGGTTGGTTCACGACCCGGCCGCCCACCCGGTCGCGCGCCTCGACCACCGCGACCGAACGGCCCGCGGCGACGAGGTCCCGGGCCGCGGCGAGCCCGGCGAAGCCGGCGCCGACCACCACCACGTCGACGTCGACGGTGTCGGTCATCGGCCGTATCGTAAGACCCCGTTCGTACCTGGGGACAGGGGGTCGTGAGCGGTGGCGGGCGCCGTCGGCGCGCGCCGCTTCCCCGGCTGCGTGCGCCGCTGCCCCGGCGGCACGCACCGCTGCCCCGCCCGGTGCGCTGGGCCTTCTACGTGTCGGCGCTCGTCGCCTTCGTGGGTGTCGTGTCCCTGCGGGGCGGGGCGAGCTGGGTCGACGCCCGGTCGCTCACCCTGCCGACCACCGCCCTGGCCCAGGGGCACTTCCACCGCGCCGCCGAGCTCAACGCGCTGCCCCAGCCGCTTGGCTACCCGCTGCTCGTGTCGCCCATCGTCGCCGGGCTGCCCGCCGTGCGGGCCGGGACGTGGTGCACCGACGACCAGAGCGTGCCCAACTTCAAGATCGTGCGCGAGGTGTGGCCGGCGTGCTCGGACAACTACTACCAGGTGCCGGTGCGCCCGCCCTGGTACCGGTCCCAGGGCGCGCTCGGCGTGCTGGCGTGGATCGTGCTGGCGGCCGGGGTGGTCCAGCTGCTGCGGGCACTGGGGATGGGCCGGGGACTGGCCGAGGCCGGGGTGGTCCTCGGCCTCGCCGCGCTCCCCGCCGCCAGCGACGGCGTCGTCCAGGCGTTCCATCCCCAGGACTTCTTCAGCGTCGGGCTGAGCGCGGCCGCCCTGGCGTCGGTGCTGCGAAGGCGGTGGGTGGCGGCGGGGGTGCTGTTCGGCGTGGCGTTCGCGTGCAAGCAGTTCGCGCTCCTGGCGCTTCTTCCCGCCCTGGCCGCCGCGCCCGGGTGGCGGGAGCGGGCCCGGCTCGGCCTGCCCGCGGCCGCCACGGTCGGGGTGATGACGCTCCCGTTCTTCGTCCTGGCGCCGTGGGCCACCGTCCACAGCCTGATCGCGGTGGCCCGCTTCGCCGGCGGCTGGACCACCAACACCGTCGTCGGGATGTCCCACGTGTCGGAGCTCACGAAGCTGCTGGTCGCCCGGGACGGGCCGATCGCACTGGCCCTCGTGCTCGTGGTGGTCGCCCGGTGGCGGGTGGGGGAACGGCTCCTCGAGCCGGTGCCGCTCCTCGGCCTGACGGCCGCCTGTCTGGGGGGCCGGCTCGTGTTCGAGGTGCTGAACACGAGTTACTACCTTCTCGCCGTGAGCGTGATGCTGGTCGCCCTCGACGTCGCCGCCCGCCGCGTGCCGTACCGGTCGGTGGCCTGGATCGTGCTCATGCGCCTGTGGATCAATCCCCTGGCCGGCCACGAGCCGTCGTGGACCGACAGCGTCCTCTACCTCGGAGGCGCGCTCGTCGCGGTGGCACTCGGCCTCGAGGCGTTGACCCGGCGGTCAGCTCGCGCCCCTGTTCCCACCGTCGCCGTTCCCGCCCTGTCCGCCGTGTCCGCCGTGTCCGCCGGGTCGACCGCCTGACCTACCGGCGGCTACCTGCGAGCCCACCGTCCCATGGCCGGGCAGGTCAGGGGATGGTGACGGTGATGGACGTGGAGAGCACTCCCTGGCCCGATCCGTTGTAGTCCGCCACGATGAACGTGTAGGTGCCGGGGGCGAGCCCGATGTACGTGTACGTCGTGGGGGGTGGGTTCGGGAAGCCGCCCACCCACTTCTTGACGTTGTTGTTGTAGGCATTGACGCCCTGGGACCCGGGTGCGTTCGTCCACGTCAGGGTGACCGAGTTCCCGCTCTTCGTCGCCTTGAAGTTGGTCGGGGCTCCTGGGGTGCCCGTGTAGGTGAACTTGTCGGCGGCCGAGATGGCCGAGGTGCCGCCCGGCGTGGTCACGGTGACGTCGACGGTGCTCGTGCCCGGCGGCGCGGTGGCGGTGATCGAGCCGTCGCTGTTGACGGTAAACGTCGTGGCCGCGGTGGTCCCGAACTTCACCGCCGTGGCACCGGTGAATCCGGATCCCGTGATCGTGACCGGCGTCCCCCCGGCCGACGAACCCGACGTCGGGCTGATGGCCGTGACGGTCGGCGGGGACCCGCCCGTCGTGTAGGTGAAGTGGTCCGAGGTCGAGGTGGCCGACGTGCCGCCCGGCGTGGTCACGGTGACGTCGACGGTGCTCGTGCCGGCCGGCGCCGTGGCGCTGATCGAGCCGTCGTTGTTGACGGTGACGCTCGTGGCGGCCGCGGTCCCGAACTTGACCGCGGTGGCGCCGGTGAAGCCGGAGCCCGTGATCGTGACCGGGGTGCCACCCGCGGCCGGCCCGCTCGAGGGGGAGACGCCCGTCACGACCGGGAGGGGGATGTAGGTGAAGT
>Ga0307477_10000396_pt1 | contig 50102 bp, 39 predicted proteins | sample atmos_gasesECM2C_FD_203316 | JGI IMG/M metagenome (GOLD analysis project Ga0307477, IMG submission 203316) | Hardwood forest soil microbial communities from Morgan-Monroe State Forest, Indiana, United States - atmos_gasesECM2C_515 | ecosystem: Environmental > Terrestrial > Soil > Temperate... | reverse complement strand
ACCGCTGCCAGATGCTCCGGCGGGCGGCCTGGATGCGCTCGCGGGCTTCCAGCTGGGCGAGCAGGTAGGCGGCGAGGAGATCGGACGGCAGGTAGCTCGAGCCCACGTCCACCCAGGTGTACTTGTCGACCATGCCGCGGAAGAACTGGCTGCGGTTGGTGCCCTTCTCGCGCACGATCTCGGCGCGCTCGACGTAGCGCGGGTCGTTGATCACCAGCGCGCCGCCCTCGCCGCAGGTGACGTTCTTGGTCTCGTGGAAGGAGAGCGTCGACAGGCAGCCGAAGCTGCCGAGCAGCCGGCCGCCGCGCTTGCCGAAGAGGCCGTGGGCGTTGTCCTCGACCACGGCGATGCCGCGCGGCGCGGCGGCCGCGAGGATGGCCTCCATGTCGCAGCCGACGCCGGCGTAGTGCACCGGCACGATCGCCCGCGTGCGCGGTCCGATCAGCTCGGGCAGGAGCGATTCGTCGAGGTTCAGGGTGTCGGGGCGGACGTCGGCGAACACCGGCCGGGCGCCGCGCAGCGCGAAGGCGTTGACCGTCGAGACGAAGGTGAACGAGGGGACGATCACCTCGTCGCCGGGCGCGAGGTCGAGCAGCAGGGCGCACATCTCGAGCGCGTGGGTGCAGGAGGTCGTCAGCAGCACCCGCGGCGCGTCCAGCTCCCGCTCGAGCAGCGCCTGGCAGCGCTGGGTGAAGCCGCCGTCCCCCGAGATCCGGCCGGCCGCGGTCGCCTCGCGCATGTAGTGCAGCTCCTCGCCGACCAGCGCGGGGCGGTTGAACGGGATCTCGATCTCGCGCGGGATGCCTTCCGGGATGCCTCCCGCGGCGTCGGCCGGCGGCTCGCTCATCATTGGACACTAGCATCCTGCGGCGGCCACCAGCGATGGAACCAGAGCTCGACCGAGCGGGTGCGCATGCCGAAGCGCTGGTAGAGCCGCTGGGCGCGGACGTTGCGTCCCTGGGTCACCACGCTCACCGGATCGGCGCCGCGGCCGGCGAACCAGTCGAGGACGGCGGCGATCAGCGCGCCCCCGACCCCGCGGCCGCGGGCGTCCGCCGCCACCGCGAAGAGACCGATCCGGCCTGCGCCGTCCTCGCCGATCGTGCCGGTCACGTAGCCCGCCGGCGGGCCGGCCGGGTCCGCGGCCGCCGCCACCAGCACGACGCCCGCCGGATCGGCGCAGCTGGTCTCGATCCAGCCGGCGTAGAGCGCGTCGCAGCGGCGGCGGTCGAAGTGCCGGTCGTGGTAGAAGCGGGAGTCGCGATGGCTGGCGGCGGCGATCCGGCGCAGCCGCGGCAGGTCCGCCGCGGTGGCCGGCCGCACCGGCACGGGCGGCCCCGTCGTCGTCTCCGGCTCGCCGACCGCCGCCCCGTCGGCACGCCCCGCAGGAGCGGCCGCCGCAGGCGGCCCAGCTGAAGAGACGGCTCCTGCAGCTGACGCCTTCTCCGCCGCCGCCGCGCTCCATCCCGTGGCCGTCTCCGCCCGCCCGGCCCCGCTCTCCGGGCCGCTGCCGCCGCGGCGGCGGTCGAGGGTCACCCGCAGGTCCACCAGGCGGAAGCCGCTCTCCTCGGCGAGCGGCGCCGTCTCGGGGTCGGCGGGGTCGGCCAGGAAGTAGAGGCACTCGACGGCCTCCCGCGCCACCCAGCGTTCGATCGCCGCCAGCGTCTCGCGGTTCAGGCGCCCGCCGCGCACCCGCCCGATGCGCCGCCCGAAGAAAGCGCTGTCCCAGGCGAGCAGCTCGGCCGGCGCTCGCCGTGGCGGCGCCCGCCGTGGCGCCGGCCGCCGTGGCGCCGGCCGCCTCAGCCCTGCTCTCCCGGCGTGGAGCGGCGCACGCTGTAGACGGGGCGCGACATCAGCCGGAGGTGGATGCGCGCCAGGTACTCGCCGAGGATGCCCAGGGTGAACAGCTGGGCGCCGGAGAAGATCGCGATCACCGAGGCGAGGAACGGGAATCCCGGGACGCTGCCGCCCTGGACCAGGTAGCGGCCGACGACCCAGGCGAGCACCAGCAGCCCGAAGAGGGTCGATGCGACGCCGATGGCGCTCGCCAGGCGGAGCGGGCCGATGCTGAAGCCGGTGATCATGTTGAGGGCGTGGCGCACCAGCGTCCGCAGGGTGTAGCCGGACCGCCCCTCGCGCCGCGGCTGGTGGGCCACCTCGACCGCCGCGAAGCGGTTGGTCGCCCAGCTCAGCAGCACGTCGATCGAGACGTAGGGGTTGCCGTACTGGGCGAACGCGTCGCGCAGCTCGGCGCGGAAGGCGCGGAAGGCGCTGACGCGGCCGGCGATCTCGGGGCCCATCGCCCCGCGCAGGACCAGCTTGGTGGCGCGGGAGGCGAGGTTGCGCAGCAGCCCGTGCTGCTCGCCGCGCGGCGTGCCGTAGACCACGTCCACCTCGCCGCTCAAGGCGTCGAGCAGCCGCGGGACCTCCTCGGGCGGGTGCTGCAGGTCGTCGTCCAGGGTCACCACGACGGCGCCGGACGCCGCCCGGATGCCGCAGAGCAGCGCATTGTGCTGGCCGTAGTTGCGCCGGAGGTCGATGCCGCGCACTCGCGGCCGCTGCGGCTCCGCCGCCAGCTCGGCGATCGCCTGCCAGCTCGCGTCGCGGCTGCCGTCGTTGACCAGCAGGATCTCCGCGTCCGGCGCCCGGGCGGCGAGCGCCGCGCGCAGCCGGGCGACCAGCTCCGGCAGGGTCGCGGCACCGTTGTAGACCGGCACCACGACGGACACCGCGAGCGGCCGTTCGCTCGGCGAGCGCCCGGACGAGGCGGCGGGCAGGGGATCGATCATGGCCGGCGGATTTTATCCCGCTTCCCGGCAACGTGCCCGGGCCTTGCCCCGCCGGCCGTGCCGAGCCCCTACCCGCGATCGCTTCTCAGCTCGTGGTCAAGGCGGTGGCGCCGCCTACGGGCAGGAGCCCTGGTTGTTGCCGCAGATCGACCAGTTGGCGACGATTCCGCCGCTGTTGTTCCTGATGCAGGTTTCAAAGTACAGGGGGAAGCTGGACAGCTGCGTCGGGTAGTTGGTCTGGTTGACGGTCGCCCCCACGGCGAACGCCTGGGTCTTGAAAAGATTGGAATAGTTGACGTCGCTGTTGGGGTCGGTGCCGAACCAGACGCTGATCGCGACGCTCGAAGACGCGCTGGCGTAGGTGTTGTAGTTCACATAGGTCGAGTTGTCGAGCCCGATGATCGCGCTACATTCGATGCCACTGATGGCGAGGGAGGTGCCGCTCCTCCTGTCCGTCGCGCCGGACACCGTGGCCTGCAGCGCCGGGACGATCAGTGACGTGGCGACGAAAGCGGTGACGATGGTGATTCTTGCCTTGGACATGACCCTGCCTCCAGGTTCTTGACTGGGTGCTCACACGACGCCGCGCACACGGATCATCCGCCCGCACCAAGCATCGCATACGCGACCACTATAAATATATAATGTGCGCTAATATCGATAAGCGGGACACCTGGCGGTGCGCAGGGCCCGTGAACCACCTCATGGTGCCGGCCGGCGAGGAGGCGTTCAGCGGGGCGCCAGGGACTCGGCAGGGGTGACACAGGCGACGTCAGGGCCGCCGTCAGCGCCACGGCCCCCAGGCCACGAGCAAGGCTCGGCATGACGGCGGCCGTCATAGAAGAAACGGCACCGCCCGTAGGAGGCATCAGGCACCTATCCTGCAGTGCAGACTGTCCAGCCTTGTCAGGGTGCGGCCAGCCGTGTTAGCGTTGTTGGTTGGCGCTAGCGCGTAAGCCTCAAGAACTGAATGGGTTAGCGCCACAGAGGGAGCAAGGCAGCACCAGGTGTGACACCAGCGGCTGTAGCTCAGGTGGAAAGAGCAGGAGTTTCCTAAACTCTTGGTCGGGGGTTCGAGTCCTCCCAGCCGCACCACTCGTAGAATCAAACACTTAGGTCAATATTCCATCTCTTCCGGAGCGCCCTCCGGGAGCCCAAAGTTGCACTTCTGTCACACTCATGAGATAATCCTCCTGGATGAAGCGGCCGCGAGGGGAGGGAATCACATGGCCACGATCACCAAGAGGACGACGGGGAAAGGGAAGATCCGCTACCTGGCGCAGGTCCGCCTCAAGGGCCATCCGCACGAGACCGAAACGTTCGAGCGCAAAGCCGACGCCCAGCGGTGGGCGCAGCAGGTCGAGGCGGACATCCGGGCCGGTCGCAACCGGAGTCTGCCTACGAGCAAGGCCCATACGCTCGCCGATCTGATCGACAAGTACGTGGCCGAGGAGCTTCCCCAGAAGCCTGACGTGGAAGAGCTCTATGGGCGTCATCTGAAATGGTGGCGGGAGCACCTGGGCCACTATCGCCTCTCGGATCTCTCGTCCGACCTGATCGAGGCTGCCTATCACACGATCCTTCGCGAGCCGGGATCGACGGGAAGGAAGCGCGGTCCTGCCACGGCGAACCGCTACCTGATCAGCCTGAGCTCCTGCTTGAGCCATGGACGCAAGCCGCTCAAGTGGCTGCAGAACAACCCGGTCTTCGAGGTCGAGCGCAAAAATGAGCCGAAGGGTAGGGTCAGGTTCCTGAGCCGGCCGGTGGATGAGGCGGATAAGAAGAACTCGGAAATAGACAGGCTCCTGGCGGCGTGCCGGGCGAGCCGAAACCGCGACCTTGCGGACCTCGTGACGCTCGGAATCTGGACGGGCTGCCGAGAAGGCGAATTGATGGCGCTACGCCGGTCGTATGTACGGCTCAGCAATGGCGGCCTGACACTCCCAGCAAGCGTCACCAAGGGAGATCGCGATCGATTCGTCCCTCTGGTCGGGCCGGCGCTCGAGGTCATGCAGCGGCGCATGGAGGTCATGCGGCTGGATACGGACTACTTGTTCGCTGGTCCACCGCGGAAGAATTCCACGTCGTGCCCGGCCTTTCCGCGCCGGGCGTGGAACACAGCTCGCGAAAAGGCCGGCCTCGAGGACTTCAGGTTCCACGATCTGCGGCACACACATGCTTCGTATCTCGCGATGAGCGGTGCTACGAGCAGGGAGCTCATGGAGGCCTTGGGCCATCAATCCGAGTCGATGGTGGCGCGCTACTCGCACTTGGCCGATGAGCACAAGCGGCGGGTTGCGAGCCGACTGGTGGTTGCGGTGAAGGAGTGGGCCGATGCAGGGTCGGCCACAGATGGACGCCCCGCATCCCCTGAACAAGCGACAGCAGCGTCGTGAGCATGACCGCCCGATCGGGCGCTTGCTGGGAGCGCATCCAGAGCTGACCCTGGACACGGGAATGTCCGGACTTTCACGGCGGCGTTTCGGCGAGCCATGCGAACAGCGCCGCTTCGTTGATGAAGATCCGCCGACCTTTCCGGACGATCACACGATCGAAACCGTTTCCGGGAATGACCACGGCCTGCCGGTTCTTCCAGGCACGCCTGTCGGCTGCATTGAAGATCCAATGCCTGAGCGTGCGCACCGTGAAGGCCGGATGGCGGTCAGCGATCTGCTGGACCGTGAAAAAGGGCCCGACGCCAGGTTGTCGCGGTAGTTCCGCCAGCGGCTGGCCAACCCTGCTCTCGCCGGACAGGACCGAGTGAGAGGGTGCGGTTCGTAGAACGGTACGTTCGAGTTTCATAGTGACTCCTTGGCGCCTGCCGGTAGACGCACCGCGCAATGAGAGGCGTTAGAGCTCGCGGTACATTGGATTCGCGTCGGCCCGCCCGTCAAGCACCCGCGCCGTGCGGTAGTCGAGCCGCCGCGTCAGCAGCGGCTCCCGCCCACTGATGAACAGCAGCTGCCGGTCCGCCGCCAGCCGCCGCACTTCGTCAGCCAGCAGCAGCCGCCGCCCCGTCTCGCCCGTCTGCTCGGCCGTCCCCTGCTGCCGGTGCAGGAACAGCAGGTTCCCGGCCGTCGTGGTGCCGCGCGTCAGGTTGCTGCCGCGCGTCGACACCGTGGCCTGCCCCGTCAGCTTCGACAGGTACTCGGCTGTGAACTGGTCCGCCGTTCCGAACGCCTGCAGCACCTTGACGTTCGCCAGCAGCGTCTCCCACGACCGCGGATACAGGTCGCGCAGCTGCGCCAGGTCCTGCGTGAGCATCCAGATCGAGACGCCGTAGCCGCGCGAGTAGGTGATCGCTTCCTCGATGCTCTGCATGCGCCCGAGAGCGGCAAACTCGTCGAGCAGCAGCAGCACCCGCCAGGCCGGCCGCCCCGGCGTCATGGTGAGGACCCTCAAGGCGGAGGCCGTGAGCAGCCGCAGCCAGCGGCCGTGGGTCCGGAGATGATGCGGCGGCAGCACCAGGTACACCGTGAGCCGCCAGTGTTTGAGGTCCTCGAGCCGGAAGGTGCTGCACTTGAGCGTGCCCAGCAGGTGCGGCGAGTCCAAGAACTCGGTGTGGCGATTCGTCGAGGCAAGCACGCCCGCCAGCAGCCGCTCGTCCTTCTGACGGATGCGGTTGGCCGCGCGGTGGATGAGCCCGTGGCAGGCCTCCGTCCTGGCCATGCGGTCGAGCAGCGTCGAGAAGTCGGTGCCGCCCAGCGTGAGCAGGTGGCGGACCGTGCCGAGGTGGCGATGCTCGGGCGCGGCGCCGGCGGCGACGTGCAGAACGATGCCGGCCAACATCGATGCCGCTTCCTCGTCCCAGAACGGCTCGTGCTGACCGGGCTCGGGAACCACGAGCATCGAGGCGATGAGCCGCGCCGTGTCATAGGCATCGTCGCTGCCGGGATCGATGAGGTCCAGGGGGTTGTAGGCCGACGTGCCGCCGACCAGCGAGAACGGATCGAGCGCCGCGATGGTGTGGCCGAGGACCTCGCGCCGCCAGCGGGCGGAGACCGCGTAGGCCTCGCCCTTGATGTCCGTCGACAGCACGCTCCCGGGATAGTCGAGCAGGTTCGGCAGCACGGCGCCGATCCCCTTGCCGCTGCCGGTGGGAGCGAGAGTCAGGAGGTGGGCTTCGCCGGCAAACCGCAGCACGAGATCCCGGCGGACCCGCCGCGAGCTCAGGCGCCCGCCGCGTTCGCCGCCCCCACCGTGCCCGCCGTGCCCAGCTCGCCCGGCTCGTCCGCCACCATCGACTCCCGCGGCGCGCTCGACTTCCCAGCCACGGCGATCGTTGCCGCTCCGGCGACTACCGGCCTGGCCCAGGATCAGCCCGTGGGCGCCGACGAGGGAGCGAGGATCGCCCCACCGTGCCGAACCATGGGCGCTGCTGAGCCGGACGCGGGCACGGCGGCGGCCGTCGGCCACCTTCGCGGCGAAGAAGGCCGCTGCGACCGCGACGCCGCCGATGACAGCCTGCCGGCGGGTCGGGCGCCAGCGCGCGAGGTAATGGGCCGCGCTCGCCAGCAGCAGCACGACACCGGCGGCGGCCACCCAAGCCAGGAGCCAGGCGAGCGGTCCGGGCGCGGCGCGGTCCCAGCGGCGGACGAGGTGATGAATCCTGGTACGCATGTCGATGTCTCGATGGCACTGTCTCGATGGCGATCTCTCGATTTCGACGTCTCGATGGCGATGCCCGAGATGTCTCACCGGTCGCGGGCCATGCCGAGCAGCCGCGCGACCTCGTGGATCGCCCCGACCGCCCGGGCGAGCGGGGCGGGCAGCAGCGCCATGGCGCGGTGCACGCCGACCTCGCTGATCAGCCGCACCAGCCGGCGCTCGGGATCCCCGGCCCGCGCCAGAGCGGCGGCCCGGCGCACCGCGGCCAGCGAGAAGCCGCTCGCACCGGCAGCGCCCCGGCCGCGGCCGAGTCCAGACGTGGCAAGGCCGCCCCCGCCGTGGCCGAGCGCAGGCGCGGCGGTGCCACCGACCCGGGGAGCGGGTGCCTCGAGCCGCGTCCGCGCCGCTGCCCCTGGCGAGGCAGCACCGGACTGCGCCTGCTGCCAGCTCCGGGCGGCATGGATCAGCCGGCGTGCACCAGGATCCGCAAGAGCTCGAGGACGCTCCACCGCGGCTGCAGCTCGTGCAGCGTCACGATCGTTGCGAGGGCGGTCGTGACGGCCGAGAGCAGAACGCAGCTCAGCAGGATGCCCAGCGTCTCGCGTGCGGTTCGCCGCTCGCTGCTGTCGAGGCTCCGCGCCAGGTTCTCGCAGAGGGTGTGCGCGCGGCCGAGGATCTCGCGCGCCGAGCGGTCGGTGCGCTCCGCGGCCTGTGCCAGCTCGCGCGCGGCGCTCCGCAGCTGTGCCGCGCTCGGCGGCGGCGCCTCCGTCTCGGGCGCGGCTGGCATCGTCGCCGCTGGCCCTGCCGGCGTCGCCGGCGCCGGCATCGCCGCGCCCGAGCGCGCCGCCTGCGCCGGCCGGATCGGATCGCTCGGTTCCCCGAGCGGGTCGTACTGCAGCGGCGCCGCCGGGCCCTCGGGCGGCATCGCGGGTGGCGGATCGGGTGGGCGGCGGAGAGGCATCGCGGTGGCTCCTTGACCTTGCGGCCGGTTGGATCTCGAGAGCGGTGGACTTGTGCGCCTCCCGGTTCACGGCGCCCGGCAGCGCGGCGCGGCTGTCGGTGTAGACCGTGAGCTGGTGCGAGGCGCGCGAGAGCGTGACGTGGGCCTGCTGGCGGTTGACGAGCTCGACGCTGTGGTGCGTGTCGATCGACGCCAGGACGCGGCGAGCCGTCGCGCCCTGGGCGGCATGAGAGGTGACGGCGTAGGCGTAGTCGAGCGGCAGCGGGCCGCCGCGGGCCTCCAGCGTGACGGCGCGGCCCTGCCGGCCGTCCAGCTCGAGGACGATGCGCCCGCTGGCCGCGGCCTCCCGCACCGTGGCGGTGGCGCCGTTGGGGATGTCGCGGCCGCGGTCGGCACGGCGCCACTGCACCCGGTCGCCCGCCGCGAGCTCGCGGGTCTCGGCGCGGGCGAGATCGCCGCCGCGCAGCCGCCGCGGGTCGTAGCTGAAACGGGCGCCGTCGCGGTGGCGCTCGACCAGCACCGTGTGCCGCTCCACATCGACCGCGACGACGCTGGCGATGTCGCCGGCGCGGACCTGGTGAGCGGGAGCGGCGCGGACGTACGAGACGACGTCGCCGACCTCGTAGTGGCGGACCTCGGCGCGCTGGGCCGAGGTGACGCCCTTGGAGACGGCGACCTCGACGGCGACGCCCTCGCTCGCGATGCCGCCAACCGCGACCAGCTCGCGGCGAGCGAGGAGGTTCAAGTCGCGGCGCTCGGCGCGGCTGGGAGCGATCATCAGCGTGTGGCGTGGCGCGGCGGTGAACTCCTTGGCCATCGCGGCGTGCCGCTCCGCGGTCTTGCCGATCTCGACCACGTGACCATGGGCGTCGAGGTGGCGGATGGCGTCGCCGGCGCGGCCAGTGGCAGTGAGCTGGACGGCGGCGAGCAGATCGGTGTGCTCCTGGCGCCGGATGGTTTCGAGCCGGGCGGGGCGCAGCCCGGCGTCCTGGAAGGCCGCCCAGGGAGCGCCCGCCTCGACGCCATGGTGTTGCCGGCGGTCGCCGACGAAGACCAGCCGGGCGCCGGCATGGTGGGCACGCTCGAGGACGACGCCGGCGTCGCGGTTGCCGAGCAGGCTCGCCTCGTCGACGATCCAGAGCTGGCGCGGCGGCTCGGGCGCCGCCTCCCGCGGCGCCTGGCTCGCCACGGCCGGCTCGGCGGCGAGACTCTTCAGGGTCGCGGCCTCGATACCGACCCCGCGCAGCTGCGCGACGGCGCCGGTCGAGACGGCAAAGCCGCGCACCGTCCAGCCGGCGCCCTCGGCCGCCTCGCGCACCACGCCCAGGGTATGCGTCTTGCCGGTGCCGGGCTTGCCCTCGACGCCGAGCACCTGGGCGCGGAACCCGAGCAGGTGGCGGACGACCCGCAGCTGGTCGCTGCCGAGCGTCGAGCCGGCCGCGGGCTGGAAGCGGCGTGCCAGGATGGGCGGCCCGCCCGGGCGCAGGCCCTCGCGGAGCCGCGCCAGGTTCGCGTGCTCGAGCGCCAGGGCAGCGGGCGTCGTCATCCGGCCGCCGGCGCCGGCGATCAGGCCGGGATGCCCGGCGATCGCCGCGCGCACCTCGGCCAGGCCGGCGCCGCGCCCGGCCACGTGCCGCAGGGCATGGGTTTCGAGATCGATCGCCCGGAACGAAGCCTCCCGCTCCGCGAGGTGCGCGGCGGCCCAGGAGACGGCGGCGTGCGCCGCGGCCAGGGCATCTGCGGCGGGCACCGGCGGCACCGTCGCCCGGCGCTCCTCCGCGGCACGGCGCAGAGCGTCGAGGTCGAGGCCGTGAACCAGCGCCTCGGCGCGCCAGGCGGCACGCAGCTCGGCCGGGTCGATGTCGTGGCGCTTGGGCGCCCGCGTGTAGAGAGCGGCGCGCTGGCGCTCCTCGGCGGTGCCGGAGCCGCCGCGGCGCGCGACCTCGGCGAGGATCTGGGTCCGGCGCTTCGAGAAGGCCTTGAGGACCTCCTCGGAGATGCCGGCGATGCGGACGAAGCCCTGGGCGTCGACGCGCACCTCGTAGCCGAGGGCCTGCAGCTCGCGCGCGAGCTCGGCCTGGTACACGGCGGTGGTGTGCTGCTGGTTCTGAAAGAGACCGCGCGGCTCGAGCGCCCGCCACTCGCTCTTGCCGCGCCGCCGGCCGGACCGCTCGGTGAGGTTCACGATCACGTGGTGCGAGTGCAGGTGAGGATCGAGCGCGCGGCTGGAATCGTGATCGAAGCGCGCGATGACCAGGTTGCGGCTGGGAACGGGATTGCCCTTGCGGTCCTTGACCTGGGCATAGTCCTCGAGCACCTCGAAGGCGAGGCGAGCGGCGGCCAGGTGGGCGTCGACGACGCGCCGGTCACCGCCCACCAGCGCGGCGAGCGAGACGCTCTTGTCCGGGGCGGCCTGGAAGTCCCAGGCGACACGCCGCTTGCCGCTGCTCTTCTCGGGGGCGACGAGCTGGCTGCCGTCGTGGGGCGACTGCCCGCGCAGCAGGGCGAAGAAGTCTTCCGGGACGACCTTGCCGCGGAGGCCGAGCCGCTCGGCGCCACGCCCCTGCCAGGTGCCGGCGCCGCCGACGCGATCGGCGGTGTAGTAGTCGCCGACCGTGTAGTCGCGCCGGAAGTAGGTCGAGACGAGCCCGAAGCTCAGGCCCTCCGAGGCGCGGATCATGGTGCGCAGCCTCCGGTGCAGGCGCGCTCGCCCGCCCCGTCGCCGGCGTCGGCGCCAAGGGCGGAGGCATGCTCGACCGCGCTCTCGCCCGTACCGGCGCCCAGGGCCTCGATCCTCCGCGCGCCGAGTGAGGGGCCATCGGCGCGGGCGGCAGCGGACATGTGCGGGGTGAGCGTCTCGGCGGTGCTGCCGGCGAGGACCTCGCCGCGACGGAGGCCGGCGATCGACTCGGCGACCGAGGTGCCGGGGGTGCCGTCCTCGCCGTCGTCGTCCACGCCCGAGCGGCTCGACCCGCCGGCCGGTCGCGCGTCTTCGTCCACCCGGCCTGTTGTTGTTGTTGTACTTCTTCTCCTTCTTCTCTCTTCTTTCTCTTCTTCTCTCGTGTCCTCACCGCTGTCTCCGCCGCTGTCTCCACCGGTGTCCTCGCCGCCGTCCTCGCGCGCGTCACGCCGGAGCGCCGAAGTCCCTTGTCTCTCAGCAAGATCGCTGTCTCCATCGCCGCTTCGCGCGCGCGTCCTGTCGAAGCCCATCGCGAGAGAAATCCACAGCATGGCCTGTATCGCCTCAATGAGCCACCGCAGCGAAGTCACCGCGTCCTCGCCTTCCAGGCACGCGCTTGCCGCCCGAACGACTCCGATTCCGTCGCGTCTCCGATCCATCGGCCGCCCGCTCCTGCGTCAGGGCCGGTCTGCATCGCCGTCGCCGCCCTGCCGCTGCCCCGGCACCGAGGTCGAGAGGCGCCGGCCCTGCGCGATCCAGGCGTCGAGCTCCCGCAGGCTGTACAGCACCTTGCGTCCCACCTTGTAGTAGGGAGGACCGCCGGCCTCGCACCGGCGCTTCTCGAGGGTGCGCGGCGAGAGATGACAATGGGCCGCGGCTGCAGTCGTAGAGATGAGATCGTCAGTCATGGAACCCCCGCGGGCGCAGGCCGCGCCGAAGAGTGCGACGTGGGACGGGAGCCGGAGATCGGCCGAGAATCCACCTCGCGGCGCCGGCGCATACGGCCGGCATCACGGGGTCGCCGGCGCTTCGAAGGTTCGATGTGCTTCTCATGACCATATGATAGCACATCTGCGACCATATCTCCTAACCCTACCGCTTGCGCGCCGTCCATCCCCGTCACCGCGCTCGATGTCGCCGATCCTCTCCGGCACCAGGCCTCGAGGCGCCTGGCCGTCTGTTTTCCAGGTAAGGAGGAACCAGAGGGGCGACGCTGAGCCTCGGGGAGTCACCCACCGGCCTGCGCCGCCGCAACCGGCATCGAGCTTGCTGGGCGGCCATGCGACCGGCGCCGCTCCGGCCGCCGCTCGAGGACCGAGACCGCCAGTGCCCTGGCCGAGGTCCTCGGGCCCTCCCTCCGGCCGCCGGTCGCACGCAGCCCCGCGCCGCCGCGACGCCATGCTAGGACTCGGCGGCCGTCAACCGGCGCAGCCGCTCGCGCCGCACCGCACAGTGCCGCAGGTGTCCGCTGCGCGCCTGCGCTGACGCGAAGCTCCTGCCGCAGCCCTCCGGACAGGCCAGCACCTCAGCGCGCTCGCCAGCGCCGTTGCCTGCGGGCTGCCAGCCGCTGCCAGCGAGCCGCGAGCTGCTGCCATCCGCTGCCGAGCGCTGCCCAGCGGGCCAAGGAGCGAGGCTGCCAGCGGCCGGCGAGCCGCTGCCGTCAGCCAGCGAGCCTCCACCGGCAAGCAGCGGAGCGCCGCTGCCAGCTCCTGCCAGCCGCAACGCCGCCAGCTCCCCTCGTGCCGCGTCCCGCTGCCGCAGCAGCTCGTCGAGCTCGCGCTCGCGGCTCCCTTCCGCAGCCGTCCGTGCCGCAGCTACCCGCTCGCCTGCCGCCGCGGCGGCAGCCAGCACGCAGCCGGCAGCAGTGACCTCGTGTGCCAGCGCCGCGAGCAGCGACCAGCCCCAGGCCAGCAGCTCGCTGCCCAGCAGCTGCGGCAGCGTCCGGCCGCGCAGCCCTGCAGCGACCAGCGGCACCACCAGGCCACCGGAGGACACCAGCACCGCGAGCCAGATGGCTGCCAGCGCCCGGCGCCAGCGCCGTACTCGGGCGATGGCGTGAGCGAGGTAGAGATTGCCGCCGGTCAGCACTAGCGCCGTGCCCACCCCCGCGATCACCAGCAGCGAGCGCTCCGCATCCGCGCCCACCGGCTGGCGGTCCGCCGCCAGCACCGCGAGCACCAGCCGCGGCGCCTGCACCAGGATCGCCGCCAGCGCCACGCCCACACCCACCGGCTCGGCGCTTGCCGCACGTTCCCACCTGCTGCCCAGCTCGACCATGAGCGATCACATTATCCATCACGAGGAACGAGATTTCTATTCCATTTCTTCCACGATCGTGTATCATCGCTCTTGTCCATGATGACTTTCTATTCACGCCGGAATACGATCGATCACTTTATATTGCGATCGTCCGCGCTCACCCACGACCGGGCACTCGCTTCTGCCCGCCCCGGCCCCGTCGATCGGAGATCTTGTCCGCGAATGCCTCGGCCAGGAGCGTTCCTTGCTGCCGCCCGCTCGAGAGCCGCTGCGTGCCCGGGCGAGGTTCGCGGGCCAGGCCCGCCATCCCGCCGGTCCAGGCGCGCGCGGGTCGTGCCAGCCGGCCAGGCCGCGCGCCAGGCCGCGCGGCACACGGCCCTCGGCGCTTCGCCCATCACACCCGAGACTCCGTCACCCGCCGCGGCGGACAACGCGCTGTGCCTCCGCCCACCGCGCCCTCGCCACACCCCGAGCCCATGCGCCGCGCGCACCTGGCCCGCACCTCCCGCACCTTCCCGCGCGCAATCTTGCCTCCGCTCGGCGCTGGCGTTGACCCCACCTCTGCGCGTGCTGGCGCACGCATTGGGACGATCCGCTGCGCGGATCGTTACACGGCACGCCGCGAATGCGGCTTCGGCGCAAGCGCCTCAGGGACTTGCGACGCATACCATCGCATCCACCCGCGCAACTCCTGCGCTGTCCGCAGCCTACGGTCAGCTCCCTGCATCTCCGCTTCCCGCCTCGAGCCGCCGCCGGCAGCGCCCGCTCTGCGCGTCCCTGGCTCCGCCGCGTCCGCCACCTCCCGCAGCGCCCCCTGAGCCCTCCGTGTCGACGCTCGCGCCACCGTCCCGCTGAGTAGGAGCCAAGAGGTCCGTTCATGCCCAAGCGTCAGAGCCTGCTTCAGACCCGCGTCGATCCCACCACCGCCGCCCGCGTCCGCCTCCATGCCGACCGCGCCGGACTCTCGATCAGCGAGTGGATCGCCAACCTCCTCCGCCGCGAGGTCCTGCGCGCCGGCGCCGCCGATGCGCTCGCTTCGCGCACCTACGAGACGGCTCTGACCGTCGGCTACATGCTCCGTGCCCTGATGATCGACGCCCTGGGCGCCGACGCCACCGAGCGCGCCGTCGAACAGGCCGCCGACGCCGCGGCCGGCGACGCCGCCGACGAGCTCACCCGCGCCGGAGACCTCGCGCCATGATCCGCGCCTCGACCGCGGGCGAGGGCACCGCCGGCCGCGGCGGCTTTGCCGGCGCCGTGCCAGCCAGGCGGCCAGCGCTGCCGGCTCGAGGCACCCTCAGAGCCTGAGTCAGCCCGCCAGCGTCGAGAGCGGCAGCAAGAGGCGGCCGGAGCGGGGCGGGGAGAGGCGGGACGAGCATGGACAACCCGAGGTCTGGCTTCCTGCCCCTGCCGCGGGCCACGTTCCGAGCGGTCCGAGACGGCGGTTGTCCCCTCTGGAACGAGCCGCGAGAGCTCTCCCAATGGGAGGCCCTGATGGATCTGAGGCAGCTCGCAGCCTGGGCGCCGCACGAGCGCTACATCGGCGGCACGCGCGTCCGCCTGGACCGCGGCGACGTCCTGCTCTCCCTGCGGCAGGCGGCGACTCGCTGGCGATGGTCGACCGGGCGCATCCAGCGCTTCCTGCGGATCTTGATCGAGATGGGCTACCTCACGAAGCAGGAGCGAACCGCCGATGGAGACATCTATCACCTTGAGCCGCCAGGGACTTCCGCGCGCCCGCGGCACAGCAGCGAGGACGACAACGAGGACGCCGCCGAAGACAGCGCCGAGGACGCCGGCGAGACGCAGTCGTGCACGATCACGCCGACAATCGAGCAGGAGGTCGAGCCAGGGAACGAAGCCCGACCCTCGCCATCCGCGATCCACGAGCCATCGGAGCGGGCCGGCGGGTCTCGCCGCTCGCGCGGCGACGTCGGCTTCGACGAGTGGCTTGCCGCGTACCCGCCGCACCGGCGGGAGAACCGCTCGCGGGCGCAGCTCGCCTGGGACGCGACGGAGGACCAGCGGCCGCCGCTCGCAGAGATGCTGGCCACGCTCGAGGTGCAGCGGCGCTCGCGGCGCTGGCACGCAGAAGGCGGCCGGTTCGTACCGGCGGCGTGGAACTACCTGCAGCAGGCCCGCTGGACCGACGACTGGTCGGCCTACCCGCCCGCGGAACCTGCCGCGGCTCAGTCGCCGCGCGAGTTCGACATGCCGGAACGGCTCGGCCGTCTGGCCGCCGCCCTGCCGCCGGCGTTTCCCGACCGGGAGAGATGGGTCTCGCGCATCACCGTGCTGGCGGGCGAGCCGGCCGCGGTCGAGGACCTGCTCGCCTCCCTGGACCGCGAGCTCCTGGCCGCCGCAGGGGCGGGCCTCGACCCGGAGCACCAGCGGCTCGTCGCCGGCGAGGCGGACTACGCGCTGGCGGCGGTGGCCGGCCTGCTACCGCCGAACGGGCTTGCGGCCTGCCGAGAGCAGCTCTGCTATCAAGTGGTTCGCGACCTCCTCGGGCTCCCGGTTCTCTCGCTGTTCTCTCCGGAGGCGGAAGAGGTCTCGGGTTAGCCGAATTTAACCATCCGCGCCAACCATGAGCCTACTTGCTGAGGGTCCGGCGCAGCGTGACCCAAGGGCACCCTGACGTCAGAGTCCAGGTATGGCGTAGACTCTCCTTAGAAGTCTGGAGGACCGAGATGGCTGGCGACGAACGCGAGATAGGCAGTGCAGCACTGGGAGCCAGGGCAGGCCTCTTGGAGCGTGTGGTTCAGCTTCCTGACGAAAAGCTGCTCGCGAAGGTGGACCTCTCGCTGGAGCGCGACGCTTTCATTGGAGCCATCGATATTCCAAAGCGGAGAGTCAAGGAACCTTCAGCGCGACCAGTGCTCCTTGAGGCGAAGTTTCCCTTTCGAGAGCTATCCATGATCATTGGTGCCGAGCGGCGAACCCGCGATCCTGTCTACGGCATCCACCGCTGGTGGGCGCGGCGTCCACCCGCCCTTCTTCGGGGTCTACTCATTGCCAGCTTTCTCGACGCCGACGCAACAGCGGAGGACTTCTGGCGATCTTTTGCCTCCACTGAACGTCCTCTGGCCGGTCTCCGCGTACTCGATCCGTTTGCTGGAGGTGGCTCCACGCTGGTTGAGGCCGCACGCCTCGGAGCAAGTGTAGTGGGCAGTGATGTCGACCCGCTGGCAGTGCGCATCGTTAGGGCCGAGATCTCCCTTCCTGATGAGAATGCACTGCAAAACGCCCGTGCCGAGTTGCTGGCCTGGCTTACGGAGACGTTCGCAAAGTTCTACCCGGAAAAGGAGGAGGCAGCTCCCCTGCACTACTTCCACGTCCCAGTAGTAGAGTGCCCGAGCTGCAAGCACCGGGGTCCCCTCTACCGCAACCTTGTGCTCGTGCGCGATTCTCGGCGGCGAGGAGCAGTCGCCCGCGACGATCGTCTGACAGCCTACTGCCCGACCTGCTTCTCTCTTCACCACATGAAGAACCCAGATGCTGTACGCCTAAGATGCTGCGGGCGACAGCTATCCATTTGGTCCGGAACCTTCACCGCACAGTCTTACTGCTGCCCGGTGTGCGGCACGCACTCATCGCACCGAGACCTCAGAACCGGCGTAGCAAGCCAACGCCTCATCGCGGTGGAAGAGATACCTCCGAACGGCCATCGCCGCCTCAGAGAGCCCACCTCTGATGACTTCGCGGCTCAGGTTCAGGCGCAATGCTCTCTCTCCAGCCAGCGCGGAAGTCTGCATCTTCCGAATGGAGATGTCCAAGCTGGCCACCACGACAACCGACCAATCAGTTACGGGATCACGCGCTACGAGGACCTCTTCACTCCGCGCCAGCTCTTAGTTCTCGGCTCGGCGTGGCAGTGGATCTCCGGCCGCGACTGGCCCGAACCAGTCACCTTCGCGCTGAAGATGGCCCTATCCAACGCTTTGGCGACGAACAACCGACTGTGCGGATACGCGACAGACTACGGGAGGCTCTCTGCGTTGTTTGCAGTCAGAGGGTACTCGCTTCCGGCTCTATCCATCGAGCTCAACCCCCTGCAGCCGGACGGTGGCCGAGGCACCATCCCAGCCTGCATCGCGCGAATCGAACGCGCGTCCGGAACCACTAGCGTTCGGCGGTACACTTGGAACGTTCGAAAGCAGCGGCCCATCCCCATCGATCTCGCCCTTTCAACCGCAGGCATCGATGTGACACTTTCGTGCCAGTCGGCGGACGTCGCACCGACTCAAGAGACTCGGCCAGAAATCGACCTGTGCATATTCGACCCACCGTACTACGACTACATCGCATACGATGAACTCTCGGCGTTCTATAGAGCATGGTGGCGGGATTCAGACTTGGCTGGTCCCCCGCTGCTTCCCGGGGGCCAAAATGGTGCAGCGCCTTTCGGGCTCTACCTCGGGCGTTGCATGAAGACCATCGTCTCACGCCTGCGAACTAACCGTCCCCTCGCGTTCACCTACCACTCGACACACTCGGATGCCTGGTATGCCATTGGTGAAGCGATCGACGCCTCAAGTCTCCGCATCACCGCCCTCTGCCCGGTAAAGAGCGACGGGCACATGGGTCACCATAGTCATGACGGAAACAGTGAATGGGATCTGATTATCGTGTGTCGACGATGTACGGAAACCGAGCCATGTAAGCTGCATTTCACCGTACACCAGTGGATCGCCGACGTTAAGCCATTGCGAGTAAGTGACGCCGACCGGAAGAACATGGGGTTAGCGCTTGCTATGGCCGCTTCTCGATTTGCTCGCCTTAGGGGGACGCTCTGATGCCGAAGCCCGCCGCCGAGCGTTTGCAAGCCATCCAGACGCGCAGGACACCCTGCGATGAGAAAGCGAAGCTCTGGGTACAGGACGACTGGAGCCTTCGCCCCGTCTGGAAGGTACCGGTAGATGCGCTCCTGCTCAACGTAGATAATCGACGATTCGCCGCAGAGCGGCTCTGGGCCCAAGAGCAGCTCGGTCGCAGCCTTGACCCCGAGAACTTTCCGGACGACGAGCGCAGCGTCGAGGCGCTGCTGCTCGACAAGTCGCACCGGGTCGCGAATGGGCTCATCGTTGGCACCCCCTCGAAGGACTATGAGTCCCTCAAGACCGACTGGGACCGGCGAGGGCAAGAGACACCCTTCTGGATCCGTCCGGACGGAACGGTCCGCAACGGCAATCGCCGCTTGGCCATGATTCAGCGTGCTCAGCGTGAGGCTGGCGACATTGGTCTTGAATGGGTCTCAGCCGTCATCTTGGATCCCAACGAGATTGATGAAGCCGCTCTGCTTGAAATGGAGCAGCGTGAGCAGCTCACCGAGAACTTCAAAGTTCGCTACAACGACATTGATTACCTGCTCGCGCTCAGGGAAGCTGCCGTGATTCGTGACGTCGACTGGTTCGGCCGCGACTCCATCGAGCAAGTTGCCGGAAGGCTCCAGACCACTGTTGAGAAAACCTCGGCCGAGGTGGTTCGCGACCTCTACGCGATCAAGTACATGGACCTTTTCCTCGAAGACTCTCGGCAGGCAGGCCAGTATCATCGCCTTCTTCGGACGCTCGAGATCTTTCGCGACATCGGGCGGATGATGATAACCGTCGAGTCCGACTTCACGGACGACTTCGACCGCGTCCTTCAAGTCCTTTTCGCCGCTATTCGTGCTTCCAAGGCCTATCAGGACATTCGGCAACTCCGGCAGATGTTCCGAAAGGACAGGTCACGATTCGACCGGCTCGCGGAAGACATCGCCAAGGAAGAAGCACAGATTCAGCCCAACACGACGCCTACGCTCGTGTCTCCAACTGAGACCAGTCCCGACGACTCCGATGACGAGGAAGAAAACGGTGCGCACGATGCCGGTCGGCCCTCCGTGACGAATTACCCACCGACAATCGGGCGGATGATCGATGTGGCAATAGATGGCTACCAAGCCTCCCTCCAGGGTGACGTTTTGATAATTTTGCGGGAGGTCATCAACCGCCTTGAGTCCTTGGCCGAGGAGGGGCGCCTAGCAGGTGCTATCTCGGACTTAAGCGAGGCGAAAGACACCAAGGCGGCGCTGAAGGAGATCGTAGAGTGGGCAGACCAGTACCGCGGCCTCCTGCATGACGACGGCTGATGTACCGCCTTCCGTCATCCTTCGGCCCCAGGAGGATGGCCTCCTCGTCCTAGGCGACGAGATCGCCAGGGATAGAGCTGCCTTCCTATACCTTCGAGCCTCGCTCGGAGCTGTTCAGGTTGATGGGGGATGGAAGGTACCCCGACGACATCAGGCCCAAGCGTGGCTTGTAGTGCGCGTCCACGACTGGCTCGCGTCTCATGGCTATGGCGTAGAGGCCGAGGGCATCGCGGACTCTCTTATTGTCCAGGAGTTAGAGCGGCGCCGGAGCTTCCTACGCACGAGGCACGCGGCAACTGAACTAAAGGCCGGAGCGCGGCCGTTCGACCGCCGCGGACTAGAAGAAGCACTGTCAGCATTCGGCTGGAAGCCGGCACGTAGACTCCGCCCTCACCAGCTCGACGGCGTCGCGCACGCGCTGACGTCTATAAATGCTGCTAATTTCTCAGTTCCAGGGTCGGGCAAAACGATCACCACCCTGGCGGCTAGCATCGCGCATATTCAAGCGAGCACTATTGACCTCGTCGTAGTAGTCGGCCCGCTAGCGTGCTTCGACCCTTGGGAACAGGAAGCACTCGCGGCTACCGGCGATCGCATCGGTGTCCGAAGGATCAGAGGTAACGGCGCGAGCCGGCGCGCAGCCTACGAGCAGATCAGCGCCGGCCAAGTCTTGCTCTTGAGTTTCGCAATCGCAGCCGCGGACCAGCTTCTCCTTCTAAGCCTTTTCAAGAAATGGAAGGTCATGCTTGTGGTGGATGAGTCTCATCGAATTAAGCGCTTTCGCGGCGGTGTTTGGGCACCAGCCCTAATGGAGCTTGCCCGGCATGCGCGTGTACGAATTATCCTCTCTGGAACTCCGATGCCCCAATCGGGAAAGGACCTCTACACCCAGCTGAATGTCCTCTGGCCTGACGGCCAGCTTACTGGCACCCGCGACGCGTTTGCGACTCAGGTCGACGCCAACTTCGCTGGTGTGTTAGTGAAAGTCGGCCCGTTCGTCTCGCGCACTCCTAAAGAGGCCCTCGGATTGCCTCCATATGATGTCCAGCGCCACCAGGTTGATCTCCGAGGGACCCAAGCCGAGATCTACGAGCTCATCAGCAACCAGTTCCGTCGACGTCTTCGTGACGCCCAGACCTGGCAGGACAAGCTAAATGCACTTCGCCGAGGCCGACCCATTCGACTCCTCCAAGCTGCAGCCAATCCGGCTCTCTTCAATTCCCGAGACTCCTACTATCGGCTCCCACCTCTAGGTGACAGGCCACCGACGCTTATGGATCGCTTGGCCGCGTACGAACAGCACGAGGTACCGGCGAAGTCTGTCGCCGCACTCGATCTCGTTGCTTCCATTATCGAGAGAGGGGAGAAAGTCGTCTGCTGGAGCAATTTTGTCTCAAACCTGGATCATCTTCGGCACCTCGTTCACCGGCGGCTGGGCGTCTCCTGCTTTCAAATCGACGGACGTGTGCCGTCTGGAAGCGACGCTCTGCGTGATGACCCAGGCGAGGGACACGAGGCGCCGGAGGACGAGGACACCCGTGAGCTCATTATTCGGCGCTTCCTCCGGCAAGTGGGACCGGCAGTGCTCGTAACGAATCCTGCCTCTTGTTCGGAGTCGATCTCGCTTCACAGCTCCTGCCATAACGCCATCTACCTCGACAGGACATACGACTGCGCGTTATTTCTCCAATCCATTGACCGGATTCATCGCCTGGGCCTTTCCGCCGGAACGAAGGTGACCATCCACATCCTGCTGGCCACGTACAATGGCAGGCCGACTATTGACCACCTCGTTGATGCATCTCTCCTCGCTAAGGATGCCAGCATGCGCCTCCTGCTTGAGGGGGCCAACCTTGGTCCCATCAGCCTGGCTGATGATCCGTCAGCGGACGCGGAGGGAAATGAACAAGACCTTGAAAAGCTCCTGCGCTACCTGCTAGGCGAGGCCTCGTGATCGCCGAGATAGACAGTTGGCTAACCGCGGTTCGCGTCCGAAGACTTCCCGAAGCACTTGCGGCGATCCGAAGCCATCCCCCGCCGGGGGTTCCTGAGCAGCGCGTTATCCGTGTCGTGTGGAACCGGTGCGACGGCCCACTCGATGACGTTCAGCACCTGATCGACGTGCTCCTCGGCGCAGGTCTTCTCGAGCGACGCGGTACCCTCGCCAGCTTGACCAGTCGCGGACGGGGTGTCGCCACCCAGGACCACCAACACGGTGGGCGCCTCTTGGCTCGTTCCCTCATCGACACTGGGTTCTTTCGCAATCAGGCCCGTAGGCTGCTGGCCTCTGGCGAGATCTCTGAAGGCGGCGGTTTCACCTGCAGGCGTGCGTTAGCCCTAAATTCCGCAGCGCAATTGACGGGGGTCCTCCGATCTTGGCGCGAAATTACTTTGGACAGCCATCTCCGAGTTCCAGCCACTCTTGTTCGGGAGCTTCTGACAACGTGGTCCCTGCAGCCTATCCCGGGACCCCCAGACGAAGAAACCCGACACGAGGTCGGGGACAGAGCTGAGGCATACTCGTACCGGTGGGAGCAGGAGAAGGCCGGAGATCCCTCCCGGGTCCACTGGGTGGCGCTCGACGATGACTCTCTGGGCTACGACATTCGGAACACAGAAGGCTCGCCCGAGCGCTGCATCGAGGTCAAAGGGAGCCAGGGGAACGATCTTCGGTTCTTTTTGTCGTCAAACGAGTGGCGCATCGGGCACGAACTCGGCGACGCCTACGAGATCCACTTCTGGGGAGGCATTTCTCTTGCTCGACAACGGCTGGAGGAGTATGGCGCGCTAAGAGCCACAGGGTACCCACTCGTCTTCCGCAACCTCGGTAGAACCTTGACCTTGGGCGAGCTTGTGGCCACCGCTTCACAGTTCCTACTCACTTCGGGCTCTGGGCACGCCGAGTAGAGACACGACCCCAAAATGACTCTGGACCTGCCCCGGTTCGGTGGACAGTAGACGGCTTGGGTTTGGAGGACCTCAGGCAGGGCACGGAAACCCAGCACTAAGGTCCTACGGAAACGCGTAGCGCGCCCGGCACTTGGCATCATGTCATGGGCAGCCTTTTGCGCTGCCGGACTCGTTCGGGCCGGAAACGACGCGCCAGGAGGGCCTACAAGCCGCGATCTCGCCGTGGCCCTTACCTGAGGTACCCCCCAATTCGGCGTCATGCTGCTTCTTGCTTCCTTTCGAAGGCTGCGGGGCTGAGATAGCCCAGGGCCGAGTGCCGACGGTGGAGGTTGTACCAGCCTTCGAGAAAATCGAACACCGCCATCCGAGCCTCGACCTGCGTGTGGAACGGCCGGCGGTCCAACAGCTCGCACTCGAGCGTCGCAAAGAAGCTCTCGCAGAGGGCGTTGTCGAAACAATCACCCACCGAACCCATCGAGGGGCGCACCCCGGCCTGCCGGCAGCGCAGGCCGAAGGCGATCGACGTGTACTGCGTGCCCTGATCGGAGTGGTGGACCACTCCCGAGGGCCGGCGCTGCCACAGCGCCATGTTCAAGGCTTCGACGACGAGCTCGGTGCGCAGGTGGGTCGCCATCGCCCAGCCCACCACGCGGCGGCTCCAGGCGTCCACGACGACGGCGAGATACAGGAATCCTGCCCAGGTCGGAATGTAGGTGATGTCGGCCACCCACAGCTGATCGCGTCCCTCCACCGCGAAGTTGCGGTCGACCAGGTCGGGAGCCGGCCGCGCTTGGCGATCCCGCGTGGTCGTCACGAACCGTCGCCGCCGGCTGACTCCTGCGATGCCTGCGGCCTGCATCAGCCGGGCCACTCGCTTGCGGCTTGCTGGCTGACCCTCGGCGGCCAGCTCGGCTCGCACGCGAGGTGCCCCGTAGGTCCCCCGTGAGTGCTCGTGGATCGCCTCGATGCGGGCACCCAGCGCTGCATCCGCCACCGACCGAGCCGACGGCGACCGCCGCTGTCGCGCGTCGCCGGTTCGTCGCCTCTGGAGCCGGTTGACGACTGTCGAACGGGCGAAGCCTGAAGTGAAGGAGGCCGAACGTCCTAAGCCTCGCCCGTGCGTGCCAGCGCCGTGAATCGGGCGCCGGCGGCGCCGAGTTTAGGGAGGAACCGGAGAGGCGACGTGAAGCAGCTGGATGGTCATGCCTCCCTTGGACTTTCCCCGAGGGCCGCCGCCCGAAAGCTGCTAAGATACGCGACACATCTGTTCTCTTGAGAGGAGCAATCGATGCTTCCTGTCGCGGAAGTCGCCGCCGCAGCCGTTGCGGTTCTTTCACCCTTTCTCTCCGCGGGTGCCACGGAAGGGGCCAAGAAGCTTGGGGCCGAGGCGGCCAAGCGGCTGGCCGGCCTGTATGACAAGGTCAAGACTCGCCTCACGTCACCTTTCGGCCAGGAGGCGCTCGCGGCGGTCGAACGGGCTCCGGGAAAAGCGGACGCCCAGGCGGCACTGCGATTAGCGCTCGAGACGGAGCTGGCCGAGAACCCAACCTTCCACGCCGAGCTTGCCGCGCTCGTCGAGGAGTTCTCCCGCGCAAGCCTGGGCGAGGCTAGCCAGACGAGCCAAACTACCGGTGACCGGAACGTGAGTATTCAGCAGACGGGCACCGGGAACCAGGCGCAGGTCGGCAGCGCCTTTGGCAAACCCTCGTGAGGTCCGCGTCGCGGCAGGAGGGTCCGGGGGGAGCACGCCAGCACGCCGAGACCTCCGGCCAGGGCAACGTCGTCGTCCAGATCGTCGGGGACGGCAACAGTGTGGTCGTCGGCTATGCCTATCTCACCCTGACCCGCTTTCTCAATCGAAGGGTAGCGCGAGGCCAAGAGCAGCCTAGGAGCGAGGCGGCGATCCTCTCGCCCTATGCGCTTTCGGTCCCTCTGGTGGGTCGGGAGGCGGTGCTGGCGGAGCTCTGGGAATGGATGGGCGGCGGCCGGCCGGTGTCGGTGCGGGTGATGACGGCAGCGGCCGGCGCCGGCAAGACGCGGTTGGCCCTCGAGCTTTGCGACCAGGCGGTGCAGGCGGGCTGGGACGCGGGCTTCCTTGCCGAAGGCGAGCTGGTGCGATTCCTCTCCGCGCGGAACCTCGCGGCCTGGGGGTGGAGGCGGCGGACGCTCATCGTGGTCGACTATGCGGCCTCGCGGGCCCGGGATCTCCGGGCCTGGCTGGTCGAGCTGGCCGATCACTCGGGACAGGAGGGGAAGCCTCTCCGCCTGCTGCTGCTCGAGCGGCATGCGGAGCCCTCCTGGGGCTGGTGGCGGGAGGCTTTCGGCTACGGCGGCGGGGACGCTGAAGCGGTGGGGCTGCTGCTCGACCCCGCCTCTGGGCCCTACGTCTTACCGCCTCTCGTCAGCCCGCGAGAGAGACGGGCGGTCCTGAGCTCGATCCTTGAGCGGATCGGCAGCCGGGTGAGGCCACCGGAGCTCGACGCGGCGCCCGGGTTCGAGCGCCAGCTCGCCGCGATGTCCTGGGGGGGAGAGCCGTTGTTCCTCCTGATGGCGGGGTTGATCGCGGACCGTGCGGGCTTCGGGGCGGTCCTTGCGCTCTCGGGGACGGACCTCGGCCAACGTATCGCCGGCCACGAGATCGGCCGGATAGAGGGGCTCGCCCGGAGCCACAGGATCCCGGAGTCCTTCCTCGCCCACCTGGCCGCCTATATCACCCTCTGCCAGGGGCTTCCGCAGGCCGAGGTGGAGGCGCTGGTGGAGCAGGAGAAGGACGCGCTACGCTACCCCTCCGCAGGTGACCCCCCAACGATCTATGAAGCCCTAGCCGCGGCGCTCCCGGGCGAGTCGGGCGCGGTCGCTCCCGTGCTTCCGGATGTCATTGGTGAGGCTGTGGTCCTGAAAGCACTTGGGGGCGGCACACCCGAGAAGGCGCTCGCGGCCGTGGCGCGCGCCGCCCGGCAGGCCACGGAGAGGGTGACGGCAAGTCTCATTCATTTGGCCCAGGATTACGGAGCGGTGCGGCCCGAGCCGCTCGCCTGGTTCGAGCGGGTCGCCGGAGAGGCGGCGACCAGCCTCGTCTCGTTGGAGACCGTGCTCACACAGCTCCCGGACAGCACCCTGGTCCTCCGGGAGCTGGCAGAGTCCCTCGAGCGAAGGGCCGTGGAGCTCATCATTTCCGCCCTCTTGCTCGACACTACGAGCCAGGCACCAGCACGAGCCCCTTCGGCTGTCGCCCAGAACCAGGCAGATCGGGCTGGGTTGGCTGTGCACCTGAACAACCTGTCGAAGCGCCTGAGCGATCTAGGCCGGAGGGAGGACGCGCTGGCGGCCGGTGAGGAGGCGGTTGCGCAGTACCGCGAGCTCGCCGCCGCGCGGCCCGACGCGAGCGCTCTCCTCCGGCCCGCTCTGGCCGGTTCGCTCAGCGACCTGTGCGTCCGCCTAAGCGGTCTGGGCAGGAGGGAGGAGGCGCTGGCGGCCATCGAAGAGGCGGTGGCGGAGTACCGCGAGCTTGCCGCGTCGCGACCCGACGCCTTCCGGCCCGAGTTGGCGAGGTCGCTCAACAACCTGTCGCTCTGCCTTAGGGAGCTGGGCAGGAGGGAGGAGGCGCTGGCGGCCAGCGACGAGGCTGTTGCGCGGTACCGCGAACTCGCCGCCTCGCAACCCAACGCCTTCCGACACGAGTTGGCGACGTCGCTCAACAACCTGTCCAACCGGCTGAGCGATCTGGGCAGGAGGGAGGAGGCGCTGGCGGCCAGCGACGAGGCGGTGGCGCAGAACCGCGAGCTCGCCGCCTCGCGTCCCGACGCCTTCGGGCCCGATCTGGCGAGTTCGCTCAACAACCTGTCTAACCACCTGAGCGACCTGGGCAGAAGTGAGGAGGCGCTGGCGGCCAGCGAGGCGGCGTTGATGCAGTACCGCGAACTCGCCGCGTCGCGACCCGACGCCTTCCGGTCGAATCTTGCGCAGTCGCTCAACACCCTGTCCAACAGCCTAGGCAATCTGGGTAGGACGGAGGAGGCACTGGCGGCGATCAACGAGGCGGTGGCGCAGTACCGCAAGCTCGTCGCAGCGGGTCCCGAGGCCTTTCGGCCCTATCTGGCAGGTGGGCTCTACAATCTCTCCAGGACCCTGAACGCTCTGGGGAGGAAGGAGGAGGCAGTGGCGGCCATTAACGAGGCCGTGGTGATCCACCGCGAGCTCGTCCGTTCACGTCCCGACGCCCACCTGCCCGATCTGGCGATGGCGCTCAGCAACCTGTCCTACTGTCTGAGCGACCTGGGTCGGAGGGAGGAAGCGCTGGCGGCGATTGAGGAGGCAGTGGCGCTGTACCGCGAGCTGGCCGCCGCGCATCCCGACGCCTTCGGGCCCGATCTGGCGCGTTGGCTCATCAACATGTCCAACTGTCTGAGCGATCTGGAGCGGAGGGAGGAGGCGCTGGCGGCCATAAAGGAGGCGGTGGCGCGGTACCGGGAGCTCGGCGGGTCGCGACCCGACGCCTTTCGGCCCAGTCTGGCGACTTCGCTCCACAACCTGTCCGTCCGCCTATGCGATCTAGGCAGGAGGGAGGAGGCGCTGGCGGCCAGCGACGAGGCAGTGCGGATTCTCGCCCCTTACTTTCTCACCGACCCGGCGGCCTTTCAGGCCTGGATGGACCTGATGGTGAAGAAGTACATCCTGATCGCAAAGGAAGCGGGCCAGGAGCCGGATGCTGAGCTCCTCCGTCCCATCCTGAGCCGTCTTGAAAGGCCGGCAAGCGAACCTGATACGGCCGGCAGCGCCTCGTAGAGCCCGGCGGCCTCTGCCACGAGACATTCCCCGCGTGGGTTTCCCGTGTGCTTTCACTGGGTGTTGGCGGCGGCTAGAACCCGCAGCAGGATGGCGGTTATGAGCGGCTGACAGGATCCGCATCGCGAGCAGCCTGGTATCTCAAGTTGCACTTGTGTCACACTACGGGATGGAAATTGGCGCCCTTCGGTGGCAGTGGTTGACAACCGCGTGTATACCTAAGTGCTTGATTCCATGTCCATTGAGAGTCACCGGCTGTAACTGGTTGACACGCCCGGGTCTGTTTCCTAAACTCTTGGTCGGGGGTTCGAGTCCTCCCAGCCGCACCACCCAACCCCTTGAAAATACACGATGAGCTGATGTAAGATGTCTCCGTGATCAACGGCTCCAGGGCGATCCCCCACACATCCCCCACACTGAGGTCGGCCTCATGGCTGTGATCCGCAAGCGTCCGCGCGCACGGGGGCACCGCTGGGAGTGGAGTGTGCGGTTGAAGGGCTACCCTCATCGGCACGGTGCCTGTCCAACGGCGGAGTGCGCGCGGGAATGCGCCAAGAAGGCGGAACAGGAACTGAAGCTCGGCATCAGCGCGGCACGGATTACCGTGGCTGAACTGATTGACCTCTACGAGGCGAAGTACCTCCCAGGGCTACCAAGGTCTGCCGCCAAATACCGGGAATACCTGGCATGGTGGCGCCGTCGGATTGGGAGCCGCTATGCTCAGGCAGTCAATCCCCAACTTTTGGCTACGGTCTTTGCCCGGTTGAAGGCCGAGCCCAGCCGGCGAGGCCGAATGCGCTCCAACACGACCGTGAACCGGTATCTCAACGCGCTGTCGTCTGTCTGGACATGGGCACGTCGGCCGGAGGTGGCGTTGGTATCCAAGCACATCGTACGCGAGGTCCAGCGTCTGCCCGAGCCTAAGGGGCGAGTCCGGTGGCTTACCCGTTCGGTTGACGAAAAGGGATCCGAGCTCGAGCGTCTTCTTGCGGCCTGCCGCGAAAGCAAGAGCCCTATTCTTCTCGATGTCGTCATCATGCTCCTCGGTACAGGCTGCCGTGAAAACGAGATTATGCGTTTACGCCGTTCCGACGTTCGACTCGCTGAAGGTGGGTTTACGGTTCGAGCCGAAGCGGCCAAGAATGGTGAGCCACGGTTTGTCCCCGTCGAGGGCGCGGCTCTGGACGTGGTCAAGCGGCGGCTGGTGGGCGGGCGCCCGTCAGAGTGGTTGTTTCCTGGTCGTGGTGCTAAGGCAGCGTGCTTTCCTTGGCGAGGATGGAGAACAGCTCTCAGGCGAGCGAAGGTGCACAACTTTCGACCGCACGACCTTCGTCATACACATGGCTCGTATTTGGCGATGTTGGGGAAGACCTTGCCTGAAATCATGCAAGCTCTTGGGCACAAGACACCAACAGTCGCCCTCCGCTACATCCATTTGTCTGACGGGCACAAGCGCACGGTATCTGCCGAGCTTAGTTCTCGGATCGACACCTGGAGCCAAACGGCAGCTGCTCCCATCGGAGACTCAGGCGGCGATGAGGGATCTAGTAGTCGCCCTTTGACTGGCCGAGAGTCAGTTCTTGTTGGATCTGTTATACAGCCATTGGAGGAAGAGTCGCTCGTCGATAAGAACGATTCGGCCCTTCCGGACGATCGCCGATTCGAGGCCGTTGCCTGGTAGCGCCGAGCGTCGCGCATTTTGGGCGATGTGTCGGGGAGCTGCGTGTTGGACCCAGTATCGGAGAGTTCGTAGTTTGATCGCCGGATACGCCGCGACCAGCTGCTGTAAGGTCATCAGGGGAGGTCTTTCGTCCATACGCGCGTACTCTCATGCGTAGGTGGTCAGCGAGAAGTGTTCGAAGCAAGAGAGAGCAGACGAAACGCTCTTAGTCTTGAGGTGCCTGCAGCGTGATCGCCGTCGATCGTGGCCCCGCACCAGCGTAGTTGAGGGGTGCGAGCTGGAGCCGCACCGCTTCGCCAGGTGCGATCGGCGTCAAGGCGAAGGGCTCGGCGCTCGTGAGATCGGGTGGCAAGGCTGCGACAAGGGTGTAGGGGCCGCCCGATCTCGAGATGTAGACATCGTAGCCAGTGATGTTCTGAGGCGCTCCGGTCAGGCTGAGCGCAAAGGTAAGCAGGCGCAGTCCGCCGCCTCCGAGTGTCGGGTCGAGCGGAGAGAAGTTGACGAACCCGGTGAAGGTAGCGGTCACCGAAGCCGGCGGAGGCGGCACGCTCGGAGGATCAGCGGGAACGACGTAGATCGCCGAGCTTGCCGCCAAGGTGGCGGATGCTCCGGTCGAGTTTAAGACCTCAACGACTGGAAGATAGAAGCCTGGTTCCGCGTAGGAGTGCGAGAGCACAGGCTGAGCCGACTCCTCCGTAAAGACTCCCGTGCCGGTCCAGTCGTAGCGGTATTGCGCGATGGTTCCGGTGAATGCCTGGGAGAACCAGACGGGGGTTCCGGTCGCAAACTCGCAGAAACCGAGCAGGCAGGGCCGGGGCTGAAGCTCGAGGGGTTGGGGCGTGGCGCCGCCTGCTGGTGCGAAGTACCCAGTGAGGTCGAGAAGCAGGTCGACCCGCGGGCCGGCTCCGGCGGTCAGGGCCGCGCTGACGGCAACCTCGCCGCTGCCGTCAGTGGCGAGCGGCATCACGGTGCAGGCAGCGCGGGTTGTGCCGCGGGCGAAGTTGACGGAGCTCGTGAGCGGGTGAGGATAGTCGGCCGGATAGACGGAGAGATACCCTGACACGGTCGGGGCGACGGCCGTGACGTTGAGAGCGACGGCGCGTGCCGAGGCTGGAACGCCGCAGATACCGGCGATCGGCGCCAGCCGGGGCGGCGCTCCTGCCAGGAGAGGTCCGCCGACCTTTCGGGTGTCGAGCGCTCGGCAGGGTGCGATCGTGAAGTAGCGAGTAGGTGCCGGCGGAAGCAGCAGGACCTCGCGCTGTGCGGTGGCGGTGCCGTCCGCGTTCGCGACCGCGAGGAGGACGGTATAGGGGCCGGGGTTGAAGCCTGCGGTGGCTCAGACCGCGGTTTGCCCCTGGGCTTGGACCAAGGGGAAGCCGCCCTGCAGGACTTGCCAGAAATAGGTGATCGGGGTGCGACCGGTGGCCGACGCCTCGAGGAGCACTTCCTGTCCGACCTCGGCGCGAGCAGGTGCCACGGTCATCGCGACCACGGTCGGTGCCGGCGGCTGCAGGATGAGGATCTTCTTGGTGACGGTCGAGCATCCCAAGCTGTTGCAGACCGTGAGCGTGACGGCCTTGAGGCCGGGCGACGTAAACACGACCACGGGATCTCGCTGCGTCGAAGTTGACGCAGGATCGGTTTGCCGATCACCTGCAGCAGGACGAGCTGGTGGATCGGCAGCAGTGGTGGGTGCGCCGTGCGTCTCGCTCCGCACAGCGAGAGCGCTGAACATCAACGCACCAGCCAACATTGCGCAAGGCCCTCTGCACATTCTCATGACGGCTCCTACTCGGCACGATGCCTCGTCCGAACTGGTCGCTGCCATCACCGAAGGGGTCGCCGGCGAGCGCCGGCGACCCGTTGGCGTCGCACCTACGAGAGCTTCGCGTCGCCCGGCCGGCGCTGCATCACCACGCCCGCACCGGCGAGACCCACCATCAGCAGGATCAGGCCCCACTGACCGAGAGTCGGAATTGCCTGCGCCGGCGGTGGGCCCGCACTCGACATGACCGGCGTTTCGGTCGGGTCGTCGACCCCCGGTGTCGATGGGTCGTCCGACGGGTCCGTGGGGATGTTCGTTCCGGAGGTCGAGAACTGCGCCGCGACGAACGTCAGGCCAGCCGGAATCGGCGTATTGACCGTTACGTCAAACTTCACGGTCGCCACGTCTCCGGCTGCCAGGCTCCCGATCGTCACGACGACCGTCGTGTCTCCCACCCCGTTGCCGGTCGTCACCAGACCGTGATCCGTCATCACCGAACCTACGACCAGCGTCGTGTTCGTGTCGAGCGCTCCCCTTGCCACCACGCCTGTGAAGACGCTGCCACTGGTGTTCGGAATCGTCAGGGTGTAGTGGATGCGATCGCCAGACAGCGCCGGCAATGCATGGTCGATCGACGCAGAGAGCAGCGTATCCGTCGTCAACTCCGGCGGCGTTGACACCGACCCGCACGCGCGATTCTGGCCCGCCTGCGCGCACGCTGTATTGCCGATGACCTCCGAAGGCGGTAGCACGTTCGCCGCCTTGACCGCAAACACGAACGTCACCGGCGCCGCGCCAGCCGCCACGTTGGCAAGATTGATCGTGCACGTCGACCCCGGAGCCGCTCCGCCGCAGCTCCATGAGGGTGAACTGTCAGCCGCATCGAACGTACTGTTCGCCGGTACCGTGTCGGTCAGCGTCGTCGGTCCCGCGTCTTGGTTACCGCTGTTGCTGACGCTGACCGAGAAAGTCAACGTCGCCCCGGGAAGCACGGGACCGCCCGTGTAACTCTTCGTCACCGCCAGCGCTGGGTTGCCCGCCGTTGGCGTCGTGACCGTCGAGCACGGGTCGCTCAGTACACTTGCCGCCGCGCAGGCCGTATTGGTCACACTCGTGACGCCCGCTGGCAGCGGATTGGCGATCTGGACGACGAACGTCAGGGCCTGCGAGTGCCGCGCACGGCGGCGGATCGTCCGGACGGAGAGTTCCTCGAGTGGCACAAGCGGAACGTCTTCCGGGGTTAGGCGGCATGCGGCAGAGTGGACTGGACCTAGCTGAAAGAAGACAGATATTGGCACGGCTGAGCGCTGCCATCGCGGGCCGTGCCAAAAAGACGGCGGCGACTTCCGAGGCGGACCGCGCCGAGGAGATTGCCTTGCTTCAGTGCACTGGGGTGCTACACATCGCGTCTCCCGGGGCGGCTAACCTCAGCGAGAAGTCGTTTGACCCTGTCGCCACTAACCCCAGAGACTTGGGAGACGTCCTTCGCAGACTCATGCTCCTCGGTGGTGCTTCGAAGGAATTGTTGGACAAATTGTCTCCAGGGGGTGAGGGTTGATGCGGTGCCAAGACTTGCTCAAGCGAAAGCAACGCTTGTGAATCGGCAGAAGGGATGAAGCGCGCCGCCTCACCGGCCGAGAAGCTCACGCTCGTCGGGTTGGGGCGCCGGGCGCAGGGCGAGGACCCGCACGCCGTCCCGCGGAGGCAAAAGGGGCCAGCTTAATTGGGCAAGCGAGGGACGACTCCGTCACGGTGCGGGTCTTGCCAGAAGTTCCTGAGACTGGGCAAGCGTCCGGTCGAGCTGCGTTAAGAGGGGGCGCACCCTGGCGATCTCCTCGGCACGGGTGGCGGCATCGCCGGAGTCCCAGAATCGCCAGGCGTTGCCTCCATCCTGCCGGTTGGCGATCTCCCACCCGTTCTCCAGAAAGCGCAGCTCCTTTTCGGCGATCGAGGCCATCCAGGCCACCAGAGCCTCGATATCCGCCTGGTACCTCGCGGCATCCAGTTCGTGGAGCGCCGCGATCTTGCGCGTGAGGAGCGCCAGGGTACCGGGATAGAGCTTGTCTTCGACGCGATCGTAAGCCGCCCGCGAGGACTCCATCCGAGCGTGCTCGTTTCTCTTGCCCGCATCGACCCTCTCTTTCACTTGGGCCACGGCACGGCGCCAGCCGGGGTCGTCCGCATCGCCGAGCCAGCGCGTGAGGTCCACGGCATCGATCGCGTTGAACGGAACCGGCAGGGTACACTTTTCGAGGAGAACCGGGACGAGGACGTCGCGTTCGAGCCCCTTCTTGGCCTCTGCTCGGACATAGACCGAGCGGACGGCGGCAGGCGTCCAGCACGCGAGAACGCAGTAGGCCGACGTGACCTCGCGGTCGATCTCGGCATCAAAGCCTTCGCCGCGGCCGGCCTCAAGGTTGGCGTCGAACCAGACGGAGAACGGCTCTGGCGCTTCTCGGAGAAGTTTCGCGAGGGCCTGAACCCGCTCTCGCTGGTCTCGCTTATAGGAGATGAAAACGTCCGCCACAGCTCCCTCCTCGACGATCCGTACCGGTATCCACCTGTTGCCGGCTGACTAAGTTAGATCCGCTGCCATTCGGTGAACATTGCAGTTCACCGCCGCTTCCCGGATTCCGGGGAGCGGCTGTCAGAGCCACTTGGGCTTACCGCGGGTTAACGCAACGCCTTTCTCGGCGGCGCCAGAGCCGCATACGAGAGGAGGAACCGGTCATGGTGGAGGCTACCACGCACGCGGGGCTGGATGTCCACCAGCAGTCGATCAGCGTCGCGATGCTGCTGCCGGGGAGCGAGAAGTCGGAGCTCAACGCCAGCGACGGCAGCAAGGTCGGTACCTTTACCGCTGGCGGCGACATCGGCGGTCCCTATGGCTTGGTCTTCGACGGAGCACACATCTGGGTGGCGAACTTGCTTGGCAACAGCGTGGACAAACTCTGACGGAGCGTGGTCACGGCGATTCCCGACTTGTGCGAGTAGAAGCCACACCGCGGTACAATCCGGCCTGGCGGACCTCGGCTGCCAGTCCTCAGAAGCATAGGAAATGAATACGTCGCTCTCCCAAGTCGCAGAATCTCCCAAGTTCATGATTTTTCCCTTAGGGGCCATCGCCGAACCTTTAAAGCGTCACCGACAGCGGCCATCCGCTCGGTTGTCACCTTGGGACAGGAGCCTCCTCAGGGTCCCTTTGGTCGCCCGCCGGCCCAGCCGCAGAGGAAGATGACCACGTACTCGATCAACTTCATAATGCGGTCGAGCAGCGCACCGTCGCTCCTGAACATAGCGTAGGCTGCGATGAGCCCGGTCGCAATTCCTGCCCAGAGTGCTAGCAGCCCGTGGTGGAATGCCGAGTCTCAGGCAAGCCGACCGGCATCGAGGGTGAGGGCCGAGAGCGAGCAAACCGGCGTTGATGTGACCAGTTTGCGGACCCAAGAGCGCGAGCGAGCCTTCCAGGCGACTATCCAGGCGAAGAAATGAACCCAAAGCGACGACAGCCCCGCCCTGCGGAGGCCACGAGGCTTTCCGAGTCGGCGACTCGCCAGGCGATCCCGCGCTCCGAGTCGATCCCCTCGAAGTAGCCGATCAGCAGCAGGCGAAAGTACACTGCCGGCGGCAAGGATGGCCGACCGAGCTTGTCGGCGTAGAACTCCTGACAGGCGCGCTCGACGTACCCATCGAACCCGTGCTGGCCCAGGATCTGGTTCAGCCGGCGGTAGAACGGATGCGCTGGACCCTTGGTCAACCGCGCCGTCTCCACCCACAAGGACGCTTGCCGGTGCCGCTTGCGCTTGCCCATCGCCATGCCGGGAGCTCCTTCTTGACCTACCCCCAATTCTACCGGGCAAGGACCGCGACATCAATGGAATCAGGTGCTCGGAAGGATTCGGTCTGAGATCGACGATGTGATTGGTGACGTGGCAAGGAGACTGCGGGCTGCGCGACCAGGTCTCATCGAAGTGGCAGACGATCTCAGATGCTTCGGAGAGCCGCCCCATCGGCGCCGAGCACTTTCACCACGGGCTGCTAGGCGAAGGGCAACGCGGCTCTTCGGGTCATCCCGTTTTCGGGTCGGTGGAGTTACAGAGCTCTTGGCGACTCCGGAGCGCTTCTTCGCGCCGCGTCGTCGCTGGCGACGCGTAGGCCCCTGACTCGATGGCCTTGCTCCCGGGCCAGTTGGACTCGGGTTTCTTGGCCTGGCGGATCAGGCAGCGGTCTACGAGGCCCGTCGCCACGGACGGGATGAGGTCAAAGACTGTAAGGAGCCGGGCTCGCAGGTCGCCGTCTAGCTCCTCCAAGTCGGCGAGCGACCCGCGCCCACCGCCGTGCCTGCCAACAATAGAGCCGCGTACCGTCGGCTCAGGCTGTATCTAGTGGACGTTCCGCCATGATTCTCCGCTTCCAGTAGATGGCAACGAGGGAAGCAATGGATAGGAATGCGGCTCCCGCACAGGTGTTGAATAGAGCCATAGGACACGGTCCGGAGGATTTGCTGGCTAGGATCAGCGAAGCTGTGTTGGCCAAGACGAACGTTAACGCTAAGAAGATGTATCGGATACGCGCTACGCCGCGGGCATAGAACTCAGCTAGAGATGCGGAGTTGTCCCAATGCCAGGGAGCCAAGGATATGACTCCATATGTGCGAACGAATTTCTCCAGAAGGGCAGTGTACTCCAGTTTGAGCCAGTTACAGAGGTAAGCTACATGGAGATCAGCGCTAATGTAGGCGCATAGGGTAACGACCGTTAATGCTGGCACAAGATATAGGATCAGACTTGCATTAGGCTTTGACATGTAGGTGCCGAAGGTGAGTGCCGTACCTGTTATGTAGAGAATGAGGTATTGGTCTCGTCGCCGGAGCCAGTCATCAACTGAAGTTTTAGTTGCAGAATAATGTGCGGCCAGGATGGTCGCGAGCTGAATCTGACTGGTATGCGTGACGTTCAGCGGGGTTGGCTCTGCGGTGGCAACAGGTTTCATTCTCTTCTCCTTATTACGAAAGCTGGTACTCCGGAGGCACAGCCCGCCCAGCGGCGGCGAGGCATGCGCCCAACTCCTTTCGCGACTGTTGAGCCAATTCTATAAGCAGGAGGCTGGGGAAGGGCAGCGCTGCGCGCGGGGCTACGGATGCTGCGGTAGGGGAGGGAGGGGAAGGGGGGAGGAGGGGAAGGGAGAGAGAGGAGGACGTGCGTTCAGGGTCCTGGCCAGCTTGTCGTTGGCGGCGGTACGGTCGATGGCGGCGGCGATCGCCTCGGAGCTGAGGCAAGGCCGTTGGTTCTGGAGGCGAGGAGCGGGCAGCCTCTCCTCCCGAGAGCGAAGCTCGCCCGGGGAGCGGGCAGGAGGAGCGGGTCCTCCGGGGGACCGAACCTGACGGTCCTTCTCCGGGCATTCTTCAGCCGCCCTCGGGCTCCGCGCCGGCGGCCACGACCGGACGAAGCGTACATGGGCAGGCCTCGCAGAAGATTAGGTGCGCCGTGGTCGCGGCGCGCTCGTCGAGGGACGCCGCGCCGTCGAAGAGAGCGGCGACGGCCGCGGCCCGCGAGTTCCGTGCCGGCGAGGCACGGCTGCTGCACCGGCAGCCGGCTGCGGACCGCCTCGCCGCGGCCGAAGGCATCGAGCACGCCGACGGCGGCAGCGCTTAGGGCGAGGGGCCTGAAGAGAGTCATAGGCGTAGAATGTTGTTACCTGAGTAAGAGCGCCTCGGCGACCGGGTGTGCGCTCTGGCTATCCAGAAAAAGGCGCGCCGGGCGCACCAAGCGATGCCTCCGACCATCTTCATCAGCTACAGCCAGAGTGACGCACGCTGGAAGGACCGTCTCGCCCTTTTCCTCGGCGTCTTCCAGCGCGAGGGCCTTTTACGGGTCTGGCACGACGGACTGATTCGGGCCGGCGCCGACTGGCTGCCCGAGATCGAGAGCGCCATGGCCGAGGCGCGCGTCGCGATCCTCCTGGTTTCGGCGCGGTTCCGGGCGCCCGCCGCATGAACACTCAGCTCCTGGCCGCAGTCATCGCCGCCGGCGTCTCCCTCGCCGTCTCCGCGGCGGGCTGGTGGTGGTCGGCGCGCCGCGAGGATCGCGGGCGCCGCATCGAGAGGAGCCTGGCGCGCCTCGAGCGCCAGATCGGCGAGTTCTACGGCCCGTTGGCCGCCCTGATCGAAGAGTACGTCGTTGTCGACAGCGTCGAGAAGAAACTCATCGAAGCTGGCTACGCGGGCAAGCTCGACCGCGCCCAGCGCGCCGTCGTGCGGCGCTTCATCTACGAGACCTACAAGCGGCCGATCCACGATCGCTTCAGCAAGATCCTCGATGAACGGCTCTACCTGGTCGAAGGCGGTGAGGTGCCCGAGAGTTTCCGGGAGTATCTGCTTTCGGCGGTACAGCTGGGCATCCAGTATCGCCTCTGGTCGGAGAAGGAGATCGCAACCGACTTCGTGCCGGGATACGGATTCCCGACAAACTTCGCGGACGAGATCAAGCGCCGCTTGGGCGAGCTCCTCAGGCGCCAAGACCGTATCATCCACGGCCGCGAGACGCCCAAGGGTTGGAGCGGGTAACCACCGGCGGAGGAGCCGGTGGGGCCGCATCATCCTGCCCCTTGAACTGCTGGTGCATCTCCGGCCACCTCACCGCGTCACCCTCGACGATGGCGAACGACGACATCCCCGTCATCGGCATCAACAACCAGAGCGACACCCCCCCAACGAGACCGCAAGTCTGGAAGACGGCGCTCCCAGGACCCCCTCGAGCGATGCTGCGGTAACAGATTTGGTTTCTGTCATTTACGGGCAGTTGACGGGCGGTGTACAGTCGCGTAGACTGCGCGTAAGAGGCCACTTACTAAGTCACCTGGCGCCGCGCCGTGGGGACTTGGTAAATGGCTTTCGCTCTTCTGGGCCATGAGCCTGGTAAAGGAGGAAACAAGGCAAAGACAACACGCACCTAGGAATCATCAAAAAGATTCACCAACCTTCTGAGACTCGTCCTCCTTGTGGGCCGATTACCCTGGACACGGCCATGTGATAGGAGGGAAGCGTCGGCTGGTAAGGGTGGTTCTCTGGCCACCAAGGTGTCCAGGGGAGGAGCTCGGCACTGTGGCCATTGCGAACGTGAAATCTCCGCCGGCAACAGGGCAACGCAATAGAGCGGAATTGGAAGCCCTCGTACGGCATCGCGTGATGTATCTCACCATAGGAATTTTTGTTTTCACCGTGCTCATGGCATGTGCCGCGGCCCTGTGGCTTAAGCCCGACGCTGAGTGGGTTCTGTCCCAAACGACCCCGGAAGATAGGAAGCTTGCTCGAGAACTCGAGGAAGCGCCGTTTGAGCATCTTCGCCAGATTCTGCAGATACTCCTGCCCGCGGAGACAGCGCTTCTAGGCACGGCCACCGGATTTACTCGAGAACTCGAGGCGCTGCGTGACAGGGTAAGGAACTTCAGCGTTGCGAGCCCCCATTGGCCAACCGACGGAGAGTGGAAGGAGTCGGTTCTTCGCGCGATGTTGAAAGGCTATCTTCCCGCACACATCGAGCCCTTGCGCGGATTCGTGGTCGCCCCGACACGCGGCACACGGCAGATCGATCTTCTCCTCTACGACAACCGGAAACCCGTCCTCTTTCGCAACGGTGATCTGGTGTTCGTCACGCCCGACGCGGTGGTCGGCATCGTGGAGGTTAAGTCCTCGACACACGACCGAGGAGCTCTGCGGAAAGCCCTCGGGTTGCTTGCCGACAACGCCGAGATGATCCGTGGCGAAAGGGGAGTTGGACAAGACCTCTTCGTCGGGCTGTTCTCTTATCAAACTGACCTTGGTGCCGCGCGATTCCAGGAAGTCCTGCAAGACCTGCAAAGCACAGCGAGAGGAGTTCCTGAACGCGTCGTCTCGTTCGTTTGCCTTGGTTGTTCACACTTCGAGATGTTCTGGCATACCGACCCGAGCGCAGTCGCCGCGATAGCATACGACACCTGGCATGCGTATCGGCTGCCGGATCAGGCAGCCGGGTATTTCATCAACAATCTCGTGGCTGCAGTTTCGGGCGACTCGGTCGAAAGGAACCTGGAGGCTTGGTTTCCTTCGCCGAGCAAGGAGCTTGACAAGCTTGGAAGCGAGCCGTTCCGAAAGGCCTAGGCGACGGGTCGGCGTCTACAAAACGGCGGCGCAAGCGCCGCTCGGCGCCACGAAAAGTTGCGGATCTCGGCGGCCAGCAGCTCGGCCTCCTCCAGCGTCGAACACCTGTCGAGGTCGATACGCTCCCGCTTGCCGACCGTCATTTGGACCGTGTAAGGGTTCCTGCCGCCCGCAGCGGCCTTGAAGGCCCGCACCGCTTTGATCTGGCTCGACGGAAAGACACGCAGATTCGTACCCCATCGCCAATGCTCCTCGACCGACACTCGATCGAGGTCACGATCGAAGGAGACGATCCGCCTGCAGGCGCGAATCCAGGCCAAGAAACAGAGGGCGAAGCTCCCAAGGAGAACGACCACAAAAGCTCGCCGGTCCAGGGGGTTGTCTAGGGGGTTCAGCCTCCCCCAGGGCTTGAGAAGGAACACAAGACTCAGCATCGCGTAGAACACATAGCCCAGCAGAGCCCATACCGAGGTCGACTCCGCATGGTCAACGACCAGGAGATCCCGTCGAGGCCGGCTAACTGCCATCGTGCATCGTGCTCCTCGCCAAGCCGCCATCCGCTAGGGTCATCACCGCACGTCATCGACACTGCTATGAGGGCCAACCCACGGATGCGCGCTCATCGATGGCTCCCTGGGAAGGTGATTGGACGATTGACGCACACCGCAACCGGAGAAAGCAGTGTTTCGCTGCCTTTGCCAATTGTCAACTAAGCGCTGGCACGACCTCCGCGAGGCAGGCTTCCGCCGAGAGCTCACCCCGGGGTCAGCCTCGACCTTGGTCGAGGTCTACCTCGCCCAGCACAAGGCCCGCCAGGCGAGCCGGCTCCTGCGGAGGTTCCGGCCGTCGCATGCCGCGCCGTCGAAGAGGGCGGCGACCGTCGCAGCCGCCGGGCAGGGCCGGCGGCTCACGAGGCCCGGCGGGGTCTTCTCTTCCGGCCGCGCCGCGAGCGCAGCGCGCGGAGCTGCGGACGGTTGCGGGCTGCCCGGGATGCCAAGGCCGCGAGCCTTCAGTCCGCCGCGGCGTCGGCAGCGCGATTTCACAGCGACAGAGTCCCGCCAGGGCGGCTGCTTCCGTGGTCCAAATTTGGTCCATTGGCCCAGACTCCTGCGCGAACCGTCAGGCACCATGGCGCACCCAGAAGTCGCTGATCCTGCTGGGCTTCCGGTGCCCGGTGGTGCCCGGGAGGCGCCCCGAGGGCCCCCTTGAGCGGACTTTTCATCTCTTGCTCCGGGACCCTGGGGCCAGTCGGGGTGGGGGGCCGGAGATCCTTGGTCAGGGCACTGCGGGTCTCGGTTCTCAACCGGTGGCCGGAGTCGATGCTGGTCGCATGGCCGCCCGGCAGGCTCGATGGCGATGGCAGCGGCGTGGGAGGCCCATGACCATCCAGTTGCGGCACGTCGCCTCTCCGGTTCGTCCCTACCCGGAAAAACCTAGCTTCGTCAAGGCACGGACGGTTCCAGTCTCCTCGGGGGTTGAGCGGAGTCGAGATCAGAATGGCCGCGTGAGCGCGGGGCCTCGAAGGGATGGCGATCGGATGCACCGGCTCGGCGCGGATCGGCTCGACGGGGGAGACTGCTGCTCTGGCGGCGGCGGTGGCGGTGCGGCGCAGCTCGATCGTAGGACTACGAGGGGGGCAGGAAGCTCCCCTCGCTGCCGACGCTGCTGCGGCTGGTGGCGGCGCTGGGCTATCGCCGCGGGTGCTCGACCGCACGCTCGCATCGCCGGAAAGGTCCGGTAGGCGTGATCCGGGTCTCCCGCGTATGCGAGTTGCTGCTTACTTGCTGCTTGCTGCTCGCCCATATGGTAGGATACGCTAAATCGAGCCGTACATGCGACAGACCAAATCTTGGTCCTTTCACCTCGGCTTGTGCATCACAGGACGAGACTCACTCGCCAATCCGTAGAGGGTTTCAGCGGTGGCGATAGGAGGCGGTCGATGGTCAAGCAGAATCGGCAAGGGCCAGCTTGTCGCGGCCTCGCGGTGCACGCTGGGCTGGTCCTGTCCGTGGCACTCATCGCCCACTCCTTGGGTGCCCAGGCGCCGTCCGTGAACCCTGTCGTTTCCTTCGGCGACCAGACGGTCATCGCAAGCGGGATGACGCCCAAGGGTCAGGTCGTCTGGTTCGGGGTCATGCGCGACTTGGACAACGGCAGGCTCGACTGGTCTCACGACGAGAAGATCACCGCCGACCAGAGCGGCACCGGCACCGTCCAACTCGATATCGGTAGGCCGATAGCGCTTCAGTCACTCTGGTTCGCGGTCGACCTGGCGACCGGCAGGTTCGGGGTCAATGCCCCCAGCGGCTATCCGTTACGGCAGTTCGATCTGCCGAGAAATGCCATCTCCGCCGGACTCAATCACCTCGTCATCCCCCGCAGCGTGCTCATCGTGGTCCTCGTCCGACCGGGAGTTGGAGCGTGGACCCTCAGGGCAGGCGACGGAGCTGCCGGCGACTCCGACGGGGCCGTGGACGGCAAGGTGGACATCGATTGCACGCAGCTCCTGCCGATTGGCAGCAGCCCGGGTGCACCCAAGAATTTCTCGCCCAAGGACACGCTACTTGTCGTCGATCAGGCGCAGATGGACTTGATCGCCGTTTCCCTTCATTGAACGAGACGAGCGAGATGACCGGCATGAACGCACAGAGGTCACAGGCATTGTCGCTGCTGCTGTTGTCGCTGCTCGCCACCGGAGGGGTGAGGGCTGCCCTGGCGGATGACTATCCGACCCAGGCCCTCGGCATCCAGCCCGAGAAAGCCTACCAATTCGGCGACGTGGATCACGTCAACCTGTTCAACGGCAACCTGATCCTTACCATCCCGATCGGCCCGCGCTATCCGGCGGGGGCCCAGTTCTCCTATGGGCTGAACCTCGTCTACAACAGCAACGTCTGGGACTTCGTCACGACGTTCGATAACGGGCAAGTCACCCTCACCACCGCATTCCCCAAGATGAACTCGAACGCCGGGATGGGTTGGCTGCTGACCCTGGGGCAGCTCAAGGAGCCGGGCGATCCGTCGAACCAGACGGGCGCCTGGCTCTACGTCGGTCCTGATGGCGCCGAGCATCGACCGTACCCGAGCCTTCACAACGAGGACGCCACGACCGCCGGGTACCAGTACGTGCGCGACGGCAGCTACATCCGGCTGCGAGGTCCTTACGCCAACGGCACGGTCGTCTTCCTCGACCGTCCTGACGGCAGCATTCATACCTTCACGAGCTTCGGGACCTACGACTGGCGCCTCACCGCCGTCCAGGATCCCTTCGGCAACAGCATCACCGTCTCCTATCCCACCTCCCCCGCGCCGCACTGGGTGGTGACGGACACCTGGGGTCGAACGACCACTGTCTGGCTGCAGCCGACGACGACCTGTCCCGCATCCGTGGGCTGCTATCAATACCGTGTTGCGAGCGTCGTCGTGCCGGCGTTCAATGGCGGCTATGTCACCTACGGGTTCAACTACACGGACCTCTCGTTGAACCGTGAATGTCCGAGCAACGATCCCGCCTTCCCTAGCCCGATCAGCCAGTCGTTTCTTACCAGCGTCTCCCTTCCAGACGGCTCGTCATGGGCGATGCCCGCCTCCTCCTACGTCACCAGTACGGCGGCCAACTGCAAGACCTACGGCGAGCTGACGAACCTCGTCCTGCCGACGCGTGGCCAGTTGAAGTGGTCTTACGGCGACTATTCATTCCCGGTCGACGACGCGACCAAGCACCGGTGGCACACGGCCTCGCCCGGTGTCGTGAGCCGCAGCGAGCTGAGCGCGTCGGGCGCCGTGCTGGGAACCTGGACCTACACTCCGAGCCTGACCAGCAACCCCGCCGACCCCACGTATCCCGTCGAAGCGGTGCTCCTGGTGCAGACGCCGCTCAACCATACGACGGCGAACTATTTCTCGGTGGAGGTGTCGACAGCCTCTGCACCTCCGCCCTGGTCGCCGGCCGAGTTCGGCCTGCCGCTGACCCACAATCAAAGCGACCCCTACACCGCCTACCCGCTCTCGACGCTGACTTACCCGTGCGTCGTCACGAATCCGGCGAACCCTCCCTGTGCCGCCTCTCGGACCACCTATCTCGCATACACAGCGGATACCGTGGGCAACGCCAGCTCGATCACGGAAACCTCGCAGCTCAACCAGCGGGTGTCGGCCTCCCGAACCACCTACAACGACGACGGTGGCAGCTCGGCGGCGGTGGCGTACAGTAGCTTCGACGGCCTGGGTCACTATCGTCGGGAGGACACGTCGGGCAACTTCTCCTCCGGCGGCAACGTCCGCACGACGGTGACCGATTTCAACCCGGGCACGGGGACCTATCCTGGGTCGTTCGTGCTGCCGCCCGTGAACGACGCTTGGGTCTTGGGCACCTACGATTTTCAGTCTGCGACGGAAGGCGGCGGCCTTGCTTACACCAGCTTTTGCTTCGACACATCCACTGGCTTCTTGTTGCGCAAGCGGGTCCGTGCGGGTGGCGCCACCGACTCGGCCAACGACATCGTCGTCTTCTACTCTCCCGATGCCCACGGCAATGTCAGCGCCGAGGACTACTTTGGCGGCGACCTCCAGGCGGTGCCGATCGGCGTTGGCCTGTGCAGCCTGACCCTGAATCAGCAGAGTGCCTACCACATCGACAAGACCTACCCCCCATCGAGTCCATTGACATCACGTTATCGGAATGCCCCGTTCTACTCCCTCTATGGTACGGTCGACACCAGCACCGGGCTGATGTCGGCCAGCCAGGATATCTCCGGCCTGACGACGGTCTACACCTACGACTCCATGGGGCGAATGCAGTCGATGTCCCCTCCCGGCCAACTCACCACGTACTACACCTTCACGCCAGCAACCGCGTCGGCGCCAGCGAAGGTAGACATCGCGACGACCTCCGACACGACTCACAGCTCGCTGCTCTTCGACGATCTGGGCAGGGTGACGCAGGAGGCCCGGCTCGACCCGTCCGGATACAATTACCGGCGAACCCTCTACGACGGAGTTGGCAACAAGGCGTCGGTCTCGGAATGGGGATCCTTCGGCAACGAGACGCAGTACGCCTACTACGATCCCTTCGGGCGCCCGCAGCAGATCGTCTCGCCGGATGGGCACCTCACGCAGCTCACGTATTACGGAGACCGTGAAGTGGACCGTACGGTTTCGATCGCGGTTGCCGGCGGCGAGCAGGGAGAGACGACCCGCGAGATCTACGACCGTCAAGGCCGCCTCGAGCAGGTGCAGGAGCCCGCGGGAGGTACGGTCACGACCTACGGCTACGACGTCGGGAACCGTCTGTCGTCTGTAAGCGCGACCGGCTCAGGCACCATGCAGGTTCGCATTTTCACCTACGACAATCGGGGATTCCTGGATACGGAGCAGCATCCGGAAAAGGGAGAGAACGGCAACGGCGTGGTGTCGTACAGTCGTTACGACGCCCTCGGCCACCCGGGGAACGTCCTGGATGGCCCGAACAATCTCAACTACCAGTACGACCCGGCCGGGCGGCTCGCGTCGGTGCTCGATGGCAACAACGGCAACCGGACGCTGAAGTCGTTCTCGTATTCGTCCGCCAATGGGTCGGGCGGTAGCGGCTTCTCGCTGGGCAAGCTGCTCCAGGCGAGCCGCTTCAACTACGTCCTCGCGAACGCCAACCCAACCACAGTGGAGATCCGTCATAACTATGCCTACGGCGACGGTTCCGTGAGCCAGAACGTGGGACGGGTGACGAGCCGCACGACGCAGTTCTTCGTCAACGGCGGTGCCACCCCCCAGGAGGCTTACTCCCAGGCCTTCTCGTACGATACCCTTGGCAATGTGCAGACTCTTGGCTACCCGCAGTGCATCGGCGGCGGCTGCGGAGGTGCCACGGGCGCCGACTCAGTCTCCTTCAACTATACTCGCAACCTGTTGACCTCTGTCCCCGGCTATGCCGATGCCATCACCTACAGTCCCAGTCGCCAGGTTTACCAGGTCCAGCATCACAACGGCGTGACGGATACGATTGCACCGGACCCGAACTTCATGCCGCGACCGGCCTCCATCTCGACCACCCTGACCAGCAATCCGAACGTTGCGTACTGGCTGACCGGCGCCTACGGGTACGACGGAGCGGGGAACATCAAATGGATCGGCCCGGCGTCTTTCGTCTACGATCCGGTCAGCCGGCTCACCTCGAGCACCCTCTACACGGGCCCGGTGACGCCAACCAACGCGGTCACGCAGAGCGCCTCGTTCGATGCGTTCGGCAACATCCAGTCGATCACCACGAACGGGGTCATGACGAACACACCGACCTCCTCGTCGACGAACCACCTGAATGCCCCGACCCTCTACGACGGTGCAGGAAACGTCACGAATTGGAACGGCCAAAGCTACACCCTGGACGCCTTCAACCAGATGATTCATTTCTGCGGCAGCACCTGCGGCTCCGGTGAAGACTGGACCTACATGTACGACGCCGACGACCAGAGGACCTGGCTGTTCAAGAACTACCAGAACACGTTCCGTCGAACTCTGCGCGACCTAGCCGGCAGGGTGCTGCGTGACTATTTCACCAACCTGACCACCACGACCGTGGAAGATTACGTGTACCGTTCGGGTCGGCTGCTGGCCGCCATCACCACCACCAATGGCAACGCCAAGACCACGCATTTCAGCCTCGATCATCTGGGTACACCGCGCCTCGTCACGAACTCGGGCTCCCCGACGGCGACCAGCTTCTACACCGTGAATCCCTGTCGCATCCTCGACACGCGGCAGACCGGTGTTCCCCTTACTCAGACGAACTCGCAGCAGGTCTACCAGATCTCCGGCGTCTGCGGCGTGCCGCCGAGCGCGCAGGCCGTCGTCTTGAACGTCACCTTGGTCGGCGCCACGACGAACCTCTCGGTGCAGGCATATCCCGGCGACCTCGCGGCGCCCGGCACCAACCTTGTGAGCGCCAACCCGCCCGGTACCGGCACCATCGCCGGCTTTGCGGTCCTGCCCCTTGCCACCAACGGCAGTGGCACGCTGGGCGTCCTGATGACCTTGACTCCGCCCGCCATCTCCGGGCAGACCGATCTCATTCTCGACGTCAGCGGTTACTTCGCCGCAACTCCTTCGGGAGCGGTGGTCGCATATCACGCCTATTTCCCCGACGGCGTCGAGGCCACCTACTTCGCTCAGGACTCCGAGAGGATGAAGTTCACCGGGCACGAGCGGGACTTGAACGACCCCAGCTCGCCAGCCGACGATCTGGACTACATGCATGCCCGCCACTACAGCATGCTCACCGGGAGGTTCCTGAGCGTGGACCCTGGTGCCGGGGATCAGTGGAAGCCGCAGACGCTTAACCGCGATAGCTATGTCGCCAACAGCCCTATCACTTTCACCGATCCAGATGGTCTTGAGGCCGCTTGCTTCACGGACGACTGCATCGATGTGATCAGCCAGGCCTGGCGGTTCGCGCCTAGGCCGGACACGGGTTTGTGGGGCCTGAACCAACTTGTAGCGGGCTTCATGCCATGGCTGACTGACCAGTTCAACCGGACAAGCGCCGTCCTCAGTTCTCTGTCCATGGGGATTCGTCTTCAGTCCGCAGCGCAGAGAGCGCAAATGGAGAAGTGCCTGCAGACGCCTGCGGCGCCAGAGTGCTTGAAGGCTGCCACTCTGCCGCCGGGTGTGACACCTGGTGATATCAAAGTCGCCAGCAAGCAGAGGTTAAAGGAGTTGGGTGTCGATGCTGAGCGCTTCAAGGAAGGTCTAGTTGGTCCGAAGGCTGTTAAGAATTTCAACATCGCCTTGGATAGCCAGGGTAACATGTATCTAGTCCCAGCACAAAGGACCGCGGAGAAGATAATTATCGAGACCGGCGCGAACGTCAATAACCCGAGCACGTTTACTACCTACTACTAGCTTGGAAGCGGATAGGAAAGTGACTGCCGACGACCTCGCCTTCGATTACGGTAAGCCACCGCTTATCAAAGCCTCTCTTGTCGTGTCGGGTGAGGAGCTGAATCTCGACGAGGCTTCAGCCATGCTTGGGCTCCAGCCCACCAGGACAGTGAGGAAAGGAGATCCGCGGCCTGGCCCACTTCCGCCGTGGCCGGAATCCTCCTGGGTGTTTAAGGTACAAAGGTCATCGTTTGACCTGGACGAGGTACTGGGTGAACTTCTTGAGATCGCGTGGGGCCGCCGCGAGATCATTCGCGCCCTGACAGGTCACCCCGGAATAGAGGTATCGTTCGGCGCGAGCATCACTATCTACGAGAATCGTCCCTTATACGTACTCTCACCTCTGACGCTCAAGCGCCTCGCATATTTCGACGCCGAGTTTGGCCTTGACATCTACGATTATTCCCCGCCCTACGAGACCCCGCGGCCGCATGACAAACTCGTCTTTTTCGCCACCGATCAGGAGTGCTTAAATGGGCTCGAGGCGGGCCTTCGCCTCTCGCTGATCGCCTACATGTATGCCAATGACCGGGAGGTTACTGCGAAGGCCGCGATCGACGCGCTCTTCCTCACATGGACCCAGGCGGAACGCTTCGGTGTGACACCCGAGGCGGAGCCTTCCCAGGCCCGTGTCTTCCCGATGCCGGCAGAATACAGGGCGAAGGGATTTCCGAAGTACATCGTGGCGGGAGTGGCCCTCCCACCCGACCGCTCCGTCAGCGCCGAGGAAGAGATGCGGATCGTCGTCAAGGCGATGGTTGAGGCAGTAGCGAACTTCAATGATTCTCGGCCGGCTCAAGAGATCAAGCGCGTCGGCACGACGCCAGAGAATCTCCTTCTCGACAGAGTCCCGCTCGCGATAGCACGTGAGATCCTCGGCGAACTGATCCCGAAGATGTGAGTCACTGTCAGGCGTCCCGGGAACCTGGCATTCGCGGCGCCACGGGCCGCATGAAGGCCTGCCAGCCCGGGTTCTGAACGTCAGTGGTAGGCTACACGGCCTTCTGCATTTCCACACCGTTTGAGGGTACCGCTGAAGGGAATGAGCTGCGCAAATGAACGCCCGTGTGACACATGGAGTGGAACGCACGTCGCGCCTCACATCACTCGAGGCCGTCGTGTGGCTGTTGGTCTACGTCATCGGCTTGGGCGCTGCGCAGGCGTGCGGCTTTCGCATGGCAGTACCGTACTTCTACTACCAGGTCCTCTCGCGCCAGCTGCTGGAGCACCGGCTGTGCGAGTCGCTGTGGAATCTGCACGCCCAGCCACCACTTCTCGATCTCGCCCTCGGTGTCGCGTTGAAGCTCTCGAGGGCGAGCGGCGTGTCAGTCGAAAGGTTGCTCCTTCTCCTGAACGGGGTCCTCGGCATCGTCGTCGTCTTCGCCACACTGTCGCTCCTGCGCCGGCTTGTGATCCGTCCCGTCCTGCGCTCCGCGGTCATGCTGCTTCTCCTGCTCGATCCCAGCTTCTACCTCTTTCTCGGGATCTTCTTCTACACGTTCTACGAACTGGTTCTGTTGATGCTGGCCGCTTTGGCAGCTCACCGCTTTGCGACTCGCCCCACCCTGGGAGCATACCTGGGTTTTTGTGTTCCGCTTCTCCTGCTGACGTACACGCGTGCCCTCTTCCACCCACTGTGGGCGTCAGCGTTGCTTGCTCTTGTAGGGGCGAGCGCCCAACCCAGACGGCCGACGGCACGCCGGCAGGTCGCGGGCGCATTCTTGCTGGTCCTCGTGATTCTGGCAGCTTGGCCGATCAAGAACGGCCTGCGGTTCGGAGTCTGGGGGTTTTCAAGCTGGCAGGGCTTCAACCTCTCGCGCGGGCTCGGGATCGATGTGCCGCCCGGCTGGCTCTTCTCGGCCCAGCCATCGCGCGATGAAGTCGCCGCTCGCGCGATCGCCAACCGTTCGGTGCCGGCCACCTTCCGGGACATCCCGGCCCTCACAGAGCTCAAGAAGGAGGACGGCTCTCTCAACTGGAACCACTACGCGATCATTGGCGCATCGGCGAAGATGGGGCGCCAGGCGCTGGCCATCTGGTCGCACGATCCGAGGCGTGTGGGCCGCAAAGCGATGGCGAACTATTTCGACCATTTCATCGCATACCCCGGCCGGCAGCCCTACAGCGGGGAACTCGATTGGCGCGCCAAGCAGCCTGCAGCCGCAGCGTGGCTTGCAGCCTTCGAGCGACTCTCGCTGGCGGCACCGATCGGACACGGGAGGGCGTCACGCGCACCCGTGTTCGCAGTGTTCTTTCCGCTCCTTGTGGTCGTGTGCGTTCTTCACGCCTGGTCGCTCCGTTCTGGCGACCGACCCGCAGCACTCGCCCTTGCGGTGCTGCTCGGTGCAGTGCTCTGGGTTCTGGCTGCCGTGCTCCTGATTGACGGTGACGAGGGGAACCGGATGCGGTTTTCCACCCAATTGGCCCTCTGGATCGGCGCCGCGAGCGCTCTCGAAGGACGGCTTCAGGGACGCGGAACTGCGTCCGAAGGGGGCCGCGACGCCCCAGCCCGTCCGGGTAGGGGCGCGGGGGATGGGGCGGGCGGGAATGGTGGGGGTAGCGGGGATGAGCGGGCGACGGATGGGGGCGAGGTGGATGGGCGTATGCCGGCTGTCGGTCGGGTTCCGGCGGTTCTCGAATCCCCTCGCTTGCGTATTCCGGTCCAAGGCGACCACCCATTCCGTTCCGAAGACGACACTTATTCCGTGTGAGCGTGTGGTTCGGCGCACTACTGGGCTGGCACTGCACCATGGCGCACCAACAAGTCGCTGATCCTGCTGGGCTTCCGGTGCCCGGTGGTGCCCGGGAGACGCCCCGAGGGCCGCCTTGAGCGGACTTGTAAACCGTGGGTTGCCGCGGCGGACCTCGCTAGGGTAGGTCGAGCAGCACCATGACCGAGACGCACTTGTCCGGCGCCGCCGGGAAGTCCCAGGCCGCCCGATGCTTGCCGGTGCCGGCCTCGCCCGCCACCAGCTGCCTTCCGTCGCCGGGCGGCCGCCCTTCGAGCAGCGCCAGGAAATCCTCCCGCTTGATGCCGCGGCCAGTCAGCCCGAGCCGCGCCGCGCCGCGCCGCTGCCAGGTGCCGGCCTCACCGGGCCGGTCGCCGGTGTAGTAATCGCCGCAGGTGTACTCGTCCCGGACGTAGTCCGTCGCCTGGACGACGCCGAGCGCCTTGCGGCTGCCGCGGATCATGAACCGCTCGCCGCCGTCCGCGGTCTCTTCTTCCGCCGCCGCGGTGGCCTTGTCCAGCGCCCGCGCCGTGGCCTCCGGCTGGGTAGTTCCCCATCGGTGTGGACCGACCCCGCGAATGGCAGCTGATGGGCCACCCCATACAGGCATGATCAGCGACAATTAGAACTGCGGGGTGACGACAACTAGAATTGCGGGGTCCCGATCCTCGTAAGCGCCTGTTCTGTAAGCTGTTAGCCCTCCTATGGAGGGCTGATGGTCACAGACCGGCAGGTG
>Ga0307477_10000395_pt1 | contig 50233 bp, 48 predicted proteins | sample atmos_gasesECM2C_FD_203316 | JGI IMG/M metagenome (GOLD analysis project Ga0307477, IMG submission 203316) | Hardwood forest soil microbial communities from Morgan-Monroe State Forest, Indiana, United States - atmos_gasesECM2C_515 | ecosystem: Environmental > Terrestrial > Soil > Temperate... | reverse complement strand
TCTTCGCTCAAGGCGTTGCTCATATCGACGAAAGGCTACAGAGCCATTCGTCGCTGTCAACGTCCCGGTCTCTCATTGGCCGGTTTTGAGGTGATCTCTATTGGCCGGTTTTGCCTGATCGCTGAGGTCCCGAAGACCAGACGTACTGACGAGAGTGCTTTATGCTGACAAATCACGAGCCCGACCGCAATATCGAAGAACTGACTGACACGGAGATATATGACGCAATTCGCTATCTTGAGCCGGACCCAAAAAGCGCGAACGAGATGGGTGGGGATGACCAGGATAAGGATAACGGTGTCGTCATATGTGTCTTTTTGTATGGCGCACTCTTAGTGTGCATGGCCTGCGTGTGGTTCTACTGGAGATAATGCGGATCTCTATTACGGTCGAAACATGAGATTGATTCGGGGATCTTGGAACCCGGCAACTATTCAGCACTGGCTGCCATCTTTGGCTCCCTCACCGGCGCGTTGGCATCGAGTCTGAGCACCTGGATCACGCAAAAGCATGTCGACGGTATCTTCTGGCTAAGCGAATCTTTTGCCGCGAGCAGTTATATTCTGGCTTTATCAGCGAAAGAGCGCATGCCGTGGCTGATGCCATCCAACATAACCTTCAAGGGCCGAACAACCTCACTCCGGCCTATGCGCTTCGAGCCGCATCCGTCTGAGCTCCTCAACCGATGTGCTCGCGAGCGCTGAACGGGTTGTTCAGCACATTATTAATACGTATTCGGAGCCCAACCTTACTCCCGAAGAAATTCAGTCTAGAGCAGCCAATCGTGAGGACCCTTGCGCGAGTTCAGCGATGTCTTCCGTGCTGAACGTGAAGCGATGCACAGTCAACTGCGATAACGTCTTGGGCGAAATCGCGAGCCGGCTTCAGCCTTCATGAGTGGCTCAAAGCTCGTCTCTCTCAACACTTTCAACAGATTCGTCACCCTGCTCGAGATATGGCGTTGCATCTTCGCTCTAGAAGTCAATCACTTAGGTCAGAGCCAGATTTGGCATGAGCCTTGCCTTCTCCATGAGCAATGGCACGAAAATTCCAAATGGAGATTGCGGCTATGGTTCACACTCAATCTCTCTCGCTTCTGCCGCGAAATGGTCATTCTGCTCCCTTCGTCGAGTTGCGACAGTCGCTCCCAAGTAAAGTTGCGGCCATCTCTCCATTCACTGAACAACTCATGGGGTTCATTCTGAACTTTCGAATGGGGGATGGAAGTGAAATCGACATCGAGATGGCCCTGCTTGAGGCCCTGGCGAATGCAGTGATTCACGGCAACGGTGATAGCTCTTGCAAGAGCGTTTACGTCACGTGCCGTTGCTACATGGACGGAGAAGTCGAAATCACGGTTCGGGACGAAGGACGAGGCTTTGATCCCAGCGTTTTAGTGGATCCAACCTTCCGAGAAAACCTGCTGACCACGCACGGCCGTGGAATCTACCTCATGAAGACGTTAATGGATGAAGTCTCTTTCGAAGAAGGCGGCGCGGTTGTCATGATGCGGAAAAAAGCTAACGCAAACTCAACCGAACGGAGGAAACCATAATGACGAAAACAGTTTCAAGGTTCGCGCTTGCAATACGTCGAGCCGGCGCCCTTATATGCCTGGTTATTTTGCTATCAGGCCTCGGCTTGGCGCAAAAAGTGGTGACCGCGAGAGCCAACATTCCATTCAAGTTTTGGGCGGAAGGCCACGAGTTTCAAGCTGGGGACTATCTTTTCGACAACGCTGTCCCAGGTTCAGCCTCGATCCATCGTGAAGGAACAAACTCAGCTATCGGGGTCTCGGTCATCCTCTATGCTGTTCCGTCAGAAAAAGAAAATCCCAGAGTGATCTTCGTTCGTCGCGATGAAAAGTATTTTCTAGTTGAACTCTGGGGTGTCCAGGACCGGCATGTGGTTACCGCCGAATTCGAACATCGCGGCGAAGTGAGCGAACAACAGTGCCAAGTGCCATTGACGATCGTGGAGCAAAGCGGCGAATGATTGTTCACAACAGGCGGTCAGCAGCATCCCAGCGGACACGTGGCGGATCACAAGAGAAGCCTTCCTGCGGCTCCGGCATCTGGAACGCGAAAGTCCAATCCTGGCCTAAGCCCAAAAGAGGTCAGGATGAGGTAATCAACCTCCTGGCGCTCGCTATGAGTTTCCCGCGAATGAGATCGTTGATGCCGGGTTTCTGGAACTAGTACGTTACGGCATCCGTAGCGCCAACGACCCTATTATTAAGGACTCGCTCCGTGTGGTGGATGCCGTGCTGAAAGTTGAAACGCCCTACTGTCCGGCTTGGCGCCGATATAACCATGATGGCTATGGCCAGCACGACGACGGTTCCTCCTACACCGGCTGGGGCACGGGACGCCCCTGGCCGTTGTTGACAGGCGAGCGCGGGCATTACGAGATTGCGGCTGGACATGACGCCATGCCTTACTTGCGAGCTCTCGAAAACTTTTCGCAAGGGATCGGACTGATGCCGGAACAGATCTGGGACGGTCCCGAACTGCCCAACCACTATCTTCGTTTCGGGGGAACAACCGATGCCGCAATGCCGTTGCTTTGGGCGCATTCCGAACACGTGAAGCTGCATCGCTCGGCTGCAGACGGACAAGTCTTCGATTTAGTGGAAGCTGCGTACGAGCGGTACGTCAAAGGAAGTGGTGAACGCAAAACCATGGAAGTCTGGAAGCCGAATCGTCAGGTCCAAACGGTACCGGCCGGCACGCTCCTGCGGATACAAGCGAACTCTGCGTTTCTATTGCATTGGACGGGCGACGACTGGCAACACTCGAAAGATGTGAGGTCGCAAGGAACAGCGATTGGGATTGAGTTCGTGGATATTCCGCTGCCCAAGAAGCAGAGGAATCCCATTCAATTCACTTTCTTGTGGCTCGACGAAGATCGCTGGGAAGGCAAGGACGATATCGTGAACCTCCGAGAACAAGAGGTGGCGGCACACAGCAGTGGAGATTCTTCGCGAAAAAGGAAATTACATCGCCAAGGGGCAACAGCGGGATAGCTGTGCGGGCAAGCGAGGATCCATGGATGCAGTGGAGATCATAAGCGTTTTCTTGTCCTATATATCCCAGACGCACCTGCCATTCTGAAAAAAAGAGATTAGACCATCCTCGCTGATTTTGAGGACATTTCCGAACCGTGAAGCCGAGATGGCCGCCGTGGTACGACCACCCTCGATGCTCTCGGGAAACACATCGGTCAAGTCCGGGTGCTGTAGGATGGCCCCGAATGCTAGCAGGTTCGATCGGGAATCCAAAACGATTCCTCCATCGATCCTGGCCACAGTCTCCAGCACGGCGCTCGGAAGGTCCATGATGCGCTTCTGGTGCAACAAGTAATGAAATTGATCTTTTGCGCCTGCGACCGCGTGTTGCCCATGATTTGGAAGTGACGTAAGTAAATCAGTCCTAGAGACTAGGCTTGCTGCCATTTCCGGGTCGTCCAGCACGACCATCAAACCACCCCGACGATCCTCTGCAAGATTCAAGGCCGTAGTAAACAGACGTTCTGCCAGTTCTGTGTTGCGGATGGGCTTTTTCCAAAGGTCGTATTTACGCTGGGCGTCTGTAAGTCTCCACCGGCCATCCAAAAAGTGGAAAACCTGAACGCCGTCGGCGAAGATCTTCATCTCTCCGTTGGGTGTAAGGATCATGCAAACATGCCCGCCGCACAGGGTCGCCAGCGCGTGCGTCTTATACCTTGCCGGTGGTGGGACGGGAAGATCGGTGTCGGGGAAAGGGCGTGCCCATTCCTCGACATCCACGATTTCTGCCAGAAATCCATTCTGATCCACCAGCGCGAGTGTCTGCAGGCCATCACAGAGACGATAGAAACTGCGAATTGAGGTGACCGCGGGAGAATAGCGCAGTGCGCCCACAGGCGTGACCGGCGGCTCATGGCACGGATCGGAGCATTTTCCGAATAGCAGCGCACCCGTCGAGATACGCCGGTTTTCGTATGTGCTGAGAGAGGTGGTCCGAAGGACTTCAATCGCATCTTCTATCCGGTCCGGCCCTTGCCAGAGATCTTGTGCGTATGGGGCGCCATCAATGGAAGCCGAAACATATCGATCCTCGGGGAGCCCCCGAAAAAGGTCGAACCGCTTTTCTGCGCGATCGGTGTCCGCGATCATCCTGTATCGAGAGTCCAGGACAACTCCAATGCCTTTCAACAGCTTCAGTTCTTGGCCGGAGAAAGCCTCGTTGCGTGTAAGTGAGTAGCGAGACCCGAGCCAAGACAAGACTAAAGAGGTCTGATCAGAACTCTCGGTCATGCCGCAGGCAGCAGTCTGTAAACCCGCTTCGATCATCTGCAAGGTCGCCGACGGAAAGAAGTAATTGATTCCGCCTTCCACGAGCTTTCCGTAGAGTCCATCGATAAAAACAGGAGCACGAGTCTGTTCTGGCATGTAAACGGTCTCGGATTCCGACAGTCAGCGTGATTTCTCTAATCAGATGATGGCAGACGACCGAGCGACTCATGACCTTGCTGCAACTGGGCGGTGACGTTTTCTTGCGGATCACGTGAATAGTGAAGCAAGATAATTTGTCGAGATCGCTTTCGAATTGCCAGACTGTTCAAATCAGTTTTCGAAAAGTGGGACTGAAGGCTATTGCCGTCAAAAACTTCTTTGCTCCAGTCAAGAGCACTCACGCTGTAGGATGTTGTTTTCAGGGCAATTACTTCGAGCTTGTAGGTCCCGCTGATCGGCCCGCATACTTGGACAATTCCCCAGCAGGTATTCATAGGGCCCAGATCATCGCAATTGATATCATCTTGCGCGACAGGTAATGCCTGCCAGGCGTGTTTGATAAGGGGATCAAATCCAATTCGGCGTCCACGGGGATCTGTCAACACGACGCCTACATTGGGTGCACCATCGTTTCCCGTACGGAACACAATGTCGAGTTCGCCCGGGGAAAGACAATCATCAGTATCGTCGGGATCGAGTTCGTCAAGGACGTCCCGAATGCGCGTATCAGCCAAGCTTGGGACGTGCACGAAATTAGCGTGGCTCCGGGCAGGCGTCGGGATGATCACCATAAGCAGTGTGAGTATCTTTACAATTCTGCAATTCAACACAGCGCCTCTCATGCTTGGCAAGTTATGCAGCGGCGTTTGACGGGCTACATTGCGTTCGGTGCAACTTTTCGTGTTCGACCAATTCTTCAACTGAGCGCACTAGGATCGAAAAACCACAGGCGGTGCACTTCGACTGCACGAAGAAGACCTCACACTGCACGACGGGATTTCGAGTAAAGTCGTACTCTTTAAATTCCATTGACACTCCTTTGGCCAGAGCGCTGGGTGGCGCTGCGGAGCCGACCTGAGTGCGCCTGTCAGGCACCTCGTGCTCCGCAATCTCACTGACGCAATACATTTGCCAAAAATGCGGTAGCGGCGATTTGTTTCCCGCTGCACGTTTCTTAAGCGATTCGCTTTCTCCTGCCATTCGTTTTTGGCGCCTTTAGGCTGTCGAGTATCGGCTTTCTCGACACTTTCGACCTCTTCGACAGCTTCCTTGCTGCCCTGCCTGGAAACTTCCTTCAATTGGCGTCACTTAGCTTCGTGTCGGTTTTGGTATGCGATTTGCCCTAGGAGAAGCGTGCAATCGCGTGACTGACGCGCCTGAATCGACAAGACGACTCTTGGGCCACATTTCCCCCCAACCGAGCAGCGTCCCGATTCAGGCGCGCCAGTGACGCGATTGAAGCGGAAGTTAAGTAACCACGATTGAGGGGAAATAGATGATGAAGCAAATATCTACAGCTTTAGTTAGTGCGGTTCTCCTGCTCCATGCACTTGGCTGCAGCAATGGCCACGTGCGGGCTGCAGCCCCGCCTCCACCACCGGTGGTCGAAGTCGCGCCGGTCATTCAAAAAGATGTGCCGGTTCAGGGCGAGTGGGTAGGAACGCTCGAAGGGTACGTCAACGCACAGATTCAACCTCAGGTGAGCGGTTACCTGATTCGCCAGGATTATCACGAAGGCGCATTCGTCAAACAGGGTCAACTCCTCTTTGAGATCGATCCGCGTCCATTTCAAGCCGTGCTGGATCAAGCCAAAGGACAGCTCGCGCAGGCGGAGGCGCAGATGGCGAACGCCGAGCTGAACGTGAAGCGTGATGTTCCCGAAGCGGAAGCTCATGCCATTCCTCAGAGCCAACTGGATACCGACACGCAGGCGTTGCGTGCGGCGAGGGCCTCCGTCGAGGCGGACCAGGCAACCGTAGAGCAGGCCACCATCAACCTGGGCTACACCAGAGTCGTCTCCTTAATCGACGGAATCGCCGGTATCAACACTGTACAGGTGGGCAACCTGGTGGGACCGTCTACGGTTCTCACCGCGGTTTCGCAGGTCAGTCCGATCAAAGTCTATTTTCCCATCAGCGAACAGGAATACCTGCGCATGGCGGATGGCGGCGGTCCGGGGAACGTGGACTTTCTGACGCACGCCTCACGAATCCCGTTGCAGTTAACTTTGGCCGACGGGAATGCCTACCCGCATCCGGGCAGAATCATCTTCGCGGATCGCCAGGTAAACGCGCAGACCGGAACCATCCAGATCGTGGGCGAGTTCCCCAACTCCAAGAATCTGTTGCGACCGGGGCAATATGCACGTATTCAGACGCCCACCGGAAACATCACGGGAGCGCTGCTGGTGCCGCAGGCGGCAGTGAATCAGCAGCAAGGAACGTATCAGGTCACTGTCGTCGGGGTCGATAACCGCGCGCAGCTCCGCACCGTCGAGGTCGGGCCGAGAGTTGGCACGCTGTGGGTGATCACATCCGGGCTGAAGCCGGGAGAACGCGTCGTGGCGGTTGGTGCGGACAAGGCAAAGGAAGGCGAACTGGTGAATCCCACGCCGTACAAAGAAACGGAGGAGCGCTAATCATGGCAAACTTTTTCATTCGACGACCCATCGTCGCGATCGTGATTGCCATCCTCACGGTCATAGTCGGCGTGATCACAATCGTGACCTTACCAGTAGCTCAGTTTCCAAACATCGCCCCACCTGAGATCCGGCTGCAAGCCAACTATCCGGGTGCCGATGCGCAGACCCTTGAGCAAGCTGTTGCCACACCTATCGAGCAGCAAGTCAGTGGCGTCGACAACATGAGCTATATGTACTCGCTGAACGCCACGGCGAACCAGCAAACGCAGTTGCTTGTCGATTTCGACCTCAAAACTGATCCCAACACGGATCTGCTGCTCACGCAGTCGCGTCAGCAGTTGGCCAACGGTCAGTTGCCGCCCGAGGTAAACAACTACGGAATCACCTTGAAGAAGTCGACCACCGCTCCGCTCATGCTGATCGCCTTGTACTCGCCGCACGGCAGTCGCGATTCGAACTATCTGGCGAATTACGCCTACATCAATCTCAATGATCCGATCGCGCGCTCGTACGGCGTCGGCCAGACCCAGGTTTTCGGCTCAGGCCAGTATGCCATGCGGCTATGGGTGAAGCCTGATCAGATGGCGAAGCTAGGCATCACGGTCACCGACATAGCCAACGCCCTTAAGGCTCAGAACACCGTCAATCCGGCGGGTCAAGTTGGGGGTGAGCCAGCCCAGAGCAATCAGCAGTTCACCTATGCCGTGCTGGCTCAAGGCCGCCTGACTTCGCCGGAACAGTTCGGCGATGTTGTCGTGCGCGAAGCGCCGAACGGTGGAACCGTTCGCGTCAGAGATGTCGCTCGAGTTGAACTAGGAACGCAGGATTACAGCCTCCTGTCTCGACTCAATGGCAAGCCCAGCGCTGCCGTTGCCGTCTACCAGTTGCCCGGAAGCAATGCTGTTCAAACGGTCGCGGGCGTCCGGAAGCTCATGGCGCAGATGAAACAACGCTTCCCGCAGGACATCGATTACACCGTTTCGCTCGACCAGACGCTCCCCGTCACGGAGGGCATGAAAGAGATCCTTTGGACTCTCGTGATTGCGATTGTGCTGGTCATTTTTGTGGTCTACCTGTTTTTGCAGGACTGGCGTGCCACTCTGATTCCGATGCTGGCCGTGCCTGTCTCATTGGTGGGAACGTTCGTTATCTTCCCGTTGTTCGGCTTCTCGATCAATACGCTTTCGTTGTTCGGGTTGGTGCTTGCGATTGGGCTGGTGGTCGACGACGCCATTGTGGTCGTTGAAGGAGTGCAGCACCACATCGAGGAAGGACTGAGCCCGAAGGATGCCTCCATCAAGGCGATGCAAGAACTTTCCGGCCCGGTAGTGGGTATTGCCTTAGTGTTGGCCTCGGTGTTTGTGCCAACGGCTTTCATACCTGGCATCACTGGCAGGCTGTATCAGCAATTTGCCATCACGATCGCGATCTCTGTCATGCTTTCCGCGTTTAACGCTCTTACGTTGAGCCCCGCACTTTCGGTGCTTCTCCTCAAACCGAAGAAGCAGACTCGCGGACCGCTGGGAAAAATATTTGGCTGGTTCAACACATATTGGGAGCGCTCTACCGACAGCTTTGTCCGCTGGTCGGGAGACCTGATTCGGAAGGCCAGCGTAGTGATGGTGTTGCTTGCAGTCGCCGGCTTGGCAGCATGGTTCTTTAGCAAACATCTTCCCACCAGCTTCCTGCCCGACGAAGACCAGGGCTACCTCTACATCAACATGCAGCTTCCTAAAGCCGCTTCCATGGAGCGCACAAGCACGGCGGCAAAACAGGTAGAAGACGTTCTCGCGAAAACACCGGGAGTGCAGTACACCACAAGCGTCATCGGTTTCAGTCTGCTCAGCTACGTCCGGACCTCCTATAACGCCTTCTTCTGGGTATCTCTGAAACCCTGGGATGAGCGCCAAAGCCGGAGTGAACAATATCAAGCCATTAAGGCGCATTTGAACCAGGAACTGAAGACGCTTCCAGATGGGACGGTCTTCAGTTTCTCGCCACCCGCGATCCCGGGTGTCGGCACTTCTGGCGGCGTCACGTTTGTCCTCGAGGATCGGGCCGGCAAAGATGTCAAGTTTCTTACGGATAACCTGAACAAGTTTATGGCAGCAGCTCGCAATCGCCCTGAGCTTGCCCTGGTCAGCACCACCTTTATCCCGAGTGTGCCGGAAGAGTTCATCAATGTGGATAAGGACAAGGTCTTGAAGCAAGGCGTGAATTTGACGGATGTCTACAACACCATTCAGGCGTACATGGGCGGATTGTTCGTCAACTACTACAACGATTTCGGCCGTACGTGGCAGGTGTACGTCGAAGCCGAAGCGCCTTACCGGGCCACAACCAATGATCTGGGCCAATTCTACGTCCGCAACGGACAAGGGCAGACGGTGCCGCTTACTGCGCTGGCAAGATTCGAAACCCGCTCCGGTCCCGAGTTCACGATGCGCTATAACGAATACCGGTCCGCACAGATCAATGCCAGCGCCGCGCCGGGTTATAGCTCTGATCAGGCATCGGCCGCCCTCGAAGACGTTTTCAAGCAGACCATGCCCCGGGAGATGGGTTTCGATTACCTGGGCATGTCTTACCAGGAGCAAAAGGCGCGACAGGGAGTGCCTCCATCCGTCATCTTCGGATTTTCGCTGCTGTTCGTTTTCCTGATTCTGGCAGCTCTCTATGAAAGCTGGACAGTGCCTTTTAGCGTGCTGCTCAGCACACCGGTCGCAGTGTTCGGCGCTCTCGCATTCCTGTGGCTGCGTCGTTTCGTAGTTGGCCTTTACCTGCCACAGTACATGGTCCAAATAGAGAACGATGTGTACGCGCAGATCGGCTTGGTGATGCTGATCGGACTGGCTGCCAAGAATTCGATTTTGATCGTGGCATTTGCGAAAGAGGATTACGAACGAGGCATGTCCCTCGTCGATGCGGCACTGTCCGCCGCGAGGCTTCGCTTCCGACCCCTCATGATGACCGCGCTCGCCTTTATTCTCGGCTGCGTGCCGCTCTGGACAGCCTCCGGAGCCGGCTCTGTCGCGCGCCAGATCATGGGCACGGCGGTAATTGGCGGCATGGTGGCGGAGACCTTCATCGGCAGATTCTTTGTTCCCGCGATCTTCTACGTAGTTGAAAAATTGTCAGGCGCCGAGCGACGGCGTGCATTGCCACTCACGCCCGCCGAGGCGCCCAGTCAGGGGGACTAAATTATGAAGAACACGACACTCTTAGGAATTCTAGCCGTGCTGGTTCTGGAAGCCGGCTGCATGATGGGGCCGAAGTACAAGCGGCCGGCTGTAGATGTACCGCAGGAATACCGTGCACCAGCGCCGCAACAGGCCTCGCAAGCCTCGTCGCTGGGCAATGAAGGATGGTGGCAGGTCTACCAGGATTCAGTTCTGGCGCAACTGATCCACACTGCCATTGCGGACAACTATGACGTGCGCATCGCCGCCGCCCGCGTACTCGCAGCTCAGGCGCAAGTCGGGATTACCCGCTCCAACCAGTTCCCGTCGGCGAGCGTCGGGGCGGATGTTTTCAGCCAGCAAAACGCCAAAGTGACAAAGCTGTTTCCCGCGTATCAGGTCAATGGCGGCGACCTGAATCTCTCGGTGATCTGGAATCTGGACTTCTGGGGGAAATACCGCCGTCAAACCGAGGCGGCTCGTGCCCAATTGCTCGCAACCGAGTGGGGACAGCGAGCAGTGGTGTCTTCGCTGGTTGCTAGTGTAGCGACGGCTTATTTCCAACTTCGCGCACTCGACAGCGAACTCGAAATCTCGCAGCGCACCTTGGCATCGCGGCAAGAGTCCCTCAAGCTAACTCAGTTCCTTGAAAGCCATGGCTCGAACTCCGGACTTGACGTAAGTCAAGCGGAGCAACTCGTCTACACGGCTTCGGAAACGATCCCGGATCTCGAGCGGCAAATTCAGCAACAGGAGAACGTGCTCAGCGTTCTGCTCGGCGAGAATCCTGAATCCATTCCCCGCGGACGCTCGCTTACCGAACAGCCCGCCCCCCACGACGTTCCGGCCGGCCTTCCCTCGGAATTACTCGAGCGCCGGCCGGACGTTCGCCAGGCAGAGCAGATCATGGTCGCAGCCAACGCGCAAATCGGCGTAGCCAAAGCCTCATTCTTTCCAAACCTATCGCTCACCGGACTGGGAGGCCTGGAGAGCAACGCCTTGCACCAGTTCATCACAGCGCCCTCGGAGACTTGGTACGCGGCCTTCAATGTAAGTCAGCCTGTATTCCAAGGAGGGGCACTCCGGTCTCAGCTCAGGCTCGCCCGCGCCAACTGGCAGGAAGCCGTGTTCTCTTACCAGCAAACCGTTCAGAACGCCCTTGAACAGGTTTCCAATTCACTCGTCGCTTCTCAAAAAGACCGTGAGTTCCGCGAGCAACAGGAATTGCTCACGCAGTCAGCGCAGCAGACCGACCAATTGTCCGAGGTGCTTTATAAGAACGGCGGCGCGAGTTACCTGCAGGTGCTGACCAGCGAAACGAATTACTTCTCGGCGGAACTCAATCTGGTGCAAGCCCAGCTCAACGAGCGATTGGCGCTCGTGCAGCTTTACCAGACCCTCGGTGGTGGATGGCAACAATAAGGGAAGGATCAAAGATGTTTAACAGAATTCGGGTTGCATGCGTCGGATCTCGTGTATCTGGACGTGCATTATGAAACGCATAGCGTCCCTTTCAATCTTCTTCGCCGCGCTCATCGAGTTCGCGATCGAGCGCGCAAGGTTCGACCTGTGGATTGTGGCGGTAGTTGCGATCGTGACCCTACTGTCGAGTGTCGTGGGACGAGCGCTTCGCTCTCATCTGGACTCGCAGAAGCACGACAACAGTACGTCCGCTTCAAGGGGATAGTTTGCAATGTTGACGAATGTCTGAGCACCTGATCGTCGCGTACCGCTCCGTTGGGAGCGGGTTTCGATGGAGTGTTCGGGGAAAGGTAGTCTAAAAATGAAGTCGAGGTTGTTTTTTTCGCTCCTCCTGTTGACTGCTGCTGTGGCGCCTGGTGCGCTAGCGGCTGCCGACGGAAGCGACAGGAATTTTCACACAGGAAGGGGTCAATTGCTCGTCACGCCGGTTGACGACCCGGCAGTCACAGATGTGCCAACAAGTCCCGCCGTGGCGCCGAACGATCCGAAACAAGTGTTGCAGGATTATGACTCATTAATGATTGCTCTCACACAGAAGTTCTCCGCCACACTCGCGACGATCGCCGAAGCTGTCAAGCGCGGCGAAGTCAGCAGCGAGCAGGCAAGAGAAATGAGTGCCGAGCAATATCAGGTTACCCACATGCAGTTTGAACTGCTCAGCCTGTGGCGTGGAATCGAAGAACAGGACTCGGCGAGAATTCCTGATGTTGAAGCAAAACCGGATTCAACGCAAGAAAGCGAAGTTGTAATGGTGGCGTTGCCGTTCTCATCCCTTCAACTCAATCCTTCTTTGGCTGCGTATCTCAGTTTGACGTCCTCCCAAGTTGAAGCTATCCAGCAAGTAATGATGCGGGAACAACATAGTCTCGAGCCCTTGATGACGGCGCTTCGAACCGCACGAGAGAAGCTGCTTGCAATCGGCAGTGAACACGTACATGAGAAGCAGGTCAAAGCCCTGGCCGATACAGAAGCAAGTCTGCTGGCAAAGCTGATCGTCGCGAACGCCCGCATGCAATCCAAAATTTACAAGATTCTCAGCCCCGAGCAGCAAAAGAAGCTCAGCGACCTCGAACGAACGCAGGGCGCAGTCACATCGGATAGTAAATAAAGGATCAATCATTGTGAAATACAGATTGGAGGCCACGCGCGTCACAGCCGATGCGGACGCGGAAATGGTCGTGCCGCACAGCCTCGACGTAACGTGTAAGACGACTACTTTGCCAGCGACCGCACAATCATTAGCGGTTTCGGTGTTGGATCTAGTGGCCACGCGAGCAGGTGAGGCGCCGGGCAGCGCCATTGCGCGGTCGGTGGAATTGGCGTGGCAGGTTGAGCAATTGGGATACAAACGCTACTGGGTGGCGGAACATCACGCCATTCAGGGACTGGCTTGCTCAGCCACACCGGTGCTGATCGGACATATCGCCGCTGCGACGAAAACGATTCGAGTGGGCAGCGGTGGAGTCATGCTGCCAAATCATGCACCGCTGTTGGTAGCGGAACAGTTTGGGACGCTGGAAGCAATCTATCCGGGTCGAATCGATCTGGGGCTGGGACGAGCTCCGGGTGGCGACCTTCAAACCATGCGCGCGTTGCGACGTGGTTTGGCTCAAGACGGCGATGACTTTCCGTCGCTTATTGAAGAGTTGCGCACATACCTGGGGCCTGAAAGACCAGGTCAAGTTGTGAAAGCGGTGCCCGGACAAAACAGCAACGTGCCCATCACGGTGCTTGGATCGAGCGGCTTCAGCGCTCAATTGGCAGCAACATTAGGGCTGCCGTTTGCGTTCGCCGCCCATTTGGCCCCTGACCATTTGCATTCGGCAGCGCGGCTCTATCGAGAGCGCTTCCGGCCAAGCCATGCATTACGGGAGCCGTATCTGTTCATTGCGGTGCAGGTGATTGCGGCGGAAACAGATGCCGCAGCTCGGCGACTGTTCACTACTCCACAGCAGCGTTTCCTGCGAGCGATTCGGGGCGAGTCGGCGGAATTGTTGCCTCCCGCCGATTCAATGGAGTCTCTATGGCATGACGGAGAGCGAACGGCTGTGGAGAACAGATTGCACGCTGCGATCGTGGGATCGGATGCAACTGTGCAGGCTGGGCTGGAGAGACTGGCGAGTGATGCGCATGCCGATGAGGTGATCGTTTTGACGGAGGCGTATGAGCACAGTGACCGGATTGACTCATATCGACGGGTAGCTCGTATTGCCGCAAGAATCTTGGCGCCGACAGGTGAGGCTTATGCGGAGTGACGTCGGCGGTAAGCTCCGCCTCTCCATACTCGACCACACCCCGGTATCGAGCGGCTCGACCCTAGGCGAGGCCTTCTGGCATTCCACGCGGCTGGCCGAACTCGCCGAACAGGTCGGCTATGAGCGCTATTGGGTGGCCGAGCACCACAATATGCCCTGGCTGGCCAGCTCCTCGCCGGCGGTCCTGGTTGCACACGTCGCTGCCAGAACCACGCGCCTGCGCGTCGGTTCCGGTGGCATAATGCTTCCCAATTACGCGCCCCTTGCTGTCGTTGAGCAGTTCGGGATGCTTGAGGAGCTGCACCCCGGCAGGATCGACCTGGGCTTAGGCCGGTCGTCCGGGGGAGACCAGATCGCGTCTCACGCACTCCGACGCACTGATCAGGACTATGCGCCATTGCTCGCCGAGCTTCTAGCGTTTTTCCGGGGCGAGTTTCCGGAAGGTCATCCGTACGACAGCGTCACCGCCGTCCCGGGCCAGGGGACCATGCCCAACATATGGCTGCTCGGGTCGGGTACGTATAGCGCACAGCTGGCCGGAGCGATCGGACTGCCCTTCGGACACGGCGGGCACTTCGCAGCCGCAAACAATGTCGCCGCGGTCGAGGCGTATCGTCAGTCCTTCCGCCCGTCACCGGCACTGCAGAAGCCATACGCCATCGTCTCAGTGGGAGTTATCTGTGCCGAAACCGACGAAATTGCCGAGCGCCACCACCACGCGGCGTACGTCAGCACTGTACGCAATTTGTCTGGCACCCCAGGTCCGCTGCTCTCGCCCGACGAAGTCAAAACCGGGCCGCAAGGACCATGGTCCGTTGCTCAGGAGCAGTACGTCACGGAGCTCTTCTCGTCCCACATCGTGGGCTCCCCGTCCACTGTGAAGACGGGGCTCCAGGCGCTCGCGCAGCGCACGGGAGCCGACGAGATCATGATCGCCACCATCATGCACGGGTACCAGGATCGGCTGCGGTCATACGAGCTAATCGCCGACGCATGCCTGCCCAGGAATTCGGAGCAAGTGGGGAACACATCGACGGACTCGACATCGACCGCTGGGTTTGTAGGAGAGCTCAGAAACAGATGAGTTCAACGTGTACGCATCTTCGTCACCGAGATGCCGAGATCAGCCAGTCGAGAATGAGTTTGGCCTGGTGCTCAATCGGGGTTAATTCACTAGGCACAGGAGGAGTTACACATGCGGGCAATGGTTTTTGACCGCTACGGCGACCCAGATGTCATGAGCTTGAGGGACGTCCCGGTTCCTGAACCGCAAGATGGCGAAGTTTTGATCCGGGTCGGCTATGCAGGTGTTAATCCATCCGACACGAAAGCGCGCTCCGGCGAGAGCGCACGCGGAGGCTATCGCTATCGAGAAGTGAAGTTTCCTTTCGTTGTCGGCATGGATGCTGTCGGTGTTGTGGAAAGAATGGGATCGAACGCCAACGGATTCAGGCCCGGAGATCGCGTAATTACCTGGAGTGCTGCCGATGGGAGGACGTGGGGCAGCTATGCGGAATTCATGCGTGTTCCGGTGAAGAATCTCTCCCCGATGCCGAAAAGCTTGAGCTTCGCTCAAGCAGCCGTAGTATCTGTTGCTTCGCTGACCGCATTTCAGGCTCTTTTCCATACGGAAAAGGGTGGAATGATTCCGGGACAAAAGGTACTCATTCACGGTGCAGCTGGAGGCGTTGGTAGCTTCGCCGTGCAATTTGCAAAAAGCGCCAGTTTGCTTGTAGCAGCGACTTGCGGTAGTCAAAATGTGGACTATGTCAGAAGCCTGGGCGCAGACGTTCTAATTGACTACAAGACTGAAGACGTAGCCCGAGCACTTCATGACTGGTCTGGCGAGGGAGTTGATGTCGTTCTTGATGTGGTAGGGTCGACCACCTTGCCTCATGCTTTGGATATGCTCCGACCCGCCGGTCGGCTGGTGAGTATTCTCACGGCCACCGCCGACGGCGATATTGAGCGCGATCGCAAAGAAGCCGAGCGGCGAGGCTTCCGCAAGATCACCTTCATTATCGACTTTGAGCGAGCTCGGGACTCAATGCGAGAGATTACCAATTTGATTGATGCTGGATTGGTCCGCGTACCTCCAATCGAAATGCTTCCACTGGAGCACGCAGCCCGAGCGCATCGGATGATTGAGACGGGCCATGTGCGGGGGAAACTGGTGCTCAAGGTCGCAGAACTTTCGTCTTGATGCACGTCCATTCGGCACAACAGTGACAACGGCAATCTAATTCTCAAATGGTGGCGAGTGCAGTAGCAGAGGAGTTTTACCTCGATTCCGGCAGCGACACGTAATGAGGGCCATGAACGCGAACGTCAAATTGAGGAAGTCTCGGCAGTTGCCACCTGAGACAGCACGGAACGTATCAGTGATTGACGTAGGTGGCACTCATATAAGGGTCTATCCAATCGGTCGCCGCCAGCCGATAACGATCGACTCCGGTCCTGCCATGACGCCGAAGAAAATGATTCAGGCTGTTCGCAGCGCAGTAGATGGCTGTCGGTATGATGTTGTATCCCTCGGCTACCCCGGCCCCGTTGTGCATGGGAAGCCACTTCACAATCCTGTGAATCTTGGCCCTGGTTGGGTTGGGTTTGATTTTCAAAAGGCATTTTGCCGCCCCACTCAAATCATCAATGACGCTGCCATGCAGGCACTCGGCAGTTATCGCGGCGGAGGTATGCTATTTCTCGGCCTGGGCACCGGGTTGGGATCAGCTCTGATTGTGGACGGAGTACTCGAGCCCATGGAGCTGGCACACCTGCCATATAAGAACGGGAAGACGTTCGAGGCCTACATCGGCGACTCCGCCCTTAAGCGGCGGGGACAGAAGAAATGGACCAAAAGTGTGTTCGATGTGGTCGAAAACTGAAGAACGCGTTGCAAGCAGACTACGTGGTGCTGGGCGGTGGAAACGCAAGACGGCTTACTGTTTTCCGCCACATACATTTCGAGGAACGAACGAGAGCGCGCATAAAGGTGGTCTTCGGCTCTGGCAGCCAGGAGGCAAACGGCCGCAGGCAACCACCTCGCACGCGAACTGATCTACGCAGCTGCACTTCACTAGACTGTCAAGGTGCAGCAGCGTCTCCAAGGAAACTGCCGGATGGGCTTCGAACTCATTGAGAAATTACGGCGTGATCGGTAACATGCAGTCCATTGCGCTGGTCGGCATGAACGGCTCCAGCGATTTCCTCTGCCACCCGGATTTCGATTCGCCGATCGTATTTGCTGCTCTAATTGATGATGAGAAGGGGGAGCTCCTTGCAATTCGGCCGCAGCTGTCCAACATGGGCGTGCGGCAACTCTACTTAACTCGACCGAGCATTGTCGCGTAACAAAAATGCAGTGTGGCGTTAGATCCTTCCACTGTCGGGCTGGCTTACTCGGATCGTTCGAAACGACACCGCAAGTTTCAGAAAAGGAGTCTTTATGCAACTTGGAATGATTGGACTTGGCCGAATGGGCGCCAATATGGGTGCGACGGCTGATCAGGAAAGGGCAGAGCTGTGTCGTGTTTGATAGGTCGCCGCAAACTGTTGCCGGGCTGGTGCAAGAGCACGCTATTGGAGCGGACTCTCTGATTGATCTCCTGAAAAAGTTAGCAGAACCACGCGCAGTCTGGTTGATGCTTCCGGCCGCGGTTGTTGACCAGACCATTGCTGATTTGCTTCCGCACCTCGCACCAGGAGACATTCTCATCGACGGCGGGAATTCTTACTACATCGATGACATTCAGCGGGCAAAAAATCTCGCTGCTAAGGAGATTCTTTATGTCGACGTTGGCACGAGCGGCGGCGTCTGGGGACTGGAACGTGGTTATTGCATGATGATTGGAGGCGAGAAAGAGGTCGTCCAGCACCTCGATCCTATTTTTTCTGCACTCGCTCCCGGAATTGGCGACATACCACGCACGCGGGGACGGGAGAAGCTCGATGGCACTGCTGAGCAAGGCTACCTGCACTGCGGCACAAATGGAGCAGGCCACTTTGTCAAGATGGTGCACAACGGAATCGAATACGGAGTCATGGCCGCCTACGCCGAAGGACTGTCCGTGCTGCGCTCAGCAAACGCTGGCAAACAGCCGCACGGTGTTGATGCCGAAACCACTCCGCTACGCGATCCCGAACACTACCAGTACGACTTCAATCTGCGAGACGTGGCCGAAGTATGGCGGCGGGGAAGTGTGATCTCATCGTGGCTACTCGATTTAACTGCGACGGCGTTGGTTCAGGATCCGGGTCTTTCGACGTTTGCCGGCCGAGTATCTGACTCCGGCGAAGGCCGCTGGACAATCAAAGCCGCAATCGACGAAGCGGTGCCCACCCCGGTTTTGACGGCCTCGCTTTACGAACGCTTCAGCTCACGCGGCGAAGCCGACTATGCCGACAGGCTCCTGTCCGCGATGCGTTTTGAATTCGGCGGACATCTGGAAGAGCCAAAATCTGAGGCTGCTTGAAGGGGATGACATTCATGACCAATTTCCACTCAGACGCACTCGTTTTCTTCGGAGCCACGGGCGATCTCGCGTACAAGAAGATTTTCCCTTCATTGCAGGCAATGGTGAAGCGAGGACATCTGAATGTTCCCGTCATCGGTGTCGCCAAGGCTGGATGGACTGTCGATCAACTCCGCACTCGCGCGAAGGACAGTCTTGAGAAGTACGGTGGACTCGATCCCGCTGCTTTTGAGAAATTGACCCGCCTATTGCGCTATGTGGACGGCGACTATCAGGATCCCTCAACCTTCACCGTGCTTCGCAAAGAACTCCAGGATGCACAACGTCCAGCGCATTACCTGGCGATACCGCCGGTTTTGTTTGAAATGGTGGTGGAGCATCTTGCTGAATCCAACTGCGCCCGAGGTGGACGAGTTATTGTGGAGAAGCCCTTCGGGCACGATCTTGCCTCTGCGCAGGAGTTGAATAAGGTTCTGCTTGGTGTTTTCGAGGAAGCCGACATATTCCGCATCGATCATTACCTTGGAAAACGCGCAGTGAACAACGTGCTCGCATTCCGTTTTGCCAATACTTTTGTGGAAGCCTTCTGGAACCGCAATTACATCGAGAGTGTCGAGATCACGATGGCCGAGGACTTCGGAGTACAAGGACGCGGAGGCTTCTACGATCAGACCGGGGCCATCCGCGACGTAGTTCAAAACCACTTATTTCAGGTGTTATCGAACCTGTCCATGGAGCCCCCCGTTCAATCCGACAGCGAGTCGATTCGCGACGAGAAAGTGAAAGTGCTGAAAGCCATTCCCCCAATCGAAGAAAAGGATCTGGTGCGGGGTCAGTTCAGTGGCTACCGCGACGAAAATGGAGTAGCCAAGGACTCGCAGACCGAAACCTTCGCCGCCCTAAAGCTGGAAATTAATTCGTGGCGCTGGAAGGGCGTGCCATTCTATATTCGTGCCGGCAAGTGTTTGCCCACGACTTGTACCGAAATTGTCGGTAAGTTCCGCAAGCCTCCAACCCTGGTTCCCGACAGCCTGCTCGTCGAAAATCATCTGCGGCTGCGATTGAGTCCGGACATTACGATCGCGATGGGGATGATGAACCTACTTCCAAGCTCAGAAGGATTCGCACTTCAGACAGGCGAAATGGTCGCCAGCCACTCTCCAGTTGCGGACGAAATGGATGCATACGAACGTGTGCTAGGAGCAGCAATGGCCGGAGACAGCACATTGTTCGCACGCGAAGATTACGTTGAACAGGCGTGGCGGATTGTAGAACCCGTGCTGAAGAGCAACACGCCGGTTTATGAGTATGCGCTCGGGACCTGGGGTCCGGAGCAAGCGGCGCGCGTAAGCCCGCCCGCAGGTTGGAGCTGCTCCTAAGCGAGAATCGCGCTGTAGGTCGGGTTCGATAATGCCGCGAATCTATGACTCCGAGCGGATGACGTTAGCGCGTGTGTTGACTGATCGGGTCTACATTGTCTGCGGATACGCTCCGCGTTCGACATGTTCGTTCAAGTTCGTTAGAGTGCGGCAATTCTCTCCAAATCTGGGTCCGATTTGGGTCTGGTACGTCGGGTCAAAGAACTCCTTTAGAGGATCAAGAACGGGCTGTCAGTACCGTTAGAATCCAATAATTTGCACGTCGTTGTTGCCCTGTCACGGCGGCGACGAGCGTAATCAGCCTTGGATCCAGCAGGTTCCAGTTCATAGATACGTCCAAAAAACCGAACGTTGTTGACTAGATTCATCTTCCAGCCCAGAACCTTGTGAGTGTCCCGTATCGAACTTTCGGATTCAGAAGACTGATCACAATTGCTCGTCTTTTGAATCAGTGTTAGGCCATCGGACCGAGAGTTGAAAGAGTGCAAAGCTATTCCATGTGTTCGGGGTCAGGACGTCCGTCCTCAAAGTCGGCCATTCTGCACAGCAATCCTGGGCTTGACACCAGAGGGCGCCAGCCATATGGTTCTGGACAAAGACAAAGTTGAAATCGCAGATTCCCGTTTAAATGAGGGCGAAGCGAATCCTCAGGAGACTGAAGCGAGCTAAGACCACGGCGAGGGTGGAATGAGGCAGGATGAGACGCTGCGAGGCAGTCTTTTTGTGAGAGCCTTCGCCGTTATCATGGCGCTTGTCCTGTTTTTGGGCTGGCCAAGCGATTCCGGAGCCTATGCCGTCCTGGCGCATGAAGCGATCATTGACACCTCGTGGGACACCTCGTGGGACACCAACATACGCCCCTTACTGTTGAAGCATTTTCCCGCTGCCACGCCGGAAGAACTCAAAGAAGCACATGGCTATGCGTACGGCGGGGCCATTATCCAGGACATGGGTTATTACCCGCACGGAAGTTTTTTCTTCAGCGACTTGACCCACTATGTGCGGAGCGGAGACTTTGTCCTGGCTCTTCTCCACGATTCCAAGGATCTTGACGGCTACGCCTTTGCGCTTGGAGCTCTCGCTCACTACGCCTCGGACAACGAAGGTCACCCCATCGGCACGAATCGCGCGGTCCCGCTCCTATATCCCAAGTTGAAAACGAAATACGGCGACTCCGTGACGTATGAAGAAGACAGGCTCGCGCACGTGAAGACGGAATTTGGATTCGATGTTTTGGAAGTAGCGCATGGACGTTACGCTCCGGATACTTACCACGACTTCATCGGGTTTGGAGTTTCGGTTCCACTACTGGAGCAGGCCTTTCAGGAAACCTACGGTTTGGATCTGAAAACCGTTCTTACTGACGAAGAACAGGTGCTCGGTTCCTACCGTCACGCTGTCAGCCAGCTTCTTCCCAAAGCCACGCGCATTGCCTGGAGCCTCAAGAAAGACGATATCCTCAAGGACCAGCCCGGCATGACGAGAAAGAAGTTTCTCTATAACCTTTCTCGCGCGAGTTATCAAAAAAACTGGGGAAAGCGCTATAAGCCGCCCACCTTCGGCGAAAGATTTTTCGCCTTTCTTACTCGAATTCTCCCTAAGATCGGCCCCCTGAAAGTGCTGCAACTCAAAACGCCTACGCCTGCGGCGGAAAAACTGTTCGAAGCAAGCTTCAACGCGACCCTCGATCGCTACCGGCAGTTGCTAAGCCGGGTAGGCACCGGGCAGCCGGACTTGCCCAACGATAATTTTGACACCGGTGCAATAACGGGGCCGGGAATATATCGGCTCAACGATGAGACGCATTCAAAGTTGCTGGATGCGCTGGCGAAGCAGAACTTCAGTGGCGCTTCGCTGGAGGTCCGGGCCGAATTGCTGGAATTCTATGGACATCCGGATGCTCCTTATGCGACTAAGCGAAAGTCAAAGGAGTGGGCAAAAGTTCAGGCCGAACTTGAACAATTGAAGAAGGCGGCTCCGCCAGCGGTTCCGACGGCCGCGGATTCTCCCTTGCAATCAGGCCTCTCCTCCGAGTAGGCGGACGGTCTACCGGTGACCGAAGCTACGACGGCTTCGCAACTCTTGTCTTCATCGCGCCCCCGGCGGCTCTTGGGTGGTGGGAATTCCAACCAGGTGGCGATAGAACGCGACGGCCCGGTTGATGGAGGAAGACTCATTTCCCGCGATCAGACCGTTGGCGTTCTTTCCTGTGCGCACGATGCTGTAGTAACGCCAGACGTTGTCCGATTCGCGATCCAGAAAGTACATCGACTGCAACTCACCCGGGTGAAGGACGGGTATGAAGAAGTAGCGCATCGTGCTGACGTTCTCGATATCGAAGACGAGCCGGCTCGCCGAGGCCTCGACAATGTGCATTCGGTAGATGGCTTTGCCAGCAAGGTTGTCGATCTGTTCGAAGTAGAGCACTTTGCCTTCCTTCATCTCATCGGACGTGAAGTCTTCGCGGCGTTGACCAGACTGCAAGCCGGTCAAAGCATACGCGTCCACAATTAACGTTCGCCACTGCTTGTGAGTGGTCGACCAGTAGCTCATGCCCGCGAGTTCCGAAATTGCTCCGATGTGACGAAGCAAGTCCCCGGCTTCCGAGGTATGGGGAAATCGCGCGGCTATGGTCACCAACGTCGTAAAGCCTATTTCAGCCCAACCGGTGCAAGCGGGCGGTTTCCAGTCAGAGCCCAAGGCAGACTTGCTCCATGATTTAACGATGGCCGAGTCCTCCAGACCTGGATAGGACGGAACGGGTTCATTTCTGCATGGCGGCTGAGGTCCTACCTGAGGCTCAACACCAAGGAGCGGTCCGGCCCGCAGCGCAGGGGGAGAAAGTTGGAAGCGATCTGCCTCTTGGGCTGGAGATACCGAGGGCAATACAAACAGGAGCACCGAAAAGGTCAGCGCACCACGGAACCGTGGCAGTTTATTTTTAGCTCGCAATCCTAGTCGGCGTTGCACGGCTTCTCTTTTTGGTCTTCAGCCCAGTGTCTCACGCAGGCTCCTATTATCCTTTCCACCTCGCCGACGTCACGCAATACGAGGGGTTCGAATTCCGCCATGAGGTGTTCGAACCCACCGCTTTGAACTTCAATTGGGCAGGCGCAATCCGCCGAATACAAACAAGCGTAGCCGCGAAGCTGCGGAGGAAGCATCTTTCTGACATGGGCAGTCTCGCGCCGGATTCCCAGCAACAAGATGCTCCGTGTCGATCTCCGTCGAGCCGTAGTTGCTCGCTTCGTATCGGGCGAAGAAGATCACGCGCCGCTCTTTCTCGGTGTACCGCTCGAACATCGGCTACTCCACTGCAGCCTTCCGGTTGCTGCGCTTCCAGTACAGATATCCGGGAACGCCGATCAGCACGATCGCCGTCCCCCAGAATGCCTCGGTCGGCCGTGTGATGATCGTGTTCAGCGTCCACGCCGCGCCCACTAATACATAAACCCCGGGCAGCCAAGGATACCCCGTGCAGCGGTAAGGACGGGTAATTTCCGGCCGCCTCCAGCGCAGCCAGAACATCCCGATCACCGTCAGGGTGTACGACAGCACCATGCCGTAAATCACGTAGGTGTAAAGCTGGTCGTAGCGTCCGCTGAGCGTAAGCGCGGCGGCCCATATACCCTGCCCGATCAGGCTGAACGCCGGCGTCCTCCACTTGCGATGAATGGCCGCCATGCGCCGGAAGAAAACTCCATCCTGCGCCATGGCGAGATAAACTCGCGCACCCGATAGCGTGCAGGTTGCAGCTGCGCTGAAACAGGAGACCGCGATCATGAGCGACAACCAACCGGCCGCCCTTGGCGAAAACAGCGCCGCTGCGGCGGCGTGAGCGATGGTTTCATGCGCCGCAATCTGCTTCAGCGGCAGCGCATACATGTAAGTCACGTTCATCGCCATGTAAATCAGGCCCACTGCGAGCACGCCCAAAACCATGGCCAGCGGGACGTTCCGTCGCGGTTCCTTCACCTCACCCGCAACCCAGGTGATGTAGACCCATCCGTCGTAGGCCCAGAAGACAGCGATTAATCCCACGCCCAGGGCCGAGACCAGTTGCATGGGCCCGAGCCCCATCGTCAACCCTACTCCGTGCGCGTGGAAGTTCGACCAACTGCCCTTGCCGATGGCGAATCCGAGGACCACGAACGCCACCATCGCCGTGAACTTGGTCCACGTGGAAACGTTTTGCAGCAGCGCACCCCAGCGCAGGCCGACAACATTGACGTACGTCAATACGGCGATCAGCACCAACCCCAGCAGATGAGCGCGGGTCACCGCAATCCCGGCGATGGCGAATGCCACGCGCTCCTGCGAAACTATTGGGAAGACGTTTCCCAGGTACGCCGCAGAAGCTACCGAGAGGGCGGCGATCGTTCCCCCATTGGCCACGGCAAACAGCATCCATCCGTACAGAAATGCGATCAGATCGCCGTAGGCTTCGCGCAGATAGATGTACTGCCCGCCAGAGTCGGGAAACATCGAGCCCAGCTCGGCAAAGGCGACGCATGCACCTAGCGAGATCATCGCCCCCAGCACCCAAACACCCAGAAACAAGACCGGCTGGGGCAAAGGGCCGGCAATATCTTTCGCGGTGAGAAAAATCGAGGAACCGATGATGCCGCTAACCAGCAGAAGCACCGAATCGAGCAAGCTGAGGCCGCGCACCAGGGTCGGCTTGCTTTCGGCAGACTTTTCTTCGGTGGCCGGCAGGAGGGACGGCGGTTCGATCATCCGATTCCCAGTTCGTCGGGAGATTCCAGCGGCGTTCCGCAGCGGCGACAGATGACCGCCGAACAATCTCCGCAGGTCAGGGGATCAGTGACTTCTTCCGCGCAATTCGGGCAGTAGAGCGGTCCCGGCGCAGGTTCGGGCGGAGGGTTCGGCGGGTGTGTACCCATGAAGATGAAAACTGTAGCATAGACGGGACTCGGGCGTAGTTCTTCTGAAGAGAAAGGAGTCTCCGATGATGCGAGGTCTTGGTCGTCCCTTTTCTTCCCTCGCTGTCTTGATCGCCCTCGCGATTACCGCCTTCTCACAACAGCAACAACCCGCCAACCCCAGTGCAGAGGACGTCGTCATCAAGTGGCGGCACGCCGTCCATGCAGAAAAGCAGGAGCATCCCAAGACGGCAGTGCGGGCGAGCGACTCCAATCAGGACGGCATTCAGGGGCGAGTGGAAGAATGGATCACAACATCCCCGAAGTATCGCGGCACCGTAAAGCGGGAGTATGACGAAGGCGAGGTAGTGGTAACCGGACAGTTTGCGAAGCGCCGCGACTGGAATGGATTTGTACGCGACGTGCAGGGAAAGGAACTCGCCCGCCTCCGGACCGAGATGTTCGAGAAGAGCGCCATTGTTTTCGGGCCACCGACACAAATGCCGGAAGCGACCGTCTCGCAAAGTGACGACAAGAAGATGTATCTGCTCCGTACTACGCCTCCCGGCGCAGCGCCGATGACCTGGTATGTGGATGCGACCACCTGGTTGCCCGTGAAATCAGTCCGACCTGGTGACGACAGCGAAATCACGACAACTTATGAAGACTGGGACGAGGCCGACGGGATGGACACCCCACACCGGCTCAATGTCAGTGAGACCGACAAACCCGACTACCAATGCCGGCAGACCGCACTGCACTTCGAGAAGGGTATCGCGCCGAACATTTTCGAGGGCCCAAAGCCAGGCCCTTCCGATGCATCCTTTCGACCCGGCGCTCCCGCAATCCCGTTCACGCTGGAAAGTAATCACATCGTCTTCAAGGTACGGCTCAACGGATCCGATCCTGTCGGATTTATTCTCGACACCGGTGCCGATGAGAATGTGATCAATACCCCGCGGCTGGCGGCGTTCGGCCTCAAGACTTACGGCAAGACAGAAGCGACAGGTGGCGGAGGATCCGCCGAATACGATTACGCAGCAGGAGCGACTTTTACGCTGCCCGGCGTGGAGCTGCGCAATCAGCACGTGGCGGTGCTCGATCAAACCGGTCTTGAGCGCGCATTAGGAGTGCCCTTGGGCGGCCTGCTGGGATATGACTTCCTCAGCCGCTTCGTCGTCGAAATCGATTACGAAAAGAAGCTGCTCACCCTTCACGATCCCAAAACATGGAGTTACTCGGGCGCCGGTTACGCCGTGCCTGTTGTCTTCGACGATGGGATTCCCTTTACGAATGGCCTGATTTCTGTAGGCGCGAAGACTGATATCCCGGCATTCTTCGTCATTGATTTCGGAGCGGCTGAGACCATGACGCTGACGTCGCCATTCGTCAAAGCCAATGATCTGGTGAACCTGGCACAAACCAATGCTTTTGTGAACCGGCCTGCGGGCCTGGAAAATCAGTTCTTTTCACAAAACAATGTTCGCGGCCACATCGACCGGCTGGCGCTGGGAAAGCTCATCGAGCGATCGATCCCCATCAACATGTCGGTCAATGTCAAAGGCGCTTACGCGAGCAAGAACTTCTCGGGTACGATCGGCCAGAGCATCTTTCGCCGCTATCATGTATTCCTTGATTATGCACGGAACCGGATTATCTTCGAGCCTACCGCCGAAACCAGTGCGCCCTTTCCCGAACGCAAAACGTATGGGCTGACGATCATCGCCTCTGGAGCCGATCTGCACACCTACACCGTCACCGCGGTTCGTCCCGGATCGCAGGCGGAAAAGGACGGATTCAAGAAGGGCGACGTGATATCCGATGTGAATGGCAAACCAGCGGCGCAGATCACGCTGAGTCAACTCCGCGAGCAACTCACGAAGGAAGGCGAGAGCTACGATGTAGGTGTTAGCCGCGCTCAAGACAAAATCACAATTCCCGCTCGGATCAAACTGGTTTCCCTGGACAAGGCATAGACGCCGTCTGCATTTTCGATGTTAGCGATACAATCGAGTTCCGCTATGGCTGACAAACCCCAGACTCCCGACGAAAAACTGCAACACGAATTCAACCGCTGGGCCAGCGAGGGTGAGGGCGAGAAGATGGAGCGCCATCACCTCGACATCACCGAGAAGACGATTCGCCTGATGAATCTTCGCCCCGGCGAGCGCGTGCTTGACCTGGGCTGCGGATCGGGATGGGCGACGCGGCTGCTGGCGCGGCTGGTCGGTGAAGGCCCGGAAGGATTCGGCCAGGTGGTCGGTCTCGATGTCTCCGACGAAATGGTGCGGCAGGCGCGGGAGGCGTCGAAGGACTTCGAGAACATCCTCTACGTCTGGGGGTCGGCGCAGCAGATTCCTTGGGAAGAGAACTTCTTCGATAAAGTCTTGTCGGTCGAATCGTTTTATTACTATCCCGATCAGGACCGCGCCCTGATGGAGCTATTCCGGGTGATGGCGCCGCGGGGAAGGCTGTTCATTCTGATTAATCTGTACAAAGACAACCGGTACTCGCTGCAGTGGGTCGATAAGCTGAAGGTTCCAGTTCACGTGCGGTCCGCGGCGGAATATGTGGAACTGCTCAAACAGCACGCGTTCGAAAACGTCGAGGCGCGCCGCATCCCTGATGACACACCCACGCCGGATGATTACAAGACGAAATCCTTTCACAGCCTGGACGATCTACGGGCCTTCAAGCGCGAAGGAGCGTTGCTGCTGTCGGCCTCAAAGCCCGACCTGCGCACGCCCGCGCCGGGATACACGATCTACTAGATTTCGTCGTCATCGTCGTCCTTGTCATGATGGCTGAGGTCCTTCACTGGGCTCAACCCCCGTCCATCCTGAGCGTGGTGAATCTCAATACGGCCGTTCACATCCCCCAGCTTAATGTGTGTGCCGCCATTGCCGAGTTCCCCCCGCAGGTCATGGCCTACGAAACGATGATGGTTCACATGCAAGCCAAGATCGTTGCTGATTCCTCCGGAAACAGTGCTGGCCTCGATCTCGGCTTGCGAGTCTGAAGGGATCGTCAGTGCCACCGAACCGTTCACCGAACTCAACTCGACCCAGTTTCCCGTGAGCTGCTCGAACCCGGCCTCCAGACGGCCGTTCACCGTCGAGAGGTGAGTTCGTCCGGCAAGGTCATGCGCTTCCAGTCGTCCATTAATGCAGGAGGCATGCACTTCGCCACTCACGCCCGCAACGTCGAGAGATCCGTTGATCAGCTTGATTTCGTCCAGGCGCACGCTACGCGGCACCGTCAGAGTGTATTCGACGCCGGCTGGATTGTTGTGCGAGCCCCAGTTGAAGTCCAGGTCATGGTCGCGATACTTGGTGCGAATCGCAAGATAGTCTTTCCCGGAATCAATCTCGATCTTGGCTTCATCCAGCCGCTCCTTGGTGTCGGCATACTTCACGGCGTCTACCTTTACCTCATTTCGGTCCCAACTCGAGATGTGTACGGCGCCGTTGATGTTGTCGAGTTCAACCCGGCCGTCGGGCGTCAGCGCGTAGGTCTGATGGAATTCTTCCGTCAGGGCGCCACGATGTTCGGAGGCATGGGCGCTTAGAGCAAAGGCGAGCAGGGCGCAACCGGTACCGAGGATGATTCCCGACCAGGTGGCGGATCGATGGCGGTTCATGACTCCCTCCGTTTCAGTGGGTTAGACGTAGTGGTGCTGAATTGGTGAGAACCGAAGCCGTGGGGGATTTATTCCCGCACCCGCGGTTGGAGAAGTTACCTCCGTGATGTTCCCAGCGGTGGCCTAGTCAAGGACAATCCAATCAAGAGCTTAAGTGGGGTTCAGCTTGTTGCATGTGTGCCAAAAAACCGCGCTCCGGCGCCGCCAGGGAGTTGCCTCGTTTGGCGTGCTCGCACTGCTGTTTCTGCTCTTGCTCCCAACCTGGCTCGTGGCCCAGACCGTGGATAACGAAAAGCCTGTCCCCCTCTTGAGCGGCAGCGCTGGCGCCTTCAGTTTCGTGAGCGGCGGTCAGAACCTGATCGACACGCAAATCAATCCGGTTCTGCTGGTGCCGTTGGGCGATCGCTGGCTGGTGGAATCGCGCGCGGAGTTTGAAGGCAAGTTTCAACGTCCCCCCGATGGTGGACCTTACGGCGGCCCGGTGAACAAGCACGTCGACTACGCTCAGGTCGACTACATCGCAAGCCCTTACGTGACGATCACGGCGGGCCGGTTTCTTACTCCGTTCGGCATCTTCAACGAGCGCCTATATCCGGTATGGATTCGCGCGCTGCAGCCCGATCCTCTGATTCTTCCCATCAATACTGCGCCCAGCGACGGCGCGATGCTGCGTGGCGGCTTCCCGGTCAATGCCAAGGCCAACATGAATTACTCCGCCTACATTTCTGCCACCAGCATTGGCATCGGCAGCGTGGATTCGGAGCGCCACGTCGGCGGACGAATGGGTTTCTTCCTTCCCGGACCAAGGCTCGAAGTCGGCGGCTCCTGGCAGAAGACGCTGCAGGACGATCGCAAGAACGCGTTCGGCTTCCACCTGGGCTGGCAGCCAACCCAGGCGCCGTTGAACTTGCGCTCCGAGTATGCCCACTCCTTTGAGGGCAGCGGATATTGGATCGAAGGCGCATATCGTCTCAGCCAGGCACACTTCTGGCAAAAAGCCATGCGTCGAACCGAAGTCGTCGCCCGCGCCCAACAGTTCTACACGGACGGGATCAGTAGTGACGCCCGAGCGCAACTCGGCCTTCCATCCGCCAATACGAGCGAAGCCGACTTCGGCGTCAATTACTTTCTGCGCGACGGGCTGAAAGCCGTTGCCAGCTACGGACGTCAGTTCAGTTCGGCGGGGAATTTCAATCAGTGGACGTACGGCGTCGCCTACCGCTTTCTGATTCCGCTCGGCCGTGTGGGGGCGCAATGAAGAAGAGAAAGAATCAGGTCATGAAGACGGCGGTGGCGGGGTTGCTCAGCATGCTTGTGCTTGGTTCCTCACTGTTCGCAGGCGCTCCGTCGGGCAGGAAAGAAGCGACCAGCGTCGCCGCAGTCGTGCACTACACCGACGCCGATAGCATGCGCCTCCAGGGCGAGCAGCGCTTTCGCGCCAATTGTGGCCGCTGTCATGCCGCACCGCAGAAGTTTCCGCCGCGAATGATGGCAACCGTGATTCGCCACATGAGAGTCCGGGCCACGATTACCGATCAGGACATGCGGCTCGTCCTGGTCTATATGACCCAGTGACCGCGAAGCAACCGGATTCGAGCGGATGATAACAGCAGCGCGCCTTCGTCATGCGTTTGTATTGTTCGCGGCCGTGAGTGGCTTCCTCGTCGGGCTTCCTCGCGCCAGTGCGCAGGCCCATGTCATCGAGTTCACCGCCGACAGCGACAGCCGCTACAAGATCGCGGGTCAACATGTTCCCGAGATCACGGTGAAAGCGGGCGAACAAGTGCTTCTGCGGGTCACGGCCCGCCGCGCGAAATCTTGGAATCGGGATGGTTCCATCCATGGCTTCACCCTGCTGCGAGCCAAAGAACGAACTAGAGTGGATGGTTGGGACCTGCTCTTCAAGCCCGGGAAGCAGGAGTTTCTCCTTAGCGCTCCCACCGAACCGGGCCAGTACGAAGTCGTTTGCACGGTAATTTGCAGCGAAGAACATGAAGGCATGCACATGAAGTTCACCGTGCTACCCTGATGCTTCGCGCGACAGGAGCGATGATGAAGCGAAATCCGATTTGCTATGCGGCAGGAGTGCTGGTGCTGGCCAGTGCCGCTTGGGGCCAGAACGCCCGCGTTTTCAAGGGCGAAGTTTCCGACAGCCAGTGCGCGTTGAACGTTCATTCTCTGACCAGGTCTCATCAGGAAATGCTGAAATCAAAGTCGATGGGAGGGACGTCGAACACTTGTGCCGTTTACTGCATTGAACATCTCGGCGGCTATCTCGTGCTTTCCTCCGGAAACGACGTCTACCGCCTGGATCGTGCCGATCTGGTGCACGGTTTCGAGGGACGACGCGTGAAAATCACGGGAACCCTCGACTCCAAACTCAAGCAGATTCACGTTCTGAAGATTGACTTGGAGAACCAGCCTTAGTTTTTCTTCCTGCCTCGGTCAACAGGAATACGCAGAGGATGGCCATCTCCGGCTCAACGGGATGCCGGTAGCGCGGGATAGCGTACACCACGTAGTAGATCGCCGGATACAGCAGAACCAGCCAAACGAACAGCCACGCTCCCGGCTTGCGCAAACGCAGGGCTCGGCCTAATCCCCAAAACATCAGCGCCGAAGAGGCCAGGAAGAGAGACATTTTCGCGGGCTCGAGCCAAATGGGCTGCGTCGGCTTGGGTGGCGACGCCCAGAAGCAAATGAATCGCTTCGCGCAGAGGCCAGCAAATCGACGGTAGTCCTCCTTGATGTAGGCGACGGCCTGTTGTTTGCGCAAGGCGATGTAATTGAGTTCGCCCAACGACTGAAACTGCCGCATCGCGTAGAGATCGTGCGGCGGATCCAGATACAACATCAAGGTCCCGTCGGCGCCCGGGCCGTTGCCCAGCCGAAGTTCGGCGCCAAAGTTGTCGCGAATAAAAATGAACTGGCCGAACGTCCGGTAGTTGCGGACGAGCCATGGCGTAATGCAGGCGAAGAAAATCACCGACGCCAGCACGACGCCGGGAAGCGATCGCTTGCCGCGCTTGGCGCGCCGGTACCAGGCCCACAATCCCGCCGCCGGTAGAAACGACAGCAACGACGTGCCATTCAGCGCGACGATGCCCCAAAGCAGCCCAAACTCGATCCACGGCAGCAGGCCGTCACGGTCTTCCAAACTGAGCGCGAGCCAGAAAATCACAGCCAGCAGCAACGCCGACAAGCTCGTTTCCCACACCGAGCGCGTGCACCAGAACAGGACATTAGGCAGCAGCGCCCAGGCCCAGGTTGCACCGACGGTGACCTTCTCGGAAAATGTCCGACGCGCGATGTGAAAGATCGGGATGCAAGTCAACGCGGAGAAGACGCTGTTGAGGGCCAGCAGCACGAAGGCGGATGCCTTCGAATAAATGCCAAAGACAAGAAACACGCCCGCCGCCAGGTACGGGTAGAGCGGAGGCTCCCAGGCGGTCGCCCCTGTGGGAGGCCCGAACGGGTTGCTGAAGCCGTGACCGGAGGCCAGCGAGGCGGCGACCCGGCCCATCTCCCAGCCAAAGCCGAAGTTGTCGTCTGTGCTCTTGAACTTGTAGGTGTGGCCGATGACGATCCAGCCGATGCGAAGACCCAAGGCGATGGTGACAATCCAGAAAGGCGACGTGCGGATGCGAGCCCAGACTTCAAAGAGCAGTCCGGAGCGGCGGGCAGACGCCGCGGATGAGGATTCCATGGATGGTTCTATTTGTAACTGAGGGAGGCGGCAGGGGCAAATAGGGCCCCTTTTCGAAGAGAACTTAAGAAGGGGCTCGCACCGGTGGTGCAGCCTGACTTTCTAGACTTCTGTTCTATGGCGTCATCCTGACCGAGCGGTTTTTTCAGGCGGGAAGGATCTCCGATGCACACGGGCAGTTGGTTCGGGAGATCCCTCACCCGGCTAAACTGCGCCGGGTTCGGGATGACGCCTCCAAAACAAAGACCCAAATCCGAAATCGCACCGCCAAATTGAATCAGGCCATCTGCTCCGCAAGAACGCGGGGTGGAGGCACCCGCGTTGATTGCGTTGATTGCGCTTGGGTATTGACAAGACCCCGGTAAGGGCACATAATTTGCGCCCATCGGGCCGGACACCGTTACTGGCCCGCCTTCCCGGGGCATCACACAATCTATCGATCACCAGAGGAGGGAGCATGCGCCCCTTTAGGACTCCCGTGCAGCTTCTGCTGTCTGTTTTGATCGTTCTTCAAACCGCACAAGCGAAGGTACCGTACGCCTACGTGGCGAACAACACCGATAACACCGTGACGGTGATTGACACCAGCTCCGGAACAGTGGTGAAGACCATCGCGGTAGGCAGCTTCCCCTACGGGGTGGCGGTGAACCAGGCGGGAACGTTGGCATACGTGACCAACTCGGGATCGAACACCGTGTCGGTCATTAGTACCGCTACCAACGCGGTGGTCAGCACGATCACACTCACCGGACTATCTGGCCCCTTGGAGATCGCCCTTAGTCCGAATGGAAAGACCGCGTACGTCAGCTGCGGTAACTCGAATGCGGTGGCTGTGATCAACACTGCCACGAGGACCTTCAAGTCGATTGCCGTTCAGAATCCCATCGGAGTGGCCGTGACACCCACCGGAGCTTTTGTCTACGTGGTGAGCTCGGCGGCGGGCAAGGTACTGGTGATCTCGACTTTGACCAACGTCGTGGTGGCAACGATCGCGGTCGGCACCAATATCCCGATTGGAGTAGTAATTTCTCCGGACGGAACAACGGCCTATGTCACCAACTACAACGCACACACCGTGACCGTCATTCAGACGGGGAATAACGTGGTTGCCAAGACGATTAACGTCTCGGCAGGGCCATTTCATGAGGCGGTCAGCCCCGACGGACACTGGCTGTACGTAGCCAACTACAACGCGGGCGGTGGCGATCTGGTAACCGTGATTAACACCAGTACTCAGACAGTTGCGGGGACCGTCGTGGTCGGGACAGGTCCGAACGGTTTGGCGTTCACTCAAGACAGCGCTTTTGTCGGCGTCACAAACGAGAGCTCTAATACCGTTTCCGTCATCAACACTGCGTCCCGCACGGTGACACAGACGATCCCTGTGGGGAAAGGTCCGATCGGAGGTGCCGTCCTGGGCCCGCAGACCGTCTCCACGGTGGCGGGCGGATTCGTTGGCGACAATCGTCCGGCCACCGGCGCCGCCATCGAAGGCCCCGCCGCTTCCGTTCTCGACAGCGCCGGGAACCTGTATGTGAGCGACGTGTACGGGAACCGAATCCGAAAGATCACTCCCACGGGAACTATCACAACCTACGCCGGCGACGGGATCTGCGGCTATAACGGCGACAACATTTCGTCCACTCTGGCGATGCTCTGTCTCCCCAGTGGCATCGCGCTCGACGCCGGCGGGAATTTGATCGTGGCCGACCAGGTTAACGGCCGAATTCGCAAGATCAGTACCGCCGGCAAGATCAGCACGATTGCCGGCAACGGATTGTTTGGCTACAGCGGCAATGGCGGCCCGGCCGCCAAGGCGTCGATCGCCCCGTTTTCCCCTACCTACGATTCTTCGGGGAACCTGTATTTCTCAAACGTGATCAGCTGCGTGGTAAGCAAGGTCAATACCAGCGGGGTTATTACGACGGTGGCGGGTACTGGTAGGTGCGGGTACAACGGCGACAACATTCCGGCAACGACGGCCCAACTGGACCAGCCCCTTGGCGTGACTTTTGATTCGGCTGGAAACCTGTACATCGCCGACGCGATCAACCATCGAATCCGCATCGTGACTCCAAGCGGGACGATTAACACTTTTGCGGGCAATGGGAAGATGAAGTTCAGCGGCGATGGGGGCCTCGCCACCCTGGCAGGGATTGGCAATCCGCGCAGTGTCTTGGTCAAGAATGGCGTTCTTTACATCTCGCGCGGCGGTCAACAGCGTTTTCGCCAGGTCAACTTGTCCAGCAAAATCATCAGCACCTATGCCGGGTCGGGCCCTGGGTACGATGGCGACGGCAACTCGCCGCTTTTGACCTTGTTTAACGGAAGTTTCAACATAGTTTTCGATTCTGCCGGAAATCCGGTCTTCGACGATGCCCTCAACGGTCGGGTGCGCAAAGCGAGTGGCGGGATCGTGAAGACGATTGCCGGGGGCTTCATTGGAGACGGTGGCGCCGACACGGCGGGCGCCCTCGTTTTCCCGGAGGCTGTGGCCATCGATAAGTTCGGGAACTTCTATATCGCGGACTACGCCGGCAATCGCGTGCGCAAGGTCAGCGGCGGAAAGATCAGCACGATTGCGGGCACTGGCATCAGCGGCTTCTCCGGCGACGGCGGGAATGGTCAGATTGCCAAACTGAGCGGTCCCCAGGGAGTGGTGGCCGATTCTGTTGGCAACGTGTTCATCGCGGATACCTTGAACGGCCGGGTCCGCAAAGTGAACACCACCGGCACGATCTCCACTTTTGCCGCCAACGTGAATTTCACCGACTTGCTTCAAATGGCCGCCGACAGCGCCAACAACCTGTACGTGGCCGACGATGGAGTGTGTGTGGTGTGGAAGATCACTCCGGCGGCCGTCGTGAGCATCGTCGCGGGAGTGCTCGGCACTTGCGGCTATAACGGCGACGGCATCAAGGCCACGGCCGCCGAACTCAATGGCCCAAGCGCGGTGGCGATGGACGCCAGCGGCAATCTGTTGCTCGCCGACTACGCAAACAGTCGCGTCCGTGAAGTGAACACCTCGGGCTTCATCAGTACCGTCGCCGGCAACGGGACTTGCAACTACACCGGCGATGGCGGATCCGCCGCCGCGGCGGAACTGTGCCCTTGGGGGATTGCGGTAGACAATAAATCGGGAACGATCTACGTTTCGGACCTCACGTTCGACCGCATCCGAAAAATCAGGGGCGGCACCATCACCACCTTTGCGAGCTTTGGCTTTGGGTTTAACGGCGATGGACTGTGGCCGCTGTCTACCGGCTTTGACGATCCTGTGGCCTTGGCGGTCGACTCCACAGGAGCCGTGTACGTGCTGGATGACTCGGAACACCGCCTTCGCAAGATCCAATGATGAAATCTGGACGGTAGCGATGCCAGCGACTCCCTGACGTCTGGCTGGTGGCACGACCGCAATCCAGTTGCTAAAAGGGAGCCGCACCGTCGTCACGCGAACCCCTCCAGTTGGAGCCGCGTTCCTCCCAAGCGGGTGCTCCATCCCTTCGCGTGCTTATGCGAAGGATGGCATTGGCTGGGTCAATCCTCCTGCCAGGAACTTATTCCTCTATTATTCAATGACTTGGAATGATATCAACAGGGTCGGTCCAGATTTCCCTTGACAATCGCAAACGCAGAACAGTAACTTAACGATGTTAACTAAACAGTGTTAACCTAGGAATCATGGATATGGGAGTCAAAGAAAGACGCGAGCGTGAGAAGTCGGAGACGAGGGACAAGATTCTCGACGCGGCCCGCGAGTTGTTTGTTACCGAGGGCTACGAGGGCGTCTCCATGCGGCGAGTGGCGGAGAAGATCGAGTACTCTCCGACCGCCATCTACGTTCACTTCGCCGACAAGAATGAGTTGTTTCACGAGTTGTGTCGCCAGGATTTTGCCCACCTGCAGCAAGTGATGACCAGCTCGGCAATGCCTTCGGATCCGCTGGAGCGGCTGCGGCAAATTGGGCGGAACTACGTCGAGTTTGGCACGCGCTTTCCGCATCACTACGTGTTCATGTTTATGACGCCGCACCCTCCGCATGAACTGGATGAAGAGGATCGCGAGATCGTGGGTAATCCCGAGATGGACGCCTACGCCATGCTGAAGTGGGCGGTGCAGGCGGCGATTGATGCGGGATGCTTTCGGGAAGAGGTCCGCGATGCGGAGTTGGTATCGCAAACGCTCTGGGCGTCGGTGCATGGAGTGATTTCGCTAAACATTGCCAAATGCAAAGATCCATGGGTGGAATGGCGTGCCCTCCGGGATCGGGCGGAAATGATGCTGGATGTGACGCTTCGGGGGCTGGTCAGAAACCCGCTTCTGGCAGAAGCTAGAAACGGAGAACCGGAAAATTCCTCACCGATCGCAAAGAACGCGAAGGATGGGGCCCCTGGTGCATATGAAACGCCCGACCTTCCGACGGAGGAGAAATAACCATGCCTCCTCTGGCGCAACGAAATTTGTTTCATGACAAGGTGCGGCTGACGGTCACGCTGACCGGGATTGTCTTCTCGGTCGTGCTGATCGTGGTGCAGCTGGGATTGTTTATCGGATTCACGACGGCGACCTCCAACCTGATTGATCACTCGGGCGCAGATTTGTGGATCACGTCGAAAAATGTCCCCTACGTGGAGCAGGGAGTCGCCTTCAGTGAGCGCAAGCTTAATCAGGTGCGAGCAGTCGAGGGTGTAGCCGACGCGCAGAAGATCATTGCGCGCTGGACACAGTGGAAGCGGCACGACGGCGGCCAGGACTCCGTGCAGATTGTCGGGATCAACGTGGACGACCGGCTGGAACGGCCGTGGAACGTGGTCGAAGGCCGAGTGGAGGACTTGAAGTCTCCCGATGCCGTGATCCTGGACGAGCTCTACAAGCGGAAGCTGGGCGTGACCCGCGTGGGCGAGGTGTTCGAAGTCGGAGGTCATCGGGCGCGTGTGGTGGGATTCACGCGGGGGATCCGGTCGTTCACGACTTCGCCCTACGTCTTCACCAGTTTCAAGAATGCGCAGAGCTATGCGGGTCTGCGGGAAGACCAGACGATGTTCATCCTGGTGAAACTGGCTCCGGGAGCGGATTTGCAGCGGGTGCGGCGAGAACTGCTCGAACATGTGACGGATGTGGAAGTATTCACAACCGCGCAGTTCAGCCGGATGACGACGTTCTACTGGATGTTTACAACGGGCGCAGGCGTAGCGGTACTGATTGCGGCAGCGCTGGGCCTGGTGGTGGGATTCGTGGTGGTGGCGCAGACGATTTACGCGACAACCGTGGATCACATTCGCGAGTTCGGCACGCTGAAGGCGATGGGAGCCCCGAACAGTTACGTCTACAAGGTGATCATGAAGCAAGCGGCCATCAGCGCGGTGATTGGCTATGTGCTGGGGATGATCGTTAGCGCGTTTGTGGTGAACGCCAGCCAGAAGGGCGGGGCGGCGATCCTGATGCCGACGTCGATGGCGGTGGGAATGTTTTTTCTGACGCTGACCATGTGCGTGGGGGCGGCGCTGGTTTCGATCAACAAGGTGACAAGGATCGATCCCGCGATGGTGTTCAGAGGGTGAAGTTACCTGCTGTGGGGAATTGTCGTTCCGAGCGAAGCGAGGAATCCAGGTTTTACTCGGCTAGGCGAGAACCGAGGGTTCCTCGTCGCTTCGCTCCTCGGAATGACAAGAGTTAAGGAGATGTGAAGATGCAATCTGCAATCGCAGTTCGACAGCTCACCAAGAGATACGAAGAAGGCGCGACCGGCACACTTGCCTTGCGCGGTGTTGACCTGGATGTGCATTCAGGCGAAATGCTCCTGTTGATGGGCCCCTCCGGCAGCGGCAAGACTACGCTGCTGTCGATCATGGGCTGCATTTTGACCGCATCGTCGGGAAGTGTGCGGGTGGCGGGAAGGGAAGTGGTGGGGCGGAGCGAGAAGCAGTTGCCGTCGCTTCGGCTGGAGCATATTGGCTTCGTCTTTCAGGGATTCAACTTGTTCCCAACGCTGACGGCCGGCGAAAACGTAGAACTGATGCTGGATCTGAAGGGAATTTCGACCGCCAAGGCCAAGAAGCGGGCGCACGAACTGCTGGAGCAGGTGGGCCTGGGCGGAAAGTACGGCAGTTTCCCGGCCGACTTGAGCGGCGGGCAGAAACAGCGGGTGGCGATTGCGCGGGCGCTGGCGGGCGACCCCGGAATCATCCTCGCGGATGAGCCCACGGCGGCGCTGGACTCGCATACCGGCCGCAACGTGATGGAGATGATGAGCGAACTGGCCCACCAGCGCGGCCGCGCGGTCGTGATCGTGACGCATGATTCGCGGGTGGTGAGTTTTGCCGACCGCATTGTGAAAATCGAAGACGGAGCGATTGCGGCTCCAGATGAGGCGGAGATGGTGTCCCCCGGCTTGCTGGCACCCAGCCTGACCGAGGCTGCGGTGGGTTTGGTTTGAACGTGGAACATCAGGCTTGATGAGGACTGGGGTTTTTATGACTGGAGAATATTCGATTCGAATTCTGTTCAAGAGCCGCATTGCTTGGGCGGTGGGGTTGGGCGTCTTTTTGCTGACTGCCTCCGTGGTGGTAGCGTCGAGGCGCGCACATGAGTCTGCGACGGCTGCGGCTACGGCCTCGGCGAGCCCTGAGCCTCTTCCAATTGCTGGACCAGGGCGCGTAGAGCCCTACTCCGAGGACATCAAGATTGGGTCGGAATTGAGCGGACGGCTCAAGTCGGTGAAGGTTGAAGAAGGAGACGCGATCCGCCACGGGCAGGTGTTGGCCGAGCTCGAGAATGCGGATTATCGCGCTCAGGTTGAGTCGGCACGGGCCAATGTGGTGGCCAAGGAAGCGGCGCTGCGCAAGGTCATCAACGGCGCAAGGCAGCAGGAGCGCGACCAGGCCTGGTCGTCGGTGAACGAGGCCAAGGCGGTCATGGAGAACTCGCAGTCCGAATTGCACCGTCGTCAGGAATTATTTTCCGCAGGCGTGGTTTCGCGCGAGGAACTGGATCGCTACGCGCGCGAAGCCGACGTGGCCAAGGCCAAGTATGACGCGGCGGTACAGCAGCATGCGCTGGTCGATGATCATGCGCGCGAGGAAGACCAGTCGCTGGCGGAGGCGGATCTGAAACTGGCGCAAGGCCAACTCGGCGAGGCCGAGGCACGCTACGAGAAGACGTTCATCCGTTCGCCGATTGATGGCAGCGTGCTGCGCAAGCATCATCGGAGTGGCGAGAGCGTGTCGAATTCCTCCACCGTGCCCGATCCGGTCTTGACCATCGGCGATCGCCACACGCTGCGCGTGCGCGTCGACGTCGATGAGACGGACGTGAGCAAGGTGCGCGTGGGCCAGCGGGCCTACGTGACCGCCGACGCATTTGGCAAACAGAAATTCTGGGGACACGTGGTACGGGTGGGCCAGCAACTGGGACCGAAGAACGTGCGGACTGACGAGCCTACAGAGAAAGTGGATACTAAGATTCTGGAGACCCTCGTCGAACTCGACTCCGGCTCGCAATTACCTGATGGTTTGCGGGTGGATGCGTTCATCGTGCCGGACGGCGGTGAAGTAGCCGAGAATCGCTGAGGTCCTTCAAGTCTAAATTCAGAATCCCCACCCTTCGGCTTCGCTCAGGTCAGGCTTTCTCGCCCAAGGCGTGGAAGTGGGAAATCCGAATAATTCAATGAACGAGCCCGTGCGGGCTTATAGGAGGAATGCATGACTCGGGAAGCTCGAATAATGGCTGGAGTTATTCTTGTCACCGTCCCAACGATCCAATATGGCGGATTGTTTTTGCTGCACTCAATGCGGGATCGCAGCAGCCACTACATGGACAATGCTTTGCGCCAGAACTTTTTCCGCGCCGGTCATGCCCACGCAGGGGTGATCGTAATTCTTTCGCTGGTGTGCCAAGTGCTGGCGGATGCGGCCACGCTACCTCCCTCGTTACTGTGGATGGTGAGGATTGGTGTGCCCGCCGCCGCGATTGTGATGCCGCTGGGATTCTTTCTTTCGATGCCCTCGGCCCAGGCGACTCAGCCCAATGGTTTGGTATCGCTCATCTACGCCGGAGCCGCGGTGCTGGCTGTGTCCGTCGTGACGCTGGGGATTGGCCTGCTCCGATCCCCCGCGATGTGAGCGACTTCACAGTGGGAGGCAGGCGAATCCGGTAAAATACAGGTTTTGACCGGACAGCGCTTTGACCTCTGATTTCATTTTTTCCATGGCATTGCTGGTATGGGCTGCCTCCAAAGGCATCGGGCCCTACATCCGCCAGCACTTCCTCGACACCACGTTTCGTGGTCTCTACCACGCAAATGCATTCGATGTGGCGCTGCTCATCCCCTATTTCATCGTACTAATTCTCCTCGCAGGGTACGGGGCACACCGCTACGTCTTGGTTTATCTCTACTACAAGCACCAGAAAAATCGCACTACGGAGCCGGCTGGGCGTTTTGACGAACTGCCGCGGATTACGGTGCAGCTGCCAATTTTCAACGAACAATACGTAGTGGAGCGCCTGCTGGAGTCGATCTGCAGGCTGAATTATCCGCGGGAGAAACTCGACATTCAGGTGCTCGACGATTCCACAGACGAAACCGTCGAGGTGGCGCGAGACCTGGTAGACCGTTACGCGGCGTTGGGACATCCGGTCAGCTACCACCATCGCAGGAATCGCGAGGGCTTCAAGGCCGGCGCCCTGGCGGAGGGGATGAAGACGGCGGCGGGAGAGTTCATCGCCATTTTCGACGCCGACTTCACACCGCCAGAAGATTTTCTGCTGCGCACCATTCATCACTTCGCCGACCCCATAATCGGGATGGTGCAGACGCGCTGGACGCACCTCAACCGCAATTACTCCTTTCTAACTGAGGTCGAGGCGATTCTGCTCGACGGGCACTTTGTGCTGGAACACTCGGGGCGGGCGCGCACCGGGTTGTTTTTCAACTTCAACGGCACGGCAGGCATGTGGCGTCGAAAAGCGATTGAAGAAGCCGGCGGCTGGCAGCACGATACCCTGACCGAGGATACCGACCTCTCCTATCGCGCCCAACTCAAGGGATGGAAGTTTCTCTACCTGCAGGATGTGGAGTGTCCGGCCGAACTGCCGGTGGAGATGACGGCGTTCAAGACACAACAGGCGCGATGGGCCAAAGGGCTGATTCAGACAGGGAAGAAGATATTGCCGCAGGTCATGCGCAGCGACGCTCCGCTGCACACCAAGGTCGAGGCGTGGTACCACCTGACGGCGAATATCAGCTATCCGCTGATGATTATGCTTTCGGTGCTGCTCCTGCCGGCCATGATCATTCGCTTTTATCAGGGATGGTTTCAGATGCTCTACATCGATCTGCCCCTATTCATGGCGTCGACGTTCTCGATTTCCAGTTTCTATCTGGTATCGCAGCGGGAACTGTTCCCGCGAAGTTGGCCGCGGGCGTTGCTGTTCCTGCCCTTTTTGATGGCGCTGGGAATTGGGCTGACCATTACCAATACCAAGGCCGTGATCGAGGCTCTGATCGGGAAAAAGTCGGCGTTCGCACGCACGCCAAAGTATCGCGTCGTGTCAAAGAAAGATAAAGTCGGGGTCACCAAGTACAGGAAGCGGCTGGGATGGGTGCCATGGCTGGAATTGGTCATCGGTGCGTACTTCGCGCTGACGGTGTACTACGCCGTGGATAACGAGAATTACATCACCGTCCCTTTCCTCTTGCTTTTTGTCGTGGGGTACTGGTACACGGGATTAATGTCGCTGCTGCAGGGGAGATTTGGAGGGGCTGCACTGCGGACTACGGCGCATACGAAACCGTTTCCGGTGGGTGTGTAAGGAATTTTCTGGCCGTAACCTCTTTGCGCTTTCGTTCATCTTGTCTGGCAGAGACGTAGCAAGCTATCTTTTTGCGGGTGCTGCTGGAGGTTGTATGCGGGCGTTTTTGATGACGGCGACTTTGGTGGTGGGGCTGGCTGCGACTTCGTTTGCGGCGGACAATCTCAAGCTGAATCCCAATCTCGATTACACCAGCGACAGCCAGGACGGCCCCCTCATTACCGGCGACCACATGGAAGCTGGCGCGGCTTCCGGCAAACCCACGTACGTGATCATGTATGGTGAGGCCTGCTACAACTCCAAACGGCAGGCGCGACGCACGGTGAGCCTTTACGAAAAACTACAAAGGCCGCGTGCAATTTGTGGTCGTCGACCTCGACGCCTACCTTTCCCGCAGTCAGCAGGAACTGCGCAAGAAGTATTATCGCGGCAGCATCCCTCACGTGGTTGCGCTCGATTCGTCCGGCACCGCGGTGTATGACCATGCCGGCGAAGTCGACGAAGCGGTCATTTCCAGCCTTCTCGACAAAACACTGCACTAGAATTCTGGCCTCCGCTTGACCGCTCGGTTAGAATCCTCTCGCTGAAAGTTTGCATCCGGCATTGAACGTTTGCCCGGATGAGGCGAAGGAGGGTGCTATGTTGCTCTCGCGCAGATTGATCCACCTGACCGGTCTCGTGATCTTGTTGTTGCTCTTTCTCAGTTGCGGCTCGGCGCACACTTCCGATGAGTATTATGTTTTCATTGCCGCGAACATACAGCTTCCGTACTGGAAGGCCGCAGCCGCGGGGCTTTCCAACGCCGCGTCGGCGCTGAAAGTGCGCTCCGATTTCGATGGGCCTCCGAGTTACGATGCCAAAGGCGAGCGCGATTCTTTGGACCAGGCGGTGCAAAAGAAAGCGACCGGCATACTACTGGCCGTGACCGATCCCGCAGTGCTCAAAGACAGCATTGACAAGGCCGTGGCGGCCGGCATCCCGGTCATAACGATCGACTCCGACGCACCGGCCAGCAAGCGTTTGTTTTTCATCGGCACCAACAACTATCAAGCGGGCTTCACGGGCGGTCAGCGCCTGGCCCAGGAACTGAAGGGCAAAGGCAACGTAGTGGTGTTCACCATGCCCGACCAGCCGAACCTGCAGGATCGTTTGCGCGGCTACAAGGACGCCCTGGCCCGCACGCCCGAGATCAAAATCAGCCGGGTTGTCGATATCCAGGGCGACCCACGGATTGCATTCGACACCACGACGCAGATCATCGGCAAAGAGCGCGATAAGGTGGACGGCTTCGTTTGTCTGGAAGCGCAATCGGGGAAAGAAGTCGCTGGCGTGCTAAACAGCTATCACGTCACCGGAAAAACGGTGATGGCGATGGATACGGACCAGGAAACGCTGGATTGGATTCAGAAGGGTGGAATCGCGGCCACCATCGCGCAAAAACCTTACACCATGGCCTTCGTCGGCGTGCAGATGCTCGACGCTTTGTATCACCACGAGCCGCCATCGCTCGATAAGGATTGGTCCAAAGACAGTTACGCGCCAATCCCCAGCTTCGTGGACACGGGATCGGCTCTGATTGACAAGTCCAATGTGGATGCCTTCACGCAAGCGGGGAAGAATTTGACTTCTACGCCCAAGTAAGAACTGCCGGGCGCCTTGCCCGACGTGCTGAACAGGTGGGGTGATGTCGAGCGTTTCCTGGGACTTCAAATGTGGAGGTGTCGGCATGCGATTGCTCGTAGGGGCAACGGTGGTGTTCTGGACTCTGCTCGCCACTTCCGCTGAAATACCTTCGGCCGACGAACTGTCGGAGGCGGTGACTCGCATGGCCCGGATCGGGCGATGCGGTTCCCCCAGTTTCTCTCCGGATGGAGAGACCTTGGCTTTCGTCTGCGACTTGAGCGGTATTCCACAGGTTTGGACCGCCCCCTCCAAAGGTGGATGGCCCAGTCTTGTCAGCACGCTGGACGATCCCGTGCAAGCGGTCGAGTGGTCTCCCAGCAGCCATTGGCTCGCGCTCTCCGTCGCTCCTGGTGGTGGCATGAACACGCAGATTTACCTGGTTCGGCCCAATGGGAATGAGCTGAAACGTTATACACGCGGCGCCAAGGACAACAATTGGCTCGCAGCTTGGACCCACGATGGCTCGGCTCTGATGATATCGTCCAACGTGCGCGACAGCGCTGCCATGGACTCTTACCTGCTATCCGTTCCCGATGGAGAGATGAAGATGGTCGCCCAGAATCCGGGCATCGGGACCTTGGAGGACGTCAGCCGCAACAATCGCATTTCCCTGGTTGCCCGCATGAAAAGCCGCGGCAGCAACGATGTCTACCTGATCGATACCGGCAGCGGCAAGGAGACGAACCTTACGGCGCACGAGGGCCCGGGAGAATTCTCTGCAAAATTGTCGCCCGACGCTCACACGGTTTATCTCTCTTCGAACAAAGATCGCGATTGGGTCGCCTTTGCCAAAGAAACCATCGGCGAGAACGGAGAGGCAGGACCGATCAAAGTCGTGGCTGCTCGCGACGACGCCGAATTGGATAGCTTTACTATCAACGAGCAAGGCACGCAGGCTGCATTGATTTGGAATGTGGCAGGAAAATCCGAGCTGTCATGGGTCGATCTCCGTACCGAGAAGACGACTCCTGGCCCCAGCTTGCCGGCGGAACTGGCGTTCTCGCCGAAGTTTTCGCGGGATGGAAAGCAACTGGCGCTGGTCTTGAACGGTGCCGCCGCGCCTTCCGATGTATGGGTGCTCGATGTTGCCAGCGCTCGCTTCAACCAGATCACCCACAGTCCGCACGCTGGCGTGAATTTCGATGACTTGGTGCACCCCAAACTCCTGCGCTACAAAGCCTATGACGGCCTCCCATTGAGGGGTTGGCTCTGGTTGCCAAAGAAATGGAACGCTCCCGGCCCGGTAGTCTTCAGCTATCACGGCGGGCCCGAGGGTGAGGAACGGCCCGGCTTTCGCAGTGACTACCAGGCCTTGCTCATGGAGGGCATCGCCGTGTTCGCTCCTAACGTGCGTGGCTCGTCCGGATTCGGAAAGCGTTTCGTCAATCTCGATAACGGCGAACTGCGCGTCAATGCGGTCAAAGACATCAAGTCCTCGGCCGATTTCCTTGTGAGTGAAAAGATTGCTGATCCCCAACGCCTGGGCATCATGGGCGGCTCTTACGGTGGCTACATGACTATGGCTGGCATCACAGAATATCCCGATCTTTTCAAGGCAGGCGCCGATCTATTTGGCATCGTCAATTTCGAGACATTTTTCGCCCACACCGAACCTTGGATGGCTGCAATCTCGACCATTGAGTATGGCGATCCCAAGACTCAGGCGGACCTGCTTCGGCGCCTGTCCCCCATCCATAAACTGGATCAGGTCAAAGCTGCGACCATCGTCCTGCATGGAGCAAACGATACTAACGTTCCTGTCGTCGAGGCCGAACAAGTCGTGAATAACCTCAAACAGCGCGGCGTTCCCGTGCAGTACGTTCTTTTTCCTGATGAAGGACACGGCTGGCGGAAGGTTCCCAATCGTATCCGTTCGACCGTTGAAATCACGCGTTGGTTCTCGAAGTATTTGGAAGCACCTGGAACGCGCAATTGAAGCCGGTTTAGAATCGGTTCAGCCGCATTCTCAGTTTCACGTCAGCCTCGACCGAGAACCCGATATCGCGACCTTCCGCAAATCTGGTTTCTAGCTCATACGCCTGCTTTTCCAGAGGAATTTCCTCGTAAGAGCCGGCTCTGAGAAAACCGCGAACATAGTGCTCTGCAAATCCCTGCAGGCCAAGATGCTTGTACTGAACAGCGTGGACGAGTTCGTGGAAAAGAAGCGCTCCCGTGAGCGGTTCGACATGCACAACGACATCCTGAAACGTGATGCCTGCCATCTGCGAGAACCGAGGAGCCTTGCCGATTCCAATCGTTTTTAGTTTTGGATAAAACGAAGGTTCAGAAGCGCGCCCGCGAATGACCCTCACCTGGTCGAGAATGTCCGCTGGGAAGGCCGGACTCAGGAGTCGCTTGTACTCAGGAGTGACGGGGCGGGCATTCGGCATAAAAAAGTCCCGCTGCTCTGCGATATAAGCCGCGACCGAGTTGGAAAGCTCCGCGATTTGTTCCGGCGGAAACTTCGTTCGTGGCATGAGTGGCCTACGAAATATATTCCCGGATATACTCGTCGCGGGTGTGGGACAACTGGCGGACGTCGCCATCGAAAATGACTTTGCCATCGCGCAGAACCAGGAAACTCATGGGGACGTCGCAATACTGGCCGCGGGGCAGGGCCCGCACCTGGTTGGTCTTCTTATCAAACTGGTGCGTGGCCATGGTAAACGCGTCCTGGAGGCGGTGCGTGACCAGCAGGGAACTGGTCTTGTACACATCGCGCTGCTTCATGATGAGCTCGACGATTGTGTTGGAAGTCACGGGATCGAGGCCGCCAGTGGGCGAGTCGTAGAGCAGCAATTCCGGCTGGGTGATGATGGCGCGGGCAATGGCCACGCGGCGCCGCATGCCGCCTGAAAGTTCCGACGGGAACATGTCGAGGGTGTGCTCCAACTCGACGAAGCGCAGCGCTTCGCGCACTCTGCGATCCGTCTCGTCATCGTAGACGCCATGTTCTTCGATGAGGCGGAAGGCAACGTTCTCCCGCACCGTGAGCGAATCGAACAGCGCGCTTTCCTGGAACACCATGCCCAGGTGACCGCGCAGGGGGAACAGGTCCTGCTCGCGCAGGCTGGTGACTTCATTGCCGAGAACTGTGATTCGTCCGGAATCGGGTTGTAGCAGGCCGAGCGCAAGCTTCAAAATCGTGCTCTTGCCAGATCCGGCAACGCCGAACAGCGCCTTCGTTTCTCCGTACGGAAGGTGAAAGGAAACGCCGCGCAGGACGTGATTATCTTCAAAGGAGAGATATACATCGTCAAACACGATGGCGGCCCCGGAGGGTGGTTGTCCGGGGCGGGCAACTTCGTCGATCGGTAGAGTGGGAGCGGACATAGATCCCTTGTAGCTTCACTTATACGACAGCACGGAGATCAGCAGCTTGGTGACAAAGAAATCGGTAACCAGAATCAAGACGGAGGCGGCCACGACGGCCTGGGTGGTCGCCCGGCCCACGCCCTGCGTCCCGCCGCGCGCCCTCATTCCGTAGTAGCAGCCGATCGTCGCGATGATGAAACCAAACAGTGTCGGTTTCAGCAAGCCCATAAAGACATCCTGAAAGACCAGCACCTGCCAGGCATTGCTCCAGTATTGACGGGCATCGAGACTCAGGAACAGCTTGGCCACCATGAGCCCGCCGGCGAGTCCGACCAGATCCGAAATAATGCTGAGGAAGAACAGCATGAAGACGGTTGCTGTGACGCGCGGGGTGACGAGTTTCTTCATGGGATCGGTGCCAAGCGCGCGCATGGCGTCGATCTGCTCAGTGACGACCATCGACCCCAGTTCGCTGGCCATGCCCGAAGAGTTGCGTCCGGCCACCATGAGTCCGGTAAGCACCGGGCCCAACTCACGCACCATCGAGGTAGAAACCAGTTGTCCGATCAGGGTGATCGAACCGAAGCGCTCCAGAGTATTGGCCGTTTGCAGCGCCAGCACGCCTCCCGTAAAGAAACCCGTCAGTACGACGATGGGCAGCGAGCCTACGCCGATGACGTCGGCCTGCTGGACCATGTCTCCAAAGTAAAGAGGCTTACGGAAAAGATTCCCCACGGCTTGCGCGGCCAGCAGGGTGTAATCCTGAACCGCCTGGACTTTCTGCTTGGCAAACTCCGTGGGCGAGGTCAATTGCATGCGGTTCGGCAGTCCGGCTTGCGATGGGTTCGCGCAAGTGCAGGCTTGACCGCACTATAACAGAGAAAGCCGTCAGCGATCAGCCGTCAGAGTTCAGTTGCTTGCTTCCTTGGCTCGCGCTTCTAATCATGAGGTCGCGTTCGCATTCAGCGACTCGATTTCTGCTAGAATGCCTGGCGTGAAAAGACGAACATTGCTCCAGGCGCTTCCCGCGGCAACATTGCTTCCGGCATCACTTTGGGCCGCTTCACAGCAAGACAACCCCACCCACGCCGCGACAGGCGTTTACGAACTCCGCGTGTATCATGCAGCCCCAGGAAAATTGGGCGACCTGCACCACCGCTTCCGCGATCACACCATAGAACTCTTTGATCGCCACGGAATAAAAAGCGTTGCTTACTGGACGCCCCTCGACGAGCCGGACAAGAGCAACACCCTGATCTACATTCTTCAGCATCCGAGCCGCGAAGCGGCGGCCGCCAACTGGAAATCTTTCCAAGACGACCCGGAGTGGAAGAGTGTCCACGAAAAATCCGAGGTGAACGGCAAGCTCGTGGAAAAAGTTGACTCCACCTTCCTCACCCTAACCGACTTCTCTCCGCGATTGGGCTAGCCGACCGACATCCACCGCTCCCATAACCGCGGAATGCAAAGAAAAGCCGCCCAAACGCTGGGCGGCTCAGGTTTGATTCAGGCTCCGCACTTCAAAAGCTGTGCTCGCTGAATTCCCCGCAACTCCAGACAGAATCACAAGTGGTGCGGCCGCCTCAGTTCCTTCCCTGGCTGCGGGCCCGTACTAGACGGAGACGCTGGCGCGATTTGGCCATTCCCGCGCAGTGCGTTCCGCTCGTGCGGCGGTTTTAGCGTCGTACCCTTGATGTGGTCGAACGGTACCGTCGGAGCGAAAGTGGGCAGGTTGTGCGCGCGCACCCTGGTGACCGCCTCGAACCCGGACGCGAGCGTGATCAGCTTGGGCTCGCTGAACGCCGTGCCAAAGAAGCTAATGCCCATTGGGGTTCCGAACGCCATGCCTGCCGGAACCTGGACGATGGGATAACCTTCGGGCGCGGCGAGGCTCGACGTGCCAAAGATGAAGTGATCGCCGTATAGCAGGTCAGTGGCCCAGGCGGGGTTATCGGTTGCACTGACAATGGCGTCGAGACTGAACTGGCTTAGCGCAAGGTCGATGCCGTTGACTCCAAGATTTTTATCCTCGGCCAGCGCCTGGTTGTAGGTCACGCCTCCGAACGCCGGCTGGGGGTCGTTGGGTCCAGCGGCGAGGCCGTTACAGAACTCCCAGAGATCCTGATTAAAGAACGGCATCTCCTCGGCGACGTGGCTGTTGTTGAAAGCTATGGCTTCGGTCAAGGTTTTGCCCGCCACTGGGACACCGACCCGGGTGGCGAAATATTTTGCGAGATCGTCGCGGAAATCGAAGCAGAGCACTAGGGTCTCGTTGTTTGCGGGAGGGAAGGTGAAGCCGGCGGCGTCCAGATCGACGACGGTAGCTCCAGCGTTCGAAATCGCGGTGATGGCATCTTCAAACTGCGCCAGCACGAGAGGAGGCGTGGGCACATTGGTAAAGCCACTTAGCCCGACGCGGGTAACGCCGATGCGCGCACCCTGCAGGCCGTTGGGGTTCAGGAATTGCGTGTAATCAGTGGGAATGTTGGTTGGGCGAGTGAAGCGGCCCTGCCATCCCAGGGGAACGCCGCCGGTCGCAGGATCGCGGCCGTCGTAGGTGCGGCTCTGTACCACTCCCAGGGCCACCGCAACATCGACAACGTATCGGCCATGCGGACCGAAAGTATCTTGCGTGTGGGAGATCGGCACGATGCCCGCGCGGCTGGTGAGGCCCACCGTCGGTTTGAGGCCGACCACACCATTCGCATTCGCGGGGCAGACAATGCTGCCATCGGTTTCCGTCCCGAACGACACTGCGGAAAAGTTCGCCGACACTGCGGCACCCGACCCGGAACTGGAGCCGCATGGATTGCGATCGATGCCATAGGGATTATTCGTCTGCCCGCCCCAGCCCGACCACCCGCTAATGGATTCGAAGGAGCGGAAATTCGCCCACTCCGACAGGTTCGTTTTTCCCAGAATCACCGCGCCACCATCCCGCAGGTTCTCGGCAACCGTCGAGTCGATCAGCGCCGGCTTGCCCAGCAGCGCGAACGAGCCTGCCGTGGTCTGCATCTTATCGCCAGTGTCTACATTGCCCTTAATCAACACCGGGATTCCGTGCATGGGGCCGAGCACGATCCCGTGGTGTCGCAGCACGTCGGTGTAACGCGCGATTGCCAGTGCGTCGGGGTTGAGCTCAATCACCGCGTTCACACCCGGACCATTCTGGTCCATTGCGATGATACGAGCGATATACTCCTTGGTTAGTTCCTCCGAGGTGAGTTTGCCGGCGGTCATCGCCGCCTGAAGTTGAGCTACCGTCCATTCGTTGTGCGCCTTCGGACCGTCGGCTGACTGCGCCGCGAGCTGAACCGGGACCACCAGCGCAAACCATAACGTCATCGCGGGAAGCAACGTCAAAATCCTCGATCTCATTTCGGTATCTCCTTGTGCGCCGGTTAAACCGGCGAGGTGTAATGAATGAAAGAGTCGTACGAATGTGAAGTAGCGACCCACATCGGCCCTGAGTCATGCGGAGCCGCTCGCGAGGGCGGCGTCGAAGCGTTGAC
>Ga0307477_10000394_pt1 | contig 50302 bp, 42 predicted proteins | sample atmos_gasesECM2C_FD_203316 | JGI IMG/M metagenome (GOLD analysis project Ga0307477, IMG submission 203316) | Hardwood forest soil microbial communities from Morgan-Monroe State Forest, Indiana, United States - atmos_gasesECM2C_515 | ecosystem: Environmental > Terrestrial > Soil > Temperate... | reverse complement strand
GAGAACGGATTTCACCGGGATCACCCGCCGAAAGTTGTCGAGCGCCTACCAAGGAAGTCGCGTTAGAGACTTCCATTAAGGCTTAAGGGAAGGTTGGCCGACAATCCGGGTGTCGGTCCGTCGATGAGCACAAGGGCGTCTGTCGTTACGAAAGGCACCCATCTGTCTTCTGCAACACGATTACACTCTGATCGTCGCGAGACGGAGTTGAACCTCTAAACTCCTCCAAGGCGGTTAGTTAGCAGCGCGGATGCTGTCACGACAGGGGGTTCCACTGGTAGACTGCGTAACAGCTCGCGTAAGCCTTCGAAACCCAGCTCCTTATCCGTCTTGTGTGCACATTTCCGTGATTCCGTCCGTGTACACGATAAGCAGATCGCCTTCGGCAAGCCGCACACGCGTCTGTTCATATTCGGTCTCTGGGCAAGCCCAAGAGGTAGGCCCTCGAATGTCTCCACCGAATCGGTTGTTCGCTCGTGTAGCCAACCCCATTCTTTCTGATTTGCGTGATACCACAGCGTTGGCAGATGGCCAGCACTCGCGAATATCAACTCGCCTGTCCTGCAGTCATGACTGAGTACCACCGCCGTAGCGTTGCGTCAAATCCTCATTCTGCTTGTAAAACGCTTCATCTATCTCCCGCATCAGCGCTGATTGATCGAAAGTATTGATGTATTTCTTGACCAGCGTGCGCAACCTCGTAGAGATTCCCCGACGGCTTCACCGTGGCCCGCGACATCCGCGAGCACAACACGCGAGAGCAGACGCTTGTCGCCGGCCGACACGTAGTACAGGTCACCACCGCTTGTTGCGGGTTCGACGGGCTTTGAGCGGATCAATCCCACCAAGCCTGGCAGTTTCACGAGCTTATCGGCGACGTTGTTACCGCCCCACACCTCCGTGCAGTCCAATTGATAACCAGCCTGATCTGGTGCCGGGCCAACATCGTTCGTCGAATTCGTTTCGGAAGCAGTTTGTGCTTCGTTATTTCGCCGTATCACGATTGGTCCGTCCCTCCGCTCTCTGTCGTCTAGGCTTCACCGAAAAGCCCGGCCCCTAGATCGGAAAATAAGCGCCGAAACGCGGCTTCTTTCTTGTCAGGGGGTCGGGCTCGGGTGCCTAGCAGACGCGACCTCACCGTTTGGCCGATTATGCCGGGTGCCGGCTTTCTTGTATTGCGTGTGCTGGCTGATGTTGCAGAAGAATCCGGAAACCGAGTCCGTGCGTAATTAGGAGCAGCGGCACGATCAGAGTTGGAAGAAAGAATGTGGCTCCCAACTGCCCGGCCAAAAGTCTGGACTGATTGCCCTGGTAGAAAACGTTTAGGAGTTCGGCTGTACCCCAGAGGTTGAAAATCCATGCGGCGGCAACACCGCCCGCGCTGGGCAGTAATAGCAGCGAAAACAAGGCAAGTATCGCCGCAATGATGTCCCCATAGGCCACGAAATGCGCGAAAGTAGGCGGCAGATCGGGTGACACGACGCCCGGAACCAGCACTGCCAACCCGATGAAGCGGAAGCTGTGCAGGACGAGCAGGGGGCGCAACGCTTCGACCCGTGACCGGAGACGGAGTTCCGGCCAGATATATCGAGCGGTAACGATCCCCCACGCGATGAAGCTGAATGCGATGCTCACGAAAAACCAGATCATTTGTTGTGGCATGATGAAGTCTCCTTTTTAGAATTCCAGCGATTGACCGCGGCTGGTGGCTGCGACAGGGGCCTTCGCGTGGCCGAGGGCCGCGGGACTAAAGTTGTCGGCGATGGCGTGCTCGCGCCGCCACACCTTCGAGTCGGTCGCGAACTGAGGCACCGACGGGAACGGACGCCGCAGTTCGCGGTCATAGCGGTCCAGATTGAAGCCAGGGCTGAGCGGGGCGACCATGAACTGCATAAACTCGCGAATCCAATTGCTGAAGTTCCGCTGATTGCGGGGCAGCGCCGCATAACGACGCGCGATCGTCTCGAAGTCCTCAGCGGAGCGCCCGGTCACATCGAGCACGTCCGTGGTTGGCGTTCCGACCTCGAAGGCGCCGCGCTTGTGATCGTCGATGTAGTAGCGAATGCCACTGAACACATCGATCGGGTAGCCGCTCATCCGTGCGGCCTTCATAAAGAGCCAGGCAGGGGTTGGCACGACCCTAACCGAGCGCCCGACGGCTCGGCCGATGGCCTTGGCCATGTCCTCGGCGCCGAGAAGTTCCGGTCCGGTGGGACGGTAGCTCTTTCCGGCGTGCCGCGCGGGATCCATCAGTACCGCGACGGCAACTCGCGCGATATCTTCGTTGGAAGGTGGCGCGTTGCGGCTATCGCCGAACATCCAGGGAAGGATGCCGAGCTGCGCGGACGCTCCAATCGTCACCAGGTAGTCATCAGCGAAGAAGCCTGGGCGGACGATCGTATGCGCGACTCCGGGAATCGCCGAAAACAGCCGATCGACGAGCCAGTGCTGACGGGTCATGAGCGAGGGATGCGAAGGGCTCGCCAGCCATTGGGTCATGCCGACAATGTGCTCGAGCCGGGCTTCCTTGGCGGCGACTGCGAACGCGGCCGCGCCCTGAATCATGTATGGATCGATAGGCGGACAATAATAGGCGCGCTGAACATCCTTTAGCGCGTCGGCCACGCGTTCGACATCGCTCATGTCGGCGACCGCGATCTCGGCCCCTTGCGCCTTCAGTCGCGCGCTACGGCCATCTTCTCGGTGCACGAGGGCGCGAACGGGATAGCCCGCCTTCAGCAGCTCCGTAACAACGACGCTCCCCGTCTTTCCGGTCGCACCGGTCACGATAATTCTTGCCTTGATCATGTTCATCTCCATCTAAGCGCTCACTTCGTACCGTGACTCACTGAAATGCCCCTGGGTTCAGTGCCCTCAGCGGCATCAACGGTCCGACGGGAATGTATTGGTGATCCATCAAATGTTCCTTCGCGAGCGGCAGCGTTTCCATAATCGCTCGTGCCTCCTCCTCGGTTTTCGCGTCGACCACGAAAACAACACCTTTGCCATCGCCGCGCGAATACCACTGGCGGATTTTCCCGTCGAGGTAAAGCTTTACCGTCGCCTTAATCTCTTCCGGTATAACCGCCATGACTTGTCGGGGCGTTACGCCCTGCTTTGGAGTCTCGATGACGATGACGTCGGTGGTTTTCGGTATAGCGATGCTGGGCACGCCTGAGCCGCCCGCGGGCTGTGCTTGCGCCCCGGTCGGTGATTGCGCCCCAGCTTGTGATTGAGCAAGTGCCGCCGCGGGAAGCACTGCTGCCATAAGAAACGGGATCATAAATTTCATCTCCTTATCCTTTCGATTCAGCCTGTCTTTGGCCCATTCCCCGTAAAGAGTACGGCCATACTCTTTACGCCCAAAAACAATTTACTCTTGAGCGAAGAGCTTTATGAAAAAGATCCTCGCTTCCGTCAACAACTCCTCGCGCTTTTCAGGCGACAAATTCATTCGCACACTCGTCAACACCCCAGCCATGCTAGGGAACAATAATTGAAACTTCGTCAGTTTTTCCTGTCGCGTCCGGCCAGGCACAAACGGCAAAAGCCGCTCACGATACGCTTCTCGCACCGCCTCAATCCGTTTCCGCACGGACAACGGCTTTCGTGTGAGCTCTGGCCCGAGCGCGGCCAGCACACAACCCATTCCTGGCGAATTCGCGTGGCCTGTGCTCAGATACCGTTCGATGATCGCCCGCAGAGCTTGGCCTTCGGGCGCGGCCTTTGCAGCCTCCAGCATGCCGCTTCCCATCTCATCGAACGCTCGCGCTACCGCTTCAACGAAAAGGTCGTCCTTGCTTGCAAAATGCCGGTAGAAGCCCCCTTTTGTCAGGCCCACCTTCTTCATGACTGTTCCGATGCCACTCGTGTCCCCGCCATGCTCCCGGATCGAGCGGGCAGCCATGGCAAGAATCTTCTCCCGGTTCCGCGCTTTGTGTTCCATCGAATATCGCATGTCATAAGAGTACGCTCGTACTCTATTGCCTGTCAAGCCCAAAATTATTTCTCTAACTCCGGCCGAGGCAGGTCACAATACCGTTAAGCAGCGCGAATACCATCCAGACACAAGCGTGCCTGCGTTGGCAGCCCCGGGCTTTTACTCCTCCAGTAAGCGTGCGCCGCCGAAAGCTCCGGGCATATGACGAAACTCTTACCTAATCGATAAAGGAAGGGTTGCCGACCACGCAGAAGTCAGGCCACGACACTAGCCTTTCATTTCTGGAGCGGCGAATTCGTCTACCTCTGCGAGGATGGACCAAGAGCCGGTTTGGTGACGAACGGGGTCGGAATCCCGTCGCATCCAGAACTGCTGCGGAGGGAACAGCAGTTGGCTTAAGGAACGAACTACATCCCAATGGGATGATGCCAGGGAATGAGCATCCGAACAAGCCCGCGATATTTTTCGTAGACTTCCCCAAAGTCGGACACAAGATCGATCTGTTCGAGCCGGGTCCCCAGGCAAACCCAATCCTTCCACAACACATTCAAGAGCAGGCGGTCTGACGTAAAATCAACGCTCGACCAGAACAGCATGATTGCGACCAGGTACCAGGGGTGTCTGACCCAACAATAAGGCCTGCGGACGATGAAAACTGTCGGCTCGTCTTCGGTGGTTTTGCGCGCGCGCTTTGAGGGCGGGTTCCGGCATCTGGTCATGATCTGTCCGTCACGAGTACCAAATTAAATTTGGCAAAATGGAAGAACACACAAATATGCCGAACGTCAACGAAACAGGTGAACAGCCAAAGCGCCGCGCCGTCACGGCCGAGTCGATGGCGGCAAAACAGCGCGACATATCCGTCAGCGAATTTTTCGCGAAGAACAGGCACCTGCTTGGCTTCGACAATCCGAGGAAGGCTCTCCTGACGGCGGTTAAAGAAGCTGTCGACAATTCACTCGACGCTTGCGAGGAAGCGGGCATTGTTCCCGAGGCCTGGGTTCATATCGAAGCTACGGGTCCCAATCGGTACAAAATCGGTGTCCAAGACAACGGGCCGGGCATTGTCAAAAAACAGATCCCGCTAATCTTTGGAAAACTGCTCTATGGTTCGAAATTTCATAGACTGCGAATGAGTCGAGGACAACAGGGAATCGGTATCAGCGCTGCGGGCATGTACGGGATGCTGACTACGGGCAAACCGGTAAAGATCGTTTCCATGACTTCGCTAAAGAAGCCGGCGCATTACTTCGAAATCCAAATCGACACGCGGCGGAACATGCCGGAAATTATCAACGGCAAAGGTGACGGCGAAGACATTCCAGCCGGTGAAAAAGGCCAGAAGTATATTACTGACCATGGTATCGAATGGGTATCGCACTACCCCATTCCGGATCAACAGCCCCATCATCAGCGTGAAGTGCGCAGCGGCACGCGTGTCACGATCGAGCTCGAAGGACGTTACCAACGCGGGCGCGGCAGTGTGGACGAATATCTAGAACAGACGGCCATCGCCAATCCACAGGTGACGATTCACTATGTCGATCCCGATGGCGGCGAGACCACATATTCGCGCTCCACCACTCAGCTTCCGCCTGAACCCGTAGAGATCAAGCCACACCCATATGGCATCGAACTCGGGCAGCTGGTCACCATGCTGAAGGACACCTCGGCGCCGTCTATGGCGCAGTTTCTGACGACCTCCTTTTCCCGTGTCAGCTCCGGAGTCGCACAGAAAATCTGCGAAACTGCAAAGATCAGCACTCGGGGCAATCCCAAGAAGATTGGACGCCAGGAAGCCGACTCACTTTACAAAGCGATTCAAGAAACCAAAATCAGCGCTCCCGGGACAGACTGCATCTCGCCGATCGGGGAATCGCTGATTCTCAAAGGCCTTCATCATCAGCTGCCCGGCGAATTTTTCTGTGCTGCGACGCGTCCGCCCGCCGTGTATCGCGGGAACCCGTTTCTCATCGAGGTCGGACTTGCCTATGGTGGTACCAGTTCAACCCAGAAGGTCACCCTGGACGCATTGACCGACCTGCTCAGCGAGAGTGATGCCCGGTCGCTGAAGCAATTCTTACTGACGACGTTCGATGGAGTGGGCGCGACCGGTGCCGACAAGATCCTGTCGCAGGCGAGGATGGAAACTCGTCAATCGCCTTCCAAGCTAAAGAATGAGGAGATCGATCAACTTTTCGCCGCAATGAGAAATGTTAACCTGAGCGAAAACCAGTCGATGCAGGTGCTGCGCTACGCGAACCGCGTTCCACTTCAGTTTCAGCCGGCGGCTTGTGCCATCACGCAGTCGGTCATCGGGACCAACTGGCGGGCTTACGGTTTGGCTCAATCCCGCGGTCAATTGCCGGTCGGTCCGGTCATCGTTATGGTGCATGTCGCAAGCGTATGGGTGCCGTTTACCAGTGAATCTAAAGAAGCCATCGCGTCGTATCCCGAAATCATGAAGGAGTTGCGGCTCGGCCTTCAGGCCGTGGGAAGAAAACTGGCGGTCTACCTCAATCGGCGTAAACGCGTACGTCAGGAAGGTGAACGTCGTGAGGTTTTCCTGCGCTATCTTGGTGAGGTGGCACACGCCGTCGCCGCAATCAAGGATTATGGCGATCGCCCCAGAAAGGATCTGTATGGCCGGCTAGTTGATGTCGCGAAACGTAAGACGGCCGTTGCGGATACGCAACTGAAGGACGAAGAGAAACAGTGTGAAAACGCTGCCGAGGAGTTTGGCGAGAATGTGCTGATCGTCAACCCGGAAGAAACTCCCGGCGAAACGGGATCGTCTGAACCAACTGCGTAAAATTATGGCTAAGAAAACGAAATCGACTTCAGACAAACCGAATCGCTCGACGAAAGATGGGAAAACTCTCGGTTCGATTCGCGATCTTGCAGATACCGTCGTCCAGTCCGCGAGACGTGGGCGGGCGCCGTACGTGGATATCCCGTCACGATCATTATCGAATGTTCGGTTCAATCAATCGAAGCGCATTATTGAGATGGGCAGCGGGACCAACCGGCGCGAATTATTCAATCTGGCTCAAGCCCGCAGCTACATGCAGACATTGCTGGTCGCTTCCGGATGCAAGCAACTGATCGATCAAGGAAAGACAACCAGCATCCGAGGTTTGTTCTACCTCCTGAAGCACACCATTGAAGGGACTAGCGAAGAGACGTTCGATACGCAGGATGAATGCGATCCCGTCATCGAAGACATCGAGGTTTCACTCGATTCGATGCGCGAAGAGCTTCACCTGTACGCCAAGAACGCGGGGGCGATGGTTGGCCCGATCACACTGATAGATAGCGGCGACACGATCGACTGTTCCCGCATGGGCTCTGGTGGCTACAGCATCCCGTCGATCGTCGAACAGGAGATCGTGCAGTTCAAGAAGAACACTGCAAAATTCATCCTGCATGTCGAGAAAGACACAGTTTGGCGGCGATTCAACGAGGATAAATTCTGGCGCAAACACAACTGCATCCTGACACATGGCGGAGGTCAACCGCCCCGCGGCGTTCGTCGTATGCTGCACCGTCTGCATCACGAGTTGAAGCTGCCGGTGTATTGCCTGCTGGATAACGACCCCTGGGGGTATTACATCTACAGCGTGATCAAACAGGGATCGATCAATCTTGCCTACGAATCGCGCCGCATGGCTATCCCCGATGCGTGTTTCCTGGGATTGCGCAGTCTGGATTATGGCCGCTGCCAGCTTAGCCCCAGCGTGCAAATCAAATTGAACGAGCAAGACATCAAACGGGCCCGGCAGATCGCGCAGTATCCCTGGTTTGTGAACAAAAAGCCCTGGCAAAAGGAAATCGAGCTGATGTTGAAGAACGGCTTCAAGCTCGAAGTCGAAGCCCTGATCAGCAAAGACATCAGCTATGTTACGGAAGAATATGTACCGGCCCGGTTGGAGGAGGGCGAGTTCCTCGACTAGCTGGTGGGGTTAGGAATCTCAAAACTCCGAAAAGCTACGGCTTGGGCGGAAAGTTCGCTATCCGGCACCTTATCGTGACGCTGGTATGCACTTCAATTTCCCTAGTCGACACGAGTGTGGATGCCGTTTTTGCCATACGTGACATCGGGGCAGTGAATGCCGGTTTCGGCGTGATCGAAGCGCCGAGGTGACAGCAAACGGGTTTTCATGCTCTTATTTAAACGCGATGCCACTGGTCGTGCGTCCGCGCGTTTGGAGTTTGCGGCCAACCTAACGAATGTCGTCGGTGTTTGTACCACCTTCTTATTTACTGCTTGCGCCGATGAGTCGTCGTTCGTTCATGCGACTTGTTCTTTGGAAGGTGCACGCTCTGTGTTGGCTTGCATTGCCGTCACGAGGTCGGCGGCGGATGCTCCTTCGAGTGACAGTCCGTAGCCGACTTCTCGAACGATGCGCTCCTTCAACGGATGAATAAAGTGCACGCGCGTGTTGCGCCGCGTCACTTCCGGTACCTTGAGATACAGGGCGGCGAGTTCCCGCGCTCGGCTGAGCGCCTTTCCGTTCGGGACAACTTCGGCAACCACACCCCATTCGCGCGCAGTACGCGCGGTCAGCGGCTGTGGATTCAGCAGGAACGCCTCCGCTCGCCCCGCACCGGCGCGATAACTCCATGTGGTGAAGATCCCATCACCGGGAACAATGCCTCCAGCGCGCAGGGAAAAGTTGTGGGGATGCTGCGGGAGACGAAGAAAGAAGAGAAGTTGGGCTAAGAGTTGTGTGTCCCACCTGTAACCCCGGCGAAAAACGCGGTCTCCTGCAAGCTTTTTATTTTGTTGGCATCCCCGAGTCGTTCTAGGAGCAGCAAGAAACACCTTATTGTGTCCCCGATGTGTCCCCGGACTTTCGACGCACTCGAGCACTTCCCTGCTTATCTTCCGCACAGTAAGCGAAATTTGTAGGGACCTGTGAGAGTTTCCAAGGCCGTCTCTAGTCAATCAATCTCCGCCACGTCTACAGACCTGCCGCGTCTGTCCTAATCTGATACAGCGAGTGATGCGTCAGGATGTATAGCGTCCGCCGGTCCGCCCCGCCGAAGATCAGGTCGATCGGCCTCTCTGGCACATCGATCGTATCTGCCAACTTCCCTTCCGGCGTGTACACCAGGATCTGCCCCGCGGCCACATACACACGCCCACGCTCGTCCTGCACTACGCTTTCACCGCCCGTCTCGGCGAACAACTTCAGGTCGGTCACCGATCCCGTCGCAGTCACAGTGCCTTTAAACGTCTCCTCGTCGTTTTCTGTGGTCACATAGAACGCCTTGCCCGGCACGGCCCGCTCTAAGCCAAACGTCCGCAGCAGATCGGCCATCTTCGTTCCCCACTCAGTATGCCCCTTTACAAACTCATCGCCGGCAGATACATACGCGCTTCCATCAGGCGCAACATACTGCCATGCGCGCTCACTCGAAAACTGACGCAGCCCATAAACACCCGCCGCGAGATATTCGACTGCCCCGCCGCGTTCCAGCGCAGGCTGCTGTTGAATCATTTTGATCTCGCCTGCTGTCCCATCCGGCCGCAGAGCATACACGTTGCCGGCTCCGCTCCTCGACACCACCAACAGATCGCCCACCTTATCAAATGCCAGGTTCTCCGGTTGCAGCGGATCGGTGCTCACCGTTACTGCTTCCCGATTTTCCGCATCCCACTTGTAAATCCGCTGCCAGTGCATGTCTACAAAGTAGAGCGTGCCCACCGCATCCACCGTACCGCCTGAGATCGAGAAGAAGCCGCTGGCTAGCTTCTTTACCTGAGCATCCGAAGGCAGCGTCGCAGTAGTCGTCCGCCCGGCTATCATCGCCCTGCCCGGCACATCCAGGGCGGCAAACTCCCGCGCGCGTACCTCGGCGTGATGCGTCGCATCGAAGACTGAGTTATCGAACGAGACCTTGCTATTGCTGTCAACATGCATATTCCGTATGCGAATCCCCGTCGACTCCGATACTTTCACCGCATATGGGAACGGTGCATAGCTGCTGATTACCCGGTACCCGTGAAAGTTCGCCACAGTAATGTTCCGGGAGCGGTCGATCTCGACGGGCAGAGCATTTCCGCTCTCGCCACGTTCTTCTTCTGTCTGCAGCGCATCCAGTTCCCAGTTCTCCACGCCATCAAGCCGGATTTCGTTGCGCACATGATGCTCGCACGAGAGCTCATACACAAAACCGGGTGTCGACGTGTTCGAAATCAGCAGCCCGGCATTGGCAAATGTGCTCGGCGTCCAGATGTCTGCAAACGTCCCGCCGCCGCCATCCGTAACCCATAGGCTTGGATACTGCGCATCCCACAGGTATCGCGGATTCGGATCGCCCGTGTGAGTGTTGTTATATGGATTCAGCCGCGTCCCGTCCGGCGCATTCGTCCCATGACCGCCCAGGAAGCGCACATCGTCCATCAGCGAGTCCGCCCCGGCCTTCCACAGCGCGCCCACCGCGCGGTCGTTGATGCCTCCGGTAAACAGACCGATGCCGGTCACAATGTTATGCCCGCCCTTCGGCGCCTCCAGCAGAGCGCGCGGCCCGCCAACACCCTGAAATCCCGGACTCTCATCTTTCAAATCGAACTGCGTCATGCTGGGATGAAGCCCAATAAGGTCCGTATCTGGCCGCAGCCGAATCGTGTCTGTCACCACGTACCGGCCCATTGGAAGATAAATCGTCGCATGCTCGTCGATCGCCTTCTGGATCGCAGCCGTATCGTCGGTCTCCCCGTCGCCCTTCACTCCGAGCAATTTGAGATTCACCCATGTCGTCATCGGCGGCAGCGACGCAATCGTATCCTTCCCCGGTGCCGGCAGGTCGGTCACAGCGTGAGCGTCGAAGATTGTCTCAATGCTCCCCCAGTCCGCCGCATCCTTGAGCATCAGCCCATGCGAAAACCGCTTCACCACATAGCTCTCGCCCGGGCCGTCAATCGTCTTCCCGCTCTCGCGCATCTGCGCAAACGCTTTTACGTGGCTGCACGCAATGTCTTCCAGATTGATCTCCGTGCGCGCGTTGTTATCATTGCCAAATACAATGGCCGGCCCGCTGATATTCTCAAACCGCGAGCGCACTATCCACAACTCTTCCGAGAACCCTGGATCGATCGATACAGCCTGCGGAACATTGCTGAACGTGTCATGAATCAGCGTCAGTCCTGCCTCATGCTCCTGGATCGCTGCCTTGCTCTGTCCCTCGAAGCTCGAATCGATCAGCGTGAACTGCCATCCTGGCGAAGGCCTCTGCGTCACAATCCCATACTGCCCGCCGTGAAAGTGGAGGTCCTCTCCCTCGTTACCAATGTCCCTCAGGGCCGCCAGCCCCGATCCGATCCAGAAATCCATATGTGTCAGATAACAATGCTGCGCCACATGAAACCGTACCGCGACCGCGGCGGGATTCCCTTTGCCGATCTCGAAATCCGCGTTGCTCATCGCCGAATAGAAGGTCCCTGGATTGGCGTCCGGTATAGATGGGTCCGGAGGAACAGTCCCCACAATCGGCTCTGCTGGCTTGCCCGTGGCAAAATCGATCCTTGATTCCTTGCGCCGCTTGCCTCCGGCAAACAGAAACATGTACCCCAGTCCCTGCTGATAGCCTGGCGTATCATCCGCCAGCACAAACACCGGTCGAGTCTTCCCGTATCCGATCACCCGCACGGCGGGCCACACATAAATCGTTCGCGTCACGCGGTACCGTCCCGAGGGCACAAACACAATTCCTTCGCCATGCTCCGCCGCGCGGTCGATCGCCGCCTGAATGGCCGTGGTGTCGTCGGTCACTCCGTCGGCGTGTACAGGAAAACTGTCTGGCGTCAGATAAACTGCCTTCGGATCCTCGAGCCGCACCGGATAATACGACATCGCCTGCGCACGCATCGCGGCACAAATCAGCACAGCAACAAACAAGAAAGACCAAATCCGGACCTTATTCATCGAATTTTTCAGCCCTCCGCGCGGCCGTACATTGGAACATAGCAAGTTTCGCCAATCAAGTGCCCCTCTCTTAGAATCGGCATGAGATGTCCACCACCACAGACCAGTTGATGGATTCCTCGCCGCAATGGTGCAAGGTCGCGGCGTGCCGATCCGAGCTGGAAGCCACGCGGAAGTTACGTGTCGCCAAAGGGAAATATGTACCGCCCAGTCGGCTCATAGAATACAGTTGCTCCGCGATATGCTGTGATAATTCCATCTGGCCGCGCTCACAAACGAACACGCCTCGTTGTTCTTTCAGAACATCACCACATTTCAGGCAGTACATTGCGAACGATTGTAGCGTCAGTTGACGCTATCAAGGCGATTTCGCTCATCGAGGGGTTTTGAGCGGAATGGGGATGTATCAACAATTTCGTGTTCACTGTGCAGGGTACGCCGATGAAATCCGATGACGTGCTCGGGCCCCAATCGAGTTCACAATTTGAGTTTCTCCCAAAACGACATTGGCGGATTTATCACCAACCGTCTAACCCCTCACCCTTCGATTGGCGGCTGAGCAGAGACCAGCGAACCCTGATGCGGTAGGATTGCAAGACAGTAAAGGCTAAGGTGATGCAAATGGGCCAGCAAATCCGCATGACTGTCTTTACCCTGATAGCCTGCGCAGTTTTTGCCCAGAATGGTCCCTCGTCTTTGGGCGAAACTGCGCTCAAAACCCAGTTCGTCGAGGTTCAGCCAGATGTAAAGCTCGAAGTGCTCGACTGGGGAGGGACCGGGCGCAACCTCGTACTTCTCGCAGGTCTCGGAAACACAGCTCACGTTTTTGACAGCTTAGGGCCGAAGCTCGCGGCGCATTATCACGCCATTGGGATTACGCGGCGCGGGTTTGGCCAGTCCTCCGCGCCTCAAACTGGTTACGACCCAAGGCGGCTTGGAGATGATGTCGTCGCGGTTCTTGACGCCTTGCACATCACTGATCCTGTCCTCGTCGGGCATTCGATTGCAGGAGAAGAACTGAGCGCCATCTCCACCTACCATCCAGGGCGCGCTGCAGCGCTCGTTTATCTCGATGCCGGAGGCACCTTCGCTCTCTACAACCCCAAGCATGGCGACTACACACCGGCTTTGGCGCAGCTCAAAGACGATCTTTCGGCACTACAAAAGAACCTCTACGATGACGGCCTCATATCGAAGACATTGACGGATATGGCGCTGTTTCAGGCGAACCTGGCCGAACTTCGCGGCGAAGTGGAAGGCGCAGCGCCCCCCTCTCCGAAAGCCAGTGACCTTGCCAGCATTTCTGCCTTCCAGAGTTACATGAAAGGCTACTTCGGTGGCATCATCCCCGAATCGGAGGTGCGCCAGGATTTTCGCATCGGTGAGGACGGGAGGGTCGGCGAGTGGCTTGGGCACGGGTATCCAAACCAATCTGTGATGCTCGAAGAAGAACGTTTCCACTCCATCGACACCCCCCTTCTAGCGATTTTTTCTTATCCTTCAGCTCCCTATCCAAGTCAGACGAGCAACCCGGCAAAACTCGCAGCCTCTCGAGCCGCGGAAACAAGTCGTGAGGAAGCGCAGATTTCTATCTTTCGGGAGCAGCCCTACGCAAAGGTGATCGTAATTCCCAACGCCACCCATTACATATTCCTCTCACGCGAGGAGGAAGTGATCCCACAAATCAGCGACTTCGTGAATAGACTTCCTGCCAAGCGTTAATAAGAGCAAGAAGTGAAAAATTACGGGCCGAACGAGCTATTCAGGATACAGGTACGATGCCATTATCGCCTTACAGCGGAGCAGGTTCCCTCAACTGACGAAACCAGAAGGCGATAGCACCCACTGACGATTGGGCTGCCGCAAATCGGATTCGTGCCTGACGCCATTGTGGTCGATTCTCAGCACCCAATGTGAGCCATAACAACTGAGCCATTGGGGTGGTCTTTCGACGGTTTTCGCGGCAATCAGATTGTCAGGCTTCCCCTCGTCGTCAACATCTCCGTCGAAGGCGGTGACCATCATGCCCTCGCGCACGATGACCTCTTGACCGTCAGACCCTACACAGGTTTCTTTGTGGGAGAGGCACAGCAGTTCCCCAAAGAGGCCGTTGAAATCAGCCCGCACGCGAACTGAATTTGAATCACTCATTCACTGGAATGAAAACTGTTGTTACCAGGCGTCATCAGTGAGCGTGGGGAAAATTATTTCGACTCGCGGTAGCAGCGACAAAAACCAGCAGGTCTTGAGCGGGCATTATGCATTTGTGATCCCAAAGCCGGATCTTGGGGAGCAACGCTCCCGTCGTGGTTTCCCATACGGCTATGCTGGGGTTGCAGGACCCTTGGATTTCGCCGTCGAAGATCAACCGCATACGGCCAGCGGGGGTGAAAATCATGTGCGCGCCCTGAATGTCCCATTTACCACCCTGATTGAGTATCGCCAGTCAATTTTCGGTAGCCAGGTTCCATAGCTCCAGCAGCCGTTCTCCCCCGCCGCTCGATCCTGCAGCGGGTTCCGGGTATTCCGTCCACACTGCGGCAACTACAACTGCTCGTTGCCCGTTCGGACTGACCAGTACACCAGCGGACCGCACTGTCAGATGTCCTTGCACCTTCTTCCCGGTGTACGTCATTGTCACAGAACCCGCAGTCCGCTCAGCGGGAGTACTGAGAATTTTGCTGACCACTCCAATAATTACTAAGATCGGTGAGTGGTGTCTTGGTTTCGCTTACCACTTTCCTTTCGTGATCGCTCTGCCGTTCTTGCTCGGACCGATTCTGATTCCCGGCCTGCACGCCAGATGGCTCCCAATCGGGAGAGACTGCTAGAGGCTTTGTGTTACCTGCCATTGCTGAAGAAGCCGTTCCGGTTTGAGCAATTGCTCCGGCTTCTGCGCGAGCCCATGCCGCCAATTTGGATGCTGCCGATCTAGCTATCCAGGCACCATCGCGACGCCGGCTGCAGCAGCCCGCCGGAGCTTGGCATCGGTTGTTGCCAAAGGCAAACGGAATCGTATTGCCAATGCGAGGTACGCCGCGTCGTAGCTCGTCAGACTGTGTTTTTGTGCGATGGCTGGCAAATTCGAGAATTTCCGTTGGAACTTGCTGGGCAGCGTCAATGGGGAGGGCCTTTAGTCGCGTTAGAAAACCGTCGATTTAATCAAATGTAATCCGCTTCCGGCGATGGGCCATGAGAAGGCGGTTGCCCACTACATAGAACTACAGGATCGGAACCACTGCACGTTTGTTGGAAAGGGCTTGCGAGGACGCTGAGGCCATACTGCCGACCGGACTCATCTTCCAAAAACCACTGGAGCGCCAACGACGCGTCCAGCACTAATTTAGATCACTCACAGACGGTGACCCTCGTGAATCAGTTGCTTAACAGAGACGCCATACAAAGGAGTGCGGTTGTTCTCGACAAAGTTGAGCATTTCGCCCACGGCGTCATCGTGATGGCCGTTGTCGTCGGCACGTTCCTTTTCCCGAAGAGCAACGAGGGCCTTGGTAATCACTTCCTCTTCAGATCGAAAGTGACCTAACTTCACCTCGTCGTTGATGATCTGCTCCTGCTCGGGAGTCAGATTGATATTCATGCGCGAACACTCCTGGTACCGACGAAATCATAGCAGTTTTCCTGGCTATCAAGGTGCCACAGAACCAAAACGGAAGAACGAGCGCACGCAGGTTGGTTGTTTCCACACTAGTCGAAGCAATCAAACCAAACGTCGAAAAGGGGTAGACACATTGCAAAACTTAATCCGCTGTTGCGGGGCTGGGGGGAGTACTGCAAACGCGCTGCGTCCGAAAGCTCTTCCAAAGTCTCGACGGCTGGGAGGCAAGAGGAGTCGGGTGAAGAGGTGTGGCCTCTGATCCAAATTACCGCTTAAGTGTGACAGTGAAGGGGCCGATCCTCCCGCGGTTCAGCCCCAAAACCCACTGAGTCACGCACCGGATCAGGTCGGAAACCAGAACCAGAGCAACCCCAAGGAGAGGTTTTACGCACGGCATAGCAGCGAGATTCTATCGGATGAGTCGCTGAATTGGGAACGCCAAATGCAATTTCCCCGGATCCGGCAAGACCACGAAAAACCTTGCGACTTCTGAATCTTGCAGGTCGGCGATGAGTTTTTGCGCACCACAGGTGAAATCGGGCTGCCACGTAACAATTCGCCAGACACAGGTTGATTTTCAAAGTTTTTTCCCTCCATCTTCTGATTCCAAGAGATTCCTGAGTAGCTGACACAAGTCAATCGGGACCGGTTTGTATTGCGTCCGGTGGAGCAAGGCCGCAAGCAGGCCTCTCCCGCCGCCAGTGACGAAACCTGTCTCGGTCGGTTCCACAATCCCCGGATCAGTGAGCGTAAGAAGTCAATTGCAGGATGCGGATGCCAGGTATGGTCGGGAGATCGCGATCATTCGTGAGAAAGCTGGTGCAGCCGGCCGCTAATGCCGCCACAAGCTGAAGAGAATCCGGCGTCTTGAGTCCCGTCGCAGCCCTGAGCTGCGCGGCCGCGCGCAAATGATCGCGCGAAATGTCTGCGATCCGGACTCCACGACTTCTGGTGAGAAGAGCTTCGTAGCGCCCGGCCAGCAGATGGTCGCCCGAACGATAAGGAACAACCAACACTTCTAACAGGGTAAGCGCCGAGGTAATCAATTCTCTGTGTCCCTCATCGGCTTCCCGAAAAAGCGGTTCGACCAGCGGAAGGAACTGAGGACGTTCCTCGATGAAGTAGATGAAGATGGCGGTATCCACGCCCACAGGTCCATGACCGAGATCAGCCATTAATCCCATGAGGCTCGTTCTCGCTCGACATGTTTCGATGGGTCCACTCCGCTCCAGTGTTCCTTGCCTAATCCCTTTAGATCAAGAATTGAAAGAGGTTTGGGCGTCTCAAGGGCATCACTGAGGAGATGGGTAACCTCCTGCGCGATGGATCGATGCTGGCGCTTTGCCCGAGCCTGGAGCTTCCTGTAGAGACCGTCGGGAAAGTTTTTGATGTTGAGGACCGCCATATGGTTCCTCCCAAACTCCTCCATTATGGAGGAATATAGTTCCCGCCGTCAAGCGAGGTTATGGCCAAACATGGTCCCTTAGCGCGGGCCCTCAGTGATTCTCAGTCGTCATCTATCTCCGGGGTCAAACAAGGGTCACGATACTGTTAACCTCCAGTTCCTGTGGCCCCGTGGGTTGTCATCTGCGCCGCAAAGTAGTTGAATTTGCATTTTCTCACGAGACTCATAAACCGAAGGTCTGTTTTCTGATCCCTTGGTTTGGGGCACCCGCTCCGGGGCACCGACTCTACGTACGCAGTCGCTAATTTCGACTTTGATCGAAAGATCAAGTTTGAGCGTCCGGACAGGTATCCCAGGAGTTACCATCCCCGCTCTACAACTTCTTGATGTCTGTCTTTTGCGGGTTGTATCTATATGTCATATGCCGCGCGCGAGTGCCGCTCAACAGGCGCAACGCCTCAATCGCTCCCGCCACCGGCCCGGATCACTTCTTCTTCTCACGCTTGTAAGCTTTGATTTCATCCTCAATTTCCTGCCCAGTAAGCTTGTCAAGACCGCGCCGCTTTGCGCTGGCCCCTTTTCCAGCCACTTGGGCGCCGGCGCGACGCGTTTGACGAAGTCCTCGACGTTCATAATGACCACGGCGGGCTCGCCGCGGCGGTTTACGACGAAACGGTCATTGTTTTCAATTGGCGAATGCCCCGCAGGGTGGGCGTTTGTGCCGTGATTTGTGTCGTAACCTGCTGCTTTGCTACTCACAGCAAGGACTTCCAGGGCTTTCCGCTTCGCTTCCAGCCGCACGTGGCTGCACCGTTCCGACATGCGGCGGCTGACGTGCCCGGCAATCGACATGATCGTTGAATCCGACGTTCCGCTCTCCGCAACCTGGGTGATGGCACAGTGCCTCAGATCGTGGAACCGGAACCCAGGCAGGCCCGACTTTTTGTCAGCGTCCGCCAAGCGGTCCGCCAGCTTTTCACGTACCGGGTCGGGTCAAACCCCGTGACGTTGTAGTCGATCACCTTCTTGCCGCTGAAGGTGAACTTGGGGACGAAGGCCGGAAAGACGTAGTGCGATGGCACCACCGCGCCAATGCCTTCCGCATTTCGGCGCGGCCTTCCGAGAGCAGAAACTGACACGTCCGTTAGTGGAACTGCCCGTTCGCCCGCAGCGGTCTTGGGCTTGGGAGTCGTCAGAGTGCGAGCAAACAGATCCACGTCGCACCATTGCAAGCCTTTCAACTCGCAGCCTCTTGCAATGGTATTCAGGCAGAGGATCGCAGCAAGGTAAGCCGTTTCCCATTCATGCCGTATCACTGCCGCCTTGAAAAGCCGCCCGCTGCTTCTCTTCCTCAGTAATCGCCCGCCCAATGGTGCGGCTCTCGGAGGGCGGTATATCATCGGCAACACGTGCCCAGAGGTTCGCTCGCTTCAGGATGCGACGCAGAATGCCCAACTCTGCGTTGAGGACGGGATGGGCCATGTGGACGAATGAGGACACGAGTACACTCACAATTCGGGTTCTTATCAATCAGGAGGTCGCCACATGTCAACGGATAAAGGATCTAAGGATATTTCCAGACGGAGTTTCATGCAACGCACTGCTATCGGAGGTGCGGGACTTCTGATTGCGGCTGACATTTTGAGTTCCGACCTGACAGCCAGCCCCCCCAAGAATGCAAACTCTTCGATGATCGGTGTCCCGTTTGAAGCGAGAGAACGCGTTCGCCTGGGAATCATCGGTGTCGGCGGACGCGGTACCAGCTTGCTAGAGGATTTACTGGCAATCGAGAAGGTAGAGGTCAAGGCGGTCTGCGATCTGGTGCCTGAAAAAGTGGCGCGAGCGCAAAAGGCGGTCACCAAAGCAGGCCAGGCAGAACCTGCCGGGTTCAGCAAAGGCGAATGGGATTTTAAGAACTTGACCGAACTCGATCTCGACATCGTCTATATCGCGACCCCATGGAACTGGCACGTCCCGATGGCGCTCAGCGCCATGAAGAATGGCAAGCATGCCGCCGTCGAAGTTCCTGCCTGTACAACGCTCGCGGAGTGCTGGGACCTCGTCGATACTTCCGAGGCTACGCGTAAGCATTGTGTCATTCTCGAAAACTGCTGTTATGGCTCTACGGAGATGATGGTCCTCGGCATGGTGCGGGATGGAGCCTTCGGGGAAATTACCCATGGAGAGGCGGCGTATCTCCACGACTTGCGCAGTATCTTGACCGCAAGTGAAGGGGAAGGTCTGTGGCGCCGCTTTCCCCACATCCAGCGCAATGGCAATCTGTATCCGACGCACGGGCTTGGCCCGGTGGCCCATTACATGGACATCCATCGCGGCGACCGCTTCGACTACATGGTTTCAGTGAGTTCGTCCGAGGCCTCGCTGAGCGCTTATGTGAAAGCGAACTTCGCCGACGGCGACCCAAAGCGCGCCGAAAAATATATCTGCGGCGACATGAATACCAGCATCATAAAAACTCTGAAAGGCCGCACGATTCTTCTTCAGCATGACGTGGTGAACCCACGACCTTACAGCCGCCTCAACTCGATCTCGGGCACGAAGGGTGCGTTCGCCGACTATCCGCCGCGGGTCTTCGTCGATGGTTCAAAGCAGGAGGATTGGCAGAACATCGACGGGTTTCGCGACAAGTACGAGCACCCACTCTGGAAGACAACGGGAGAACTCGCCCGTAAAATGGGCGGCCACGGCGGAATGGATTACATCATGAATTACAGGCTGATGGATTGCCTGAAGAGGGGTCTGGTGCCCGATATCAATTGCTACGATGCGGCAGCATGGAGCGCGCCTACTCCATTGAGTGAGGCATCTGTGGCGCAGAATGGCGCTCCGCAGAAATTCCCCGATTTCACCCGCGGCAAGTGGAACGGCCATTCGGCCTCCCCAGGCTTTGCGCTTCAGACTTGAAGGCCGGTGCATAATTGTGGCCCGGTGAAAATAGATTGACACGTGGGCTGGCCCCATTCACCCTGAGTTGGCCATAGGAGCCCTTATGATCGAAACCGCGCAAGTGGAGAGTCCCGCACCAAGACTGCCGCAAACAGAACCTGTACGCAAACCTGAAGGCGTCACCCGCCTGGTCTCGCTGGATGCATTCCGCGGGACCGTGATGCTCCTGATGCTGGCAGAAGCCATGCGTTTGCCCGTGGTGGCGAACGCGTTCCCGCACAATGCATTCTGGAGGGTGATCGGCTTCAATACCGAGCACGTGGACTGGCAGGGGTGCTCGCTGCATGACCTGATCCAACCCGCTTTTTCTTTCTTGGTAGGCGCGGCGCTTCCGTTTTCGATCGCAAGCCGGACAATGAAGGGACAAGCACTCGGACCCATGCTGGCACACGCGATCCGGCGCGCGCTAATCCTCATCTTTCTGGGAATCTTTCTCCGGTCCCAATGGTCGCGTCAGACCTACTTTACCTTTGAGGACACCCTGACGCAGATCGGATTGGGATACGTATTCCTGTTCCTGCTGGGATTCGCGCGGGTGCGAACCCAGGTGTTGACGCTGGTCCTGATTCTCATCTGCTTTTGGGCAGCTTTTGCGCTCTATCCGGCGCCGGGTCCGCAGTTCGACTACGCCAGAGTCGGAGTTCCACAGAACTGGCCCCACAACTACACCGGATTTCTCTCTCACTGGAACAAGAATTCCAATCTTTCGTGGGCATTCGACGTCTGGTTCCTGAACCTGTTTCCGCGCGAGCAGCGCTTCGTCTTCAACGAGGGCGGTTGGTCTACGCTGAGTTTTATTCCAACGCTCGCGACCATGATCCTTGGGCTCCTGGCGGGAGAATGGCTGAAGAGCAAAGGATCGAGGGAACAGAAATTACGCGGACTCGTGATCGCAGGATCAGGCTTGCTGCTGCTCGGGCTGTTGTGTCAGTGGGCCGGCATTTGCCCCATCGTCAAAAGGGTCTGGACATCGTCTTACACTCTGTATAGCGGCGGCTGGGTGGTGCTCATGCTGGCCGGCCTTTACGCGCTGATCGAATGGCAGGGATGGCGTCGATGGGCGTTCCCCCTGGTGGTGGTTGGAATGAACTCGATTGCCATTTACGTGATGAGTTGGACGATGGAGAGTTTCTTCCGAAATGCCGTAGACCGCCATTTTGGACGGGCGCTCTCATTGCTGGCAGGACCGACGTTCCAGCCCGTACTCCACGGTTTTGCCCTGATCTTGATCTTTTGGCTCATCCTGTTCTGGATGTACCGCCGCAAGATTTTCTTAAGGATCTGAGCGATTGAGCAAGGCATGCTGGCGTAGTAGGTATCCCTGTCGCGGATAAACCATCTGATGGCCGACGGCCCCGACCAGTGTCTTAGCGGGCTTTCGCTTACATCGGTGTGACTTTCCTCTTCGCTAGCGCCGGCCTCGCCGTCCCCCAGGTCCACCATCTTATTTCAGGCGTTATGTTTCAATTTCGATCCGCAATTCTTACCTGGAAGACTGGGCGGTCATCGTTGCACAGGCGTCGCCCCAAATTTCTCCAGCGCCAACCTCGGAGAAGCGTAAAATGTGGCGCCGGGAATCGGTCCCGGGGGGAAGGGAGGATCGACATGGGTGATCCTATTGACATTCCTGGCGGAGAACTTTCGATTGCACCTGACCCGAACGCCCCTGTGCTGGTCGTGTTCGGCGGCATCGCCGTGAGCCAGGACGAGTTCGACGGAATTAAGCGAACAAAACCGATTTACGTCTCGAGTGGCACCTACATGTGGAAGTACATGAGCGCTCTCAAGTCCCGGTTTCACATTTTCGTTGCTGCCAACAGTGAGGTGCACGGTGACAACGCCTATGAATCGCTGACGACCGCACTTAATGCGAAGGGCATCGACCCCTCCCAGTCGAAGCCGATCCTCTACCTCTTCTCAGGCGGCTACAAGCCAGGCATGGACCTGCTGAATGGCAACGGTGTCGATCGGTTCGCGTCGATCTTTTTGGTCGACATCTGGATGGGATTCGGGAGAAAAAATCCCTCCCCCCACGTCCCGAACTTCTACAAGCACCTGGTGAATGCGAATGCCGACATGATCACCTACGTCTTCACGTCGTTCGGGGCCAACAACAATGACGCCAGGGACTTTATCGCGAAAAAGTTGGGGCCCCAAAAAGCGTTCCTGGTTGGCCATCAAGGTAGTGAGGATGGCACGCAGACCCACTTGCGGACGAATGAGGTGGCAGTCGGCAAAATCCCATAAGCGCGCGCCTGGTTGGCTACCGGCGAACGCCCGCGGGATGGGCCCTGCGAGAGACATCCCACTCAAGACTGCTACGGCCGAATTGCGATCGGGGTGCCATCCGCGACAGCCTGCCAGATCTCGTCCATCTCCGTGTTTGTGACCGCGATGCATCCATCGGTCCAATCCTTCAGCCGGTGCGACGACCCCACCCACCCGTAGCCGTTCGGCAAACCATGGACAAACACATCCCCACCCGGTGAAACGCCTCTTTGCCGCGCCGCTTCGCGTTCCCGCCCACTGGGATACGAAATGTGAATCGACTTGTAAAACTGGCTGTGCGCGTTGCGCGAATCGAGCACATAAGCGCCCTCGGGAGTCTTATGATCCCCCTGCCGCGCCTTCGGACCGATCGGGTCGCCGCCCAGAGCAACTTTATACGAACGGATCATTTTCCCCTGACTGAGCAGTTGCAGCGTGCGCTTTTTTTTCAGCACCAGCACGCGATCCGCATGCAGCGCCGGTTGGGCCGCCTCCTGCGCCACTTCCGGCACGCCCAGCAGCAATACAGCCAAGGCAGTAAGAACGCGGATGCGCATGGCGGAGATTATAGATTGGAAAAATCTCTCAAGTGCTACGCTGGGAGGAGATGTTAGTTAACCTCAACACACGCTGGCCGCAACTTGTACGGAGACACCTCACCACCATCACTTGTGCACTCTTCCTCTCTGCGGCACAAGCCAAGGCCACAAACTGGACCGCGACCACGCGACCTGCCCGTCTGGTCAACGGCGCACCGGTCCTGTTCCAGGTGAAGCCTCCAGCAAAACTTGATGCCCTGACCGGAACCTGGCTCGGCCACCAGATCACCTTCAGCTACAACACTTCGACCAAAACATGGTTCGCCTTGGCGGGCATAAGCATTGAAACAACGCCCGGCAAATACGCGCTCGCCCTCAGTGGCGAACGGAGCGAGGCAAAGCCCGGCGGCAAACTCGCCTTCACTCGCCAGTTCGCGCTCGTCCGCGCCAAATATCCCCAGATTAAAGTTGCACTGAGCGTGGAGAAGAAATTCACTGAGCCCAACCCCCAGCAGCAAGCTCAGATCGCAGAAGGAGTCAAAGTCAAGGAGGACTACCTGAATCGCGTAACACCCGAGCGCGAATGGGACGGCAACTTCGCTGCACCTGTCCATGCCGCCACTTCCGACGTCTTCGGCTCGCAGCGCATCTTTAACGGCGTGGCGCAGCGCCCGCACTTCGGACTCGATTACCGTGTCCCCACCGGCACCCCAATCGCCGCCATGAACTCGGGCACGGTCCTGCTGGCGCGCTTCCTGTACTTCGAAGGAAATTGTGTGGTGATCGATCACGGACAGGGCTTGCTCAGTCTGTACTTCCACCTCTCGGAGTTAAAAGTGAAAGAAGGAGAGGTAGTGAAACGAGGCCAGGAAATCGCTCTGAGCGGAGGCACAGGACGTGCCACAGGCCCGCATCTACACGTCGCCGTCCGTTGGCAAGGCACCTATCTCGACCCCGCCCGTCTCCTGCAGTTGCCCCTGCCCTGACGCGAGTTGCCTACGCCACTCCCCCGGAAAGCTTGCCTCGTTGCGCGCTACGTGATCCCTCGCGCAACGTCTCAATCAAATAATCCTTCAAGCCCAGGTTGCGAATCAGGCGGTGCAGATAATTAGGATGCACGCCCAGGATCGCAGCGGCCTCCACATAATTCCCGCGCGTCCGTTCCACCGCATCCAGAATGAGGTCCTTCTTCAACTGCTTCACACTCGCGTGATACCTGCCACCATTGGCCTCGTCCGCTGGTCTCTGATCCAGCACAGAATCCGGCAAATCCTCCAGCAGCACCACATCGGACGATCCCATCACGAGCGCACGCTCAATCGCGTTTTCCAGTTCGCGCACGTTGCCCGGCCAGTCATAGTTCACCAAGGCGGCCATGGTTTCGCGCGCCACAGGCCTGGGTTTAACGTTGCATCGCTTGGCATATTTCTGTACGAAGTGCCGGGTCAGCAGTGCGATATCTTCCTTACGCTCGCGCAGCGGAGGCATTTGGAGCTCGACCACAGCCAGCCGGTAGTAAAGATCTTGGCGAAACTCCCCTTTGCGCACCGCCTCATTCAAATCACGGTTCGTAGCTGCGATGAGACGAATATCCACCTTGATGGGATGGGTCCCACCCACGCGCTCGAATTCGCGCTCCTGCAGCACGCGCAGCAGCTTTACCTGCAGACCTGGAGCCAGTTCGCCGATCTCATCCAGAAACACCACGCCGTCGTCGGCCACTTCCAGTCGGCCTTTTTTCTGGCTGGCCGCGCCCGTGAAGGCGCCGCGTTCATGTCCGAACAAATCGCTCTCAAGCAGAGCCTCGGGTATGGCAGCGCAGTTGATGGCCACGAATGGCTTGCCGCTGCGTGGGCTGTTGCGATGCACGGCGCGGGCGGCTAATTCTTTGCCTGTTCCGCTCTCGCCTGTGATCAGCACCGTCGACTCCGTGGGCGCGACCTTGGCCAGGTCCTGGTAGATCTCTTTCATCCGCGCGCCGTCCCCGACCAGGGTCTGCTCCTGGGTGATCTCTGTGGTCAGCCGCTGGTTTTCCCGCTCCAGCCATTGCACCCGCCGCGCGTTGTCCAACGCCACCGAGGAGATCCCCGCGATCGCCGCCAACAGTTGCAAATGATCCTCATGAAATCGGCTACCCGGATTGGTGCTGTCGAGATAAATGCACCCGATCATGCGTTGAAATACGGTGAGAGGTACGCACAGCAACGAGCGCACCTGCGAGGCCGCCAGGCTCTCCACTTGGCGCAGCGTCCCGCTCTGTACGTCCACACCCAGAATCGCGACATCTTCTTTCATCACCTGTCGCGCGATGGTGCGACTGACGCGAACCAACTGCGCCTGCCCGGTGTGCCGTGTCCGCGCGTAAAGCGAGCTGAATTCCTGCCCGGCGCCATCCGCCAGCAGAATCGCACCCCGGCTCGCCGGAACCACCTCAAAAATCAGGTCGAGCAACTGCGCCTGCAGTTCTTCCAAGTCGCGGATGGCGTGCACGACTCGGCTGATCTTCAACAGCGCTCCCAAGTTGCGCGCCACTTGGGAGCCAGCAGGGAGCTCGCTGAGCAGCCGGTCCGGCTGCAGGTAGAGCACTTCCTTGGGGTGGATCAGCTTGGTCTCAGCCGCGGGATGGCTGTCGTCGAATTCGACCCGGCTGGCGGAGGCAGACCGTTCCGCATCCTCTACCAGAAAAAGAAACACGGAGTCGCCGATCGCGATTTCGTCGCCGTGCCGCAGCCACTGCTCTTTGACCGCCAGGCCGTTGACCACGGTTCCGTTACGACTATCGAGATCCCGGATCTGATAGCGCCCGTCCTCTTCCCGACGCAGCAAGCAATGCTTTCGCGAAACCGACGGATCGACCACGGGCACTGTGTTCGTCGGATCCCGCCCCAAAGTGATTTCTCCGTCGGGCAACGGAATGGTGGAATCTTTTAACGAACCTGCTACTGCCAGTATTCTTGGATGCAATCGGGTCCCCCACTCCGTGCAGACTTTCTTATCACAGCCGGGACGGAAATGCATGTCAACAAATTGCATTTCCGATATCCAAACGGTTAGTAAGGCTATCTGATCAGATAGCGTTTCGGGCTGGGCAACCGGCCTGCCGAGCTAAGCTCGCTGATCTGGCGCGTAGAGCTTAACCTGTTGCTCTGAAAGCGCTTAACACCGACCAAACACGATCATGTCTGCTACCGAACAAATTGGCATTCGGCATGCTCTATCAGAAGTGCGAGCTTGGCAAAAGCGATGGGGGAAGCGCTTTCAGTCAGTTTCAGCCGAGATCGCCAGTCAGAAGCTCGGGGGACCCCCTCATCGAGCTTCTGACCGTTTTGTCCTTAAGCGTCCCGTGCAACGAGCGTCCTACCCAGCCGCAAGTTCGCTCGTGGGAACTCGGTCGACGGCAAGGAGGGCTACTCCGTCGCGATAGCTGACAGTCCTGCCTGAAATCGCCGGCACTCTTTCTCCCGGCACCAGAATCCCCACCAGGTTGAGAGGATCGGCCGCCGACAACGTCATCGTATCTCCGCTCAAAGGCAGGCTGCGCACCGCCCGCAGTGACTCGACTGCGACTGGCAGTGCGAACTGCTCCCCTATGAACCCATCCACAAAGCGCCCGCCACGAATTTCGCCACGATCTTCCAGCCGCCGGAATCCCATCAGCAATTCGCGCCAGGAGGGCAGGTTCGACTCACGCGCCAGCAAGTCGCGAATCACAATACCGTAGCGCCGCAGCAGCATCCAGCATGCAGCTTCGACGGCACGTGGACGCTCGACCGCCACGTCCGCATGTAACAGCGCCCAACGCCCAGAGCTGTGCCGAGGACGCGTGCTGCGCCCGCTTCCCTGCCCCGCTCGGCGCTTCGGATCGATCAGCGAGCGCAGATTGTCGAACCCGTCGGCCGTCACCAGACCAGCCGCTGCCAGCTCCCACAAAGCCGTTTCGATCTCGGCCTTGAGTTTCCCGCTCCCGCGCACAATATCAGCGAAAAAAGATGCGCCGTGCTGCCGCAGAAACTCCAGCACCAGTTGCGATCCATGGCTCAGACCCCGCGTCTCGGCCTGGTCGCCGGCGGCGTGGCGGGGAGTCATCCAGTCCGCTTCTTCGCGTACAAAAAACGTAATCGGAGCCACGCTGGTCGGGATCACTCGCCGCTGCCGTGGTGCACTCGTTCCGTCCGAAGCACCGCCGGCCGCCACTCCGGAATCTAGCGTCGCCGGATGTGGCGAAAGCCTTCCCCAGCCCACCGCGCCGGTCAGGCAAAGCTGATCGAGCCACTTCGGATCGTAGTCGGCAATCCTCCGGGCCAACACTTGTCGCTCCCACGCATTCGCCGGAATCTCAAATCCTTGCAACTGCTGCAGCACTTCGAGTGTCCCGCGCTCGCCCGCGACCTGCGTTCCGCGAGCCACGTGCTGCCACCGCAGGAGCCAGCGCATAAATGCTGCCGCCGTGACCGGCTCAATCTGCTTACGCAACATCCCCACAGTGAGCCGGTGAATCCGCGCCAGCAACCGCCGCTCGCACCATTCGATTTCCTCCGTGGGTCCAGCTGGTGTGGGCACACCAAGGTCGACAGCTCTGTGTGGCGCGGGCGCTCCTGCCCGCGAGGCAGCGCCAGTAAAGTTGCCTCGCAACACAGTGCCGCTGGCCTCCATCCGCAGCAAAGCAATCTCGATATCCGATGCCGCCAGCCCCAAAATCTGCCCAAGCTGCGATGCGGACACGGGCCCCACATGCGACATCCACCCCGTAACCAGCGTGAGCAAAGCGTCGTCCCGCAAAACCTGCCCAGTCTCCACATCCGCCAGCGCCTGCACAAACTGAACTCCTGGAAACAGCGCTGCAAAACTCCGACCCCGCTCCGCCGCCACCCAGTAGCGCCGCCCCTCTAACCGAGCGACTCCCGCCCGCCCTTCGCTCACCAGGCTTTCAAAGTAACCTTCCCATCCGGCAGTGCCCAGGTGGGGACGGCCGCCCCCGGCTGTCCGGTCGAGCGAAGCGGAACCCTGTGGGCTCAGACGTAAGAATGCATCCAACTCCATAGCGGCAGGTCGAGCTCCACTCGACCGGACAGGTGGGGGCGGCTGTCCCCACACAGAATCCAATTCCTCCGGCAGAGCTACGAGCGTGTGCAGCACATCGTGCAGTTCATCGGCATCCCGCACATCCGGCCAGGCCTCTTCCCGCACCTGTGCAATAGCTCCCTGATCCAGCCCGCCCACTTCCTCCAGCACCGACTCCGGCAGCACTCGCCGCATCTCAACCGCGCGCGCCCGCCGCTCCTCCAGCGGCGCGTCATCCAGATACGCATACGGATTCGCATTCAGAATCTCGTGCGAAAACTGCGACGGCACCGGCGTATCCACCGCCACCACCCGAATCTCGCCCGAAGCCATCCCGCGCAGCAGCGACTTCAGCCCTTCGATGTCCATCGCCTCTGTGAGCACATCCTTCATCACCTCGCCCACCAGAGGATGATCCGGAATCTTCCGGTCGCCCTCGATGTTCTCGAAGCACGCCGCTGCATCCGGAAACACCGAGGCCAGCAGATCATCGGACCGCATGCGCTGAATCTGCGGCGGAACTTTCTTGCCATTCTGAAAACGCAACAGAGCCAAAGCCCGGTTCGCGTCCCAGCGCCAACGCGTGCCAAATATCGGAGAATCCAGCGCCGCCTGTTCCAGAAGCGGCTGCACCGTGCCCGCCTGCAAAAAATGAAACACGTCGCCAAGAGGAAAACTATGCTGCTCGGCTAGGGCGATGTTCAGCCCGTTGTCGGTAGCCGCCGCCTGCAGTTCAAAATTGAACCCTACGCAAAATCGCTTACGCAGCGAAAGCCCCCAGGCCTTGTTGATCCGCCCGCCAAATGGGGCATGAATCACCAACTGCATGCCGCCGCCTTCATCGAAGAACCGCTCGGCAATGACGGTCGTCTGCGTCGGCACCGCGCCCAGCACTGCCCGACCCTGCAGGATGTATTCAATCGCCTGCTCGGCGCCGGAGTCGTCGAGCCCGCACTCTCGTCTCAGCCAACTCACAGCAGCCGCCACTTCGGGTTGGGTCGCCGAGAATCCTACGGGCGAAGTGCGCGGCAGCATCTGGCTGATCTTCTCCCGCAACTCGCCGACGTGCTGCGACAATTCCTCGGTCCGCGCTGGAGCTTCGCCCCGCCAGAACGGAACACTCGGCGGCGCTCCATGCGCATCCTGCACCAGCATCCGCCCCGCATTGGTCTCAATGCGATGAATCATCCACGACGTATTCCCCAACAGCATGATGTCCCCGCGATTGCTCTCGACCGCGAAGTCTTCATCAACCGTTCCCACGACCACGCCATCGGGTTCGGCGACCACGGTATACAAAGAGTTGTCGGGAATAGCACCGCCGCTGGTGATCGCCGCCAGCCTGGCCCCGCGCCGCGCCCGCAATTTGCCGTTCACTCGGTCCCGATGCAGATACGCTCCATACCGCCCGCGCTTCGCCGCAATCCCCTCGGCCAGCATCTGCAGAATCGAGTCAAACGTCTCGCGCTTCAGATTCCGATACGGATACGCCCGCCGCGCCAGCGCGAACATCTCCTCTTCGCCCCACTCTTCCGCCGAACACGCTGCCACCATCTGCTGCGCCAGAACATCGAGCGGAGACTCAGGAATCATCAGCCGATCCAAATCTCCATGCCGGATCGCCCGCGCCAAAGCTGCACACTCGATCAAATCATCGCGAGTCGTGCAGAAGAAACGCCCCTTTGGCACCGCGCCCCTCCAGTGTCCCGACCGCCCCACACGCTGCAGCGCCACCGCGATCGCCCGCGGCGAATTGATCTGCACGACGAGATCGACGGTCCCCACATCAATTCCCAGTTCGAGTGAGGCCGTTGCGACCAGCACCCGCACTTGCCCCTCTTTCAACTTTTTCTCCGCCGCCAACCGCAGCTTGCGCGACAAGCTGCCGTGATGCGCGGCAACGTTCTCCTCGCCCATGCGCGCGCCCAGCTCATGACACAGACGCTCCGCCATCCGTCGCGTATTCACAAACACCAGCGTCGACCGATGCTGTTGCACCAGGACCACCAGCCGGTCGTAGATCGCGTCCCACATCTCGTTCGACGCGACCGGCCCCAGGGGCATCGGCGGCACCTCGACGCCAAGGTCGAGCGTGCGCTTGTGTCCGATGTTGACGATGACCGGATCGGCTCGCCCGTGCCCGGTCAGGAAATGCGCGACGTCCTCGATCGGCTTTTGCGTCGCCGACAGGCCGATCCGCACCGGCGGAGTGTGAGTTAGTGCTTCCAGTCGCTCCAGCGACAGCGCCAGGTGCGCTCCCCGCTTGTCATCGGCGACCGCATGAATCTCGTCCACTATCACCGTCTCGACATCGCGCAGGATGTTGCGACTCTTTTCCGCCGTCAGCAGAATGTAGAGCGACTCCGGCGTCGTCACCAGAATGTGCGGAGGCCGCTTCAGCATGGCCCGTCGCTCCGGCTGCAGAGTATCGCCCGTCCTCACCGCGCTGCGAATCTCCGGCATCAGCAGGCCGCGCTCGCCCGCCAACGCAAGAATCTCGCCCAGAGGAATCTCAAGATTTTTCTGGATGTCGTTGCCGAGTGCCTTGAGCGGAGAAACGTAGAGAACTTCCGTTCGGTCGCTCAGCCCGCCCGCCAGCGCCTTGCGCACCAGCCGGTCAATGCAAGCGAGAAACGCAGCGAGAGTCTTGCCCGACCCCGTGGGCGCCGAGATCAGCGTGGCGCGCCCCGCAAGAATGTGAGGCCACCCCTGCTCCTGGGGTTCGGTCGGCGTCTCAAACCGCCGTACAAACCACTCGGTCACGAGAGGGTGCGCCCAGGCCAGCGAGGCAGGAAGGAACTGCATTCGGGTATTCTAGCCCGAAATCATGCTTTCGCCAACTGTTCGCCCAAGTGCGCCAGGTGCGCGGCGCCTCAATGTGGAAGGAAGGAAGAAGGGGTAGCGATCTCCATCGGGGCGTCATCCTGAGCGTAGCCGTTTTTTGAGGCGGAGCGAAAGATCTCAGTACCCTTAATGCCCTGAGCGTCAAACCCTATTCAGTGGAGTTCGGCGACACGACGTAGCTGCTGCCATCCTCGGAGAAGAAAATCTGTTTCACGCCGTGACGCAGGCACGATTTCGTGCAGGCCTTCATCTCAGGTTCTTCGATGACCTTCGTGCCGTGCTGCATCCGGACACACACCCCCGCACATTTATTCTCGTCGAAAGAATGGCACATGCAGAGACAGCACAACCCGCCACGATCATCCCCCGGAACCTGCCCCGAGGCCCCAGTCAGCCATAATGAGGCAAGAATAACGATGAAGACTGCGGGCTTGAAGTCCTTCGCCATTGTCCGGTTGCTGACCTTCATGTTCAGTTGCGGAAATTGCCGCCGTCGCATCTTGTTATTTTTCCGCAAAGGTCACCAGATCACCGTGGTAACCAGCATTCGACACCCGAAACCCTGCCATGGGCTACTGGCGAGACTGCTAGAATTGCGCCGATGCCCAAGAAACTCTCCGCTCGAGCCCGCGCGCGCCGAATCAAACTCCTGCTCTTCGACGTTGACGGCGTTCTCACTGACGGCAAGCTCTTCATCTTCCCCGCGCCCGCGGGAACGCAACAAAGCGTTCTGGCGCAATCCGCCAAGCACGCCGGCGAGGGCGGATTCGGACTGTACAGCCAAAGCCTGATTGAGGCCAAAGGATTCCACGCCCACGATGGCACTTCGATCTCGCTCGCGCGCCTGGGCGGCATCAAGACCGGGCTGATCACCAAACGCACCTCGGAAACCGTCGCACTCCGCGCCCGCGACCTAAGACTTGAATACGTGCGCCAGGGAATACAGGACAAGCGCACCTGCTTCGAGGAAGTCGTTAAAGAGGAAGGAATCGAACTGGAAGAAGCGGCCTTCGTCGGCGATGACGTCATCGATCTGCCAGCCATGCGTGCGAGCGGCCTTGCCATCGCCGTGAGCAATGCCCGCTCCGAGGTGAAGCGGGAAGCGCACTACGTCACACCCCACGGCGGCGGCGAGGGCGCCTTGCGGGACGCTGTAGAGTTTATCCTGAAGGCGCAGGACAAGTGGAAAAAAGTTTTGGAAAGCTACCTCGGCGAGAGAAGTCCGAAAGGAAGCTACTAGCTTCTAGCTCGTCGCCAAAACCAGAAAACCGGAACCACAGCGCCGAATTGCAGCGCTTCCTGTGCCTCTTGTGTTTTGTTGCTTGGCTAGAAGCCAGGGGCTAGCAGCTAGCAGCTGAAACAAAAAACCCATCGGATGCTTGCTTGGGGCGTGCTCGGGTCAGCATCCGATGGGCTACCGTTTCTCCTTACTCACCCTGTTGTTTTCAGGAGTATGTATCCTGATTAAACCCCGGAACCCGGAGAAGTTCCGTCTAGTTTTGTAAATCTTTGTAAAATATCCGCAACAAAAATTGATACAGGAACCGACGTTTTGTTCGCGCGCCCTCGTCGCAGGCTGATGGCCTTAGATCAGCGCATACAGGTTCCCATCCGCACTCCCAACGTAAACTACTTTGTCCACGACGACCGGAGACGAAAGAATCGATCCCATACTCATCGTGCGTTCAACGCCGGTCACCATATCATCGTAGAAATCCGACCGGAAAAGCGCCTCGCGATTCGGAGTTCCGTCCGCCTTCGTGTAAGTTGGCGCAAGCTGTTTCGACGCATCGGTTTCAAACGTCCAGCGCATTTTCAGATCACCAAGATCGACTGCCACCAATCTTCCCTGGGTCGAACCCACGTACAGCATGCTTCCCGCAATCGCCGGGGACGAATAAAGATACCAATGGTTCAGTCCTGCCGAATACAGGACCTCGCCCGACTTCGCATCAACGGCATAAACCAAGCTTGAGTCTGACGTTGCGAAATATACTTTGCCGTCGCGGACCGCGGGCGACGCCACGACCCACGAACCTTTGGCCGGAAACGCCCATTTCTTTTGGCCCGTACTCTCGTCCAGCGCGTAAAGATGAGAGTCACGGCATCCAAAATAGACCGTGCCCTCGACCACCGCGGCCGACGACTGAATCCCTACCTGGTTGTGAATATCGGGATCCTCGCCGGTCTTGAAACGCCACTTCTCAAGTCCAGTCGAGGCATCGATAGCGTAGAAATAGCTATCCCAACTCCCGATGAATACGGTCCCGTCCGCCAGCGCCGGGGAAGCATGCACCACGTCCCCCGTCTTGAATTTCCAGTTCACAGCACCGGACTCCGCGTTGAGCGAATAAACGTTGCTGTCACCACTGCCAAAGAAAACCGCTCCATTCCACACCAGCGGCGATGAGAGATAGCAGTCGAATGGATCCGGCATGGTCTCGGCCACTGGCTGCACCCCGTGCAGGTGCCTGCCTGCAAACCGTCGTTCTCCACCGGTCTGGAATTTCCATTTCAACACTCCGGTGGAAGCGTCCACCGCATAAAGGTTTCCATCGTAAGCGGTGAAGTAGACAGTGCCGTTCGAGACTGCTGGGGACGAAGGGACTCGGCTCTTCGCTTGAAACTTCCACTTCTGCTTGCCCGACTCGGACTCGATGGCATACAGGTTCCCATCTGTGCTGCCAACATAGATCACTCCCTGCACCGCCGCTGGAGACCCGATCACCATGCCGCCGGTGTAAAACTTCCATTTGACTTTGTTGAACTTTGTGACCCCGGCCGCCTCGTAGACTCCAGTGTGTTGTGAGTTTCCCCGAAACATCGGCACGTCCTCGGAGAGCGAGGGCAGGCCAAGACACAGAAAAAGCCCGGCCAGCAGCATTCTTATCTGCATTGAGAGTCGAATCCTTCCTGCTTATTATATTTCGAGAGTCTGTCTTCCAATCGCGTCTGGGAGTAAGTGGATCTCGAGAGGTTCCACACAAGGGACACCTTCGCCCATTCACACCTTGGACGGATACCAACCCAGATTGTTATGGCAGAGCGTCCCGGAACGGCGTGCGCCGGAAGTATGGAATGAGCGCTTCATCCCGCCACCCGGGACACTGAGGGCAAGCCTAATTGGGCAGTGGGGAATTCTTGGTTGCCACCAGTTCGGCGAACCGCTTGTCTTTGCGCAGTTCGGAGAATTCCACGTCCTTATACACGTTGTTGAAGTCCTTGTATCCCTCTTCCATCGCTTTCCTTAGGTACTCAAGCGAGCGGTCCGAGAAGCCCATCTTGGCAAAGAGTTTCGCCACCGTGTAATCGTAGCGGGCACGATCTTCCGGGCTGGGCAACTGCGCTTGGACGCCGCCTCGCGACGTGCGTTGAAACACGTCGGGATCGAGTTCCACCGCCTTTTGATAAGCAACCACGGCAGGTTCGAACTGCCTTTTGGCGAAGTACGCCGCGCCCAGGTTGCTGTAGAACGACGCCGAACTGTCCTCGATAGCGATCGCTTTGTCGTACTGCTTGATCGCCGGTCCGTATCTCTTTTCTTCGTAGTACACCACGCCGAGATTGTTGTAGGCGTCGGCAAAATTTCGGTCCGCTTTGATCGATTTCTCGAAGGACTTTTTCGCCTCGCGGTAGCGCTGCATCATGAGTTCGGTAATCCCGAGCTTGTTCAGCAACGGCGCCGAGTTCGGCTGCTTGGCCAGCGCGGCGCGGTAATAGTCCAGCGCGTCCAGATAAAGTTTTACCGTCCGCAATTGATCGGCACGCAGTTCCAAATCAGCCGCGGTCGCGTCCGGCGCCGGAGGATCGGTCATCCGCAGCAGCGGTGGCTTAATCTGCACCGGTTCGGAACGAGAGGCCTGCGTCCACGACACAACGGACAAGGCGAGAACACAAACGGTGAGAAACGTAGAGGAAAACAGCGAAACTCTCGGGCAGGACCGCATATACCACCCCCAAGTCGTTCCCAGCGGACTCATTCTGCCACAGTTTTGGCTGCCCGGCGAAGATTTTCAGGGCCGAGGGCAATCAGTGTGGCCCGGCTTGCCCGCTGTCTGCAGGTTTAGACACCGGAGCCGCCTGTTTGTCATCCTTAAAAATACCGGCGATTTTGCCGAAAAATCCCTTCTTTTTCTTGGGGTCAGCGTTCTTCGGATCCGCAGGATCCGTCCCATCCGGGCCGTTGACTGCCTGGATCTGGCCCGGTGGCAGCGCCTTGTCCCCGCCTCCGAACATCTTGGAGAAGAATCCCTTGATCCCCCCCTGCTCATCGCAGGTTTCGCGCGGCTCGGTACCGGCCACAAAAGCGGAACTGTAGTCGTCCGGACAAACCGGCGTCGCCAGCCGATTCGTCGCCTTGTCGAGTTCCACATCCACTACGCCTGAGGGCTGTTGGAACTCCCTCATGTCGGAATACTGCGGCAGGGCCGCCGCCTTTTTCATGAACTCCGCCCAGATGGGCGCGGCCGTCATCGCGCCGCTCAAGCGCAAGTCGCTGTAGTCGTCGTATCCCACCCACACGATACAGAGCAGGTTCGAGGTATATCCCGCAAACCAGCCATCGTGCGAACTGCCCGTCTTGCCCGCTGCCGGTGCAGTGAATCCGCGCAGACGGACCGCCGTATATCCCAGCCCATTGTTGATCACGCCTTCCATCATGTTGGTCATGACGTAGGCCACTCGCGGATCGAGCACCTGCCGCTGATCTGTGTTGTAGTTGGCGATCACGTCGCCTTTGGCGTTGCGCACCGAGCGCACCCAGATCGGCGACAGACGCACACCATTGTTCGAAAACGATGTATAAGCCCCCGCCATGTCCACCGGCGAAGCGTCATAGGAGCCCAGCGCCATCGCCGGCGTTGCCTTCACCGACGCAATCCCCGCCGTCCGCGCCAGGTCCGCCACTTTGTCGTAGCCGACTTCTTCTGCCACTTTCACGGTGGCGTTGTTCAGCGACATCGCCAGCGCGTAGCGCAGTGTGACGTCCCCGTGATATTCCTCTTTGTAGTTTCGCGGTTCGTAGATCTGGTCGCCGTAGGCAAAGCTCGACGGCGCGTCGGTCACAGTAGAGGTCGGGGTGAGCACCGCTTGCGACCCATCCAGCGCCGTGTTCATGGCCGCCGCGTACACGAACGGCTTGAAGATCGATCCGGTCGGGCGTTTCGCCACCGCGTGATTCAGCTGGCTCCAGCCGTAGTCGCGCCCACCCACCAGCGCCAGCATCGCGCCCGTATGCGGATCGAGCGCCACCAGCGCCACCTGTGCCTGCGGTCCTTGCTCGACTTTGGTCTCGAACTTCTTACCCACCTTGACCTTTTTCGTACGCAACTTCTTGACCTGATCGTCCACCAGCTTGATGCCCATCTCTACCGACTGGGCCGCGGCTTTCTGCAAGTCGGGATCAAGGGTCGTATAGATGCGGTACGACTGGTCGTTCAGCTCATGCTCATTGAACTTGTTGATGACCGAATCGCGCACCATGTCGACGAAATACGGGGCGTCGCTGGCTTCCACGTTCGGCGGCGCCAACTTCAAGGACGCAGCCTTGGCTTTGTCCGCCTGCTCGCGCGTGATCGCGTGGGTGTCGACCATGGTCTCCAGCACCAGATTCCGCCGCTCCAGTGCCCGCTCCGGATGCCGGTAGGGCGAAAGATAACTCGGCCGCTGAATCAATCCGGCCAGCAGCGCCATTTCCGGCAACGTGATGTCCTTCAGGTCCTTATTGAAGTACGCTTTCGATGCCTCCGCGAACCCGCTGATGGCAAACGATCCCCGCTGACCCAGGTCCACCCAGTTCCCATAAAACTCGAAAATCTGCTGCTTGGAGAACTTCTGTTCCATCTCCTCGGCAATCAGCATTTCGATCAGCTTGCGCCTGATCGTCTTCTCCGGGGTCAGGAAGAACCCGCGCGAGAGCTGCATGGTGATCGTCGATCCGCCCTGCTCGTGCCGTCCACGTACCACATCAATCCATGCGGCTTCTGCCATGCGCAGGAAATTCACGCCACTGTGCTCGAAGAACCGCCGGTCCTCGATCGCCAGCACCGCCTGCACCATCAACGGAGGAATGTCGTTGTATTTGACAAGTTGCCGCTTCGACCGCTGCTCGGCGTCGAACAGCGCGGTCACCAGCTGCGGCTCCAATTCGTAAGCGGAAAGATCGTTCCCCTTACTGGTAATGCCCTCCACCTGCCCGTCCTGAATGCTGATGTGAGCCGGTTCCGGGCTGTGGTATGACTCCGGCCCGGGTGTAATTTCGATGGCGCCGCTCAGGAGCCGGAAGCTGCCCAGCGCCGACTGGCCATCCTTGTCGGAATAGCCGGCCCGGCGCAAGTCCGCGGCTATCTGCTTGACCTCAATTTTTTCCCCCGTCCGTACCGTCTGCGGCAGCGCGTAAATCTTGGCCGAATTGCTGAACACGGGCGTCCGGAAGCGCCGCTCGATAATGCGGTCGTACTTGATGTAGTAGTAGGAGAACAGAACGGTGAATACCACCGCCAGAATCAGAAAGGCAACCAGCCCCGCGCGCAGCACCGGGTCCCGGGGCAGGCCGCGAAGCTTCTTCCCAGCCGTCCCGCCATTTCCCTTCGGGATCTTGATTTTGATGCTCACGATTTCGGCGCTTCTAACCGTCTTGCCGTTCCTGCGTCTGCGCTCGTGGATCTCTGCCGTATTCTTTCAGACGCGGTGACCCGGAAAAAGGTTTGAACATCCTCCGTCACCCCACCCCGGGGTCCCGAACCCCCACTCTTTCGACGCCAGGTCGACCACGCTGCGCGGATCAAGGGATAGGTATGTCCTTATTGTACCCCTCGCTGCAGAAACGAAAAGAGACCCGCAGTACATGCGGGTCTCCGCTCCGTCAATAGTGGGTACCCCTTCCAAGCGCAAGCTCTACGGATCGGTCACGACCCAGTAGCCCGGCGTTGTCAACGTCACCGGCGAGATTGGTTGAGTCAGAGAGCCGTCGGAACCCACAGCCAGGGCTCCCAGTTGGGTCTGAGTGCCGTTCGAAGTGAGTATGTTGCTGTACACCAGCAGGTTCGCTCCCGACTGATCAAACTGGCCCCAATACCCGAGAAACACGTTGCTGAATGGCGATCCAGTGACTGTCGTCAATGCCCCTGTGCTGGTGTTGAGTTGGAAGGCTTCGATCGCATTGTAGCCCGTCGCCGTATCGTTCAGGCTGAATGAGTAGATGAATTCACCGTTACTCGAAGGCGGTTGAACCGCAATCGTAAAGGGTGAGAAGGTCGTCGAGACTGGTGATCCAGTGGCCGGCGAAGGCACTCCGGTCGTCTGGTTGATGCTGAATACGTACAGGTGATTGTCATCGATGCCGCTGACCGACTTCGAGCTCCCGCTGGTCCCGACCAGATACCTCCCAGAGGCGTCACCCTGCAATTCCCATATGTTGCTACCGAACAAACCGCCCGGTAGGGGCGTTAACACGCCGCCGGTCCCGATCGTAAACCCCACAAAGGCTGACCCCTCGTGCGTGCCAGCGCCGCACACGTATAGAAACCTGCCCAGACCATCGGTTGTAATATTCCCCGGCTCGATCGTGCTGGCAAACGGAGACCCCTGCACCGCGGTCAGCCCGCCTGTCGTGCCGTTGATGGCATAAACAAAAATGTCGTTCGCACCGGTCGAACTGATGAACAGGTATTTGCCTGCCGGATCCGTCGTCATCTGGAACTGACCCGTTGCGTTGAGCGGCAGATTCAGTGTCACCGTAAGCGGGAAGCCGCTTAAGGCGGTAAGAGCGCCGTTGGTGGAATCGATGGACCATCCAGCGATTTCCTCCTGGAGCTCGAAGACCGCATACACGAACTTCTTATTCACCACAACCATAGCCTCGCCGGTCTCACTCGCGGGAATCGTCGGTGCAGTGAAGTTGGAAAGCGCAACAAAGGAGCCTGCGCTGGTGCTCAGATCGTAGCCATCGATCGTGCCGTTGACACCCTTGCCGTTCTGGCCGCCGATTTGATCGACTGTGTAGACAAAAGCAGCGGGGGTCGCGTTGCCTCCGCCTCCACCGCCTCCGCCACCACCGCCACCACCAAAAGACCCGCCGCCACCACCGGTGCTTGTAGAACAGCTCGCACTCCCGAATGTGGCAGGGCCGCAACCGGGCGCGCCGCTGCAGCTTGCCAGCAGCAGGAGTGCCAGCATCATCAGCAGACTAACCAGTACTCGAAACACAATCCTCATGAACTGCCTCCACCTCATGCGCCGTTGCGGACGTCCTGGCTGCCGGCCTCAGGAAATAATTCCCGACTCAAAACTTTTCCCGGATCCCCAACCTCGTGTGCGAACCTGCAGCGGACCAGGGCGTAAAAAACCTCTCACTCCATCGCCATAGTAGGAGGAAGGTAACGTGATGACAACGTTACGAATGTCATTGTCCGGTGAGATAACTAGCAAGCCTGCCGGAAGGCAAGCAGAAGTTGCCAGCGCTTTTCCAGCCGCGAAGCGGCGACAGAATAAAGCCCACAGCGTAAGCCGTGGGTAAGTGCGTGAGAGAAGTATCAGCTCCCATCGGGGCGAAAGATGAGTTCTACCCCTGCTCCCATCGCGCTGCCCTCGGTGCAGTAACCGACGCCGCACGATTCTCGCGCAGCCTCCGCACGAAGGTAACTTCAGACCAATTTCGCATCGCCGCAGGGGCTCCCGAAAATTTCACGACATGCATTTCAGTCAGCATCCATGCGGCTCCGAGCACTATCAGTCGGCGCGAGGAAATCTTCCACACTCTCCGAACACTGCACTCGTTTCGCACTCGCGGTGACCATCGGACGTGAACATTCGTTTCGCTAGTAACCACACATTTCCCTTGCTTGCGAAATTCGGAACTGACAACATGCGAATTGAAATCTCGCGGAGGATTCTTTCCAGTGAAGCGCACAAACATTCTGGCTACACTTCTTGGTGTCATTTCGCTACTCTCCACCGGCTGCGGTACAAGCGACAAGATCGGATCCGTCAGCATGCAGATCGTGGGCGCAAGCGGCGCCGGCGTAGTGGACCTCAAAGGCCTCGGGGGAACGCTCCAACTGGCCGTTTCCGCCAACTACACCAGCGGCAAGATCATCGACCAAACCAATTTCGCCACCTACACGGTGACAGCCGAGGGGGTCGACAACAATACCCAATTACCTCTCCCCGCTCCTCCGATGACGTTCACGATAAACTCCACCGGAATGATCACGGCGGTCGACCCTGCAGTCTGCACCTGGTTCAGCACCACGGGAGACCCCAAGACAGCAGGCTGGGCTTTCACTGGGGACTATAAGATCGTAGCCAAATATCACGGCTTCTCTTCGAATCCAGTCTTTATCCCTATCGCTTCCGCTGCCAGCAACCAGGCCAATATGCAGGGCCAGTGCGGTCCGTAGGCGTATAACGGCCGGCCAGCTCCCGGCTAGCGCCACACTGCAGTCTCAATCCAATGCAGCCCACTCCGCGGGCTGCATTTGTTTTTTACCCTCCGATCGGGGCAAGAGGCACCGAATCCCCCTCATGTTTTGTTTGAGAGTACGCTGGCCGAACGCACAATCTCGTAGCGGATGCTAGACCACCGCCGCCCGAGCGACCCTACCGCCGGCGTCGGGCTTGAAATGAAGTGGGAATGCACATCCGGCAGGACGATTCGTGTTTTGTCGTCCGCCGCAAGGAAAACCACCGGAGCCTCGGCCTTTCCCGACCGCTCTAGGTCGACTTGGTCAGGTTCAAGCCCGATATCATGCGCCCAGGATTTACTGACGACCGCGCCGCAGATCGGCATCGGAACTCGGAGCGGCCAACCCAATGTGTGCGCCGTTCAGTGACGCGAGATGCTTCAGTTTGTCCTGCAGTTCGTAGTAGCCGAGCTCACTGGCCCCGATTTTGTCAGCCTGCGCTGGCAGCAGCGCGAACCTGGGCTGGGCACTGTTTTGACTTTGCCCACGCACATCCCGTCCAGGCCAACTCGCAACGGCCGCCGGAGACCGCGCTTAAAAGCCCTTGTTTCCGCTCGAAGGATTGAAATGTAACGTGAAGGAATATCCTGGCAGGTTCACGGGCACGCTGTAGTCCACTGCCAAGTAGACTGCCGGAGCGCCCGGCGTCCCAATCCGTTGCAGAGTGACGTGCTCGGGTGTCAACTGAATGTCGTGCTCCTGGGCCTTCTTGATGACGGATTCGACCAGGGACTGATCGGTCTCGTGGGGATTGGAACCGCCCATCATCGCAATATTGCGCAAATCGTCCGAGAACGAATAATTATTCAGCTCGGGAGGAATAATCTGAAACCCGGCATAGATCAAGCCGATGATGGCAAGAAACCCGATAATCGCTTTAACAGTTCCCATGTCCTGCAGTCCGCTCTGCCTGGACCTGGGTGCCCCATTTCTCGCGTAGTTCGCGAGAAGTGGGGTCTTTAGCCGGTCCGGCGGAGCACTCCCTGAAAATATTCGACGATCGCCGTGATCGTAACATCGCGCACTTCACGAGTCGAACGTAAAACGACTTCCACAGTGCCTTCGGTAACCTTCTTTCCCACGGTGATTCGAAACGGGATACCGACCAAATCGGCATCCTTGAACTTCACCCCCGGCCGCTCGTCCCGGTCATCCAGGATCACGTCGTATTCCGCCGCCTCCAGCCGCTTCGCAATATCTTCCGCGGCCGCCTTTACCGGCTCATCCTTCATGTTGACCGGCGCGACTACAATCTCGAATGGCGCGATCGCCGCCGGCAGCCAGAATCCGTTCTCGTCATTCCCCTGCTCCACCGCCGCCGTCAGGATGCGCTCAATCCCAATCCCGTAGCTCCCCATGATCGGCGTGACTTCCTTCCCGTTCTTGTCGAGCACCCGCGCCCCCATCGACTCCGAATACCGGTAGCCGAGCTTGAAGATGTGCCCGATCTCAACCGCCGTATCGATCCGCAGGGCCTTGCCGCAATTCGGACAAGCCTCTCCCGCCGTCACCGCGCGCAAATCGGCGTACGCCGTCGGATGAAAATCATTCCCAGGCGTGAGATTCTTCAGGTGATAGTCCTTCTTGTTCGCGCCCCCGATCAGATTCGCCCGCCCCTCGAGTGCCTTGTCCACGAGCAGCACGGGCTTGTCGGCATCCTTCTTGAGATCCTTGGCCCACTCAATCCCGATGGGCCCCAGATATCCCGCCGGAGAATTGAATAGCACCTCGATCTCGGTCTCTTCCATCGGCCGCGTCGCGGTTGCGACGGTGGCGTTGAGCTTGGCCTCGTTAAGCTGATGATCGCCGCGCATCAGCACCACAATGGCCCGTAATTTCGTCTTGCCTGCCGCGTCCTTCTCGTCGGCCATCAGTGCCAGCGTCTTGATCTTGTTCTTCGGCGACACGCCCAGAAACTTCGCGACATCTTCAATCGTCTTCTGCCCCGGAGTGTGTACCAGCAGCGGCTTCCCGTCCGCTTCGGCAGCCAGGTCCGCCACCGCCTCCAACTTCGACGTAGCCTTCTCCATATTCGCTGCGTAATGGCAGCCATCGCAGCTTACAATCTGATCTTCTCCCGCCGGAGTCCGCACCATGAACTCGTGCGACTCCTTCCCGCCCATCGCTCCCGAATCCGCCTCGACCACCATGTACTTCAGCCCGCAGCGGTCAAAAATCCGGCAGTAAGTTTCGTAGTGCTTCTTGTAAGAAAGGTCCAGCCCGGCTGCGTCGATGTCGAACGAGTACGCGTCCTTCATCATGAATTGACGCACGCGCAGCAGTCCGGATTTGGGCCGCGGCTCGTCGCGAAACTTCGGCGCAATCTGATACCAGATCTGCGGCAGCTGTTTGTAGCTGCGCAGTTCCTTGCGCGCAATCTCGGTCATGACCTCTTCTTCCGTCATGCCCAAGCACATGTCGCCGCCCCTGCGGTCCTTCAGCCGGAACAGGTTGTCGCCCATGAGCCCCCAGCGCCCGCTCGCCTCCCAAATCTCCCGCGGATGCAGCGCCGGCAAATAAAACTCCTGCCCGATCCGGTCCATCTCCTGCCGCACGATGGCCATGATCTTGTTAAACGACCGGTTGCCCAGAAAAAGATACGAGTAAATTCCCGCCGCAAGCTGACGAATGTACCCCGCCCGCACCAGAAATTTGTGCGAAGCCACTTCAGCATCCGCCGGCGCCTCGCGCAGTGTAGGAATGAACAGTTCTGACCAACGATGCATAGGAATTGGTTCCTGTGGAAGTGGAATTGGTTATTGTAGCAGCGGCCATCGCTCAGTTTTTGAAGTCCCCTCCTTCTGACAAAGTCATTGTGAACAGAGCTGTTATTCGTGGCGGTGTGCGCTTTGCAGGAAGTACGAAGAGGTCATCTCCAGCGCCGCGCTCCTAGTCCCCTTGGATGCCAGGGTAGCGAAGATCTATTCGTCAATCCGGCGTGATCGCTTCTTGAAAGCCGCCGATGTAATCCAGCTAGCTTCCGCCGCGAGCGTCGGAGCCGACCTCTTTATCACCAATGACGGGCATCTGCGGGGCAAACATGTGCCGGGCATTCAATTCATCGTCCCGCTGGATCGAGCGCCCATCTAAGCCGGAAGCCTACCCGGTCAACTGCTTCAGTATCTCTTTCCCCAGCTTCTGCGCCTCGCCGAAAAACTTCTGATACTCGACGAACAGCCGGTTCAGTTCCAGTGACCTGTCCGCCGACAGCCGCTTGCGCAAAATCATGTCGCGCACATGCACCGGATTCGGCAACGTCGCGTCTTCTGTCAATTCTTCCAGCGCCATATTGGGATCGTAGTGATACATGAGACACCTCGATCAAACGAGTTCTGTCGTCCACAGATCATGCAGGTGCACGATCCCTTCCAGCTTCCTTCCCCCACCCACCACCATCAGCGAGGTAATCTTCTTCTCTTCCATCAGCGCCAAAGCGGTCGCGGCGAATTCCGCCCCGGCAATCGTCTTCGGATCCCGCGTCATCGCCTCGCCCGCCGTCAGATCCATCACCTCTTTCCCGCGCTTCTCGAGCAGTCGCCGCAAGTCTCCGTCGCTGATGATGCCCACCAGCCTGTCGCCCTCAACCACGGCGGTCACGCCCAGCTTCTTCCGCGACATCTCATAAATGACGTCGGGCATCTTCGTCTGCGGCGTCACTCGCGGCAGGGCATCCCCTGTGTGCATCAGCGATTCCACCCGCGCCAGCCGTTTCCCTAACTTCCCCCCTGGGTGTAGATTGGCAAAATCTTCTTCCTTGAAACCGCGCCGCTCACTCAGGGTCACCGCCAACGCGTCTCCCAGCGCCAGCATCGTCGTAGTCGAAGCCGTGGGCGCCAGCCCCAGGGAGCACGCTTCTTGCGCGATCGAACAATCGAGCGCCACCTCCGCCGCCGCCGCCAACGTAGAAATGGATGGGGGTGCCCCACCCTTGTCTCGCGGTCTTTGCGAGACAGGGTGGGGACTTTGACTTCGCTCCGCCGAAAAGGCAGTCCCAATATTCCCGCTGCTCGACGGGTGGAGAACCCCGCTAATCTCATCCCCCGTCATCGCAATCAGCGGCACCTGCAACCGCTTAATCGTCGCCAGCAGCGCAAGAATCTCCTCCGTTTCGCCACTCGCCGAAAGCGCCAGGACCACATCTCCACGCACTACCATTCCCAGATCCCCGTGCAGAGCCTCCACCGGATGCAGATACAACGCGGGCGTCCCCGTCGAACTCAGAGTGGCGGCAATCTTGCGAGCAATCAGCCCGCTCTTGCCCATGCCGGTTACCACCACACGCCCGCTGCAGGAAAACATCAGCTGTACAGCGCATTGAAACGCGGCCGCCATCGGCCCGGCAATGCGGTCGGCCAGCGCCTGCAAGGCCTCGGCCTCAATGCGCACCACGTTCTCGCCCGTATGTTTCATGAAGAGGCGATCTTACCAGACGGAATTGCCCTTCTAAGCGGCAACCGGCTGGTCATCTGAGTTGGTAAACGGACCATCAGACAGGAAAGTCGTCGTAATGAAGTGCTGCCGCCGCGCCTGCGTCCCCGCTTTGAACGGATCCTGCATGCGTGCTACGGATTCGTCAGCCATGCCCTGCAGCAAGTCGCCCAGCGCCATACCAGGCTGCGTCACCGCTTGAAAGACTCTCCGCGCTCCGCCGTCCCCAAACTGATTGGCCAGATCGAGCATGAATCCCACCGCTCGCTCCGAGGTCAATTGCGGCGCATACTGCCGCATCCGGCTCAGCGACGCGGCGAAATCGTTCACCGCCGTCCGCACCTGGACCTGCTGAAACGGCGTGAACTGCGCCGCCTGCCGAAACCGGCTCACCCAAGGCTCATTGACCAGATCGAATGCACGGTTAATGGTTTGCCCGCCCGCCGGATCCACGCCTCCGTTGGGCAGTCGCGTGTGAGCGACGAGTTGCGCAGCCAGGTTCGCGGCGCCTCCGCCGAAAATATTTGTGAAGTCTGCCGGACGCGCCGCTGAAAACGCCTGGAGGATCTCCTCCAGCCGGCCCGGCTTTTGTGCCCACTGAATCAGGCCAAACGACAATCCTGCCTTGTCCGTATTCAGATTCAGGGCACCAAATTTGCCTGCACCCTCCATCTGCGCCACCACGCTCAGTATCTTCTCCAACCCGGTGTACGAACAGTCGAGCACCAGGGTCATGTAGCCACGCGACGCCACCGCCGCAGGCGCAGCGGCCTGCACCAGGGTCTGCAGGCACTGCGCGTCGATGCGATCTCCTGCGGGCAGACCCTGCTGGGCACGGAAATTCTGCACCGCCGCTAGCGTGCGCGGCCCGAAAACCCCATAGTCCGGGCTCAACAGGTTGGGCAGCCCCGTTTGTCCCTGCCCGGCAAGCATCTGCTGCACTAATCCTATGGAGTCCGTATCCTGGTCGCCCGGACCGATCGGGGTCGCAGACGCCGCTCCTGAATGCAAATCATCGATCCGCGGAATCCCACAAGGCGCCATGATATCCTCCCGCCTAACACGCTGCTCAATATCACTTTCCGGCGCGTATCACAAGGCCCGTCTCCTTGCCTCAAAAATGGTCCTCGCCCGGTTGCGTTCTCGCCCCCAACTTCCCCAGCCCTCGCGCCTGAATCACGCGGTCCCACGGCCCTGCCTGCCAATTGTCGCGCGTCTTCTCCGGACGCCTCCAGGCCGGCGGCGTTAACATCAGGTTGCGCCCGGTGGCGTGCACATACGGTTCATACATCGAGCGCAGCATCGCCAGTTTGTCCCTGCCATATTCGTCGCTTCGCAGTCGCAGCCCGGCTGCTGCCAGCGCATCGCGCAAAGCCTCGTGTTCGGCATCCGGCAAACGATCAGGCGCTTCCGGATCGTGCCTCGCATTCACTACCTGTGCCAGATCCACGGCCGCATGTCGAGCCATGGCAAAGGTCAACTTCGCCTGCCCCGGATGCACGCCATCAATCCCCGTCAGCACCAGCGACGTCACATCGAGCATGGTGGTCAGTGCCGCCAGCCACGACTGATTGCTGTGCTGCGACCGAAAAAACGTAAGCACCGGATACGAGATCTGACTCTCCAGCAACTCCGCCGCCCAGCGTTCCCAGTCGCGCAAAACATCGTCCAGAACCTTCTGGTCCATGCCCGGATCGTCCGAGCGGCCAGCCAGCCGTACTAGCAACTCCGCCGCCGTCGGAGGAGATCCCGCCCGCGCATCCAGCATGGAAATCTGAATCTCGCGGCGTGAGAACGACGAGTAGACCACCGGAATGTATCCGATGACCACGCCCAGAAAGGCGAAACCCATCCCGGCTTCGATCACCGACAGCGCCCGCGCCACCCCCGACGTCGGCACGATGTCGCCGTAGCCCAGAGTAAAAAACGTCTCGCCACTGTGATAAACGATCTTGCCGAACGTGAGAGGCTCTTTGCTGAGCTGTTCGTGCCCGCCAATCCCGTATTGAATGAGGGCGAAGCCGAGAATCAGCCCCGCCGCCCAGAAACCGAGAAGCAGGATGAGGGAGAATGGCCCGAAATATCCCAAAAAATTCTGCTGCCGCGAGGGCGTCTTGATCCAGTTCGCAACCCTACGCCATGGAATCCAAGTCCGCCGGTAGAAATACGCCGTCAGCCTGAAGTGCCGCAGAACCCGCCGCGGCAGCACGACCGTTTCAAAGGCATCCAGCAACACCGCCCAGATGATGGCGATACCGAAGACCACCGCGACGACGCTGCCATGCGGATACATGTGAGGTGCAATGTAGATGCGGTGGGAAGAGTAACAGATTCCGAGGCTGTGTCCGTAGAGACGTTGCTTGCCACGTCTCCTGCCGGAAGCCCTACTGCGGCTTGGTCTGTGGGGGCTGTTGAGCAGGCGGGTTCTGCGTCTGCCCGGTCGCCGGTTTGTCCGCCGGCGTCGTAGTCTTGGGCTTCGCAGCGGGCTTCTTCTTTAGCGGAGGCTTCTTCGGCGGCTCGTTGTCGTCCACGATAATCTTCTTGGGAGGCTCCACCGGAATCGCCGCTTGCGCCGTCTTCAAGTCCGCCCGCAGCCGCTCGATTTCCGCCTCCTTGGCCGACGAAAGCGTCTCGATGCGCTCCGCCATCTGCTTGCGGGTGTTCTCAAATGCGCTCAGGTCATTCGCCAGCGTCTGCACATCGTCCTTCGATCCGAAAGCTCCGGCCAACTCGACCACGTTCCCCAACACGTCGTACAGCGCATCCAGGTTGCGATACAGCTTAAAGGTCGCCGGCAAATCCTCGGGCGCGGACCGCAATCCTGCAATGATTTCGGGCAAGGCTCCCTGCAGATTCCTCTGAACCGAATCCACGTTGGCCAGGGCCGTCTTCTTCGAGTTGCTGTCCGTCTTCCAGTGCTCAATACGCAGCCTGACCAGGTCGGCCTGCGTACCCCTCGACGTCTCTTCCAGTTGGCCAAGCAGTCCGTTCAGCTGCGACACCGACGCGTAGGAGACAGGCTGTCCCCCTTGCGCGGAAACGCCGGCGCTGGCCGGCCTTCCCTGCGCCGAATACTGCAAATTGGCCGGCGCGGGACTCGCCTGGCCCGAGGCAGCTGCGCAAAGCAAACATGCAATGCCCGGCACGAGGGTCAATCTTGTTTTCATGTTTGAGTATGTTCGCGAACAGGATACTACAACGACTGGTCCATTGTTGATCGGGCCCTTTCCGTAGCGCAAGGTGGAATCGTCCGCATGCAAGGTTCATTACTCACCACGACGCCGCAATCGTACAATGGAGCCATGAGGCGACACAGCCGATTCTTCCCGGCTACGCTACTCACTGCCACCCTCCTGCTAACGGCGCCAACGTTCGCGCAGGAGCTTGCCCGCCGCCTCTTCCTCAAAGACGGATCCTACCAGCTCGTCACCAAATATGAGGTCAAAGGCCAGCGCGTCCGCTACATGAGCGCCGAGCGCGGTGAATGGGAGGAAATGCCCACCTCTCTGGTCGACTGGCCCGCCACAGAAAAGTACGAGAAAGAACGCGCCGCGGGGGCAGCCGCCCCAGAAGCGGTACAACTCGACAAACAAGCCGCTCACGAACAGGAACTCGAGGAAGCGCAACTCCCCCAAGTCGCTCCCGGACTCCGCCTGCCCGAAGATACCGGTGTCTTCCTGCTCGACAGTTTTCAGGGCGAGCCCCAGCTCGTCGAGATTCAACAAACGGCTGGTGACGTGAACCACCAGAACAAGGGCAACATCTTCCGTGCCGCCGTCAACCCGATCGCCAGCATCAAGCAGACCGTCGAACTCGACGGCGCCCACGCCACCGTGCAGTCCCACGTTGACGTGCCCTCGCTCTACATCAGCGCCGACGCCGCCAGTCAGACGATGCAAATCGAGAGCACGGCAGGCCCCGCCGAGCCTCAATCTCCGCAGCCTCAACAACCTCAGCAGCCCATCGTTCCCTTTGACCGTTTCCGCATCGTTCGCACAGACGTCAAGAATGGCAAGCGCATCGTAGGCGACTTCAAACGCGCCCCCACCGGAAAGATCAGCCAGGAGCAGCACTTTGTGAAGACCACCATCGATCGCGTGACCGGAGGCTGGCTGAAACTCACGCCCACCGAACCGCTGCCTCCCGGAGAGTATGCTGTGGTGGAAATGCTGGGCAAAGAAGGAATGAACATCTACGTCTGGGACTTCGGCGTAAACTCCAAGGCCCCAGCCAACGCCAACCCGTGGAAGCCGGACGCCAAGGCCGCTGCGCCGAGACCGGACGCCCAGCCCCGCTGAACGCGAACGTCGCCGGCTTTCGAACAGCCCTTCGCCGCACACTAAGCCACAGCAGCCTCACCGTGCCGTACCTGTTCTCGCCGCGCCTCCATATAAAATTTAGGACCTGCATGGCGCAGACTCACCGTCGTGAATCCCGCACGCCGCAGCGCCGTCCGGATGCCGGTGTCCGTCTGGCAACTCTCCGCCATCTTGCCCACCGAAATCACGCCGCCACAGCAGTGCAAGACCATTCCATTCAACAACACGAAGACACGAAACAAGGTCTGCTTGGGGTTGGGAAAGTACATCTTCAATTCGCCCCAGGTAAAGCTGGGCGGGTGCAAGGTCGCTCTCAGCCAGCCCCCGGGAGCCAGGACGCGGCGCAACTCCGCCAGCACGCGAGGAATGTGCATGTACGGAAATGCCACCTCGCAGAAGACGCCGTTCACACTGGCGTTGGCTAGTGGAATGGTCTCTCCGCGAGCGCGGAGGTAGCGCCAGCCCCGCGGGTTGTAGTTGTGACGCGCGATCTGAACTCGATCCTGCTGGATGTCGACGCCGATCACCTGCCAGTGGTCAACCGACACACGTCAGGAATCGCCCGCGCCGCACCCGAGATCGAGGACCCTCTCCATCGCCCTGCCCAAAACAAGTGCGCTTCTAATCAGGCTAGCCTAGCGTGGAGGAAGGCGCAATCTAGATGGGTTGCAAGTTTCAGGGGGTTCCAGGCGAACCTGGAACGCTTCGCTATATTGAATAGATGGGGAGGGGAAGCATGAACGACTCTGCACCCGAAAGCTTGATCCTGGATCTGCTTGAGTGGCTGGAGAAGCGCGATCGAACCTACGAAGAAGTGATGGATGCGTGGCGTACGTCCTGTCCCAAAACTGCCGGTTTGGGAGGATCGAAACGACCGCGGACTGGTCATGAAAGAGCAACTGCAGGGATGCTGCATTGTGAGGATTACGTCGTCGGGGCGTGCGCTTATCCAGCGGCGGAAGCCTGGCATCAAGTCTTAGCCGTTCGGGAATTCTGAGCGACTGGAGTGGTCCAGCCCGCACCGCAAGTCTACTTCTCCAACACTCCCCGCTGCGCGATCCCAATATTGTCGCGGGTCGAATTCTTTACCATGTACATCATTCCGTCGGCCTGTCGGATTACATCGTGTGCCGTGCGCGCATCGTGCGGATACGTGGCCAGCCCAATCGAGGCGCGAATGTTCAAGTTCAAGCCCTCATCGCGGCAAAACGTGCTGTCGCGCAAGGCCTCGCGCAACCGCTTCGCCACCACCAGCGCCTGATCCTTCGAGGTCTGCGGGAGCAGCACCACGAACTCATCGCCGCCGTAGCGGAATGCAAAATCAATCAGCCGCAGTTGCGCCTTGATCAAATACCCGATCTCAGCCAGCAGTTTGCTCCCGGTCAGATGCCCGTGGGTATCGTTGACTGCTTTGAAGTGATCCAGATCGATGAACAGAATGCTGAACTCGTATCCAAAACGCGACGAGCGGTATACCTCAGTCTCCAGCGTCTTGTAAAGATGCCGCGCGTTATAGAGTCCGG
>Ga0307477_10000393_pt1 | contig 50340 bp, 39 predicted proteins | sample atmos_gasesECM2C_FD_203316 | JGI IMG/M metagenome (GOLD analysis project Ga0307477, IMG submission 203316) | Hardwood forest soil microbial communities from Morgan-Monroe State Forest, Indiana, United States - atmos_gasesECM2C_515 | ecosystem: Environmental > Terrestrial > Soil > Temperate... | reverse complement strand
AAAGTCATACACCCCAGGAGCCTGGGCCCCTCGCCCAAAGGGAGGTCGCGGGAGGCTGACTCACTACTTAGCAAGGTGCCTGTTCGACCTGATCGTCGTCAACGTGGTGCCGGAGGAGATCCTCCCCGACCTCGCCGACCTGCTGCCGCTGCTGGCCCCCGGCGGCGCGCTCATCCTCTCGGGGTTGCTGGCGGAGCGCGCGGCCAAGGTGGCGGCCCGGCTGGCGGCGTGCGGTCTTCGCGAGACGGGCGAGACCGGCCGCCGGTCGAGAGGCGATTGGACAGCGCTGCGACTGTCCCGGGAAGGGTCTTGATCACCCTGGTCGTCGAGCCGCCGCGCTTCGCCGCGGGCGACGGCGACGAGCGCGATGATCGCCGCCAGGCCGCGGCCCAGCCGCAGCCGCTGTTGACGGTGGAGGGCGACGCCTACCGTCACCTGTTCCGGGCGCGCAGGATCGGCGTCGGCGAGCGCCTGCGGGTGGTCGACGGCGAGGGGCGGGCGCGGTGGGGCGAGGTCATCCAGGTGGGGCGGAGCGCGGCCATGGTCGAGCTGGCGGAGCCGGCCGCGCCGAACGAGCCGCGCCTGCGCCTCGAGGTCCTGGTCGCCACGCTGCGCCCCGAGCGCGCCTCCTGGCTCGTGGAGAAGGCCACCGAGCTCGGCGCCGGCGCGATCCGCTTCCTCAACACCGAGCGCGGCCCACGCAGCTTCGGCGCCGGCACCGCGGACCGCCTGCGGCGGGTGGCCATCGCCGCCGTCGAGCAATGCCACCGCGCCCGCTGTCCCGAGGTCACCGGCCCCCACCCCTTCGGCGAGGTCGCCACCCTCACCGCGGCCGCCGACCACCGCTGGCTCCTCGATCCCACCGCGCCATCCCCGCCGCCCGCCACACCGCTGTCGCCATCCCCCATGGAGTCCCTCCTGGTAGGCCCCGAAGGCGGCTGGTCCTCTACCGAGCTGGAGATCCTCGACGCCACGGGCTGGCAACGCATTTCCTTGGGCCCCCGCATTCTCCGCATCGAGACCGCCGTTCTTGCGGGCGCAGCCCTCCTCCTCCTGAGGGACGGATCGACGTAGACAAGGTCGCCGAAGAGATTGCCGACCGTAGAGGCAGGAAGAGAGGGCCTGGGGAGTAGAACCTTCCTCTGCCGAGCTTTGGGCGAGGCGCCCGCAGCCCGCCGCCCCTGCATCGACCACGGGCGCCTCGCCCAAAGCGAGGTCAGAGGAAGGTTCTTCTCCCCAGGCCCGGGTCGGAGGGCTTCCCCGGAGGTGAGTAGACAGTAGCCGGTCTTCGGGCTAGCATCGAGGCCATCTAAAGGAGGTGGTCTTTGGCCGCGCCCAACCCCTTTGCCAATGTCCGCTGGATCTGGAAGAACGGCGAGCTGGTCGATTTCGAGAAGGCCACGGTTCATGTCCTGACCCACGCGCTGCACTATGGCTCCGGGGTCTTCGAGGGCATCCGGTGCTACCACCCCGTGAACCCGGCGACCGGGGAAGGAGTCTCCGCCATCTTCCGGCTGCCGGAGCACCTGAACCGGCTGGCGCTCTCCGCCAAGGTCTACCGCATGGAGCTGCCGTTCTCCATCGCGCAGATCGGCGACGCCATCGTCGACACGATCCGCAGCAACGGCTTCGAGGCGTGCTACATCCGGCCGCTGATCTACCGCGGCTTCGGCTCCATGGGAGTGAACCCGCTCCGCTCGCCGGTCGAGGTGGTGATCGCCGCCTGGCCCTGGGGGAAGTACCTGGGCGACGAGGCCCTCAAGGAGGGCGTGGACGCCTGCGTCTCGTCGTGGCGGCGGCCGTCCTCGAGCACCCTGCCGGCCATGGCCAAGGCGACGGGCAACTACCTCAACTCGCAGCTGATCAAGATGGAGGCCATCACCAACGGCTTCGTCGAGGGCATCGCGCTGGACGCCGGCGGCTACGTCAGCGAGGGCTCCGGCGAGAACCTCTTCGTCGTCCAGGGCGGCGTCCTGATGACCCCGCCGGTGTCGGCCTCGCTGCTGCCGGGCATCACCCGCGACGCCATCATCACCCTCGCTCGCGACCTCGGCATCGAGGTGCGCGAGCAGGTGATCCCGCGCGGCCTGCTCTACACCTGCGACGAGATGTTCTTCACCGGCACCGCCGCCGAGATCACCCCCGTCCGCTCGGTGGACCGCATCGCGGTGGGCGCCGGCCGCCCGGGCGAGGTCACCCTCCGGTTGGCGGCGGAGTTCCTGGGCATGATCTCCGGCGACGTCGCGGACCGGCACGGCTGGCTGTTCCCGGTTCCCCCGGCGGTGGCCGCGGCACGGCCCCGGCGCGACTATGGAGACTCCCGCGAACCCCGCGAGGCCGGCGAAGTCCTGGCAGCCGTGGGGCAGCCCGGCCACGGCAGCGCCGACTGACCCGCCGGAGCTCCCTGGCGCCCAAGGAGAGCGCCCGCGATGAACATCAACGACCTGCTCAAGATGGCGATCGAGCGCAAGGCGTCGGACCTCCACCTCAAGGTCGGGAGCCACCCGGTGCTGCGCATCGACGGCGAGCTGACCGCGCTTGGCGAGCTCAAGCGCCTGATGCAGGAAGACACCATCGCGATGGCGTTCTCGATCATGAACGCCCGCCAGAAGCAGCGCTTCAAGGAGGACTTCGAGCTCGACATCGCCTACTCGGTGCCGGGACTGGGACGCTTCCGCTGCAACGTCTTCCAGCAGCGCGGCGCCGTCGGGCTGGTCATGCGCGTCATCCCGGCGCGCATCATGAGCGTGCGCGAGCTGATGCTGCCGGCGGTGATCGAGCGCATCTGCGAGGAGCGCCGCGGCCTGGTGCTGTGCACCGGCACCACCGGCTCCGGCAAGTCGACGACGCTGGCGTCGATGGTGGACTACATCAACAACACGCGCGGCGAGCACATCATGACCATCGAGGACCCGATCGAGTTCCTGCACCGCGACAAGAAGTCGATCGTCAACCAGCGCGAGGTCGACGTCGACACCCACGGCTTCGCGACCGCCCTGCGCGCCGCCCTGCGCCAGGACCCGGACGTGGTGCTGGTGGGCGAGATGCGAGACTTCGAGACCATCGAGACCGCGCTGCTGGCCGCCGAGACCGGCCACCTGGTCTTCTCCACCCTCCACACCCTGGACGCCACCGAGACGGTGAACCGCATCATCGCGGTGTTCCCGCCGCATCATCAGAAGCAGATCCGCATCCAGCTGTCGCAGGTGCTCAAGGCCATCATCTCGCTCCGCCTGGTGCCGCGGGCGGATGGCATCGGCCGGGTGCCGGCGGCGGAGGTGCTGATCTCCACCGCCTACATCCGCGAGTGCATCGAGAACAAGGAGAAGACGAAGTACATCCGCGAGCAGATCGCCCTGGGCACCAGTCAGTACGGCATGCAGACCTTCGACCAGTCGCTCTTCCAGCTGTACAAGAGCGGCCTGATCACGCTCGAGGACGCGCTGCAGCGCGCCACCAACCCGGACGAGTTCAAGCTCAAGATCCAGGGCGTGCAGTTCACCGCGGACATGTCGCGCGAGCAGATGGAGGAGTCGCTGGCCATGCCCGGCGACAACGACCTGCTGACCGGCGCCGCCGGCTTCGATCTCGAGCAGCATTGAGCGACGGCGGCCGCGGTGCCTGCTGACGAGACCCGCGCCGCTGGTCGCCGCTCTTCCCGCGCGGACCGTGCCGCCGCCGCCGAGCGCAGCGTTCCCTGCTACGACCGGGCCTGCCGCCTGCTCGGGCTGCGGCCCCACTTCCGCGCCGAGCTCATGGCCAAGCTCGCGCGGCGCGGGTATCCGCGCCCCGAGATCGAGCAGGCGCTCGAGCGGCTGGCGCGGGAGGGCTGGCTCGACGACGCCGCGGCGGCCCGCGGCCTGGTGGCCTCCCGCCTCGCCCGCGGCGCCGAGGGGCGCCCGCGGTTGCGCGCCGAGCTCGAGCGCCGCGGCGCGCCGCCGGACGCTGTGGCGGCGGCGCTCGACGAGCTGCCGGACGACGACCTCCCCGCCGCCCGCGAGGCAGCCCGGCGCTGGCACGGCAAGAGCGCCGCGGCGCTGGCCCGCCACCTGGCGCGGAAGGGCTTCTCGCGCCGTGCTATCTTTGCCGTCCTGAAAGAGCACCCCGCCCTGGCGGCGGAGGGCGCAGATCCCGACCTCCCCTAGAAAGCAACTCCCATAGGCCGAAGAGAACTTCCATAGGCCGGAGAGAAACTCCCAAAGGCCGAAGAGAGGGGAGGGAGGGGGCGTCCCCTTCCCCCCGGAGGGTGGGAAGGGGATCGAGGGGATGCGGGGGCGATCCGATAGATTGCTTTTGAATGTGAACGGGTTCCTGCTCCATGCCTCCGAGTCGCCGGCTCGCGATAACCCATTTCAATGAACAGCTCCGACATCCGCAGGACTTTCACCGAGTTCTGGAGCGCCCGCGGCCACCGCGTCGTTCCCAGCGCGCCGCTGGTGCCGCACGGCGATCCCAGCCTGCTGTTCGTCAATGCCGGGATGGTGCCGTTCAAGAACTACTTCCTGGGGCTGGAGCCGCCGCCGTCGCCGCGTGCCGTCTCGGTCCAGAAGTGCGTGCGGGTCTCGGGCAAGCACAACGACCTCGAGAACGTCGGCCCGAGCGTGCGCCACCACACCTTCTTCGAGATGCTCGGCAACTTCTCCTTCGGCGACTATTTCAAGGCGGAGGCCATCCGCGGCGCCTGGGAGCTGGTGACCCGGGTCTGGGGCATCCCGGTCGAGCGGCTGACGGCCACCGTCTTCGAGGAAGACGACGAGGCGCACGCCCTCTGGCTCGAGCTCTCGAGCCTGCCGCCGGAGCGGGTCCGCCGCTGCGGGCGCGAGGACAACTTCTGGTCCATGGGCGAGACCGGCCCCTGCGGCCCGTGCAGCGAGATCTTCGTCGACCTCCATCCCGAGCTGCCGCCGGTCCCCTGGCAGGAGGGGACGGGCCGCGGCAGGTACCTCGAGATCTGGAACCTGGTCTTCATGCAGTACGAGCGCGCGGCGCCCGCCGCAGGTGCCGACGGAGGGGCCGCCGGCGAGCTGCTGCCGCTGCCGCGCCCCTCGATCGACACCGGCGCCGGCCTCGAGCGCGTGGCGTCGGTGCTGCAAGGCGTCGACTCCAATTACGACACCGATCTCTTCCGGCCGCTGCTCGCCGCGGCCTCCGAGCTGGCCGGCATCCGCTACGGCGGCGATCCCGAGAGCGACGTCTCGCTGCGGGTGATCGCCGACCACCTGCGCGCGGTGACCTTCCTGCTCGCCGACGGTGTCATCCCCGGCAACGAGGGGCGCGGCTACGTGCTCCGGCGGCTGCTGCGGCGCGCGGTTCGCCACGGCATGCGCATCGGCTTCGAGCAGCCCTTCCTCCATCGGCTGGTGCCGGTGCTCGGCGAGGTCATGGGGGCCGACTACATCGAGCTGGCGGCGACCCGCCAGGCGTCGATGGCCACCCTGCAGGCGGAAGAGGAGAAGTTCCGTTCGACGGTCGCCAACGGCGCCCGCCAGGTGCAGGACGAGATCGAACGGCTGCGCGCCGCGGGCCAGGCGACGCTGCCCGGACCGATGGTGTTCCGGCTCTACGACACCTATGGACTGCCGATCGACGTCATCCGCGAGATCGCCGAGGAGGAGCGCTTCCGCGTCGACGAGGCCGGCTTCAGCGCCGCCCTGGAGACGCAGCGCGAGCAGTCGCGGCGCGCCACCCAGGAGGTGCACAGCCGCCTCGCCGCGCTGCGCGAGGTGGTGCGCGGCCACGCCGATCTCGCCGAGACACGTTTCGAGGGCTACGACCGCACCGAGCTGCCGGGCGGCCAGGCGGAGGTGGTGCGCCTCGCCGCCTGGAAGGACGGCGCGCCGATGCGGGTGGCGACGCTCGCCGCCGGCCAGAGCGGTGTCGCGGTGCTCGATCAGACCATCTTCTATCCCGAGTCCGGCGGCCAGGTCGGCGACACCGGCCGGATGGCCTGGGAGGGCGGCAGCGCCCGGGTCGCCGACACCCAGAAGGACGGCGCCGGCGTCATCTACCACTTCGTCGAGGTGGAGAAGGGCGAGCTGGGCCGTCACGCGAGGGTCGAGCTGCGGGTCGATCACGAGCTGCGGCTCGCCACCCAGCGCAATCACACTGCCACGCACCTGCTGCACGCCGCCTTGCGGCAGGTGCTGGGCAAGAGCGTGCGCCAGGCCGGCTCGCTGGTGGCGCCGGACCGGCTGCGCTTCGACTTCACCTATCACCGCGGGCTGTTCCGCAAGGAGCAGGAGGAGGTCGAGGACCTGGTCAACGAGTGGATCCGCCGCGCGGTGACCACCGACGTGGTGACCCGGAGCTACCAGGAGGCGATCGCCGCCGGCGCCATGGCGCTGTTCGGCGAGAAGTACGGCGAGCGGGTGCGCACCGTCGCCGTTCCCGGCTTCAGCCTCGAGCTGTGCGGCGGCTGCCACGTCCACTCGACGGGCGAGATCGGACTCTTCGTGATCGAGTCCGAGCGCGGCGTCGCCTCGGGCGTGCGGCGGATCGAGGCGGTGACCGGCGCCTACGCCCTCGCCGAGGTGCGGCGGCTGCGCACCGCCTATACCGAGCTGGTGTCGCGGCTGGGGATCCGCTCCGGCGACTACGAGCAGCAGTTGCAGAAGGCCGAGCAGCTGCGCCAGCGCCAGGACCAGCTCGAGCACGAGATGCGCCGCCTGCGCATGCAGCTGGTCTCCGGCGGACCGGCCGCCGCCGACGGCGAGCTGATGGTGGACGGGGTGCGGGTGCTGGCGCGCGAGGTGCCGCCGGCTCCCGCCGGCGAGCTGCGCGAGATGGCCGACGCCCTGCGCTCGAAGCTCGGCTCCGGGGTGGTGGTGATCGGCACGCGCGGCGAGGACACCGTGTCGCTGGTGGCCGCGGTGAGCAAGGACCTGACGGCGCGGATCAAGGCCGGCGAGCTGGTCAAGACGCTGTCGGCGGTGGTCGGCGGCGGCGGCGGCGGCCGCGCCGACTTCGCGCAGGCCGGCGGCCGCGAGCCGGACAAGCTGCCGCAGGCCCTGGCCGCGGTCGAAGCCGCGGTGCGCGAGCAGCTGGCGCGGTGAATGCAAGCTCTCTCATCGGAGGTGGCAATGTCCGGATCGAGCGTGCTCTACCTGGTCGGTTTCCTCGTGGCGGTGGCCGGGCTCGCGTGGGTGGCAAACCTGTCGGGGATGCCGGGCCGGTGGATCGGCGCCAGCGTCGTGGTGCTCATCGGCCTGGGTATCGCGGGCACGGCGAAGCGCTTCGGCAGCCGCAAGGAAGGACCGCCGCCCCAGTGAAGTGACCTGAATCGTTGCGGGTTGAACCTCTCGGGCCGGCGCCGCCGACCGGTCTGAGATCTGCTACAGCACCGTCTCGCGCAGCACCTCTTCCATCGTCGTCACGCCGTCGCGGATCTTCTGCAGGCCGCTGCCGCGCAGCGTGATCATGCCGTTCTGGATCGCCTTGACCCGCAGCTCGTAGGAGCTGGCGCCCGAGAGGATCATCTCGCGGATCTCGTCCTCGACCTCCATCACCTCGTAGAGCGCGATGCGTCCCTTGTAGCCGGTGTTGCTGCAGCGCTCGCAGCCGCGGCCGCGGAACAGCTTCAAGGTGCGCGACTCGGCGTCGGAGAACCCGGCCTCGACCAGGACGTTCGGCGGCACCTCCGCCGCCGGCTCGCGGCAGAAGGAGCAGATCCGCCGCACCAGCCGCTGCGCGGCGATCAGGTGCACCGAGGTGGCCACCAGGAACGGCTCGATGCCCATGTTCATCAGGCGGTTGATCGAGGAGGGGGCGTCGTTGGTGTGCAGCGTCGAGAGCACGAGGTGGCCGGTCATCGCGGCCTTGATCGCCACCTCGGCGGTCTCGAAGTCGCGGATCTCGCCGACCAGGATGATGTTCGGGTCCTGGCGCAGGAAGGAGCGCAGCGAGGCCGCGAAGTTGAGGCCGATCTGCTCGCGCATCTGCACCTGGTTGATGCCCATCAGGTTGAACTCGACCGGGTCCTCGGCGGTGATGACGTTGACCTCGGGAGTGTTGATGCGCTGCAGCGCCGAGTAGAGCGTGTTGGTCTTGCCGGAGCCGGTGGGGCCGGTGACCAGCACCATGCCGTAAGGCTTGAGGATGGCGTTCTCGAAGCGGCGCAGCGACTCGGCCTCGAAGCCGAGCTTCGCCATGTCGAGCATCAGCTTGTCTTTGTCGAGCAGCCGCATGACGATCTTCTCGCCGAACAGCGTCGGCAGGACCGAGACGCGGTAGTCGAGGTCCTTGGCCTTGCCGCCGATCTTGGTCTTGATCTTGATGCGGCCGTCCTGGGGCAGGCGCTTCTCGGCGATGTCCAGCCGGGCCATGATCTTGACGCGGCTGGTGATCGCCTCCTTGAGCTTGAGCGGCGGGTGCATCATCTCGTAGAGGATGCCGTCGATGCGGTAGCGGACCCGGTACTCCTTCTCGTAGGGCTCGATGTGGATGTCGGAGGCGCCGCGCTTGATGGCGTCGGTGAGCACGATGTTCACCAGCTTGACCACCGGCGCCTGCTCGGACTCCTCCTCGAGCGTCGCCAGGTCGAGGTCCTGCTCCTCCTCCAGCACCTCGAGATCGGTGCCGGTCCCGGCCTCCTCCGAGAGGTCCTCCATGACCTTCTTGAGCTCGATCGCGTGGGTCGAGCCGTAGTACTTGTCGATGGCGCCGCGGATGCCGGTCTCGGCCGCCACCACCGGCTCCACCTTGTAGCCGGTCATGAACTTGACGTCGTCCATGGCGAAGACGTTGGAAGGATCGAGCATCGCCACGGTGACCGTGGCGCCCGCCTTGCTGACCGGCACGATGGTGTACTTGCGGGCGATGTCGGCGGGGATGATCTTGACCACCACCTCGTCGATCTCGATCTCCGTCAGGTCGACCGAGGGGACGCCGAAGTGCTGGCTGAGCGCGTCGACGAGCTGGTTCTCGGTGATGTGGGTGAGCTTGACCAGCGCCGTCCCGAGGCGGCCGCCCTGTTCCTTCTGGTAGGCCAGCGCCTCCTGCAGCTGCTGCTGATCGATCTTGCCGGTGCGCAGCAGCAGCTCGCCGAACTTGCTGCCCTGCGCCGCCGGCCGGCGCGTCGCGAATTCCGGTGGTGCCATTCCGTGCCGTCTCCCGGGCGGCGGCCGCGATGGCCCGCCCCCGCGCCCGCCCTCGCGGCGGGCACTCTCGTGCGTTGCTGGTGCCCCTGACGGGTCAGTCTACCAGACGGCCCGGAACGCTGGCCAACGCGAAGAGATAGCGTTACTTACCGGCTGCCCAGCAGCTCCGCCGCGCGCTCGGCCACCCGTTCGGGAGGCAGCTCGAGCAGGCAGGCCTTGGCTTCGTCGAAGCGCCGGTAACAGAAGCTGCACGGCAGCCGGCGGTAGAGGGCCCGCTCCGGCGCGCCGTAGGGGCCGTGGCGGTCCGGGTCGGTCGGACCCATGACCATCAGCACCGGGGTGCCGAGGGCGTGGGCCAGGTGGGTGGGGCCGGTGTCGCCGCCGAGCATCAGCGCCGCCCCGCGCAGCAGGGCCGCGAGCGCCGGCAGGTCGGGGGCTGCGACCACCTCGGCGGCAGGCTCGGATCCGCCGCCTGAAGCAGCGGGGGATCCGCCGCCTGCGGCGGCTACGACCGCCGCGGCGAGGGCCTCCTCGCCGGGGGCGGCGGCGACCCTGGTGCGGATGCCGGTGGCGGCGTGCAACCGCCGCGCCGCCTCGCCCCACCAGGCCGGCGGGTAGGCCTTGTTGCCCCAGCCCGCGCCGGGATGGATGAGGGCGAAGCGAGGAGCGGCGGCGCCGGGCACGGCCGCGGCCGGCCCGGTCGTGGCACGGAAGAGCTTGTGCCCGCCGAAGTCCGCCGGCTCGCGCGGCAGTCCCAGGGCGTCGAGCAGCGACAGCGCGCGGTCGACCGCGTGGCTGCCCTCCACCGGCACCCGCTCGGAGAGCCAGAAGGCGCTCGACGGCTCGCGGCGGCCGGCGCGGGCGTGGCCGATGCGGCGCGGCGCGAGCGACAGCGCGGCGATCGCCGCCGCCTTGTGGTTGCCCATCAGGTCGAGCACCACCTGGGGCGCGAAGCGATCGAGGGCGGCCAGGAAGCCGGCGATCTCGCCGAGCGTGCGCGCCTGCCATGGCCGCCTGCCCCAGCGGCGCAGGCGGACGACGATCAGCTGGTCCAGGTCGGGATGGCCGGCGAGCAGCGGCGCGAACGCTTCCTCGACCACCCAGCCGATCCTGGCGCCCGGCAGGTGCCGGCGCAACGCGGCGAGCACCGGCAACGAGTGCACCACGTCGCCGAGGCTGCTGGTGCGCACCAGCAGGATGCGCGCGTTGCCGAGATCGGGATCGGCGGCGGTCATCCACCGTCGCCGTCGCCGCCGCCGCCGCCGGCGCCCGGCGCCCGCGGCAACCGCCGGATGCGCTCGACGAGGTCGCTGGTGGCGTGGTCCTTGGGGTCGCCGACCAGGACGGTGCGGCCGCCGTAGGCGCGCACCACCTCGTACTCGGGGACGGCTTCGGGGGAGCCGTAGTCGGGACCCTTGCAGTGCACCTCCGGGCGCAGGCGGGCGAGCAGGGCCGCCGGCGAGTCCTCCTCGAAGATGACCGCGTAGTCGACCGGCTCCAGGGCGGCCACCAGCTCGGCCCGCTCGGCGGCCGGGACCAGGGGGCGCCCGGGGCCCTTGAGGCGCGCCACGGAGGCGTCGCCGTTGACCGCCGCCACCAGCACGTCGGCCTCCGCCCTGGCCGCCCGCAGGTAGCGCAGGTGGCCGACGTGCAGCAGGTCGAAGTGGCCGTTGGCGAACGCGATCCGGCGGCCGGCCGCTGCCAGCTCGGCGAGGCGCGCGGCGAGCTGCGGCTGGCTCAGGACGGCGCCCACCGCAGCTCCTCGAGCGGCCGCCGGTCGGCGCGGATGACGTGCCGCAGCTCCTCCGGGGTGAGCGTGGCGGTGCCGGCCTTCATCACCACCACGCCGCCGGCGTAGTTCGACAGCGCCGCCGCCTCGAGCGGCGTGGCGCCGGCGGCCAGGGCGAGCGCGAAGGTGCCGATCACGGTGTCGCCGGCGCCGGTGACGTCGGCCACCTGGTCGGTGCCCGACACCGGCAGGTGCGCCGTCGAGCCCGCCTGGAAGAGGCTCATGCCGCGGCTGCCGCGGGTGATCAGCAGGAAGCGCGCGCCGAGCCGGTCGAGCAGGCCGCGCCCGCCGCGTTCCAGCAGGTCCATGTCGTCCGCGATGCGCGTGCCCAGCAGCGCTTCGGTCTCCTCTTCGTTGGGGGTCGCGCCGTCGAGGCCGGCGAAGCCGGCCAGCCGGTAGCGGCTGTCGCCCACCACCGCTCCTCCCGGCGCCAGCGCCTCGCGCAGCGGCGCGAGCAGCGACGGCTCGACGGCGCCATAGCCGTAGTCGGAGACGATGGCGGCGCGCGCCGCGCCGCGCCAGCCCGCGAGCGCGGCGGCGAAGCGATCGCGGTCCTCCCCGGAGAGCTCGAGCGTGTCCTCGACGTCGTAGCGCACGATCTGCTGCTTGGCCTGGTGGCGGCCGCCGCCCAGGATGCGTACCTTGGTCGGGGTGCGGAAGCCGCGCCGGATGAGGAGGCCTCCCGTGGGCACGTCCAGCGCGGCGAGGGCGGCGCGCAGGCGCTCGCCGTGGGCGTCGTCGCCGAGCACGCCGAGCGGCAGCGGGCGGCCGCCGAGCGCCGCGACGTTGGCCACCGCGTTGGCGCCGCCCCCGGGCGCCAGCCTCTCTTCCTCGAAGGCCAGGATCAGCACCGGCGCCTCGCGGCTGATGCGCTTCGGGACGCCGGTGATGAAGACGTCGGCGACCAGGTCGACGAGCATCAGGACCGGCTGGCCGGCCATGGCGTCGACCAGGGCGAGCAATCGGTCGACGGTTGGAAGTAGTTCCCTTTCAGGCATTTGCGGAGCCGGATTGTAGCGCGGTGCTCCTCGTCGCGCCATCCGACCGCTTCCCCCCAAGGTCCGCGCTGCCCTCGAGCTCGTTCCACTGTGCCATAGTGGCGCCTTCCAAGCGCCTTTGGCGCGCCCACCCGCAGGAGGTGTGGCCGGCGGGCAGTGCCTGGCGCCCTGAAGACCGCCTCGGCGGGTGGAGGCATCCCTTTTGCTGATGCGCCGAGCGCCGGCACGCCGTCCTAAAGGAGCCGCATGATCGAAGCCCACGATTTGAGCCGACGGTACGGCGACTTCACCGCCGTCGATGGTGTCTCGTTCGCCGCCGCGGACCACGAGATCCTTGGCATGCTGGGGCCGAATGGCGCCGGCAAGACCACCACCATCCGCATGATCACCGGCTTCCTGCCGCCGACGGCCGGCCGGGTGACGATCGCCGGCCGGGACCTCTTCGAGTCGCCGACCGAGGTGCGCCGCCATCTCGGCTACCTGCCCGAGAACGTCGCGCTCTACCCCGAGATGCGGGTCGAGGAGTACCTGCTGTACCGCGCCCGCCTCGAGGGCCTGACCGGCGGCGGGGTGCGCACGGCGGTCGGCGAGGCGGTCGAGCGCTGCATGCTCGAAGAGGTCCGCCACCAGATCATCGGCACGATCTCGAAGGGCTTCCGGCAGCGGGTCGGCCTCGCCACCGCCATCCTGCACCGGCCCGGCGTGCTGGTCCTCGACGAGCCCACGGTCGGCCTCGATCCCAAGCAGATCATCTCCATCCGCGAGCTGATCCGCGAGCTGGGGCGCGAGCGCACGCTGCTGCTGTCCACCCACATCCTGCCCGAGGTCGAGCTGCTCTGCGACCGCGTGATCATCATCGACCGCGGCCGCATCGCCGCCGAGGGGACGCCCGAGAGCCTGCGCCGCTCGTGGGTCGGCAATCCCAGCCTGCGGGTGACGCTGAAGGACGCCCCGGCGGCGGCGCCCGCGGTGCTGGAGGGGCTGGCCGGCGTCCTCGCCGTGCGTTCCGGCGCCGGCGGCCCGGGCAGCTTCGTGCTGGAGTGCGATCGCGCCGCCGACCCGCGGGAGGAGGTCTTCCGCGCCGCCGTCGAGCGCGGCTGGGTGCTGCTCGAGCTGGCGCTCGAGGCCCCCACGCTCGAGGAGGTCTTCGTGCGCCTCACCACCCACGAGCAGCCCCTCGAAGGAGGCGGCGCGACCGAGCCCGGCGAGGCCGGCTCGCCGCCGGAAGCTCCGCCGCCCCCTCCGCCAGCCGCCGGGAGCGGGAGCTCCGAGGTGCCGTCGTGAAGGCCCTGCAGGCCACCTTCCTGCGCGAGCTGCGCGCCTACTTCGTATCGCCGCTCGCCTACCTGGTGATGTTCTTCTTCCTGATCTACAACGGCGCCGTCTTTGCCGCCGTCGTCAGCGTCCTCAACGATCCCCGCAGCGGCGGCACCGAACGGCCGATGGATCAGCTCTTCCAGGGCTTCTTCTTCTGGATCATCCTCTGCTTCATCACCACGGTGCTCACCATGCGCCTGCTCTCCGAGGAGCTGCGCAGCGGCTCCATCGAGGTGCTGATGACCGCCCCGATCACCGAGGTCCAGGTGGTCGTCGGCAAGTACCTGGCGGCGCTCACCTTCTACTGCGCGCTGTGGGTGCCGACGGTGGCCTATGCCGGCATCGTCGCGCGCTACAGCCACGTCGACTGGGGACCGATCGCCGGCGGCTACTTCGGGATCTTCTGCCTCGGCGCCCTGTTCCTGTCGGTCGGCGTGCTCTTCTCGGCGCTCAGCAAGAGCCAGCTGCTGGCGGCGATCATGACCTTCGTGGTGCTGGTCGCCGTGCTGTTCCTGATCGGCCTCCTGGACAACCTGTTCAACGGCGAGGTCGCCAAGCAGGCCCTGGGCTACGTCAACCTCTTCGGCCACATGGAGGAGTTCCACCGGGGCATCGTCGACAGCCGGCACCTGATCTATTACGGGTCGGCGATCTTCTTCTTCCTCTTCCTCGCCAGCCGGGCGCTCGAAGACCGCAAGTGGAGGTGACCGGATGGAGACCGTGAGCCGGCGGCGGCTGGTCAAGACGGGTACGCTCTCGGCAGGCATCCTGCTGATCCTGGCGCTGCTGGCCATCGTCAACTACTTCAGCTCGAAGTACTACAAGCGCTTCGACTGGACCGGCAGCCACATCTACACGCTGTCGCCGAAGAGCCGCGAGGTGCTGCGGCAGCTGCACCAGGACGTCGACGTGGTGATGCTGATGCCGCCGGAACAGAACGTCTTCGAGCCGACCCGGGAGCTGCTGCAGCGCTATGCCGCAGCCTCGCCGCGTCTCCACCTGCGGGTGGTCGATCCCGAGAAGAACCCCGCCCAGGCCGATGAGCTCGTCCGCAATTACGGCGTCACGAGCTTCGGCGTGGTGTTCGCGTCCAGCAAGGACCGGAAAGACCGCCGGATGGTGGCCGCTTCCGATCTCGCCGACTTCGATTTCTCCGGCGTGCAGATGGGCCAGCAGCCGGAGATGACCGGGTACAAGGGCGAGCAGGTGTTCACCAGCGCCCTGCTGCAGCTCACCGAGGGGCGCAAGCCGAAGATCCTGTTCACCACCGGTCATGGCGAGCACTCCCTCGACGACACCCGCCCGCCCGGCCTGTCGAGCGCCCGCGAGATCCTCGGGCGCGACAACTTCGACATCGAGGAGTGGGCCTCGCTCGGCAAGCCGGCGGTGCCTCCGAACACCGACCTGGTCGTGATTGCCGGCCCCACCGGCTCCTTCCTGCAGCCCGAGCTGAACGCCCTGTCGGCCTACGTGCGCACCGGCGGCCGCCTGCTGATCCTGCTCGACCCGACCCTCGCGGGCGGCGGCCTCGTGGACACCGGCCTCGAGGGATGGCTTGCCGGCCATGGCGTCAAGGCAGGGCGCGACATCGTGGTCGATCCCGCCAACCCGATGCCGTTCTTCGGCTCCGAGACGCTGTTCGTCAAGGACTACGGCGATCATCCGATCACCAAGGCGCTGCGCTCCGGCAACCTGCCGGTGCTGGTCAGCCTGGCGCGCTCCGTCGCCAAGGGGGAGGCGCCGGCCGGCGCGAACGTGCAGGTGACCGAGCTGCTGCGCACCTCCAGCGACGGGTGGGGCGAGACCGACCTCGCCCACCTCGACCAGGTCAAGAAGGACGACAAGGACGTCCCCGGCCCGGTGTCGCTGGGCGTGGCGGTCGAGATCAAGGGCGGCGCCGGCGCCCGCCCGGCCCGCCTCGTCGTCTACGGCGATTCCGACTTCGCCACCAACCAGCTGGTGCGCGCCGACGGCAACAACGCGACGCTGCTCGCCAACTCGCTCAACTGGCTGGTGGAGCGCGAGACGCTGCTCGGCATCCCGCCGCGCAAGACCGAGCAGGTGCGTCTCAGCTTGACCGCCGGCGAGCTGCACACGGTCTGGGCGCTGGCGCTGCTCCTGCTGCCCGGGCTGGCCGTCGCCGCCGGCATCTACGTCCACTTCCGCAGGAGGCGATAGAGCGCCGTGCGCCCGCGCACCCTGCTGGTGTTGGCGATCGTGGTGGTGGCGCTCGGCGCCTTCATCCGCTTCTACGAGCGCGACCTGCCGTCGAGCGACGAGCGCGCCAAGCAAGCCAAGAAGGTGCTCGACTTCAAGAAGGACCAGGTGACCCGGGTGCGCCTGGTGGTGAACGGCGTGAACGGCCTGGCCGGGGCGAGAGGCGCCGCGAGCGGCGCCGCCGTGGTGCTGGAAAAGGTGCAACCTCTGAAGACGGCGAAGCCCGCCGCGGCCAAGCTGCCGGAGGCGCTGGCGAATCCCGGGCCGCAAGCCCTCGGCGAGTGGCGGATCGCGCAACCGATCTCGGCGCCTGCCGACGCCGCCGCGGTCGACCGCCTGCTCGACAGCCTGGCCAATCTCGAGAAGTCCCGCACCCTCGACCAGGTGGTGCCCGCCGACGTCGGGCTCGACAAGCCGCGCGCGGTGGTGGCGCTGACCCTCTCGGGCAAGCCGGGCGAGACCGTCGTCGACGTCGGCGCGGCGGTCCCCACCGGCGGCCAGACCATCGTCGCCATCGCCGGCCGGCCGCAGGCCTACGTGGTCGGCGATTCCCTGATGTCGGACGTGAACAAGAAGCCGGGCGATTGGCGCGACCGGCAGATGTTCCACGGCGACCGCGACGCCGTCGAGCGGCTGGCCTGGACGGTGGGCAGCGGGCCGCGCGTCGTCCTGGCCAGGCGCGGCGACCGCTTCTGGCTGGAGAGCCCGATCGTCGACCGCGCCGACCGCGACCAGGTGGAGAAACTGCTCAGCGACCTGGTGGGGCTCAGCGCCGAGAGCTTCGTGGACGCGCCGCCGCCGCCCTCGCCGCCCCCGCCGCCCCCGCCGCCACATTCCGTGCTCGAGGCGGTCGTCGCCGGCCAGCCTGCGCCCTTCCGCGTCGAGCTGGGAGCCAGCCATCCGGCCCATCCCGCCGATACAGCTCCGGCGCCGCCGGGGGCGCCGCCGGAAGCGGCCGGCACCCTGACCAGCGCGCGGGTCGGCGCCACCGCCTTCGAGACCCGCTCGTCGCTCGCCGAGACGCTGGCCCGTCCGCCGGCCGAATGGCGCTCACCGCTGCTCTCCGGCCTCGAGGTGCACCAGGTCGACGCGGTGGTGGTGCGCGACGCCCAGGGCGCACTGCAGCTGACCCGCAGCGACACCGATTGGAAGCGCGGCGCGGCGACGATCTCCTACCTGCCGGTGTCGGACCTGCTGTTCGCGGTCACCGAGGCCAAGGCGGACCGCCTGCTCACCCCGGCCGAGGCCGCCGCACAGGGCGCCGGCGCCGGCCAGCCGGCGGCGACCTTCGAGCTCAAGGGCGGCCAGGCCGGCAGCGAGACGATCACCCTCTACCCGCCGCTCGCCGGCGCCACCCACGGCGTGCCGGCGCGGGTCAGCGGCCGCGACACCGTGCTCCTGCTCCCCGAGCCGAAGCTCAAGGAGATCCGCGACCGCGTCGACGCGGTGCGCGCCGCCAAGCCCCTGCCGCCCGAGAAGCCCGCCAAGAAGTAGGCCGCGGGGGTAGTGTGCCCCTGCTGGATTGCCCTTGCCCCCTACCGCCGTTGGGGCGAGGGTCCAGGTCCAGAGGGCAGCGGCGTAGGACTGCCAACCCTCGCCCCAACGGAGGTCGGGAGGCAAGGGCAATCTAGCAGTCCAGGACACTACCCCTTGCTAGCCTGTCCCCCCTCTGCCAGCCGGCTGTGGCTCCGGCTGTAGCCGAAGTAGATCAGGAGTCCGATCGCCAGCCAGATCAAGAGCCGCATCCAGTTGGTCCAGCCCAGGCCGTAGATCATCGAGGCGCACACCAGGATGCCGAGGATGGCGACCACCGGCAGCGCTGTCACGGTGAAGCCGCGCGGGATGTCCGGCCGCCGCACCCGCATGATCCACACCCCGGCGCACACCAGGATGAACGCGAAGAGGGTGCCGATGCTGGTCATCTCGCCGACGATGTCCTCGGGGATGAAGGCGGCGAAGAGGGAGGTGAAGACGAAGAACAGCCAGTTCGACTTGTGGGGCGTCTTGTACTGCGGATGGATGTCCGAGAACACCTTGGGGACCAACCCGTCGCGGCTCATCGAGTAGAAGACGCGCGCCTGTCCGAAGAGCATGACCAGGATGACCGACGAGAATCCGGCGAGAATGGCGATGGTGACGAAGTTGGAAAGCCAGGCGAAGCCCGGCATGTACTTGGTGATGGCGTACGCCACCGAGGCCTCGCGGCCGGCGTAACGGAAATCCTGGACCGTGGCGATGCCGCTGAGGACGTAGGAGAAGAGGACGTAGAGGATGGTGCAGATCGCCAGCGAACCCAGGATGCCGATCGGCATGTCCCGCTTCGGGTTCTTGGCCTCCTGCGCGGCGGTCGACACGGCGTCGAAGCCGATGAAGGCGAAGAAGACGACGCCGGCGGCGCCGAGGATTCCCAGGATGCCGCCGTAGTGGTGCACGATTCCCTGCGGCGTCGTGTAGGTGGTGGCAGCAGGGATGAACGGAGTGTGGTTGGCGGGATTGACGAAATGCCAACCGATGACGATGACCATCAGGACGATGGTCACCTTGGTGACGACGATCAAGCCGTTGACGAACGCGGACTCCCGGGTGCCGCGGACGAGGAGGGCGGAGAGGATCAACAGGATCCCCACCGCCGGAAGGTTGGCGATCCCATGCTCGGGAGACGTCACCGAGTGCTCGAGCGGTGAATGGCACCACTGGTAGGGGATGTGCAGGCCGACGAGGCCGAGCACGCGATTGAAGTACTCGCTCCAGGCGATGGCCACGGTGGCGGCGCCGACGGCATACTCGAGGACGAGGTCCCAGCCGATGATCCAGGCCACCAGCTCGCCCATGGTGGCGTAGGAGTAGGTGTAGGCGCTGCCGGCGATGGGGATCATCGACGCGAACTCGGCGTAGCAGAGCCCGGCGAAGGCGCATCCGACCCCGGCGACGATGAAGGCGATCACCACCGACGGGCCGGCGCGGTCGGCGATGGCGGCCGCGGTCCGCACGAAGAGACCGGCGCCGATGATGCCGCCGATACCCAGCGCGACGAGGGCCCAGGGCCCGAGCGTTGGCTTCAGCGTTCCCTCGCCGGCCTGCGCTCCTTCGCCCAGCAATTGATCGATCGGTTTGGTTCGCGTCAAGGACATCCGCTACCCTCCGAGATGGTTGGCCGGACTGACTGCCGGACGCCGCGAAATTGGCGCCATCCTATAGGCAGGAGCCAGCCTTGTCACGTCTCGGCGGCGCGGTAGTGGGTCCCGTCCTGACCCACTACCGCATCGCCGCCGGGCGGTCAGCCGACGGCAGTGTCGCGGTACTCGCCGTAGACCTGGCGGAGGGCGTCGGCGATCTCGCCCAGGGTGCACTCGGCGCGGACGGCGTCGAGGATGGCCGGCATCACGTTCTTCTCCTCGGCGGCGGCCGCGGCGAGCGCGGCGAGCGCCGTCGCGGCGCGGGGGGCGTCGCGCCGCTCGCGCAGGGCGCGCAGCCGCTCGACCTGGGCCCGTTCCGCCTCCGGATCGATGGTCAGCACAGGGGTCGGCGCCTCCGCCACGCCGCTGGCCGCGGGGTCGCCGCCGGTGGCGAAGACGTTGACCCCCACCACCTTCTCCCGACCCTCCTCGACCGCGATCTGGTAGCGGTAGGCTGCATCGGCGATCTCGCGCTGCTGGAAGCCCGCCTCGAGCGCGGCCAGGGCGCCGCCCATCGCGTCGATGCGGCGGATGTAGTCGCGCGCCCTGGCGACGATCTCGTCGGTCCAGGCCTCGATCACGTAGCTGCCGCCGAGCGGGTCGGCGACGCTGGCGACGCCGCTCTCGTGCGCGATCACCTGCTGGGTGCGCAGCGCCAGGCGGGCGGCCTCCTCGGTCGGCAGCCCGAGCGCCTCGTCGAGGGCGTTGGTGTGCAGCGACTGGGTGCCGCCGCAGACCGCGGCCAGCGCCTGCAGGGCCACCCGCACGACGTTGTTGGCGGGCTGCTGGGCGGTCAGCGTCGAGCCCGCGGTCTGGGTGTGGAAGCGCAACCACAGCGAGCGCTCGTCGCGCGGCGCGAAGCGCTCCCGCACCAGCTCGGTCCACAGCCGGCGGGCCGCCCGGAACTTCGCCACCTCCTCGAGGAAGTTGTTGTGGGCGTTGAAGAAGAAGGACAGGCGAGGGGCGAACTCGTCGATCACCAGGCCATGAGCGAGGGCGGCCTCGACGTACGCCAGGCCGTGGGCCAGGGTGAAGGCGACCTCCTGCACCGCGGTCGATCCCGCCTCGCGCATGTGGTAGCCGGAGATGGAGATCGGGTTCCAGCGCGGCACCCGCCGGGCGCAGAAGGCGATGACGTCGGTGACCAGCTTGAGCGAGTGGCGGGGCGGGTAGATGTAGGTGCCGCGGGCGGCATATTCCTTGAGGATGTCGTTCTGGACGGTGCCCCCCACCTTCACCCACGCCACGCCCTGCTCTTCGGCCACCGCCAGGTAGAGGGCGAGCAGGATGGAGGCGGTCGAGTTGATGGTCATCGAGGTGGTGACCCGGTCCAGGGGGATGCCCTCGAACAGCCGCCGCATGTCCTCGATGGAGTCGATGGCGACTCCCACCCGCCCGACCTCGCCGCGCGCCAGCGGGTGGTCCGAGTCGTAGCCGATCTGGGTCGGCAGGTCGAACGCCACCGACAGGCCGGTGGTGCCGTGGGCCAGGAGGTAGCGATAGCGCCGGTTGGACTCTCCGGCGCTCGAGTAGCCGGCATACTGGCGCATCGTCCAGAGGCGGCGCCGGTACATGTCCGGGTGGATGCCGCGAGCGTAGGGCGCCACGCCGGGATCGCCCACCTCCCGCCGGTAGTCGATGCCCGCGACGTCCGCGGGCCCGTAGCCGGCGGCGATGGGGATGCCGGAGGAGGTCTCGGGCGAGGCGCCGGCGGCGGGCGGCACCGCCGTGTCCGCAGCGGCCGGCGCGCCGGGCGTGGACCCGCCGAGGGTGGCGGCCGGACGCTCGCCGCGGTCGTCGTCAGCCATGGGAGCATTATATGGAGAGGCGGCATGGAGAGGAGGCGGCGGCAGCCGGGCGGCGAAGAGGTCCATGGTCCCGATCCCTTATGATCGCGGCGCGATGCCGGTGCCGCGGCGTGCCCTTGGACGGGTCTTCCGTTTCCACCTGCGGGTCGGAGCTCGAGTTGCCCTGGCGGCGATGGTCGCGGCCACGGCTGCAGCCGCCGGCACGCTGACGTTCCTGCAGGTCGATTTCCTGCTGAACCTGGCGGGGCTGCTGTTCGGCGCACGAGGGAGCGTGGCGTCGGCGCTCCTCGTCCTCGCGGCCGCGGTCGCCGTGGCAGCGGTCGCGGCGCCGCGCGTCTGCGCCGGCCTGGGCGGCTGGCTGCGGCACCTGCCGGTGACCGGCGCCACCCATCGGCGGGCGGCGGCCGCTGCCATCGCCGTGGCGGAGGCCCCGCTGCTGGCGTTCCTGGCGTTGCTGGTGCTGGCAGCCCGCTCTGGCCGGGCGCCGCCACCGCTCCGCGCCTGCTCGGTCTGCTCGCCGTCGCCCTGGCCGCCGCCCAGGTCGCGGTACCCACCAGGCGGCGCGCGGCAGCGGTGCCGCCGGCCCTGGCCGCGGGCCTGCTCGCCGGTCTCGGCAGCTGGCCGGCGCTGGCCGCCTCGGTGCCGCTCCTGGCCGTTGCCGACCTCGCCGCCGGGCCGCCGCGCTCCCCGCGGTCCCCGCGGCCGGCGCATTCCCGGGGAGCCGTGCGCCGCTGGCTCGCCGCGTGGCCCCCGCCCGCCGCGGAGCGCCCGCCTGCGCCGCACCGTCTCCAGGTGCCGCCGGCGGCGGCCGCGTCCTCCGGACGCCATGCGCCCGTCCTGCTGCCGGCGCGGATCGCCCGGCGGGCGCTGGGGTGGCGCCCGGTGCGCGCCTACGCCGTCGCGCTGCTGCCATGGCTCGCCGCGCTTCTCTTCGCTGCCAACAACCGGCTCGTCCCGCTCCACGCCACCCGCGCCGCGGTGCTGGGGGGCGGCGGCTCCTGCGTGCTGCTGCTCGCCAGCCTGGCCGGGACTCTCGCGGCACGGCGGCCGGCCTGGCCATGGGTACGCTCGCTGCCCTGGCCGGCGCGGCGGCGGGTGCTCGACGACGCGCTGCTGCTGGGAGCCAGCTGTCTGCCGCTGCTGGCGCTCACCGGGCTGGCGGCGCCTGCCGCGGTGCCGCCGCTCGCCGCCATCCTGCCGTGGCTCGCGGTCCGCGCCGCCGGCGCCATCCGGCGGCCGGCGTCGCCGGCGTCGCCGGCGGCAGGCCGCATCAGGCCGTCGGGCGAGATCCTGATGGAGGGGGCGCTGCTCGCCGGCCTGGCCGCCCTGCTTCCCTGGTCGGCGCTGCTGCCGCTCGCCGCGGTCCCGGTGGCGGTGCGCGCGGCGGCGGCGCGGGAACGGCGGCTGAAGGTCGGCGCCTGGATGGAACGCCACCACCTGGCGGCCGGCGATCCCGGCTCCTGGAGCGGCGGGTGATCCGCTTCCTCGGGGTCTCGTTCTCCTACCGGCCGGACCGGCCGCGGGAGACGGTGCTGGCCGGCGTGGACCTCGCGCTGCCTGCCGGTCTCACCCTGGTGGTCGGTCCCAACGGCTGCGGCAAGAGCACGCTGCTGCGGCTGGCGGCGGGGGTCGAGCCGCCCGACGACGGCCGGATCGAGGTCGACGGGCACGACCTCTGGACTGCCGAGGTGGCGGCGCGCGCCGGCCTCGCCTTCGTTCCGGAGCAGCCGGACCTGACGCCCTACGCCACCGTGGCCGAGATCCTGGACCTGGTGTGTGCCCTGCGCGGCGAGCCGCCGGACAGTGCCGCGCGGGCACTGGCCGCGGTCGGTCTGGACGGCCTGGCGAAGCGCTCGGTCCGCGAGCTGTCGCTGGGCCAACGCCGCAAGGCGATGCTGGCCGCGGCACGGATCGGCAATCCGGGCAACCTGCTGCTCGACGAACCGCTCGAGAGCCTGGACCGGGCCGCGCGCGCCGGCACCCTGGCCTGGATCGAGAGCCGGCACGCCGCGGGCGCCCTGGTGCTCGTCGCCGCTCACGACGTGGAGCCCTTCGCCGCGGCGGCGGCGCGTGCCCTCACCGTCCGCGACGGCCGTTGCCTGCTCGTCGATCCCCTCCCCGGCGACCCTGCCGCGAGGGACCGCCTGCTCGAGCGCCTCGCCGGTGGGGAAACGCCCCCGGATGTCTTCCGGCTGCCGCGCTGAGGCGAGCCGTGGCCGCGCGGCGACCGGCGGCGCTCTCCCGGCGAGGCGCCCCGGGCCTCGACACCACAAGAAGTCGAAGAATGAGAAGCCACGTCTACTATATCTTGTGGTAGGCCTCTTGACAAAATGCCCTGGACAAATTACCTTGAACGGTGGAACAAAGGCCTCGCGTGCCCCGGACAGAACGCTCCGCCGACCTGTGAGACGGCGCGTCAGCCGTGGGCACCCGGAGCCGGGTCGGCTCGGGGTTTTCAGAGCAGGATTCGGTCCGGGTGTTGCAAGCATGCGCGGCGGGTGTCTTCAGGCCGGTTTTCGTCACTATTTTCGACCGCGAGGAGAGGAGAAGAGCATGGAGCCGCAGACCCCCCTTGCCGAGGAGAGCAGAGGCCACGCGAACCGCAACCAGCTCAGCGCTCAGCGCCGCGAGGCTCGGGACGGCCGGGACGGCCGGGAGGGCCACGGCAGGGAAGGCGACAGGGAGGTCAGGGCGGCCGGAGCAGCCAGTGCAGCCGATCCTGCCGGGCAACGCCTCCGAGAGCCCGCGGGCTCCGGGAGCGGCACTTCGCCGGCCGAGACGCCGATGAGATCCGTGCCGAAGCCTGAGGCGGCCCCTGCGGGCCTCGCGGGCATCCGCTTCGCGCGCTTCTTCACCACCCCGGGAGTGGACCCGTTCGACGCGGTCGAATGGGAGGTCCGCGATGCCGTGATCACCAACGAGAAGGGCGAGAAGGTCTTCGAGCAGCGTGGCGTCGAGGTGCCGAAGGCCTGGTCGCAGACCGCCACCAACGTGGTGGTGTCGAAGTACTTCCGCGGCCAGCTGGGCTCGCCGCAACGCGAGCACAGCGTGCGCCAGCTGATCGGCCGGGTGGCCGACACGATCACCGGCTGGGGCAGGAAGGGCGGCTACTTCGCCGCCGACCTCGCCGGCTCTGCCAGCTCCGCTGACTCGGCGGCCCCCGCCCCGCCCGTGGCGGGCGCGCCGACTGCGGCGCCTGCGGCGCCTGCGGCGACCATCGCCGAGGATTCCGCCGCCGCCTTCCACGCCGAGCTCACCCACATCCTGCTGAACCAGTACGCCTGCTTCAACTCGCCGGTGTGGTTCAACGTCGGCATCGAGGAGAAGCCGCAGTGCTCAGCCTGCTTCATCAACGCGGTCGAGGACACCATGCAGTCGATCCTCACCCTGGCCAAGACCGAGGGCATGCTCTTCAAGTACGGCTCCGGCACCGGCAGCAACCTGTCCAAGCTGCGCTCCTCGCGCGAGTTGCTGGCCGGCGGCGGCACCGCCTCCGGACCGGTGTCCTTCATGAAGGGCTTCGACGCCTTCGCCGGGGTCATCAAGAGCGGCGGCAAGACGCGGCGCGCCGCCAAGATGGTGATGCTCGACATCGACCATCCCGACATCGTCGACTTCATCCGCTGCAAGGAGGTCGAGGAGCGCAAGGCCTGGGCGCTGATCGAGGCCGGCTTCGCCGGCGGCTTCAACGTCGTCGGCGGCGCCTACGACTCGATCGCCTACCAGAACGCCAATCACTCGGTGCGCGTGCCCGACGAGTTCATGCGCGCCGTGCTCGCCGACGGCGACTGGACGACCACCGCTCGCACCACCGGCGAGCCGATGGGCACCTACAAGGCGCGCGACCTGATGCGGATGATCGCGGAGTCGACCTGGCAGTGCGGCGACCCCGGCATGCAGTACGACACCACGATCAACGAGTGGCACACCTGCGCCGGCACCGGCCTCATCAATGCCAGCAATCCCTGCAGCGAGTACATGTTCCTCGACGACACCGCCTGCAACCTGGCGTCGATCAACCTGATGCGTTTCTACGCGCCGGACAGCGGCTTCGACGTGACGAGCTTCCGCCACACCTGCGAGGTGGTGATCTCGGCGCAGGAGATGCTGGTCGACTACGCCAGCTACCCGACCCCGAAGATCGACGAGAACTCGCACAAGTTCCGCCCGCTGGGCCTGGGCTACGCCAACCTGGGAGCGCTGCTGATGGCGCGCGGCCTGCCCTACGATTCCGAGGTCGGCCGCGACTACGCCGCCGCCATCACCGCCCTGATGTCGGGCTCGGCCTATGCCCAGTCGGCGCGCATCGCCGCGGCGCTGGGGCCGTTCGCCGAGTACGAGGTCAACGCCGAGCCGATGCTCGCGGTGATGCGCAAGCACCGTGACGCGATGAAGCGCATCGACCCGGCCCACGCTCCGCTCGACCTCATGCAAGCGGGCAAGCGCGCCTGGGACGAGGTGGTAGAGCTCGGCGAGCGCCACGGCCTGCGCAACAGCCAGATCTCGGTGCTGGCCCCGACCGGCACCATCGCCTTCATGATGGATTGCGACACCACCGGCGTCGAGCCGGACATCGCGCTGGTCAAGTACAAGAAGCTGGTGGGCGGCGGCATGATCAAGATCGTCAACAACACGGTCCCCCGCGCCCTCAAGCGCCTGGGCTACGACCGCGAGCAGGTGCGCGAGATCGTCGAGTTCATCGACGAGCAGGACACGATCGAGGGCGCGCCGCACCTCAAGCCCGAGCACCTGCCGGTCTTCGACTGCGCCTTCAAGCCGGCCAAGGGCTCGCGGTCGATCCACTACACCGGTCATCTCAGGATGCTGGCGGCGGCGCAGCCGTTCATCTCGGGCGCCATCAGCAAGACCATCAACATGCCCGAGGACTCGACGCCGGACGAGATCCTTCAGGCCTATGTCGAGGGCTGGCAGCTCGGCCTGAAGGCGGTCGCCATCTACCGCGATGGCTGCAAGCGCAGCCAGCCGCTGTCGACGCGCAAGGACCTGGGCACGCTTGCGACGCCTGCGACGCCTGCGGGCAACGCCGGCGGCGCGCCGGGCACTGCCGGCACTGCCGCCGCCGCCCAGCCGGCCCAGTCGGCGAAAGCGTCCCTGTCGCCGTCGCCGGCGCCTCCGGCCCCGGCCGCCCAGGCCGCCCACCCGCCCCACCTGCAGGAGCGGCGGGCGGTGCGCCGCAAGCTGTCCGACGAACGGCGGGCGATCACCCACAAGTTCTCGATCAACGAGCACGAGGGCTACATCACCGTCGGCCTCTACGACGACGGGCAGCCGGGGGAGATCTTCCTGGTCATGGCCAAGGAAGGCTCGACCATCTCCGGGCTGATGGATTCCTTCGCCACCTCGATCTCGATCGCCTTGCAGTACGGCGTGCCGCTGCAGACCCTGGTGGACAAGTTCAGCCACACCCGCTTCGAGCCCTCCGGTTTCACCAAGAACCCGGAGATCCCGATCGCCAAGTCGATCACCGACTACATCTTCCGCTGGCTGGCGTCGAAGTTCCTGTCGCGGGAGGGCAAGGAGGCCGCCGGCGTCATCCTGCGCGAGCCGGAGCCCGGCCACCAGGCGACCGCGGCGGGCGGCTATACGCCGCTGCAGACCACGATGCCGCTGGCCGGCGGCGGCCGCCTCGAGCCGCATGGCCAGGCGGTGCCGGCGGCCCAGCCGGCCCCGCCGGCGAACCTCGCCCAGGTGCGCCCGGTCTACCTCTACCAGCAGGACGCCCCCAGCTGCCACGAGTGCGGCGCCATCATGGTCCGCAACGGCAGCTGCTACAAGTGCGTCAACTGCGGCTCGACCAGCGGTTGTAGCTGATCTTCCCGGGGCGGGCGCCTTCGCTTATGCTTGGCGGACCATGGCTCCTCACCTCGCGTCGTTCCGCCTGGGCCGCTGTGTCCGCGCCGCCTGCTGTCTGGTCTCCCTCGCGCTGCTGGCCTGCGGCGGGCGAACTGCCGGGACGTCGCAGGATGCGAAGCTGAAGTTCCGGCTGAAGACGACCGACGGGCGGACGCTCGGGCCTGCCGACTTCCCGGGGCAGGTGGTGGTGGTGGACTTCTGGGCCACCTGGTGCGCTCCCTGCCGCATCCAGGCGCAGATCCTCGAGCCGGTGGCTCGCGACCTGAAGGGACATGGGGTGCAGTTCCTCGCCGCCGACATGGCGGAGCCCGAGGACACGGTCCGCGGGTTCCTCAAGGAGAACCCCTTCCCCTATCCGGTGCTGCTCGACAGCGACGGCAAGATCTCCGACGACCTGGGCATCACCGCGCTGCCGACCCTGCTGGTCGTCGACAAGAAGGGCGGGCTGCGCTATCTCCAGCCCGGCCTCGCCGACGGCGACACCATCAAGCGGATCATCCAGGAAGCCGGCGGCTAGCGCTGCTACCAGCTCCTCGGCGGCCGGCTCCCGAGCGGCGGGAAGGCTGTCGCCGAACCGGCCGCCCGCCGGATGGCGCCGCGCGGTGCGGCTCGGCGACGTGCCACGAGCTCCCCCGCCTACTGCAACACCACCAACACCACCCGCCGGTTCTTGGCGCGGCCCTGGCGGGTCTTGTTGTCGGCGACCGGCGCGGTCTTGCCGTAGGAGATCACGTTCATGCGGTGCAGCGGCAGGCCCTGCTTCTCGTTGAGGTAGAGGCGCACGGCCGCTGCCCGGGCCTCGCCGAGCTCCTGGTTGTACTTGGCCGAGCCGACGTTGTCGGTGTGGCCCTGCACCTCGACGTAGACGCCCTTGTTGTCGGTCTTCAGCTTGACCGCGAACTCGTCGAGGGCCGACTTGGCCGCGGGCGAGAGGACGCTCTTGTTGAAGCCGAACTTCACCTTGTCGTCGGTCAGCACGGTCTCGTAGAGGATCTTGCCCTCCGCCAGCTTGCCGGCTTCCTGGGCGCGCTGCAGCGCGTCCTGGGCGGTCTTCGAGACCTCGCCCACCTTCTGATCGGTGGCGGCGATCTTCTGGTCCTGACCGGCGATCCGCTGCTCGTGGTCGTTGAGCTTGGTCTGCGCCTGCTCGACCTGGCCCTGCACCTGGTCGACCCGGCTGTTGACGGCCCCGGTCTCTTCCTTGACGTATTTCTTGGTAGCGCAGCCGGCGGCGGTGACGGCCACCAGCGCCGCGGAGAGGACGATGGACAGCGATCTGACTTTCACGGGCGATACCTCCTTGAGCTGAGGAGAGGATCTCCGCCACGCCGTCCTCGTCATGCCGCGAGGCTGGCGCGCGGGAAGACCCCCTCCGGTTCAACCGCCGGCGGGCGGCGGTCCCTTGTAGCCGCGGCGGAAGACCACGGTGACACGGTCTCCCAGGCCCTTGGCCTTGACCTCGACCTTGAGATGGCGGTAGCTCCGCTCCCCCTCGCGAGTCGAGAAGCCCAACACGTACTGATGCCGGAGGTCCTCCTCGATGGCCGCGAGCGCCTTCGGGAGGTCCGCGGATCGAGAGATCGGATAATAACGGCCGCCGGTGGCTCCGGCCAACAGGTTGAGGACGTCGGCGTAACGGTACACCTTTTTGCCCTCCGCCGTCAGCTCATAGGGGCTGCCGCTGCCCAGCCCGAGCACGTACACCGGCACTTGCGCCGCCCGCACGATCTCGCGCGCCTGCTCGGGCGTGAGGTTGCTGGCATTGTCCGCGCCGTCGGTGACCAGGATGGCGAACCGCCTGCTGTTGCGTCCTTCGGCGGAGATGTCGGGGATCCAGGCGACGGCGTCGTGGAGCGCGGTGGTGCCCCAGCCCTGCCAGCGCGAGACCGCGTCGAGGAGAGCGTCGCGGTCGGCGGTGAACGGGACCTCGACGTCCCCGTGGCCGCTGGCGAAGGTGGCGAGCGCGAACTCGTCTCCCGGCAGCGCCCGGCCGACGAAGTAGCGCACCACTTCCTGGCTCTGCTGGATCTTGCCGCCGGTTCCCATGCTGCCGGAGAGGTCCTGCAGGAACACCAGGCTGGTCGGCGCCTCGGTGTTCTTGTCGAAACTCTCGATGGGCACCGGCTTGCCGTCGACCAGCAGCTGGAAGTCCTTCGCTTCCAGATGCTTGGCATATCCGGAGCGGGTCCGGACGAGGACCGGGACGAGGATGTCGTTGACCGCCAGCGTGTCCTGGAACTGGGCCGTGCCGGCGCCCGGGGCCGCTGGCGTCGCCACGGCGGGCGGCTCGGCGGGGCCGGCGGCCAGGAGCACCACGGAGAGCGCCAACTCCAAGAGATTCATAGCCATGAGCGAATGTGCAAGACGCAGGCCATAGGGGGACGTGACTTAAGATGGCGCGTGCGCGTGCCGAGGAGGGCATCATGAGCGAAGAGATCAACATCCGCAACATCTCGGTCCTCTGCGGCAACTGCAACACCTACCAGACCCTCGCGAGCTTCCGCCGCCGCGAAGGCTGGAACGTCTACGTCTACGAGTGCGAGAACCAGGTCTGCGATCCCAACGTCACCCGAACCCTGATCGAGGTGCCGAGGGAGATGGACGCCTTCGCGCGCCGCGACCCGGAGTGGCGGGGGGGAGGCAAGCACGGCGCACAGGGCGACGGCAATCCGGTGGACTGACGACGGCATGCGGCCCGCTGAGCTACGTCTGGGCGATCTTGCGATCGAGGGCTGGTCGCTGGCCGGCGACGAGACCTGGTTCCGTATCCGCCCGCCGGGCCTCGCCTTCGACACCGGGCGCGGCGCCGCGCAGCTGGCGGGAGCGCGCGACGTCTTCCTCTCCCACGGCCACCTCGACCATGCGCTCGGGCTCCCCTACGTCCTGTCGCAGCGCTCCCTGCACCAGGGCTCTGAGACCCGTGTCTTCTGCCCGGCGGCGATCGCCGAGCCGCTCGCGGCGCTGGTCGCGGCCGCCGAGCGGCTCGAAGGGTCCCGGTACCGGTACGAGATCGTGCCGCTCGCGGTCGGTGCGCGGGTGGAGGTGGGCCGCGACCTGCTGGTCGAGGCTTTCGCCACCGATCACGTGGTGCCCAGCCTCGGATACCACCTGGTGCGCCGCAAGCGGCGGCTGGCCGCCGGCCTCGCCGGTCTCTCCGGGCCCGAGCTGGTGGCCTTGCGCGCGCGCGGCGTCGAGACCTCGCAGGTGGTGGAGGAGCTCTGGCTCTCGTACTGTGGCGACACGGGGCCGCGGGTGTTCGACCTCACGCCGGCGCTGTTCGGCAGCCGGGTCCTGATGCTCGAATGCACCTTCGTCGGCGAAGCGCAGCGCGGCAGCGGCGAGCGCTACAAGCACCTGCACCTCGACGACATCGAGCGCTTCGCGGACCGTTTCGAGAACGCGGCCATCGTGCTCCACCACCTGTCCCGCCGTCACCGGCCCCAGGAGCTGCTGGCGGAGATCGAGCGCCGGCTGCCGCGGCTGGCGGCCCGCGTTCACCTGCTGGTCGAGGGTTCGCCATGAGCCCGCGGCCGGGTGGCAGGGGTGACGGCGGCGGGCGGCGGCCCGGCGGGAAGCCCGCCGGCGGCAGGAGGGAAGGCGGCGGCCGGGCCGGCGAGCGGCCGGCAGGGCGTGGCAAGCGGCCGGCTGGGGGAGGGGCAGGCAGGCCGGGGCAGGCAGGGGCGCCCCGGCGGCGGCCCGGGCCGCCGCGGCCCCGGCGGGCCCCGCGCGCCACAGCGCCGCCGGCGGTCTCGAGGCTGGCCCTCGTCGACGAAGCGGAAGTGACGGTCGAGAAGCTGGTGGTCGGCGGCGATGGGCTGGCGCGGCTCGAGGGGGTGCCGATCTTCGTCGCGCGCGCGGCCCCTGGCGACCGCCTGCGGGTACGGCTCGTCGAGCGGCGGCCGGACTATGCCCGCGCGGCGATCGTCGAGATCCTGGAACCGGGCCCCGGGCGCCGCCCCGATCCCTACCCCGAGCTCAGCCGCACCGGCATCTGCGACCTGCAGCACCTGGACGACGCGCTGCAGCCGCACCTCAAGGCGTCGGCGGTGCGCGAAGCGTTGCAGCGGCTGGGCCGGATCGAGCTGCCGCCCCGGATCGAGGTCGTGGCCGGCCCGCCGTGGGGTTACCGGCTGCGGACGCAGCTGCACGCGGAGGTCGATGCCGCGACCGGGGAGGTGCGGGTCGGCTACCACGCCCGCGGCAGCAACGAGCTGGTGGCGGTGACCCGTTGCCCGCTGCTGGTGCCGGAGCTCGAGAGCCTGCTGCCCGAGCTGCCCGAGCGGCTCGCGGCATCGCCGCATCGCCGCATCGACCTGGCGGCGGGAGACCGCGGCGCGGTGACCGCGGCGCCGCTGGTGCCGGGGCTGCCGCATGGCGAGGTGTCCATGACGATCGGCGGCCACTCCCTCTCCTATGACGCTCGCTGCTTCTTCCAGGCCCACCGCCAGCTGCTGCCGTACCTGGTCGAGCTGGCGGTCGGGCCGTGGGAAGGGGGCGAGGCTTATGACCTCTACGCCGGAGTGGGACTGTTCTCCCTGCCCCTGGCGCGGCGCTACGGCCGCGTGGTGAGCGTGGAGGCGGATCGCGTGGCGGCCCGTTACGGGCGCAACAACGCCCGGCGCAACCGGCTGCCGCAGGTGTCCGGGGTGGGCCAGGTGGTGGAGAGCTGGATCGCCGCGCTGCCGGACCGTCCCGACCGGGTGCTCGTCGACCCGCCGCGCGCCGGTCTGACCGGCAAGGTCCGCCAGGCCCTTGCCGCCCGCCGCGCCCGCCGTCTCACCTATGTCTCGTGCGATGCCGCCACCCTGGCCCGCGACCTGCGAATGCTCGCTCCCGTCTACCGGATCGAGAGCATCCAGCTCGTCGACCTCTTCCCCCAGACCGGCCACATGGAGGCCGTGGTCCAACTCGCCTCCGGGGATTGACCCTCCGAAGGCCTCCGGGGAGCCCTCCGACCCGGGCCATGGGGCGAGGGCGAGGGAGCTCCTCGGGCTCTCCATCCCCCCTCTGAGCCCGTATGGGCGAGGGTCCAAGTCGCAAGGGCGCCGGCGGAGGACTGAGACCCCTCGCCCATACGGGCTCAGAGGGGGGATGGAGAGCCCGAGGAGCTCCCTCGCCCTCGCCCCGTAGCCCTCTCTCCTCCCTCTACAGCTACCAGGCTCTTCGATGACCGGCTCCGTTCCCGAAGAGTCTTGCCTCCGACTGGCTAGCTGGAGGTTGCATCTCGGCGCGGTTCAGTGTCTTTATGGGTAGGATGGGTGTCCTTGGAACCGCCATGGAGAGCCACAGCTTGGGAGGCGAGTTGCGCGATCTTGCCTGGACCGACGAGGGGCAGGAGTCGCGGCTGCTGGCGGCCATGGCGGCGGGTGACCGGGAGGCGGCCGAGCGGCTGGTGGAGCGCACCTACCGCGGGGTCTATGGGCTGCTGCGGCGGCTTTGCGGCGACTCCGACCTGGCTGCCGACCTCACGCAGGAGACCTACCGCAAGGCGTGGAACGCCCTGTCGGGGTTCCATGGCCGGGCGCAGTTCTCGACCTGGCTGTGCCGCATCGCTTACAACGTCTTCCTCAATCACCTGCGCCGGCCGCGCCGCCTGGTGCCGCTCGAGGAGCGCTTGGAGGAGGCGATCCACGATCCTTCGCCCTCGGCGGACGAGGTGCTCGGCCAGGCGGCCGAAGGCGACCGCTTGCGGCGCGCCGTCCTGCTGCTGCCCGAGGAGCAGCGCTTCACCGTCACCGCGCTCTACTGGGGTGGGCGCTCGGTGCGCGAGGTCGCCCTCGACCAGGGCGTCAGCGGCGTGGCCATCCGCAAGCGGTTGAAGCGGGCGCTCGCGAAGCTGGCCCTGATGCTCGCCGAGGAGGAGGGACGATGATCGGCGGCTGGCGTCCCTGGCAGCGCTGGATGGTGGCGCGGCGCCTCGCGCGTCACGGTCGCCGTGAGGGCGGAGAGCCGCCGGCGGATCTGCTGCGGCGGCTGCGCGAGGACATCCCGGCAAGCCCCGCGCTGGTGCGCCACCCGGATCGTCCTCCCCTGGTCCTGCGCGAGCGCCGCGGCACGTCGCGCCGCTGGCTGGCGGCGGCGTCGCTGGCCGCGGCGCTGACCGCCGCCGTGGTGGGGCTGCGAGTCTGGGAGCAGCATCCGCGCGCAGCCAGCAGCGAGCTGGAGCCCGCGTCTCGGCCCGGCGGCGCGCCCGCCCACGCGGCGAGGCTGGCGAAGGGCAAGGCGTCGCCTCCGGCGCCCGCTCCGGTGGCGCCCTTCGGTGCCGCCGCGCCGCCGCCGCCGCGGCAGCAGCCAGCGGGTGGCGTCCAGGGCGAACCAGAGATGCGGAGCTTCGCCGAGACGGCACCCGGCGCCGGCGGCGCGGCGGACCGGATGACGGCGCCGTCCGCGCCCACCGCCGGCGACGAGGCGGCGCGGAGCCCCGAGGCGCTGCCGCCACGGCTCGAGCGCTCCTCTCGCGGCGGCGCCTCGCAGCCGCCCGGGCGTTCGGCATCGACGGCAGCCACGGCGGCCGCTCCCTCGGGGATGCCGGCGAACGACGCGGCTCCCGCCGAGCGCGCACGGAAGGCGGCGCAGCCGGTGCCGGCGCCGCCCGCTTTCTCGCCACCGCCCCCGCCTGCGGCAGCCATGGCGCGGCCGGATCTCGCCGTGGAGGCCAGGGCGGAGGCGGCATCGCCGGCGCCGCCGCCATCGCCGCGGGTCGGGGGCGCCGCGCCGCTGCGCTCGAGCTTCGGCGCCGACACCGGCACCGACTTCTACCGACGAGTCCGGCACGGCCTGCTGGCGGAGGGCCGCCTGCCGCGGGCGGCGTCCGTGCGGGCCGACGAGCTGGCCAACGCCTTCGAGCTGGCCGCGGAGATGCCGGCGGTGGGCCGTCCCGAGCTGGCGGTGGAAGGGGCGCCGCTGCCGGCCGCGGGCGCCACCTACCTGGTGCGCTTCGAAGCCCGCGGATTGGCAGGACGGTCCAGCTCGGACACGGTGGAGGTCGATTTCGATCCCGCGGTGGTGGCGCGCTTCCGCCGCGTCGGCGCGACCGCTCACCACGGCGGCGCGGCAGCGCTGTACGAGATCGAGCTGCGCCCGGAGGCCGCGGCCGCGCCGGCCGCGCAGGGAGTCATGGCCGGATCGCGGCCCGACGCCGCCGGCCCGGCCATGGCGCCGATGCTCCCGAAGCCGGCCGCCGAGCCGCGGCCGGCAGAGACGCCGCATCCGGCCGCCGCATCGCGGATGAAGGCGGCGGCCTCACCGCAGCCTGCCGGCGAGCCGCGAGGCGCGGCGGCGCCAAGGCCCGGCGGCGGCGCCGACCGGGTGATCGCCACTCTGCGCGTGGTGTCTCGCGACGAAGGGGGCGTCCAGGGCGGCGGCCTGCTCGCGGCGCGCGTGGTGCGCCTCGACCAGCTCCATCCGTCATGGGACGCGGCTTCGCCGGCCCTGCGCGTGCAAGGCCTGGCGGTGGAGCTGGCGCAGGCCCTGGCCGCCAAGGACCCCGGCCCGCGCCTGCAAGCGGTGCGCGTCCGGGCCCAGGCCCTCGCCGCCGAGCTGCCGGAGGACCCGAAGGCTGCCGAGCTGCTGCAGCTCGTCGACCGCGCCGCCGACCTCGCCGGCGCGGCCGGAGGCGCGGCGCCGCATCCTCCGTAGCGGCCCAGCCGGTGCCCTGGTCAAGGAGCGTCCGCGGGAGCGGCGCAGAGGCTGGTGCGGCGGTAGTCGCCGCCGGCGGTGACGGCATTCCCGAAGCCGCAGTCTCCTTTCTGGTCGACTTGGAGCTCGCCGGTGCCGGGTCTGCCGAAGCGGAGGGTGAGCCGGCAGCCGGCCTTCTCGTAGACGCCTACGCCGTTCCGCAGCGTCACGGTGCCGTGACCTGTTCCCGGGCCGGGACTGCCGGGAGAGACGAGAGCGCCCTCGGAGGCGGCGATGGAGAAGGCCAGACGCGGCCCGGCCTCGCCGCCGGCGCCCGTGGCGCCCGGGACCGCCGGGCTTGCCTCGCGACTCGTCGTTCCCACGAGGGCTTCCGGGGCCGCCGGGGCTGCCGTGCCGCCGGTCCCGCCCGGAGCCAGCCCGCCGAGCATCTCTCGCACGTCGATCGAGGATCGCGCGCCGTCCTGCCGGAAATAGGTGCCGGTGTAGGGGCGCGCGGCGATGCGGTTGGGTGAGCCGGCAAGCTCGACCTGCAGCATGGCGGGGGGCATGGGCGCCGCGCCTGTCCGGCGAATCAGGATGATGTAGTCGCCCGACTCCGGCAGCGCCACGGACCCCTGCAAGGCGCCGTGGCGGCCGATGCCGGTGTGGCCGTCGCCGGGGCAGAGGAGCGACAACCCCAGCCCGGGATTCTCGACCGGGGCGCGGAGATCGATCTTCATCGTCTGCCCGGCCCGCGCCGCCAGCACGAACCGGCGCTCGGCGATGGCCGGCGCCGGCGCCGCCGCCGGCAGGGGGCGGCGGGCCTGGCCTGGAGCGCCTGGAGAGTCAGCCCGTCCACCGGATCGCGAGTCGCCAGGGAAGGCGACCTCCACCGCGGCCGAGGACCGGCCGGGCGGGATCTGGATGCGCACCGGCGCCTGGTCCGGGCGATCTGTCGGCGCGGCGGCAGCCGGCGCTGAGCTGGATGCGAGCGCCGAGCCGGCTGCCTGCGCCGAGCCGGATGCGAGCGCTGAGCCTGCTGGCGGCCTCGAGCGGGAGGCAAGCGTCGAGCCGGAAGAGAGCGCTGAACCTGCTGGCGGTCTCGAGTCCGATGCAAGCGTCGAACCGGCTGCCGGTCCCGCGGCCCGCTTCTCCTGCAGCTCGCGGAGCTGCTCCTCGAGCACCTCGTTGGTCCGCTCCAGCTGGCGCAGGCGCTCGTCCAACGCCTGGCTGGAAGGCGGATTGGCGGCCGTCTGCTGCTGCAGCTCGCGTAGCGCGTCCTCCCGCGGCCGGCGCTGCTCGTCCTGGATCTCGGCGCGCAGGCTGCGCCGGAGCGCCGGGATCGCGCCCGGATCGCCCAGCTCCGCCAGGGCCTCGGGCACCTTCAGACGCACCTCGAAGTCAGGGTCGCTCAGGTAGTCCTCGAGGGCCTGCCGCACCATGCGGCGCCGCGCGTCATCTCCGCCGTGGCCGTCGTGGCCGCCCTGGCCGCCGTGGCCGCCGTGGCCGGCGTAGATGGCGAGCGCCAGCATGGCGTCGGCGCGGCCCGGTTGCGGGCTGCCGTAGCGGGCGAGGCGGAGCGCCTGGGGCAAGGCCTCGGGGGCGCCGAGCTCGGCCAACGCCTTGATCGCGGCGCGGGGCACCGCTTCGAGGAAGCTGCCCTGGCCGAGGGCCCGCAGCAGCGGCGGCGTCACCTCCTGCCGGCGGTCCTGGAACTGTCCGAGCGACGCGGCCGCCGCGGCGCGGGCCTGGTAGCTCGCGTCGCCCTCCAGGGCCCGCACCAGCGGCGCGATCAGCTCGCGCTGCTCCGGAAAGGCCCCGAAGCCGGTGAGCACCGCCGCGCGGACCCGCGCATCGGCATCGCCGGCGCCCTGCCGCAGCGCCTGGAGCGCCGGCTCGGTGGCGATCCGGGCAAGCGCCGCGGCGGCGACCAGCCGCGCGCCGAAGAAGCGGTGGTGCAGCAGCGTCTCGCCGAGCGCCGCCACCGCCTCGTCGCCCCCCAGCTCGGCCAGCGCCCGCAGCGCGTCGAGCTGAGCCGGCAGCGGCAGCGGCGCCCGCAGCTGCTCGACCCATTCGGCCGCCGGCTTGTCGAACTCGAGGCTCTTCAGCAACGCACCCCCGGGATCGAAGACGACGGTGCGCGGGCGGACCGGGCAGGGGAGATAGAGGTCCTGCACCGGCAGCGCGGCCATCGCCACGCGGCGTCGCGCCGGCGTCCCCCGGCCGTCGAGCAGCGCCACCTCGACCGGGAACGAGAACAGGCCGGTGGCGCCGTCCAGCGGCTGGGTCTGGCGCACCTCGAGGCGCACCAGGCCCGTCGCGGCCTGGAACTCCCAGCGCAGCTTGATCTCGGGGTAGCCGGCGCGATAGACGAACTGGTCGAAGAGCGACCCCAGGTCGACGCCCGCCGCATCCTCGAAGGCGATCTCGAGGTCGCGGCTGGTGACCGTGCCGAAGGCATGCCGCGCCAGGTAGGTGCGGACCCCCCGCCACCATCCCTCCTCCCCGACCAGCTCATGCAGCATGTGCAGCACCCACGCGCCCTTGTCGTAGGTGTGGGCGTCGAACATCCGGATCGGGCTGACATAGCGCGACGTGACCAGCGGCCGCCGGTAGCGCTCGCGGTCCTCGCGCAGGTAATTGACGCGCGACTGGTCGAGCTTCCATGCCAGCTCGTCGTCCCCGGCGGCGCCGCCTTGCCGGGCGAGGTGCTGCTGGTAGAGCGCTTCGAAGTAGGTTGCCATGCCCTCGTTGAGCCAGGCATGGGCCCAGCTGCGGCAGGTGACGAGGTCCCCGAACCACTGGTGGGCGAGCTCGTGGACGACGAGATCGTCGCTGGTGCCGTCGAGCGCCGCGCGCGCGTCCCGCAGCGCGTCGACCGTCTCCGTGGTGGCCGAGATGTTCTCCATCCCCTCCCACATGAACCCGTAGACCGCCGCCTGGGAGTACTTGGCATAGGGATAGGGGCGCCCCGTCGCGCGGGAGAGGAAGTCCATGGCGTCGGCGGTGCGGCCGAAAGCGCGCGGCGCGCGATCGGCGAGCGCTCGCGGGACGTAGGAATCGATCGGCACCCCCTGCCAGCTGTCGTGGAGGCGGCTGAACTCGCCGATGACCACCGAGACCAGGTAGGTGCTGTGCGGCTGCTCCATCAGCCAGTGGAAGGTGCGGCGGCCGTCCGGACGGTCGGTCACCTCCACCAGGCGGCCGTTGCCGATCGCCTCGAACGGCCGCTCGACGGTCGCCAGCAGCTCGCTGGTGGCGCGGTCGTCCGGCTCGTCCCAGCTCGGGAACCAGTAGCGATTGAGCTGCGGCTCGCCGTCCGAGAACATCTGCCAGGGCCGCTCGGGGTAGGCGCGGTCGGGGGCGGCCACGTACAGCCCGGCGCGCGGCTGCGCCGAGTAGTCGATGGCCACCTCGAGGCGGTCCTGCGGACCGTAGGCGCGCGGAAGGCGGACGCTCAGCGTCTGCGCCTCGGGGTCGGTCGAGAACTCCAGCTCCTCGGCCTTGTCGGCGCCAAGGCGCACCCGGGAGACCTGCAGCCCTGCGGCGTGGAAGACCAGGTGATCGAGCCCGGGAAGCAGGGGCACGACGGTGTTGGTGGCGGTTCCCGCGACCGTTCGCCGGCGCAGGTCGAAGGCCAGCTCGAGGCGCAGGTGCTGCAGGTGGTAGAGGCGGTCGGAAGGGTATTGCGCCGGCTGATCCGGCGGCGCGAAGCTGCCGCGCGTCGGGATGTCGGCCGCCGGCGCCGCGACACGGCCCGAGATCGCCAGCGCCGCCGAGAGGAGGACCACGAGGATCAGCGCGCCGATCGCCGGCGCCAGCAGCGCCGGTATGCGAAGCCAGCTCCGAATTCCGCTCGTCTGCATGGCGCTCACTACCCCAATACTATGGGGTCGAGGGCTTGCCTGTAGAATCCGCCCGTGTCCTCCCTGCCTCGCTATCGCGTCGTGCTCGCCAAGGAGGACTGCAAGTTCTCGGCCGCCCACTTCACGCTATGGGGCGGCGGCGGCGGCGAGCTGCTGCATGGCCACAACTACCAGGTGCAGGTGGAGCTGGCGGGACGCGAGCTCGACGAGGCGGGGTTGCTGGTGGATCTCGAGCAGTGCAAGCGCGTGCTGCGCGCGCTCTGCGACCGCCTCGACTCGCGGACGCTGCTGCCCGCCGCCAGCGACCGGCTGCTCTGCACCCGCCGCGGCGAGACCGTCGAAGCCCGCCTCGGCGACCGCTGCTATGTCTTCCCGGCGGCCGACACCCTGCTGCTGCCGCTGGTCAACACCTCGATCGAGCTGCTGGCGCGCATGCTGTGGCACGAGCTCGCTGCCGCGCTGCGCGGCTCGCGGGTGGAGACGCTGGCGGTGTCGGTGGAGGAATCGGCCGGGCAGCGCTGCTGGTACGAGGACCGCGTCACAGCCGCATCTCCCGACCCTTCCAGCTGACCAGCCGCCCGCGCCGACGGTCGCGAACGCCCGCCGCCAGCACCCCGGCGAGCAGCAGGGCGTCCAGCGGGTAGAGCAGGGCATACGCCGGCCGGTTCCCGCTCCCGGTCCGCAGCAAGGCCGAGGTGACCGCCCCGGCACCCCACAGCAGCGCCGCCGCGACGAAGCTCCCGGCTGCCAGGGCGGCGGCCAGCGCGAGCGCCGGTGCCACCAGGATGGCGAGCGCTGCCAGGGTGACGCCTGGGCGGCGCCCGAGCAGGCCGCCGAGGTTGCGCCGCCAGCCACGGGTGGCTTCGCGGATGCCTCTGTACATGCGCACCGACAGCAGGTCCGGAGCGCGGAAGAAGCCGGTGCGGTAGCCGTGACGCCGCAGGAGCGCCGCCATCGCCACGTCGTCGATGGCCTCGTGGCGCACCGCCTCGAAGCCGCCGCAGCTCTCCCAGGCGGCGCGCCGCAACAGCAGGAACTGGCCGTTGGCGACCGGCGGACCGCCCCCGGCCGCCGCCTCCTCCCAGTCCCCGAGCAGCGCGTCGAGCAGGGCGAAGACGCCCGGCGTCAGCAGGTTCTCCGCCATGCCGCGCGCCTCCTGCAGGCCGGCGAGCGAGACGGCGTCCAGGCGCCAGTGGGAGGCGGCGGCGAGCGCCCGGACCAGCGCCGCCGGGCGCAAGCGGGCGTCGGCGTCGGTGAGCAGCAGCCAGCTCGACTCGACGCCGCGGCTGCCGGCCCACAGGGCATGCACCTTGCCACGCCAACCCGCCGGCAGCGGCCCGGCGGTGACCAGCGTCACGCGGGGCTCGCGGTCCGCGGCGGCCGCCGCCAGCGCCGCGGTGGCGTCGCTCGAGGCGTCGTCGATGATCCGGATGGGCGGCTGGCCCTCGAGGACGAGGAAGGCCTCGACGCAATCGGCGAGATTGCGCTCCTCGTCGCGGACCGGCAGCAGCACGGTGGCGTCGATCGCCCCTACGGCAGTGGCCGCCGGCACCGCCGGGTTCGCCGCCGCCCTCGCCGCCGGCCTCGCCGCCGCCGCCCCCGGCTCTGCCGGCACCTCGGGCGAGCGCGGCCCGCGCTGGCCGCCGCGAAGTGCCGGCGGCTCCGGGAGTGCCGGGGCGCGCCGGCGTCGCGTCTCGATGCCCAGGCCAAGGCCGAGCAGCGCGACGCCGACCGGCAGGGCGGCCATGGTCACGATCCACATGGCGCGCTCTGATCCGCCCGGCCTACCTCCCGCTGCTGCCGGCGGGCCGGCTCCTCTCGGCGAGCATCGCCTCGACCTCGCCCTGGGCGGGAAAGCGTCCTGCCTGCTTCTTCGAGAAGATGAGCTCGCCGTCCAGCTTGACGTCGAAGATGCCGCCGGCGCCCTTGATCAGCGCGGGGCGAGTCCCGAACCTCTGCTCCAGCTCGTCCGCCAGACCGGCGGCGCGGGGCAGATAGTTTCAAGCCACGCAATACTCGATGGTGATGTGTTTGGCCATCGTCGCCTCCTTCCCTGCCTGAGTCTATGTCTGATCCACAACCCGAATGTGTATGACTGGCAATGTGTGAACATCTTTGAGTGGCGTTAGCTGGACCTTATATGGTGCGCTTCGAGGCCAGAGCGGGACAATTACATCGAAAAAAGGCCGCTAGCCCCCTAGCTTTTGGCTGGGAACGGAGTACAATCGAGATTGTTCAATAGCGTTGCCGTTGGCCGTGAGGTCCCCTCGGGATACCAGGTCACGGAGCGCCGAGATGAGTCGCTGGACCGAACACGGTGGTGGGGTCATCCACTACCAGGAACACGCCGAGCTTGGCCTCGATGCCGGTGGCCCCGGTCACCCCAGGTGACCTGGACATCGGCGCGAAGCCAGGATGCCATAAGGATCGTAGAATCTGCTGGAGGAAAACATGAAAGGTGAAGCGCCCAACATGTCGTCGAAGGAGATGGCCCAGATCAGACAGAACCTCGAGGGGACGCCGGACATCGAGGAGGCGGCGGAGCTGATGAACCTGGCGGGCAACTCGACCCGCCTGAAGCTCCTCTACCTGCTCGAGAACATGAAGGAGCTGTGCGTGTGCGACCTCGCCGAGATGCTGGGCGTGTCGGTGTCCGCGGTCTCGCAGCATCTCGCCAAGCTCAAGGCCTACGGGCTGGTCGCCCCGCGCCGCGACGCCCAGACCATCTATTACCGGCTCACCGATCACGCGTTCAACGCCAAGCTGCGGGACAACTTCTTCAAGCAGTTCCAGGTGTAGGACCGGACGCCGTCCGGCCCGTCTAGTCACGGAGCAGGAAGGCGTCGAGCAGGCGGCGGCACGTGTCGAGCGTGCGCGCCGCCTGCTCGTCGTCCGCGTGGGCGAAGCTCGCCGTCGACAGGGTCATGGCGGCCGGCAGCTTGAGGGCCGCGAAGCAAGTCAAGACGGCGTCCAGCGGCGGACCGCCAGGGCAGGGAAAGCTGACCGCCGGAGCGTCCCGCGGATCGAGGCCGTCGAGATCGACGTGGAGGTAGAGGTCGCGGTTCGCGGCGGCTCCCTCGGCACCCTCGGCCAGCAGGCGCAGGCACCTCTCCGAGCCGACCTCCTCCGGTGGGACGACGGAGAGGTGCAGGCGCTCGAAGTCCTCGACCTCGGGCGGGTCGAAGCAGCGCCCCGCCAGGTGCACGACGTTGCGGAAGTGGATCGGCCGCAGCTCGACCGATTTGTAGACCTCGGGAAGGCTGCGCCCGCATACCGCCGCCAGCGCCATGCCGTCCCAGTAGCCGCTCGGCGTGGATTCGGGGGTGTTGAAGTCGCCGTGGGCGTCGATCCAGACCACCCGCAGCTCGCGCCCGGTCCGTTGCAGCCCGGTCACCACGCCGACGGCCACCAGGCAGCCCCCGGACACCACCAACGGGAAGCGGCGCTGCGAATGCGCCAGGGCCACCGCTCGCGCCACGCTGCGGCCGATCTCGGCCACCACCGCGGCCTTGCCGGCCTCCGGCCGGCGCACCGGGATCTCGGAGACATGGACGCCCAGGCCGCGCCGCTCGACCTCGGCCAGCAGGCCACGGGACACGAGCTCGCGCGCGCCGCGCGCCCCCGGCGTGTCGCCGCGCTCGACGTCGTACGGGACGACGATGACATCCATCTCTCTGCCGGGCATGTCGTCTGCGTCCTCGCTCTCGCGGAGCTCCCATCTTATGCCAACGATCTGGGGGTCAGTTCCCCTTTCGTCCCCTTCGCGAAGGGGGACCAGGGAACTGACCTCCGCGGGTCGGAGCGTCGGTCGGAGCGTCGGATAGAATAGCCGCCTTCTCGAGAGGGGGGGGACATGCCCAATCAACACCCGCGCCCGAGCTTCACCTGGCTGGGCCACGCGACCTTCCGTTGCACCCTGCCCGGCGGCGAGGTCATGCTGATCGATCCCTGGGTGATGGGCAACCCGGCCTGTCCCGAGGAGCTGCAGAGCCTCGACCGCCTGGACGCGATGCTGATCACCCACGCCCACGGCGACCACATGGGCGACGCCGTCGAGCTGGCGCGGCGCCACCGCCCGCGCCACGTGGTGGGCGCCTACGAGATCTGCACCTGGCTGCAGTCGCAAGGGGTCGAGAACTGCTCGGGCATGAACGTCGGCGGCACCCAGGAGCTGCTCGATCTCACCGTGACGATGGTGCGCGCCGACCATTCGAGCAGCCTCATGGACGGCGACCGGATCGTCTATGGCGGCATGGCGGCCGGCTACGTCGTCAAGCTGCCGGGCGGCTTCACCTTTTATCATGCCGGCGACACCGCGCTGTTCTCCGACATGCAGCTGATCGGCGAGCTCTACCGCCCCGAGCTCGCCTTCCTGCCGATCGGCGACTTCTACACCATGGACCCGCAGCAGGCGGCCCGCGCGTGCCGTTACCTCAACGTCCGCAAGGTCGTGCCGATGCACTGGGGGACCTTCCCGGTCCTCACCGGCACGCCGCGGAAGCTGGTCGAGGCGCTCGAGGACCTGGGCGTCGCCTGCGAGGTCCTGGCACTGCAGCCCGGCGAGACGTATTGAACGTATAGTGCATCGCTTGCTGGCGGCCCCGACGGGAGCTTCGTAGTCAGGGCAAGCCGAAGCGCAGCCCGAACCAGCGTGCCCGCGCGAGCAGGACGATGCGGGTCGCGGGTGGCAGGTGCGGGGGCGCGGACAGCAGCCGCGCTCCTGCCTCCTCGACGTCCGACAGCAGGCGCAGGGCGGCGAGCAGCGAGAACACGCCGGCCCGCCGGTACGGCACCGGCAACTCGACCAGGCCGCGGGGTGCGCGCAGCAGCCAGGGCCGCAGGCGGGCGCACTCGCGCTGGACCGCCTCGCCGAGGGCCTCGCCCACGAGAGTCTCTCCCTCGTCCGCCGGGAGTGGGCAGCGCCCGCGCGCCATCGCCGCGCCGAGGTGCTGCAGCGCATGCAGGCGGACCAGCGCGCCGGCGAAGCCGCTGACCTCCGCATTGAGGCTCGTCTCGAGCAGGGCGCCGCCCACCGCCCGCGCCAGGCTGCGGGCATCCGCTCCGGCGTCGGCGGCGGTCGCCGGGCGCGGCCGCAGGACGCGCCGGCGGGCGCAAGCGGCGAGCTCGTCGAGGGCATCGGCCGGCCACCGGCGGCGAGCGTTCTCCCGCGCCATGCGCAGGCAGACCGGCGGCGTCCCGGTCTCACCCCCCAGGGCACGCTCGAGGCCGGCCTCCCAGCGGTCGATCTGCGCCAGGCATTCCTCTTCCATCCCCTGCTGGGCGGCGCATGCCAGCAGCGTGCAGGCATATGCGAGCAGTGCCCGCACCCGTGCGCGCTCGGTGGCCGGCAGCAGCACGAGGGCCGGGGCGAAGTCGCCGAGGGCCTCGCGGGCCAGGTGCTCGCGAGGGGCGGGCGCGGGGACGGTCGCCGGAGGAGCGGGTGGCGGCGGCGAGTCCGGATCAGGCGGCGCGGCCATCGGAACCAGGAACCGAGCGCCGGGCGGCGATCAGAGCAGGCGGAGAAGCTCCCGCTGTGCGGGCCCCCCGGTGACCTCGACGGCGGCGCTCGCCGGGCTCTCCGCGGTCTCCGGGGCCTCCGCGGCCGGGGGGAGCAGCACGACGTTGATCTCGCTGCGCACTCCGAAGTCGCCCGGCAGGTAGATCCCGGGCTCGATCGAGAAGCAGGTCATGGCCAGGAGCCGCCGCGTGTCGTGGGTCTCGAGGTTGTCGATGTTGGCGCCCTGGCCGTGATCGGAGGTGCCGATCGAGTGCCCGGTGCGGTGGAAGAAGCGCTCCCCGTAGCCGGCCTTCCGGATGACGTCGCGGGCGGCGTCGTCGACCTCGAAGCCGTGGACCGGTTGCCGCGGGTAACGGCTGCGGACCAGCTGCAGGGCGGCATCGCGCGCCGCGGCGACGTGACCGAAGATCTCCGCCTGGCGCTCGGTCGGCGACGGAGCGCACACGCCGCACCAGGTGATGTCGGCGTAGACGCTGTCCGGCGCCCGCTCCTTGGCCCACAGGTCGATGAGCAGGAAGTCGCCGCGCCGGATCGGCGACGAGTGGCCGGGGCCCGGCTGGTAGTGAGGGTCGGCGCTGTGGGCATTGACGCCGACGATCGGATCGCTCTCGCTCCACAGGCCGGCCTGCTCGAAGGCGTCCAGGATGCCGCGCTGCACCGCGTACTCGTCCAGCTCGTCGCCTCGCGCCAGGGCGGTGCCGACCCGGGCGAAGGCGGCGTGCACGATGGCCAGCAGGTGGGCGGCGGCACGGCGGTGTCCGGCGAGCTGCTCGGCGCTCCAACAGGCGGCGAACCGCTGGGCCAGGTCGGCGGCCGAGACCAGCTCGACGCCCGCGGCGCGCAGCAGCTCGGCGGTGCCGGCGTCGAGCCGCGAGATGCTCGGCAGCTCGTTGCCCGGACTGTACTGGGCGGCCAGCCGCCGGTGGCCCGCCACCAGCCGCGCCAGCTGCTCGCGGTGCTCCTGCCAGGTGAGATAGACCGACTTGCCCCCCGGCAGGTGGTCGAGCATCGCGGGCTCGAGCGCGTGAACCAGCTTCGCGGGACCTCTGTTCCGGGACACCAGGTAGTAGCAGCGGCGGGTGACGAGCTTCCCCGGCGCCGACAGGCCCAGCAGATCCATGCCGATCGGATCGTTGTGCTGGAAGCAGGCGAAGAACCAGCCGTCGAGCCCGGCCTCCGCCAGCGCCGCCTCGATCTCCGCGATCCGTTCCGCCAGCATGTCTCGCCTCCTCCCCGGGTGCTTGCGGGATGCTATCAGACGGTCGGGAGGTCTCCCTTGGCCCTGGCCGTTGGCGTCGGTAGTGGGTCAGGTTCCCGCGGCCCACTTCGGGCGAGGGGCCAGAGTTTATAAGCCCCAGGAGCCTGGGCCCCTCGCCCAAAGGGAGACCGCGGGAGACGGACCCACTACCTAGCGTGCCGGTGCCGCCGCCCCCAGCACGGTGACGTCGACTCGCCGGTTGGCGCCCCGCCCGGCGCCGCTCTGATTGCTCCCGATCGGCTCGTCGGCGCCCTTTCCCGCGACCTCGATGGCGCTCTGCGGCACTCCCTCCTCCTCGAGGTAAGTTGCCACGGCCTTCGCCCGGGCCAGCGCCATGCGGGCGTTTACCGCGCGGCTGCCGCGAATGTCGGCATGGCCGACGACCAGCAAGTGGATGCCGCCGCTCCTGACACTGACGGCCAGAGCGGCGAGCGACGCCTTGGCGGCCTCGGTCAGGGTGGCGCCCTTCGGGAACTGCACCCTGACGACCTCCGGCGGGTTGGAGGCGGCGGCGGCGGAGCCGCAGCCTGCACACGATGGTCGGCTTCAAGGTCGCGGCTGGATCGGGCGAAGCGGGCGGCGCTCCGGCGATCAGGGACGGGACCGCGTCGGCCGGGCCGGTGAGCTGCGTGGCTTCGATCGCCGGCTGGCTCGTCGCCGCCGCCAGCGCTCTGCCCGCGCCGGGAAGGCCGCCGGCATCTGCCGCGGCATCATGCCGGGCGAAGGTCAGCCAGCCCCCTGCTCCGAGCAGCAACAGGGCCGCGGCGACGCCGATCCACCAGCCGCGGCCGGCCGCGCGGGCAGGCCCGGCCGCCGCCGCCGGCCTTGACGCCGAGACCGGCGCTGGCGGCATGGGGCGCCGCTCCGGCTTCGGCATGCCGCCCGCCTCGATGCGGGCGTTGGCTTCGAGCAGCAGCTTCTGGACGTTGCCTTGCAGGTTGCGCTGTTCCGGCGATGCGCCGTTCTCGACCTGGAAATGGCCGGCGCGTGCGGCCAAGAGGGCGACGAAGGCGTCGAAGCCGGCCAGGTTCTCGAACACGGCGCTGACCACCTCGCCGCCGTGCAGATAGAGCGTGCCGTTGCCGTCAGCTGCCATCACCCGGACGCAGCAGGTCCTGCCGGCCACCCCTGCCACCTGGACGAGGTCGGCGAGGGAAAACTCCGCGAGGTCTCCAGCTAGTTTCATGACCATTCCCAGGGGATCGAGACCGTATTGCTGCCGAGCGCCCATCGTAGAAGCGAGATGCGGCACGGCCGTGACGGGCAGGTGACAGGCCGGCAGGCCCCTTGGGCGGCGGATCTTTCCCCGGCCGCCGTTTAGGCGAGGCATCGCAGTCTCAGGCAAGGGGCCAGAGGACTTGGGTGCCTCGCCCAAACGGCGGCCGGGGAAAGATCCGCCGCCCAAGGGGCACGGCGCTACGGGTGGCGCGATCGCCCGCGGCACGAGTCGTGCACGCCGTGCTGCCGTGGCGGGGGCTGTCTCCGGGGGCCCTCCGCCGCGACCTTTTCAAGCTCAGGAGGCTGCCGATGAGAGCTACCGCCCGCGCGCTCGGCTGTGCGCTGCTCCTGCTGTCCGGCTTCGCCGCCGCCGCCCATGCCGCCGACCAGGGCCGCGTGCTCGGCACCGTGGTCGGCGCCGCCGGCGCCCCGCTGGCCGGCGTCAAGGTGATCATCACCAGCCCGGACATGGCCACCTACCGGGTGGAGAAGACCACCGACGCTCGCGGCCAGTTCAGCGCCATCATCCTGGACGCGCAACGCCAGTACACGATCCACCTCGAGAAGCAGGGTTACGTCACCCTGGAGCAGCCGCTCAAGCTGAAGATCGAGGACACGCTGCGCGAGAGCTATTCCCTGCAGCCGGCCACCGGGACGGCCGCCGCGCCCACGCTGTCAGGCGGCGCGGCCGCCGCCGGCGCCCCGCCCGCCGGACAACCCGCCGGGGCCTCCGGCAAGGCGGCGCCGGCTCCGCTGCCGGCAGACGCCGCCGCGGCCAAGGCCAAGCACGACGCCGCCGTCGCCTACAACGAGGGCGTCGCCGCCCTCAAGGCCAAGGACGTGCAGACCGCCACGGCGAAGTTCGAGCAGGCGGCGACCGTCGATCCCAAGCTGGCGGAGGCCCATGCCATCCTGGCCGGTCTCTACCTCGAGCAGCACCGACCCGCCGACGCGCTGGCGGCCGCCGACCGCGCCCTGGCGCTCGAACCCGGCAAGCCGCGGGTGATGCTCGACCGCTACCAGGCGCTCAAGGACCTCGGCGACAAGCAGCGCGCCGCCCAGGCGCTCGCCGCGCTGGCGGCCAGCCATCCCGGCCCCGAGCTGGCGCGCGACGTCGCGGTGAGCCTCTACAACGAGGCGGCCGACGAGCTGCGCGAGAAGCACGTGGAGGACGCGGCCGCCGATCTCAAGCGCGCGATCGAGGTGGACCGGACCCTCGAGCCGGCCTACGGAGGGCTTGCCAACGTCTATCTCACGAAGAAGGATTACCCCGCGGCCCTGGACGTGGCCGACCGCTGGGTGGCCGCCGCGCCCCAGAGCCTGTCGGCCCTGCAGCTGCGCTACAAGGTGCTGTCCGAGCTCAAGGACCCGCGCGCCCAGCAAGCCAAGGCAGCCATGGACAGCGCCAAGGGGGACGCCTCCAATCCTCTGAACCACGGCATCGAGCTCTACAACGGCAACCGCATCCCGGAGGCGACCAAGGTCTTCGAGAGCGTGCTCCAAGCCGACCCCAAGAGCGCCCGCGCCCACTACATGCTGGGGCTCTGCTACACCAACACCGGCGACCTGGCGCGCGCCAAGGAGCACCTCGAGACCTTCCTGCAGCTGGCGCCCAACGATCCCGAGGCGCAGAGCGCCCGCCAGATGCTGGCCGAGCTCAAGTAAGCCAGGACCCGGAGAGCTTGCCGGCGCGGCCGTCTACGACGCCGCCTTGAGCGGCAGCCGCAGGCGCGCCGCGCAGCCGGGCGGCGGCACGCGGTTGTCGAGGGTCAGGGCGCCGCCGTGGGCCTCGGCGATCTGGCGCGACAGGGCAAGGCCGATGCCGGTGCCGTCGGGCTTGGTGGTGTAGAACGGCACGAAGAGGTTCTCGCGGCTGGCCAGGCCCGGCCCTTCGTCCTCGACCGTCACTTCCAGGAAGGCGCCGTCGACGCGCCAGCCGATGCCGACGCCGCCGACCCCGCCCCGGGTCGAGAGGGCCGCGTCGGCGGCGTTGCGGACCAGGTTGATGAGCAGTTGCTCGAGCTGGTCGGCGTCGCCCTCGACTTCCACGGCCGTCCCGCGCTCGACGAACACCGGCAGGCGGTCCTCGAGCGCGGCGACGCGCCGGATGAGGGCCGAGACCTCGAGCGGCGCCAGCCGCGGCGGCGGCAGCCGGGCCAGCCGCGCGTAGGCGGCCATGAAACGCAGCAGCGACTCCGAGCGGTCGGCGATGACCTCGAGGCCGCGCTGGGCGTCCTCGCGCCAGTCGGCCGGCGGCTCCTCGCGGCCGATCAACGACGAGAGCGTCGCGGCCATCGAGCGGATCGGCGCCAGCGAGTTGTTGAGCTCGTGCCCCAGCACCCGGATGAGCCGCTTCCAGGCCTGGCGCTCCTCCGCACGCAGGGTGCGGGAGACGTCGGAGATCACCAGCAGCCGGTGCGGGAGGCCGCGCTCGCGGAAGCGGCTGCGCCGCACGTCCCACCGTCCCGGCCCGCCCGGAAAGGCGTGGTCGAGCGTGCGCTCCTCCTCGCCGGCGAGGAACGCTGCGAGCTCGAGTGCCGACGCCGAGCGCCCCAGCAGCCGCTCGGCGGGCGCCGCCAGCAGCCGTTCACCGGCGCGGTTGACGAGCTGCAGCCGATCGCGGTCGTCGAAGGCGAAGATCGCCACCTCGACCTCTTCGATGACGCGGTGGAGCAGCGCCGTCGCCTCCACGGCTCCGAGCCGCTGCTCGCGCAGGGTGCCTCCCAGGGCGTTGACCTCCTCGAAGACCTGTCCCAGGGCATCGAGCCGCGGCGCCGGGCGGGCGCGCAGCGAGAAGTCGCCCTCGCGCAGCGCCGAGAGCAGGTTGGCGAGCGTCCGCAGCGGCCGGACCACGCGCGTCTGCAGCGTCGAGGCGAGCGCCCACCAGGCGACGATCAGCAGCGCGGCGAGCGTCCAACGGACCCCGGCGGAGTACGGTCCCGCCCAGAGGAGCGCCAGTCCGAGCAGCGCTCCCGGCAGGCCGACCGCCAGCGCTTGCAGCAGGACGCGGGTCTCGAATCCGCCTGCCCGCCGCTCAGAGTCCATGCTTCTCGATCCGGCGGTAGAGGGCGCTGCGCGACAGGCCGAGGGCGCGGGCGGCCTGGCTGACGCTGCCGCCGTGGCGCGCCAGCGCCTTCTCGATCAGCAGCCTCTCGACGTCCTCGAGCGGCAGCTCCTCGATCGGCGCCGGGCCGGGAAGGGCCGCCCCGCCGGCGGCGGCATGCAGGCCGAGGTCCGCGGCGCGGAGCCGCTCGCCCGCCGCCATCAGCACGCCGCGCTCGACCGCGTGGTCGAGCTCGCGCACGTTTCCCGGCCAGTGATGGGCGAGCAGCGCCTGGACGGCGTCGTCGGCGAAGCCGCGAAGACGCTTGCGGTAGCGGCCGGTGTGCTGGGCGAGGAAGTGCTCGGCGAGCGGCATGACGTCGGCGCGCCGCGAGCGTAGCGGCGGCACGTGGATCTCGACCGTGTTGAGGCGGAACAAGAGGTCCTGGCGGAAGCGCCCGGCGCCGACCTCCTGGCGCAGGTCGGCGTTCGTCGCCGACAGCAGGCGCACGCTCGCCGTGCGCGTGCGCGAGGAGCCCAGGCGCTCGAACTCCCCGGTCTCGAGGACACGCAGCAGCCGCGCCTGCTGCGACAGCGAGATGTTGGCGATCTCGTCGAGGAAGAGCGTGCCGCCGTCGGCCAGCTCGAAGCGTCCGACACGGTCCTCCTTGGCGTCGGTGAAGGCGCCGCGGACGTGACCGAACAGCTCGCTCTCGAACACCGACTCCGAGAGCCCGCCGGTGTTGACGGTCACCAGCGGGTTGCCGGCGCGCGGCGAGACCGCGTGCAGCGCCCGCGCCACCAGGCCCTTGCCGGTGCCGTGCTCGCCGGTGATCAGCACGTTGGCCTCCGACGGGCCGACCCGCTCGACGAGCTCGAGCACCTGCCGCATCTCCGCCGACTCGGCGATCGGCAGCGGCCGCTGTCCGGGAGGATAGGCGGCGTCGCCACCGGCGTCGCGCAGCAGCTGGTTCTCCGCCGCCAGCCGGTCGCCCCGCCGCAGGGCGCGCGCCAGCTCCACCTGCGTGCGCAGCACCGAGAGCAGGCGCTGGTTCTCCCACGGCTTCTCGAGGAAATCCCGCGCCCCCTGCCGCATCGCCGCCACCGCCAGGTCGATGCTCGCCCAGGCGGTCATCACCACCACCGGCAGCGCCGCGTCGAGGTCGCGCAGCCGCGCCAGCAGGTCGAGGCCCTCCTGGCCGGAGGTCGTGTCGCGGGAGTAGTTGAGGTCGATGAGAGCAACGTCGAGATCCCGCGTCGCCGCCGCCGCCACCACCTCCGCCGGCGACGAAGCCATCACCGCCTCGAACCCCTCCGCCTTGAGCAGCAAGCGCAAAGCCTCCCGCACCTGCCGCTGGTCGTCAGCCACCAGGACGCGAGGCCGGGACGAGCTCATGCCAACACTCTATCCGCTCTCGCAGGCAGCACCCGAGATACAGGTGCTCCTAAGAAACATCCACTGAGGAGTCTTGCTCGCCGCAATCGAAGAAGGGAGGGCCCGGGGCAGCGGATCTCCCCCCGGCCGACCTTTGGGCGAGGCGTCTCAC
>Ga0307477_10000392_pt1 | contig 50700 bp, 34 predicted proteins | sample atmos_gasesECM2C_FD_203316 | JGI IMG/M metagenome (GOLD analysis project Ga0307477, IMG submission 203316) | Hardwood forest soil microbial communities from Morgan-Monroe State Forest, Indiana, United States - atmos_gasesECM2C_515 | ecosystem: Environmental > Terrestrial > Soil > Temperate... | reverse complement strand
GTGATTCACCGTGAGAGTTTCCAGAGCCTCGGTCCTCAACCTTCTCTGGCAGCAGCGCGGTGCTTATGGCATCGAAAAGAAGAAGTGTTTCTTGACAACGCCTTCGCTCTTATCGAGGGCCACCCAAGATCTTCTCATGCGTCAGGCCTGAGCCACCCCTCCCCTTTTACAGAACTAATCAGATGGAAGGAGTTAGGCCGCCGCGGCCAGCAGAGCCGAATCAGGGTAGTGGTATCACTTGACACTATTCACCCGAGCTTCTTTTAAGGTGTGTTCCGGATTGCTAGCCAAGTGAGATTGGAGAAGATGACAGTGTCCGGGCTGTTGCCGACAGCGTAGAGGAAAGCCGTGGAGATATGGCAATACGTCGTGAGTTGACCTTCGAAGATTACCTGTCCATTCTCAGGCGGCGCCGCTGGCTGATTATCATCCCCGCGATCCTGGGAATTGCAGCCGGATTTATACTCTCAGGGTTATTACCCAAGAAGTATACGTCACACACACTGATTCTGGTTGAACAGCCCGCCGTTTCGGAAAGCTACGTGAAGCCGGTGGTGAGCGAAGACTTGGACCAGCGTCTGGCGAGCATGAAAGAGCAGATCCTGAGTCGGACGCGCCTGCAACATCTCGTCGAACAGTTCGACCCCTACCGGGCAGATGGCCAGAGGGTGCCGATGGAGGAACTCGTTGAGCGGATGCGGAAGACGATCACGGTGACACCGCTAAGCGCGATGGCCGGTACACGGTCTCCGGAACTACCTGGCTTCTCAGTAGACGTCACCATGGGAGACGCTCGACTTGCCCAGAAGATTTGCAACGAGATTACGTCTCTGTTCATGGAACAAAACTCACGCAATCGGCAACAACAGGCAGAGGACACGACGCAATTCTTGGCCAGGCAACTGGAAGAGGCCAAGGTCAAACTGGACGACCAGGACGCCAAACTTGCAGCCTTCCAGAGTCACTACATCGGGGAACTTCCCGAGGACGACAAGACCAATCTCACGCTCCTAATGGGCATGAGCCCACAACTTGAAGTTGCTAGCCAGGCCCTCAACCAAGCCCGGCAAGACAAGGCTTTTACGGAATCCCTGCTGAACCAACAACTCGCGACCTTGAATTCTTCAAAGGAAACCAAAAACCCCCAAACCCTCGAGCAGCAGCTGAGAAACCTGCAGAATCAACTGCAGGAGCTCGAGGGCCACTACACGGGAAAACATCCCGACGTGGTGAAACTTAAGGGCGACATCGCAGAACTACAGAAAAAGCTGGAGGACGCCTCTGCACACGCTTACGCTCATCCAAGTGACCCGAATGAACAGAGGGGCGGGGTGGCAATCAACGAGCCGCCAGAGATCCAGCAACTTCGGGCGCGGCTTCACCAGACGGATCTAGCCATCAGCCAGAGAATACACGAGCAGGAAGAACTTCAACGTCAGGTCAAGATCTTGCAAGGCAGGGTTCAATCGAGCCCTATGATCCAACAGCAGTTCAAGGCTCTGACTCGAGACTATCAAACAGCGCTTAGCTTCTACAACGATCTCCTCAAGAAAAGAAATGAGTCCCAAATGGCTACGGAGCTGGAGCGCCGCCAGCAAGGAGAGCAGTTTCGCGTGTTGGATCCTTCCAGTCTACCGGAGAAACCCTCCTTCCCGAATCGGTCCCTATTCGGCTTGGGAGGGCTAGGTGCCGGGCTGGCGCTGGGATTGGGAATGGCCCTGATATTCGAATTGTGGAACAAATCGATGTGGACCAAGGAGGATATTGAGTTCTATCTGCGAGTGCCTACCTTGGCTCTCATCCCGTCGATTGAGTTGGCCGCAGAGACGAAGAAAGCAACCAGCAGGGATATGACATTGGCGCGAACCACACGCGGCCTCCGCGCGTCGTCCTGAGGGCGATGAATACGTACAAGCAGCCCTTCGGTCCGTGCGTGCTGAGCAAGCAGAAAGGAAGGTAGTCATGAGCCGTATTTGCGAGGCCCTGAAGAGAGCCGAGGCGGAGAGCGCGTCAATTGGATCAGCAGCAGAGGCGAAGGCCGCCGATGCTCTTGCTCCGCAAGCGGGTCTAAGCGATCGAGCGGCAAGGCAAGACGCTAGGGTGATTTCCATGCCTGGATGGGATGGTGCATCTCCAACCTCTGGCCATCTCCGGCTCGATGAGTTGCGACAGCGCTGCGCAAAGCCCGTCTGGGACCTTGACCCAGAGAACACAGTTTTCCACAGCGAACAGTCTTTTTCACTATGCGCGGAGCAATTCCGCACTTTGCGTTCGCGTCTGTACCGTATGCGCCAAGAACGGCCCATGCGCACGCTGCTTGTCACGAGCGCTGTACCCAATGAGGGGAAAACGTTCGTGACCCTGAATCTCGGTGAAGCGATTGCGCGTCAGCATGAGCGGCGTGCCCTTATAATCGACGCTGACCTACGGGCTTCAAGGCTGCATGTTCCCCTGGGTGCTCCTTCGTCGCCGGGGCTGTCGGATTTCCTCCGGGGGGAAGCCGATGAGTATTCCATTATCCAAACTGACCAGCAGAACAACCTCTTTTTCATTCCTGCCGGGAGACCCGTCGCCAACCCTGCAGAATTACTCTCAAATATGCAGTTGAAAGGATTGCTCGATCGACTGGGTCCGTTATTCGACTGGGTTATATTGGACGCACCTCCTGTTCTCCCTGTATCAGACGCCGGTGTGCTGGCGGGATTGTGTGATGGCGTGCTTTTTGTGATCCGGGCGGGATCAACGGCGTTCGACCTGGCACAGCTGGCGTGCCAGGAGTTTCGGGAAATGAAATTGGTGGGTGTCGTTCTCAACCGCGTTGAAGAAAGTGTGGCGGCAGCGTACGGTGCCTACTCGTACTACGGCGGAAACGGTACGGGCAAGAGGTGAGACTACGACCCGTCTACTTGGTATCAGTTACCCCCGCTCCTCAAGAACTGATATAGAAAACGTACCTCCTCCTCATCCCACAATAAGCGATTCTTAGGGACACTTCGCGCGGGGCGCCATAGTGTCGAGCAGGAAACGGCCATGTCCGCTTCCAGAACAAGAGAATCCCAGAAACGGACAAAAGGACTGACCCATTGAGGCCGAAGCTGGCGCTAAATGCGTCTTTTTCATTGGTATACGCGTATGAAGGCTAGGCACGCGGCGTGCGAAAACAGTGTAGGAATTTTCCGGTTAGAGGAACCGTATGAGAACTCTCTGGAACGACCTACGGTATGCGATGCGGACGCTGGGGAAGAGCCCAGGGTTCGCGGTCATCGGAATCGTGACGCTCGCACTCGGGATGGCGGTGAATACCACCATCTTCAGCGTGATCAACGGGATTCTGCTACGGCCGCTGCCGGTGCCCGATGCGGAGCAGATCACCGTGCTGGCGTCGCAACAAGGGGGAGAGAAAGAATTCGGAAACTTTTCCTATCCCGACTTCGTGGATTTGCGGGAGCAGTTGAAAGACGCGAGCGATCTGTTTGGCTACCAGACCACGCTCGCAGGACTCAGTGTTGACGGCAAAGGGGACCATTGCGTCGTCAGCCGCGTTACGAACAATTATTTTTCGGTGTTGGGGATTACTCCGGCGGCGGGGCGCTTGCTAATGCTGACGGAAGGAGTGACGCCGGGAGCGGACCCGGTGCTTGTGCTGGGCTATTCCTATTGGCAGAGACGCTTTGGCGGCGACAAGAGCGTGGTGGGAAAGCAAGCGGAGATGAACGGGCACCCGGTAACCATTGTGGGCGTTGCGCCAAAAGAGTTTCACGGAACCTACACGGTCATTGACATGGACGCGTACATGCCGTTGAGCTCGAACGTCACGGAAGAGCTGGATAGCGCGGTGAAGGACACGTGGACGAAGCGAGACGAGCGCACGCTGAAGGTGATGGGGAGGCTTAAACCGGGAGTGAGCATGCAGCAGGCGGGGAATTTGCTGAACGTGGCGGCGAAGCGCATTGCCGCGGAACATCCTGACACGGACAAAGACATTTCCGTACGAATTTTTCCGGAAAAGCTGGCGCGACCGGAGCCTGACCCCGATAACACGCTGTCCGGGGTGGCTGTCGCGTTCATGATCCTTGCGGCGCTGGTGCTTTTCGTCGCGTGCTTTAACATCGCAAACGTATTGCTGGTGCGAGCCACAGTAAGGCAGCGCGAAATGGCCATACGGGCAGCGTTGGGAGCCAGCCGCGGCAGGCTAGTGCGACAGCATTTGACGGAGAGTTTGCTGCTCGCACTTTTTGGCGGCGGGTGCGGATTGGTGCTGGCCACCTGGGCGGGCTCCTATCTCAGCTCGCTGGACTTGGGGACGAGCCTTCCGATCCGTTTCGACTTTCAACCGGACGGCCGGGTAGTTTTGTTCGCGCTGTTGGCGGTCCTTTTAACGGGGTTGATCGTGGGGATTGTCCCCGCATTGCGCGTGGCACGCACGAATGTGAATGCGGTACTGCACGAAGGAGGACGGGGCTCATCGGATGGTCCGCGGCGGCAAATCGCGCGGAGCACGCTGGTAGTCGCGCAGCTAGCGGGCTCGCTGGTTTTGATGGTAGTGGCCGGTTTGTTCATGCGCAGCCTGAACAAAGCGGAGAGCATCAACCTGGGGTTTAGTCCCAACCACATCCTGAATCTTATGGTGGACGCGGATCAAATCGGGTACAAGGAAGCCCGAGGACGGGAATTCTACCGCGAACTCGATTCCCGCATCCGCGCGTTGCCAGGTGTGGAATCCGTGGCGCAGGCCTTTTCCGTGCCGCTGGGGTACATCGGCTCGTATGAGCAATTGACCATTCCAGGCCACCCCGTTGAAGCGGGAAAGCAGCTTCCGATTGTGGCCTACAACACGGTTAGTCCCAACTATTTCGAGACACTGGGGTTAAAACTGCAGAGAGGAAGAGTTTTCCGAGACTCCGACGACGGGAAGGCGCCGCTTGTGGCGGTTATCAATCAAACCATGGCAAAAAAGTTCTGGCCGGACCGCGATGCGATTGCAGAAAGGTTCAGCACAACGGATTCCAAAGGGAAGTTCATCGAAATCGTGGGTGTGGTGCGGGACGGTAAGTATCGCGCCGTAACCGAAGATCCTCAGCCATACTTTTATCTGCCGCTGGAGCAGAATTACGTCCCTTTGCGCACGATTCAAGTTCGTACGTCCGTGCTGCCGGAAACGATGGCGCTATCAATAGAAGCGAAGATTCACGAGCTTGCTCCCAATATGCCGATCACAGACGTGCAAACAATGACGCAAGCGCTGCAGGGCCTGAACGGATTTTTCATCATCCGCTTTGGCACGCAGTTGACGGCGGCGCTGGGGCTCCTCGGACTTGCGTTAGCGCTGGTGGGACTCTATAGCGTGGTTTCCTATGCTGGCGCGCAGCGGACCAACGAAATCGGCATCCGCATGGCACTGGGGGCCTCGCGAGGCGACATTTTGAAGATGATCCTGAAACAGGGAGTGGGAGTCCTGAGTATCGGCCTGGGGATTGGGCTGCTGTTGGCGCTCGTGGGTACGCGGGCCATTGCGAACCTTTTTGTTGGCGTCAAGCCAAACGACCCGCTCACTTTCGGAGTGGTGGCGATTTTGCTGGCGGTTATCGCGCTGGTGGCCTGCTGGATACCCGCGAGGCGTGCGACGCGGGTGGACCCCCTGGTTGCGCTGCGCTACGAATAAAACTCGCTCGCAAACCTTGGAGCATCAAAAATTCCGCGGGTTAATATCGTTCCGCGCACTCGTTTCCAGCCCCATGCTACAATTCCCGCATCGGAACGCCCCATGCCCGACACAGTACCCCTTAGTGAAGCGGTCCTCGAAATCATCTCTCCTGACGGGGCGCGGCGCTACGTGCGTATCTCCCACATACCTTTTCACATTGGACGCGGCGCCGAAACGGGCAACCACCTCCAGCTCTCGGATCGCCGCATCTCCCGGAATTGTGCAGCAATCGTCATGGAAGCTAACCTGTTTTATCTGGAAGATCGCGGGCAGCGGCGTGGCCTCTACGTCAACGGCGAAAAAATCGAGAGCCGGGCGCTGGCAGATGGCGACTCCATCACCTTTGGTCTCGAAGACTCTTACGAGATCGTTTTTCGCTCGTCGTCCGGCACGGGTGATGAATCGCTCCCGCAGCTCCTCACGCGTATCGAACACATCACCAGTTCGGAGCCTGCCAGCGGCGGCGGCCTCCGTAAACTCAATCTACTTCTCGAAGCCACCACGCTGCTGCACTCGCAGCTTCCTCTCGATTCCGTTCTCGCGACCATGCTTGACCACGCCGTCGCGGTTACTGACGCCGACCGCGGCCTCCTACTTGAAGCCGACGCCACCGGAACGCTGAGGGTCCGCCTGGCCCGCCGCACCGGAGGCATGCGCCTTCCCCCGGAAAGTCTTTCGCCGAGCCAGACGGCCATTCAGCTTGCGCTCAAGAAACAATCCTCCGTAATCACCGAAGATCTCGCGCAAGCGGAAATGGACCTGCAAGCCGCGCAGAGCATTGTCGCGCAACGCCTCCGCGCCGTCGTGGTCATCCCGCTCTACGCCCTGTCGCGCGCCAACACCGACCAGTCCGTGATTAACATCAAGCGCGGCGAGTTTCTCGGGGTCCTTTACCTCGATTCGCGGCGCCCCGCGGCCTTCTCCAAGCTGGATCGTCAGATTCTCGATGCCCTTGCCGCGGACGCCGCCAGCATTCTGGACAACGCGCGGCTGGTCGAACGCGAGCGCGAACGACAGCGCATGGAGGAGCAGATCAACATCGCCCGTAACATCCAGCAGGCGCTTCTCCCGCGCGACTTCCGCGAGTATCCTCATCTGGCGATCAGCGGCATCAATAATCCTTGCTTGTCCGTAGGGGGAGACTACTTCGACGTCTTTCCGCTGAGCGACAATCGCACGGCTTTTTTGATTGCCGACGTTTCCGGCAAAGGACTCGGCGCCGCGCTGCTCACCACCATGCTGCAGGGGGCGCTCTCCGGCATGACGCTCGGTACCGACCCTGCCCGCGTCTTCAATCACATCAACCGCTTCCTCTGTGATCACGCGGAGGTTGGGCGCTACGCCACCATGTTCTTCGGAATCCTAGACGAACAGGGCCACCTGGAATACATCAACGCCGGCCACCCGTCGCCATTTCTAATTCGCCAGGGCGTCGCCGAGGAAGCCTTCACCGAAGGCTCGTATCCCGTCGGACTGGTGCCCGAAGCGGAATACGCTTCTTTCTGCCTCAAGCTGGAGCCCGGCGACACGCTAGTGCTTTTCAGCGACGGCGTCACGGAAGCAATGGACCCCGACGACCAGCTTTTCGGCGTGGCACGCCTCCGCGAGGTGCTCACGGGGCAAGCCGATATTCCGCTCGATCAGCTCCAGAAATGCGTGCTGGAATCCGTGGAAAATTTCGCGCGTGGTGCGAGTCAGGCCGACGATGTCACGCTTCTCCTGGTGCGCTATCGCGTCGCCGTGGCTCGGGCCCTCACGGAAACAGATGTTCCCTCAAGCGCTTCCTCGGCCGCTTCCGCCTGAGAAGCGATCACCTCAAGAGCTAAGGTTTTCCGTTGCCAAATGTGGAATGAGGGTCGCCTACAGAGCGCGCAAGGCAAGGGCTACGGGCTGACGCGCGGCGCGAATGGCGGGCAGGATGCCGCCCAGAAAACCCATCACTAGCGCAAAACAGACTCCGGACAGGAGCAGCAGCGGAGTGACCTTGAAGGCGAAGGCCAGATTGGAAAAAGTCTGAAAATTCATGGTGCTGGTGGTCAGGCCGTTCAGGGGAAGAACGGCAAGACACCCGAGCACACCGCCGAAGAGGGAGATCATCAATGCTTCAAAAACGAAAGAAAGAACGACGTTTGCGCCGCCAAAGCCGAGGGCGCGCATAGTGGCGATTTCGCGGCCGCGCTCGGCGACGGCGGAATACATCGTATTCAGCGCGCCGAAAACCGCGCCAATGGCCATGATCATCGCGACAAACCCGCCCAATCGCGTGATGAGCGTGGTCATGCGCGTGGACTGCTTGGCGTAGTAGTCGATCTCGCGGGTTACGTCTACATTCAAGCGCGGATCGGCGGTGAGAGAGTCCCTCAATTGTTGCAGGGCGGCAGGCGAAGCGAGGTGCACGGTAACGGACTGAGAAAAAGTGTCGGGACGCTTATAGGCGCCGTTTAGCAGGTGGGCGTCGCCCCAAACTTCGGAATCGAAGGCGCTTCCGCCGGCGTCAAAGATGCCCACTACTTCCCAACGTGCGCTACCGAGGCTAATCGTGTTTCCCAGAGTCAGGCCCGAATAGGTCGCCCTGGCGTTTTTGCCGACGACGAGTTCGGACAGACCAGGCCGGAACATACGGCCTTCGATGATTTTGACATTGCTGCGAATGGCCAGCACGTTTGGCGAGACACCGCGAAGCTGAACGTTGGCATCGGTGCCGGTGGAACGCAACGGAATCGGCGCCATCAGGACAGCCTCCGGTGTTAGCAAAGGGCCGTCGGCCCCGCGAGCGATGCCGGGAGCATCCTGGATAATTTTGACCGAATCGAGAGAGACACCACTGGTCATTTCGGATGTGGCCCCCGCGCGGGTAATGAGCGCGTTGTCCGCGGAGCCGGAAGAAACCAGTGTGGCCCGGAAGCCTCGAGCGAGGGACAGCATGGCGATGAAAACGCCAACAGTGCCGGCGATGCCCAAGACGGCGACCACCGCCGAAGCCCAACGCACCTTGATACTACGGAAGTTGTAGGCAATGGGAACTGCAATGAAAAGAGGCGATAGCAGTCCGACAATGATCCCTAATGCCAGTACCACCGCAACGCCAAGCAAAAATAGGCCGATCACGACAAAGAACATTTCAAACCCTCCGGAGGGCATTCACGACGCGTAGCCGCATCGCGCCGATTCCTGGCAACAGGCCACTCACGGCCCCGACAAAAAGAGCAAAACCAAGCCCGAGAGTCAGAAGCGACTTCGAAAGGATAAGAGGAGGCAGCAGACCAGTGAGAGCCAAGCCGATAACAGGGATGGCCAAGTAGGCGAGAGTTAGGCCTAGGAAGCCGCCAAAGAGGGCGATGATGACAGACTCCGCCAGAACGAAGAAAAGAACAGCGCGCCCGGAAAAGCCGATCGCTTTAAGGACGGCCAGTTCTGAGGTGCGCTCCCGGACGGAGATAGCCATGGTATTGCCGGTGACGAGGAGATGGGTTAAAAAAACGACGCCGCCGATGGTGAGGATTAAGAGCTCGATGTTTCCGAACTGCTTGACGAAATATGCGGCGAAAGCGGATTCCGTCTCGGTCTTGGTCTCAAACGACGAGTTGGCAAACTTTTCGTCAATGGCCTTGGCGACGCGGACGGCGGAGTCCGGACTATCGAGCTTGACCACGTACCATCCTGCCGTGCTCTTGATGACATCGGGTGCGTTCTCATCAAAGTATTTCCACTGCAGCCAAAACTGGCTCTCGTCACCACCGGCACGCTCGCTGTGATAAATGCCGTCGAGATTGAACTGCCAAGAGCTGCCGCCATAGAGAGTAGTCTTGATGGGGATACGATCGCCGATTTTCCAATGGAAGCGTTCGGCCGTGCGGGCGCCAGCAATAGCGCCCTGGCGGTCTTTCAGGAAATTGTTCCACTGGTCCTCAGGTACCACAAGCTCAGTCATCACCTGGCGTTGATATTCGGGGTCGATGACAAATTGTGGAAAGAAGTTCTTCTCATCCTGATAGACACCGCCGAACCAGTGATTGTGCGTGACCGCTTTGACGCCGGGAATGGCAAGGATTTTGTCGCGGTAGGAGATCGGCATTAATTGCATTAGCCCGATGCGGCTGACGACGACCAGGCGGTCCGCGCCAGCGATTTCCGTGCCGCGGCTGAAGGCGCTCTTCACGACGGCAAGAAACGTAAAAAGAACCAGAGCGACGGCAAAAGAGCCAATGGTGAGGATGAGGCGAACCTTTTTGCGAAAAAGATTCGCGAGGATCAAGCGGCTGAATTTCATGCGGCACCTCCGGCCATGACGCTTTCGCGGGAAGTCTTGCCTTCGACGAGCACGCCTTTTTCAAGATGCAAGGTGGTGTGAGCCCGAGCGGCGACGACGGGATCGTGGGTGACCATCAAGATGGTTTTGTTGTACTTGCCAACCAGTTCGTCAATGAGTGCCATGATTTCATCGGCGCTCTTGCGGTCCAGGTCGCCGGTGGGCTCATCGCAGAGGAGGAATGTGGGGTCGGAGACGATAGCCCGAGCGATGGTGACGCGCTGTTCTTGACCGCCGGAGAGCTGGCGGGGATAGTGATGCATGCGATCGGCCAGATTGACAACGCCGAGGGCGGTTTCGACGTGCTTGCGGCGTTCAGCGCCGGAAAGCTTGGTCAAAAGCAGCGGAAGCTCGACGTTTTGATACGCGGTCAGCACCGGAATAAGGTTGTACATCTGAAAGATGAAGCCGACGTGGCGGGCGCGCCAGTGCGTGAGCCTGCTGCCGGACATGTGAGTGATCTCGTCGCCATCAACGGTAATGCTCCCGGCTGAGGGAACGTCAAGACCGCCGAGGAGATTGAGCAGCGTTGTCTTGCCGGAGCCGCTGGGCCCCATGAAGGCCACGAAGTCGCCCTTGTCCACATCGAGATTCAGGCCCTGCAGGACCTGAATCTTCTCGCCGCCGCGGCTGTAGGTCTTGTTCAAACCGCGAACCTTGATGAGGCTGGAAGAACCACTATTTCCATCGACTCGGATCATGCTTGGCTCCTAATCAGCGAATTTCAACTTTGTCACCATCGCGCAAACTCTCGGGGCCCTTGACAACCAGGGAATCGCCCGGGAAGACACCTGTCAGGACCGCGACTTCCGTGCCGCGATCCGCGCCAAGACTGACAGCGCGGCGCTCGACCTTACCATCGCGGACCAGGAATACGAAAGAAGCGCTGGAATCCAAGCGCACGGCGCTCTTAGGGATGAAAGCCACAGCCTGCGGCGTCTTATCTTTGTCTTTCTGCTTATCCTTGGCCGGGGGTTTAGACTCTTCGAGAAAGGCGACCTTCACGCCCATGTCTGGAAGAATGAAATCGTATTTTTCCAAGTCCAGAATGGTTATACGTACTTTGACGGTGGCCTTTTGTCGATCCGCCGTAGGGATAACCGTGCGAACCTTTGCCGGAAATGGCTTGTCCGGGTAAGCGTCGAGAGTCGCCGTGACTTGCTGCCCCTCTTTCACCCTTGCGATGTAGGACTCGTTGACGTCCACTTCGATTTCGTTGGATTTCATGTCCACGATCGTAGCAATGCCGGTGCGGGTGAAGCCGCCACCCGCAGAATTCGGCGACACCATTTCCCCGACCTGCGCGTCCTTGGAGACGACGATGCCCGCGAAGGGCGCGCGAATAGTGCAATTGTCGACGGCCTGCTGCGCTTCCGCAATGCGGGCCTCAGCAGTCAAGACTTGCTGCTTGGCGAGCGCAATTTTGGCTTTGAGGCTGTCCACCGCGGCAGTGGCGTTGTCCAGGGCTTCCTGCGTCTGGATGCCGGCCTTCCGGAGTTGGTCGGCGCGGTGGAGCAGAATTTGCGCGTTCTTAAGCTGGACTTCGTAGTCGGCGATCGCAGCCTGCGCGGATTCACGATCAGCTTTCGCGGCATCCAGGGCGCGCTTGACATCCAAATCGTCCAGCGTGGCGAGGAGCTGTCCCTGGGCCACGCGCGTGCCTTCGTCGAAAAAGACGCCGGTGACACGGCCGGTGATTTTGGCGGCGATGGTGGCTCGGCGGCGGGGGGTAATGTAGCCGCTGGCGTTGAGAAGGGTTTGCGGTCCGCCGGCATCAGGTTTGGAAGCAGCGGCAACCTCCACCACGGGCTTCTGGTTGCGGAAGGCCAAAGCAGCGACAACGATTCCCGCGAAGATCAGGACCGGGATCGAGGCATAGAAGATGCGTTTGCCCATCTTCGATTGGCTCCGCTGGCCATCGTGGATGCGCAGCGAGCCAAGGTCAGGTCTTACCGAAACTGGCGGAGTCGCCATCAGCGCCCCTGCTCCTTCTAAGTGGGAAGCCTCAGATTATCCTACGGACTGCAGCCTCAAAAATAACAGATGATAGAGGCAGGCTTGAGGTCACGCCCATTCTATCGCGAAGTCGGGGATTTTTGGCTAGCTCAAAGTATTTGAAGGGGTTGCGAGCATTCTTGCGCACTGGGAAGACCAAACAGAATAGACTGACGGAGTCACAGAGAGAAGAAAACTGAGGGTGGGGGCGCGGACAGCCCTGTGGGGACGCATGATATTAAAAAACATTTCTTGACACGCTGGCTGCCAAGTACTATGAAGGAACCTCCGCGGGCTTTTCCCTACCTTACCTTCCCGCGGATGGGGGTCAGAGCATGAACCCTTCCCGCCGCGACTTTCTGAAGCTGACTACCGTTGGAGGAGCCGCTGCCGCGGTTTTCGGTTTCGATTTACAGCCGGCCTTCGCGCAACTGCGTACGCTGAAGATCGCCCGGGCCAACGAGACGCGCTCGACTTGCCCGTACTGCGCGGTGGGCTGCGGCACGATCATCTACACGATTGGCGACCGCGCGAAGAACGTGACCGCGCAGGTGGTGCACGTCGAGGGCGACCCCGATCATCCAACCAACCGCGGCACGCTGTGCCCGAAGGGTTCCTCGTTGCAGCAAGAGATCATGAACGACCGGCGCTTGCTGAAGCCCCTGGTGCGCCGGCCCGGTGCCACCGAATGGCAGGACATTTCGTGGGACGATGCGATCAACGAAATCGCGGCGCGCGTGAAGAAGACGCGCGATGAGACTTTCATCGAGAAGGATGCGGCGGGACACACGGTGAACCGGCTGGAGTCGCTCGCGTGGATCGGCGGTTGTACCGATACCAACGAGTTCAACTATCTGGCCGTGAAAGCGATGCACGCGCTGGGGGTCGTGCATCTAGAAAACCAGGCCACGGTTTGACACGGCCCCACGGTCTCAAGTTTGGGACCAACATTCGGGCGCGGGGCAATGACCAACGGCTGGGTGGACATGAAGAATACCGACATGATGCTCATCATGGGCGGTAATCCTGCCGAGAACCACCCCTGCGGATTCAAGTGGTCCATTGAAGCGAAGCGCACGCGGAACGCAAAAATAATCTCCGTGGACCCGCGCTTCACGCGTACATCCGCGGTCGCTGACCTCTTCTGCCAGATTCGTGCCGGCTCGGACATCGCCTTCCTTGGCGGCGTCATCAACTACGCAATCCAGAACAACCGCATCGCGAAAGATTATTTGGTCAACTTCACGAACGCAGCATTTATCGTCAAACCCGGTTTTCAGTTGCCGGGCGATACGGACGGCGTTTTCTCCGGCCTTGACGCCAAGTCGCAGACTTACGACAAGTCCACCTGGAATTATGCGGGGACAGGCGCCACAGACGCGGCGCATCTTCCCGGAAATGTCGAGTACGATCTATCGCTGCAGAAACCCAATTGCGTGTTCCAACTGCTGAAGAAGCATTACTCGCGGTACACGCCGGAGATGGTTGAGCGCATCACCGGTATTCCAAGGGAACAATTCTTGAAGGCCGCAGACCTCTATACTTCGATTCGTAAAGACGGAGACATGAAGAAGGCCGGGACGATTATTTACGCCGTGGGATGGACGCAGCACTCGTTTGGCACGCAAATCATACGAAACGCGGCGATCCTGCAGCTCTTACTCGGCAACGTGGGTCGCGCGGGCGGCGGCGTCAACGCGCTGCGCGGGCACTCCAACATTCAGGGCGCCACAGACATGGCCCCCCTTTACTCTTTGCCCGGCTATCTGAAAGTCCCGACGCCCGCGGACACTTCCTTCGATTCCTGGATGAAACGCATTACGCCGACACCCTCGAAGCCCGCCCCGTGGGATTCGTGGAACTACTACAGCAACACGCCGAAGTTCGTTGTCAGCTATCTGAAAGCCATCTATGGCGACGCGGCCACTAAACAAAACGGCTGGGCTTTCGATTATCTGCCGAAAGTGGATCGCAACTATACGTGGGTGCAGTTGTGGGACAACATGTACAACGGCATCGTGAAAGGCATGTTCGCCTTTGGGATGAACGGTGTGGCGATTGGTCCCAACTCAAAGAAAAACATCGACGCGCTGAAAAAAGCGGACTTCCTGGTGGTGGGGGAAATTTATCCCGACGAGACCAGCGAGTTTTGGAAGTCGCCGGGCATCACCACGGACGAGATGAAGCAGATTCAAACGACAGTGTACCGGTTGCCTTGCGCCGGATTTGCCGAGAAAGACGGTTCCTTCACCAATTCCGCGCGCTGGGTGCTATGGAAGAACACGGCTGTGCCAACGCCCGGGGATGCCCGGCTGGACCAGGCCATCGTGGCGCAAATTTTCCTGAAGATCCGCGAGCTTTACAAGAAGGAAGGGGGTAAGTTCCCCGATCCCATCCTGAACCTGACTTGGAACTACAGCAACCCATCGAGCCCCCCCTTGGCGGAGGTATTGAAGGAAGTCAACGGGAAAGCGCTGGCGGATCTGGAGGATCCCGCGACGAAGCAGCAAATCAAGACCGGCCAGCAGCTTCCTGGCTATGCTTGGCTGAAAGACGATGGTACGACGTCCTGCGGCAACTGGCTTTACTCCGGCTCATTCACGGAAGCAGGCAATCAGACCGCACGGCGCGATCCTTCGGACCCCTCGGGTCTGGGCATACATCCCGGCTGGGGCTTTTCCTGGCCTGCGAATCGTCGCGTCCTCTACAATCGCGCGTCCTGCGATGTGGACGGCAAGCCCTGGGATCCTACGCGAAAGCAAGTCTGGTGGAACGAAAGCACACAAAAATGGGTGGGCAACGACGTGCCCGACTTCAAGGTCGATTCCAAGCCCAAAGATCACATGGGCCCGTTCATCATGAATCCGGAGGGTGTAGGGCGAATCTTTGGGCCGCTCTCGGCTTTTGCCGATGGACCGTTCCCCGAACACTACGAACCGATCGAAAGTCCGATTGACAATCCTCTTCATCCGCAGCAGACGCACAATCCGGTGGTCAAGCGCTTCAAAACACCGGACGATAAATACGGCACACCCAAGGAAGGTTACAAAGTCGTCTGCACGACCTATCGCCTCACCGAAATGTATCACTACTGGACGAAGAACAATCCGATGAACGTGCAGCTCATTCCTGAGCCGTTTATCGAGATTTCGGCGGAGATGGCCAACGAAATGGGCATCACCGGCGGCGAAAAAATTAAAGTCTCGAGCATCCGGGGAGATTACATCGCCAAAGCAATGGTCACCAAACGCATCAAGCCGCTGATGATCGACGGCAATAAAGTCTACCCCATCGGCCTCCCCATTCATCAGGGCTATCGCGGCATCGTCGAGGACGAGGGCAAGGACGCCAGAACGCTGGCGAATCTTCTCACCCCGACGGTCATCGACCCCAACGCGTACACGCCCGAGTTCAAGGGCTTCCTCGTGAAAGTAGAGAAGGCCTAAGGTGAAGAGATGAGCCAGGCCACACTGCGCATTCAAAAAATCTCCGGCCATGCGGGGAGTATCCCAGGCGAAGACACACAGCGCGAATTCACCGTCTGCAAACTCGTGGACACAACAACGTGTATCGGCTGCAAGGCCTGCGAAGTCGCCTGCATGGAGTGGAACGACCTGCCGTTCGGCGAGACCATCTTCGACAATACCTACCAGACGATGCCGGAGACGCGCTGGAATTATTGGAACCTGATCCTCTTCAACGAGCACGAGCGCGAAGACGGCACGCTGATGTGGCTCATGCGCAAGAACCAGTGCATGCATTGCGCGGATCCCGGATGCCTGGCGGCTTGCCCCGCCGACGGCGCGATCGTGCAATACACCAACGGCATCGTCGATTTTCAGCAAGCTAACTGCATTGGCTGCGGCTACTGCATCACGGGATGCCCGTTCGACATCCCAAAGCTGAATCCGAAGACGAAACGTGTTTTCAAGTGCACGCTGTGTTCGGATCGCGTGAGCGAAGGGCTCGAGCCGGCGTGCATCAAGGCCTGCCCCACCGGCTGCCTGCACTTCGGGAGCAAGGACGACATGAAGACGCTTGCCGAAGGGCGGTCCAAGCAATTGCGCGAACATTCCAACTTCCCCAATGCCGGTGTGTATGATCCGCCGGGCGTGGGCGGAACGGGCGTAATTTACGTGTTGCACGACGTCACCAAGCCCGAGCTTTACGGCGGCCTGCCCGCCAACCCGAGTATTCCCTGGACGGTGAAGCTGTGGAAGGGCCCGCTGAAGTGGCTCGGCAACTTGGCCATGGTCGGCGGACTTATTGGCCTCTTCGTGCATTACCTGCATTTTGGTCCGAAGGATCGTGAAGAGCAGGACATCAAAGAGGCGGAGGCCAACAAGTGAGCCAACCGGAGCTACTGCTTCCCCACGATCGAGTTTTGCGTTACGAGTTGCACGAGCGTCTCACGCACTGGGTCGCCGCGGGATCATTCATTTATCTGATGCTTACCGGACTGGCATTCTGGTCTCCCTGGCTCTTCTGGCTCGCGATCGCTTTTGGGGGTCCGCAGATCTCCCGGATGTTGCACCCTTGGGCAGGTCTCGTCTTTATCGCCGCTATCCTGTACATGTACGCGATGTGGTCGGCGCAGATGCGCACGACCGAAACCGACAAGGCCTGGTGGCGCGCGGTGGGCCACTACATGCGGAATGAAGATGACAAGATGCCGCCCGCCGGCCGTTACAACGCCGGGCAGAAGCTCCTATTCTGGGGTTTTTTCTGGTGCGGCATTCTTCTGCTGCTGACCGGCATGGTCCTTTGGTTCCCCGAATATATCCCGTGGAGTCTCCGGTCCTTGCGATACATCGCAGTGCTCATCCATCCCGCGGCGGCATTGCTGACGATCGGGCTCTTCCTCATCCACATTTATATGAGCGTCTTCGCGGAGCGCGGTGCGTTCGGCTCGGTCATCCGCGGCGATGTCTCGATGGACTTCGCCAAGCGCTACCATCCCGGCTGGTATAAAGAGGTGGCCGGATCGCCCACGCGTCGCAAATGAACCCACTACAAACCGGCGGGCCTCCCTACGATTCGCGCATCCGACGCGCGGAGCGGCTCACCGCGGCCTACCCATTCGCAAAAGAATTTCTCGATTTGTACCGCAGTCTCGTTGGCTTCCAGAAAAACTTATTCCAGCAAGTTGCTGCTGACGCAAGAAACTCTGAAACTTCAGCCCGAGATTTACGCGAGGATCTTGACCTTACCTACCTGCTTCCCCACTTTCGCGGTTTTCTTTCTTTGGTCGAGCAAATTGGACCGGCCACGCTCGCGGGGTCGGCACGTCAAATTTCGGCTCTGCCTTCGGACTCCTGGGTCTCGCTTTTCACCTCCTACTGGAGCCAAGCGGGCCGCAACGACCAGCAAGTCGGCGCCTTCGCGCAATTCTTCCCGCGCGCATTCCTTCAGCCTTACGCGGAGCTCCTCGCCACACAAACACGAAAACCTCCGCTCGCGACGACGCCAAGCGTTTGTCCGCTGTGCGGCGCAAAGCCGCTCCTCGGCGTGCTGCGGCCGGAAGGCGACGGCGGCAAACGGTTTCTTCTTTGCACGTTTTGCTTGCAGGAATGGGATTTTCGCCGGATTCTCTGCCCGACTTGCGGTGAGGAACAAGAAAGCAAATTGCCCGTGTACGTCGCCGAACAATTCCCGCACATCCGCGTGGAAACCTGCGACACCTGCAAGTTTTATTTGCGCACGATTGATCTCACAAAAGACGGCAACGCCGTGCCCATTGTCGACGATTTGGCGGCCATTCCCCTTTCCCTCTGGGCGCACGAACACGGCTACGCGCGGTTGCAGGCCAACCTGCTGGGTACTTAGGGGAACGTTAGTTTTGCGGCGTAGAGTTGGCGTGCGCAGCGGCCCGCGACGCGGCGGCAAAGCTCGAAACCTTCAGATGTACATCGTCGTCGACATACGCGGTGATTTCCGTGTCTTTCGACAGCGTAATATCCTTGCCGCGCAATAAGGGCACGGTTATGCCAGACTTTCCGTCCACGCTCTGCTCTGCTCCAAAAGAGCGCAAAGTAATCTTTTCGCTGTTTGCCAGTACGACCGAGGTGACGGCGACGTTCAATTTGCCTGCTTTGCCCATGCGTTTTTTCGGCTCGGCTTCCGTGACCGCTCCAACACCTGGCGCGCCTTTGGCAATCACCGTGACACCGCCAACAATCACGTCCTGGGCGACTTCAAAAGTCACCTCTTCGCCGACGTGGGCGGTCGCGGAAGAAAGCGTGCGGCTCAGTTTCAGGTGAACGGGCGTTTGACGCGGCAGAATAATTTCATTGCGCGAAGCAGCGGGTCGCGCCTCGGCGGCCAGGCGAGCCGGATCGTCGTAGTGCATCAATTCGCGTTTGGCGGGCGCTGTCGGCGCTTTCACAACGGTGCCCGGTTTGACAAAGATGACGTTAGCCGCCGGGACAAAACCGTCTTCACCCGTGTCCGTGCGAACGTGCAGATAATTATCCGAGCGATCCAGGATTGTGACTGGCTGGCCGCACTTCAGCGTCGTGCCGATCTCCATGGTAGCCATGGAACCATAGAGGTAGGCATAGCCTTCCCCATGCGCGCAGTGAATTTGGCCGGCTTGCGGCTGGTCAGCCACTGGCTTCTGGCCACCTCTTTGCGCGCTGCAAACGCACGGCAAGAATAGGCAGATCATAAACGAAAATATCTTGGCGCCGCGTTCCATGGTTCACCTGCAGAGTGGATTCGCGTTACCCCTCTATCCCAACGCAAAGAAGCGTTTAGGGCAATGGACGCTTACTGGGAAGGTATATAAAAAGATATCAGCCTCCGGCGAGACTCTGGCGGCGGAGAGACTGCCCCGGCGCTGGACGCAGCGCTCATGTTGCATACGAAGCCGCTTTGCGGCATGCTACGGCGCGTTGGCAAGGAAAATCCAAATGAAAAAGAGCACGGTTCTGGCGATTGTTTTGCTGGCGTTTGTTTCGAACACAGTTCGGGCGCAAGCTACCGCTGCCCCCGCGGAGCGCGTCACGGTTATTCGCGCCGGATCGCTGATTGACGGGACGAGTGGAACGCTGCGGAAGAATCAGTTGATTCTTGTGCGCGGCCAGCGGATCGAGAAAGTGACGGACGCTTCGGCGCAAATTCCGTCCGGCGCTGCGGTGGTCGACCTTTCTTCGGCTACGGTGCTGCCGGGGCTGATTGATTCGCACACGCACATTTTTCTCTGGGGCGAAGATCCCGCCAAGGGCGGCTACGACGCGAACATTCTGAAAGCAGGCATCGCCCTGCGCGCCGCGCGCGCTACGTTCGCGGTTCGCCGCGCTCTCGAGCAGGGATTCACAACGCTCCGTGACCTCGAGACCGAAGGCGCGGGCTACGGCGACGTCGAAATCAAAGAGGCTATCGCCGAAGGAACCATCCCCGGGCCGCGGCTCTTCGTTGTGACGCGGGCGATTTCCTCAACCGGCGGTTACAACCTCGAAGGCTACGCGCCCGAATTGGTCATGCCCAAGGGCGCGCAAATTATCGACGGCCCGGTGGAAGCTCGGAAGGCCGCGCGCGAGCAGCTCGATCACGGTGCGGACTGGATCAAGGTGTACATGACGCACCGTTCGTGGGTTGATAAGCAGGGCAATCTTGTTTCACAGCCGACCCTTACCGTCGAAGAGCTGAAAGCGATCGTGGATGAAACGCATGGCTGGGGAAAGAAAGTAGCGTGCCACGCCTACAACGGAATCGGGATGCAACGCGCCCTGGATGGCGGCTGCGACTCGATCGAGCACGGCCTCGAAATCACCGACGCCCAGATGGCCCAAATGGCCCGGCAAGGCACCTGGTATTGCCCCACGCTCTCCCCGTACTACGATGACTGGGCGCCGGCCGACACGCCGGATGGGAGACGCGACCGTGCCCGTGCAGCGGTGCATGAGATAACGTTTCGTAAAGCGTTGCAGGCCCATCTGAAAATTGTGTACGGCACGGACATGGGCGGAATACCTTGGACGGAACCACTCGCGCAGGAATTTCGCCGCCTTGTTGGACTGGGGATGTCGCCGATGGATGCGATTCAGTCCGCGACGTCGCGCGCAGCGGAGATGCTCGAAATGAAGGGCGAAATCGGAGTGATTGCGCCCGGCGCCTTTGCCGATATCGTTGCCGTCAAGGGTGATCCGCTGAAAGATGTCACGGAACTCGAGCATGTGCGCTTCGTCATGCACGACGGTTCGATCTTCAAGAACGAACTCGCAAAATAAGAAGGGCCGCACCTCGCGGCCCACCACATGACAAACTATTTCCCATCCATTAGCAATCGTGGCGATCTTTCACGCTTCGACTCGCACACCCTTCCAAAACGCGATTCTACCTCTGATTTCTTCCGCCGCGGACTTGGGCTCGGCGTAATACCACGCCGCATTGTCGTTGCGCAGACCATTCACTTCGATGTGGTAATAATTTGCAGTTCCCTTCCACGGACAAACGGAAGTGTGACTGCTCGGCTTTAAATATTCTTTCTTCACTGCTTCCGCCGGAAAATACTCATTCCCTTCCACGACTACACAAGCATTGCTATCCGCAATGACCTTACCGCCCCAGATCGCCTTCGGCATAGCAACTCCCCCTGTGCTGCTGATTTCTGTTGGACAGGATACAGGAAACAAGAAGAACTCTGCTAGAATCGAGCGCGTTCGAACGGAGGATCAACTATGGCCGAACAAAATTTCTCGAATCATGGTAGATTTTTCCCCCCGTTTCATTTTTTCGTTGTGCCCGTAATGATCATCAATTTTGGCTGGTCCATTTACCGGTGGAAGCTTTCTGCTTTCTCGCTGGATGGATTTGTCGCGGTAGTGGTCGCCGCGGCGCTGGCACTCGGGTTCCTATGCGTGCGGCGCATGGCGCTGAGCGTACAGGACCGCGTGATTCGGCTCGAAGAGCGGCTGCGCTACGAGCACCTGCTGCCCGCGGACCTCAAGCCGCGCATCGGTGAGTTCACCGTGAGCCAGTGCGTTTCGCTGCGGTTTGCCAGCGATGCGGAACTTCCGGCGCTCGCACGAAAAGTGCTCGACGAAAAGCTAAACCAGCGCAAAGCCATCAAGCAGCTTGTGAAGAATTGGAATCCGGACTACCTGCGCGCGTAGTCGCTTCCGCGGACCACGGATTGCTCTTCAGTTAGCGAGGAAAGCGGCGTCCAGCGAGACGCTTTCTCCGTCCGGATTGGTGACAACGATCTGCTGCGTACCCGGACTGAGTGGGGGAGCAACAACGGTTACAGTGTTCATGTCCTTGACACTTGCCGCGGCGGCTTTTCCGCCGATCGTAATTTTGATACCACTCTGAAAACCGCTGCCGCGAATTGTAATCGTCGTGCCACCGGCCGCAGGTCCCGACCCCGGCGTGACGCCGCCGATCCCGAGCGGAACGTTCGCGAGTTGCACGGTCGTAAGCCCGGATGTGGTCAGCGCAAAGAGCCTCTGCCCATTTTCGTCCACTGCGAGAAAGCCGCCATGCAAGCCATCGATATCGCTTGAGAGCATCGCTAGGGGTTCCGGCAGAAAAATCCGGAGCCGCAGTTGCCCGCTGTGCGCATCGGCAATGTCCACACCACCCTGAATTCCCGTCGCAGGAGGAGCAGCCGGGGCGGGACCCGTCAAGAACGGTTGATACACAAGCGCCCCGCTTGGATGCAAAGCAACGCCGGGCACCGCAACGCGGCCGGGAATCTGCTCGAGTTCGGCCATCGCCGGTGTACCGGCCAGCGTGAGGTTCACGCCACGAATCTCCGTAGTGCCATTGGCACGCGTGGCAAACATCGTGCCATCCGCGGCCACGGCCAAATCGGCCGATTGCTCTTGCGCCGGAAACGTTGTGAACTGATTGGGAGTGGCCGCGTCCCAAGACGCGAGCGGGCCGCCTGGCCCATTCGTAAACGTGAAATAGACGCGATCGCCAATGCCACTCGCTTGGAGAAGCGGAGCTCCGGTCAGCGAAGAAACCTGCGGCTGCGGAGCGGGCAATTGTATTGTTGGAGGGTTCGCCGCAAGGTTCAATTGTCCAAGGCAAGGGCTGCAGGTTCCCGGCCCGCCTCCCTCACCGCTCAATCCCACAAACACCGCCTGCGCACTTGTCGCCGCGACGCGCGCTGGACCCGAATTCAAAAATCCTGCCACACCGCCCACAGGCACCGTTGTGCCGCTCCCGGGCCCGCCAGGCATTGACGGATCAGGGTTAAGCAGATACACGTTCTGCGCGCCGAAATCCGCAACCACAAGCTGCGAGCCATCTGGGGTCAGGGAAAGTCCCCGAATCGCGGCGCTCGGCGGTGGTCCTCCAGGCGGGACAAGCCCGCTGGGCCCCAATGGCTGGGCGGGCGGAAAGAGCCATTGCCCTTTCATGAGATCAAATACATCCACATGATCGGTGCTGCTCAAATACACCCGCTGGCGGCCCTGATCGTAGATCACAAACTTGTAAAGCGCGGGCTTCGAGAAAACCTGCACGCTGTTCAAGTATTGAAATGACTTTGCCAGCGTGGCCGTCCCCGCAGGCGAAGTCACTGTGACATCCGCCTTCCCCGGTGTGCCCGAGGGGGCTTGCAGGGTGATGCGCTCCAGCGAAAATGGATAGGTTGCGTCGAGTCCAAGAGACGCCGCGAGGGTTGCTACATTTTCCACTTTTTGAACAACCGCATTCGCACCACCGATATTCACGGTAATTTGGCTTGCGTCGTTCCCGAAGCCGTAGCCGTATATCTGTACGGTGTCCCCGCCACCCTTCCCTCCCGCGTTGGGGAGTATCTCCAAAATCTGCGCACCGTAACTGAACGCATCCGGCGCAATCGCCAGCCATCCGCTCGGAAAATAAGCCGTAAGATTCACCGCACCGTTTACGACGCTCGGCGGAGAGGCCGTCTGTATCTGCGACGTACCTGTCACGCTGGCCGTCGTGGCATTTTGCATCCCAAATCTCACTTGTGCCGTCGCTTCAAAATTCTGGCCACCCAGCACAGCCGCCGTTCCTCCCACAAATGTCCCTTCCGAAGGCTGTGCGCTGGGGGCAGCGGCAAATACGGGCGCCACGGCGGGTAGAGTCCCAGGCTTCGACGCATCAATAAAGCTGACGCCGCGGTTCGCCACGCCAAACAACAACTGCGTTTCATCGCCTTCTTCTATCTCGGAACGTCCGCCCTGGATCGAGGCATCGGGAACTTGTCCGATGACGTGCAGATCGTGGCCATCAAGCACGGTGATCACCGGGAGCCCGCTGGCGTTTTCGCTGACGTATAAAAAGTTCGCGTCGCGCGAAAACGCCATGCCGTGCACGCTCGTCGTAGGGCGCAAGGCTACTTGATTGAGTGCGGCGTCGACGACAAGAATTTGCGTGTTTCCGTTCAGCGTAAAGACAACGGCAAAGCGGCTGCCATCGATATTTGCCGTGACCAGTGAAATTGTTCCACTGCCCAGCGTCTGCGGCCCGATCACCACGTTCCCGTTTGCGTCAAAAACGCCAATCTCGCCGCTCGTGTCGTTCGCCGCTACCAGGATCTTCGCATGATCGCCCGTGCGTGCCATCGCGCCTACCCCATTTTGGAAAAGCGGCGCCGCAGCGGGCGTCAAATTCGTCAGCACATTCCCGCCCGGATCCCAAAGCGCCAGTAGTGCTTCCGAAAAATTCGGCTGCCGCAGCCGCACGGCCTCCTTTCCATTGGACAGTGCCAGGACCTCGATGGGCCGGTCGAAAATCATGTTCGCAATCGGTGAGATCCCGGCAATCGCGAAGCGGCTTCTGATCTGCAATGAGGACGTATCAATCGCCACGATCTCCTCGAGCGAAGTCCCCACCCACACAGTGCTCCCGTCGGCGGAAAGATCCGCGCTGCTCGCACCCGGAACGCTGATGTGCGCCGCTCGCGTTTGGTCCGCCGTGGAAAAAACTTCCACACCATTCCTGGCGCGATTGGCCACAAACAGATGCTTATTCACGGAATCGTAAGCGATGTGCCGGTGCCGCGGCTCGCCCAGCGGGTCGTCCAGCGTGGGGACGGAATCGGTCCTCATGTAGGTGGTCCGTGGAAGTCCGGAAAAAATACCGTTCTGCACCACGAGCGCGAGGTTAGCGGAATGCGAGAGCGCGTTGCTGACGCCCTGCACGGTGACATTGAAATTCCCCGTGGGTGCGTTGGCCGTTGCTCCCAAAACCACTGGCGCGCTCGTATTCGCCGCAACAGTGAAGGGGCTGGCGGGATTCGACAGCAGACCGGCCGGCAAGCCGCCAAGCGTCATCTGCACCACACCGCTGAAGCCATTCTGTCCGTTCACCGAGATGCTGAGTGCGGAAGTCGTCGCTCCTTGCATGACAGTGATCGAACTCGACGAAAGAACTAGGGAGAAATCTTTGGCAGGGACAGGGGGAGGTGTTAGTGGAAGGGACGAAGTTCCAGAAGATGCTCCATGCCCGCAGCCGGCGCACGCAGCCAGCATTATGACAAGCACTGAATTCGGGACGCCCAGTCTTAACCGTCCCACGGAGTGCCCCCGAGTACATTCCGCACCGCTGGCGGGGACAAGCCCGTCGTTTACACAGGCTAGTTGAGGTCAGCGCGCGTACCCTGAGAGGATAGCTGCGCCAAACTCTACCTGTAATTACGTACTTGTCAAGTTGAGATATATAAAAACTACGTGGTTGATGGCGGAACAAGAAAACAGAAGGACGGAGCGGACCGCATGTGCGCGCCGTCCTTCGAGAGAGAGTGTCGCTGCGGCCTGCGCTAAATTAAATGGTCTTCGCCGCCGAGGCGCCCACCGAAGCAGGCGTTTTTGCGAAAGCGCTTTGCGAGCTTTGCTTCTCCGGGCTCTTGTCGATTTCAATCGAGCCTTTGAAATACGCGCCGTCTTCGATGGAGATCCGCGAGGTGGTCAGGTCGCCGATGACGGATCCATCCTTCTTGATCTCGATCCTGTCCTTGGCGCGAAGATTGCCCTTCACGGTGCCATATACCACGACCTCGCGGGCAACGATATCGGCCGTAACTTTCGCGGTGGCCCCGACGGTCAGCTTCCGCTCGTCGAGCTGGACCAGTCCTTCGACCGAACCATCGATGAGCAGATCTTCGTTGCCGGAGATCTCACCTTTCACCTGCAGGCTGGCCCCGAGCCGCGCCGTCGCGCGGTCCGCGGTCGCGCCCAGTGGACGCATTGCATCTGTACTCATTGCGGTTGTTCCCTCCCAAGTCGCCTTCGGCGATTGATTCGTTCCTAAATTTTTCGCTTCCGTAGACGCGGTTTGCGCCGTTTCCGGTTTCTTATTGCTCCACATTATACCTCTCCATGGGACAGCACCACCCAGGCGATTGCTGGCCGGGGTATTGCAAACTTTAGACTCCGGAATCGTCCACGGCAAACGAAGTATACTCCCGCCGTTCCTGACAGTTACTAGACTTTAGGCCAGTGTCTGTCTTTCCCCTTTTTGAGGAGCCGACGAGGGAGTTTTTCCGCAGCCCCCTAAGCCGTGGGCTTATCCGGTACCGGCTGGGTCGCAAGAAAATCTTCGCGAAAGCGCACCGAATAAGAATCGAGCAATTCTTGAATGCGTTCGGGTTTCGTTGCTTTCAGCACGAAGCCCGCGTGGTGATATTTCGCCACGCGATAAACAATTTCCGGATCGTCGTAGGCGGACGTATCCGGTTGCTCCTGCCGGGCCAATGACAAGATCACGCCCGCGTAATCGTTCCGCACTTGCGGCAATTGATAGCTCTCCTTCCCTGCTCCGACCTCCAGCCGCGCCCACTCTCTCCAAAGATTAATTCCCGAGGCTGCTTCGATCACGTCCGCAATATAAGCGCCCCCCACGCGCGCCGCCACCTCAATGAAGTAAAACTTCCCGTCGGCGTGCGCTTTCAAAAATTCCGCGTGGGTGACCCCGCGGACCAGGCCCAGCCCCTTGAGCAGCTTCCGGTTGAGGTTGGATAGATTCTTGGCGTCGGCTGATTCGCGCGGAAGCGTCCGCGTCGTAAACACGCCTCCCTGATGCGAGACATCAAGCGGCGGCGCGCCGTAGGAGTGCGCCTCGGCGAAGACCACCTTCCGCTCGGACACCACGCTATCCACGTGGTAAACGCTCCCGGGCACGAACTGCTCCAGCAAATAAAAGGATTGTTGATCGCCAAGCTGATCGAGCCACGGCCAGAGCTCGGCCGCTTCGCGAATCTTTTTCATTCCGATGCCCGCGGCTTGCGAACGCGGCTTCAGCAGCCAAGGCCCTGGCACGCGTTCCATGAACTCGCGCAAATTGTCGTAGTTGAGCACGTGCGCGAATTGCGGCACCAGGATGCCGGTTTCCCTGGCCCCGCCGCGCATGGCCAGCTTGTCCCGGAAATAACGCACCGTCGTCAGGCCCATCCCGGGGATGCGCAGATGCTCGCGCAGGGCCGAAACGTTTTCCATATCAAACTCATCCAGTGCGACGATGCGGTCGATCGGACGCGACCTGGCCATGTAGCTCACCGTATAGATCAGGTGCTGCAAGAGCAGATTTTCCGGCATCGTGAAGATCTCGTCGATGCACTCTTTCGGCCAGTTCGCGTTGCGCAGCTTTTCCACGGTAAGCAGCAGCACGCCGCACCCCATGGCTTTGCACGCGCGAAGGAACTCCTGCCCTTTTTCGTAGGAGCTGACACACAGGATAGTCAGAGGGTTGGCTTTCGACATCATTACACCGCTAAGTCTAATATTGTCATTCCGAGCGAAGCGGGACGACTTTTTCCTTCGCTTCGCTCACGCGAAGCGTCGGTCCGCGCAGTCGAGGAATCTCTCTTCAATGCTTCTGGGAATTAGCGCGGATTATACTGTGCTCTCGCCAGCGGGAAATAAGAATTGCAAAAACGGTTCGACGCGCTTCGCCCACGCCGCTTCGTTGTGTTCTGCACCTTCGACGCGCTCGTAATGCAGGTCCTGCTCCAATCGCCAGCCCTTCTGCAGCAGCACATCGCGAAATTGTTCCACGTCCTGAACGATGCGCGGCCCTTCGCGAGTGCCGACGTCCAGCCAGATGCGGGGCCGCGGATGCACTCGTGCGGCTTCGGCAAATCGCGTGATTACCCGCTGGTTCCACCACACCGACGGCGATAGCGCGGCAAGTTTTCCGAAAATGTGCGGCAGCTTCAGTCCCACATACAGCGACAGCAGTCCCCCGAGGGATGACCCGCCCATGCCCGTGAAAGCCGGCCCCGAAAGCGCGCGGTATTCCCCTTGCATGAAGGGTGTCACTTCTTCCACTAGGAATTTTGAGAAACGGTCGGCACGCCCGCCGCCTAGACGTGGCACTCGCGTAGGCGTGTACTCGCGCACTCGGCCCTTTCCAGCGTTGTAGATTCCAACGATGATCAACGGCTGTACAGCGCCGGCGTGAATAGAGCGATCGGCGGCCTGCCCCACGTGCCAGTCCATGCCCGGAATAAAGGAAGTCGCCCCATCAAAAAGATTCTGCCCGTCATGCAGGTACAGCACGGGAAAACGGCGCGCCGGCTGCTCCTCGTAACCGGGCGGCAAATAAACGATAAGGTCGCGCTGATTTCTCAAGAAGCGCGAGCGAAATCCTTGATGTTTGCGAAGATTCGGACTGCTCACGGCGCGATCGTCACCAGCGGATCTTTCCCGTCGTTGCCGTCGAAGTCTCGCCGGCAGCATGCGTTTGCGGGCTGGTTTTCAATTGCTCGAGTTCGGCTTGCACTTTGGCCCAAGCCTTTAGATTTCGCTTGGTCGCATAGGGCGCATCCGGCTCGGCAAAAAAATGCAGCAATTCTTCGCGAAGCTCCGACGACATGTTCGCAAATTTTTTCTCCGCCAGCTTGTCCAGCAATTTCGCGTGAGTATCATCATTCATTCGATATTTCCCCGGCCCGGTATTCTCGCCCACATCACAATTATCGTTCGGCAGGTTCGCCCGGCCCTCGCCCTCCTCCGTCAGCAATCTGCGGTAGCGGCTTAGCGTAGCGTTGAAACTCTCCTCGAACATTTGTTCGGTTTGCGGCGTCGGCGTCTTGAATTGCAGCACCTGGAGCGGCCCGAACTTCGGCAGCAGTATGTATAGAAACGCCAGAAATTTCTCGCCAAAACTTGGCTTGTGATAGTCCTTGCCCCATTCCCGCTCGTAGTTCGAACGCGACAAATTGTAAAGGAATTTTTTCTTGGTCATACTCGGCACGTCGTCTTTGATCTCGTCTTTCTTCAGGTTCCATGCGATTCGCGTGGCCTTGGGCATCAGCTTGCTCACATCGTGGCGGTAGGAGTTGAGCGCCCTGTTCTCGTCGATGAGAACATCCTTCAGCTCCAGCCCGTAGGTCTCCCGAAACGCCTGATCAAGCAACTCCTGCGAGACCTCGAACCCGATATAGTCGTGATAGCTGTCCGGAGCGAAGCGTTCGCGCGCCACCTCCAGCACGTCGAATCCAAACTCTGTCTTAACGTGCGCCAACGGGTCCTGCTCATACGAAACACTGTTCCCGAATTTTTTCTTCAGTTTGGGATAGAGAATCGGCACCGCGCGATTCACACCGATGCGGTGGCCGTCGTTGTCCGCGGCGTAATGCGCCAACGCCCCTAACGCAAAAGCGTATTCGTTTATCTCCTTCGCGTCGCGCAGCAACACCTGCACGAAGTCTCCGCTTCGCACGTAATGCGTCAGGTTGCTGAAGAAATGGCTGCCGTAGGGGTAATACCCCATGTCCTGTATAATCGCGCCGCCGTAAGCGTACGCCTGCGCCTCGCTCAGCTGCTCTTCGGTGGCTCCCGGAAATCGCCTCAGCAGCTGCGGCTTGAGGTGCGTTTCCCAAGCCGCATCGATGATCGCCTGATGAGAAAGCACGGCATACGCCGCGCCCTGTTGCGGCGAACTCAGCGCCAACAGCGCCACAAAGAGCATTGCCAGTGCTCTGCTCGCCCAACTTTTCCCGGAGTCCTGCGTCGTCCTTTGCAACGCCCCCACCTATCTGCGTCCTCTCATCTGCAAATATAAAAGCACAGTCTTCAGTCTATCAGCATGCCCACTGAGCGAAAAAGACGGACGGTAAGTTGCACCAGTCATTTTGCAACAAGGTCACATAGGGCCAATTGTTAAGCAAGGACGCTTTGGAGGAAAACGAGCAGCAAAAGAATTGGTTGCGAGGAAGAAAACTCTTCGGATCTTTGATTCGCTGTGTCTCGGTGTTTCTGCGGCAAATCTTCTTCGGCTAATACTTCCGCAAGACCCCAATCACGCGTCCCTGAATCTTCACGTCATTGGCCGCGACGAAGATCGGCGCCATCTCGGAATTCGCAGGCTGCAAACGAACCTTTCCGGCTCCCTCGCGGTAGAAGCGCTTCAGCGTCGCCTCTTCCCCGCCGACCAGCGCGACAACGATGTCGCCCGCGTTCGCCACTTGTGTCTGCTCGCAGACCACATAATCTCCATCCATGATGTGGTCTTCGATCATCGAACTGCCCTTCACCTGCAGCACGAAGGAATTTCCTCCGCGCGCGAAGTCGCCCAGCGAAATCGTCTCTCGTTCTTCCACCGCTTCGAGCGGCTGGCCCGCCGCGATGCGCCCGACCAGCGGCAGCTCTTGCACCTTGCGGTCCAGCACCTGTTCTTTTACCGGCCTCGGCAGTTGCAAAATCTCGATCGAGCGGCTTTGGTTGTAGCCGCGGCGAATGAATCCTTTTTTCTCCAGCGTGGTGATGTGCTTGTGCACCGTCGCCAGTGACGTCAGCTTCAATCCCTTGCCGATCTCTTCGAAGCTCGGCGCGTACCCGTGCTTGGTCTCAAACGCCACCAGGTAATCCAGCACTTCCTTCTGTCGTTTGGTCAGGGTCATCGCATGCCTCCCCCGCGAAGTCACCGCGCGACCCAACTCTAGGCGAAAACAAAGCGAACGTCAAGCCTGAAGTTTCTTTCGCGTTACTTTCACCTCTCTCTTCCGCGCCACTTCTAGAAATGATATACACGCTCGATGGGCGACCCCGCTAAACCCTACGTCTCCGCACCCGCCTCGGTCATTGCTGGTGCCGTCATCGCCCTTCTTGGCAGCGTGCTCATGCTAGTCGCCTCGAGCCTCGGCTTTGTAGCCATGCTGTCCATTTCTTTGCCCGCCGGGTCGCAGGCACTCCCGCCCTTTGCCAGGACCGCAGTCTTGGGCACCTATGGCTTCATGATTTGTCTCTCCATTTTTGGCATCTCCACTGGAATCGGCTTGATCCTGCTCCGCAATTGGGCGCGCATCTCCGCGATGGTGTGGGCTGGTGTATGCGTCTTTTTCGCTGCCATCGGAATCCCGATTGGGTTCTTCATGACATTTCCTGGCCCTCCGAACGCCCCCAATATCCCTGAAGAGACCATGCACGTCGTCCGCTGGTCCATCCTTATCCTCTACGGAATCCCTTTAATCGTCGGCGTGTGGTGGCTCATTCTGTTCAATCGCAAGACCATCAAGGCGCAATTCGCTCGACACTCTGCTCCTCTCGACCTCGCTGCACCGCAAAAACCCAGGTGTCCGTTACCCGTATCCGTGCTCGCTTGGTTTCTCATCTGCTCGGCGGTGAACGTGTTCTTCCTCCCCTTTTTGCCCATCTCGTTCCCGGTCATTCTCTTCGGTCACCCGATACCTGGCGCTGGCGGAAAGATTTTCTTGCTCTTGAACTGCCTACTGTTGGTAGTGGCGGGAGCAGGTCTCTTGAAACTCAAGCCCTGGAGTTATCCTCTCACGATAACCGTTCAGCTCTTCTGGCTCGTCAGTGGGGTCGTAAGTATGTTAAGTCCAAACTACGATGCCGTCATGACCTCCGTCATTACAGATATGAATAACGCTATGCATCTGTCGCAAAGTCCCTACTCGACGGCGGATTTTTTGCGCAATATGCACAGGTTCATGTTTATAGGGTTCCTCATCCCCATCGCCATCGTGGTAATGCTGTTCTACTATCGCAGACGCTTCCTCGAAGCCGCCTCCAATTCCTGACGGCTTGCTTCCCCCCAGAGCTGGCTTTCGGTTTTTCCTGCGCCGGCGCCGTAACCCGCCGGCAGCTCCCACGTCTTTTCTTTAACGACACATTGCCGCGCGACGGACTCTCTCCCCGCCGCGCGCGGGCCAGTGTGGTATTCTTTTTGTGTTGGCTCGCGAGGCTACGCTTCAAAGTTCATTCTTTTCAACGCGCCGCCTGATTGAATTGGGTGAGCCGCACTACTCCGGGGAAGCCGTTCCAGAGTTCCATTTTTCGCCGGGGAGGACCCAGACAAAGTCGGGTCAACAGCGGGGTAAAGCATCATCATGTCGACCATCACGGAAGTACCACTGCCAAAGCACAAGCGCGAAGTCATCGACCAGGCGGTCATCCGCTTTGCCGGCGACTCCGGCGACGGCATGCAGATCACCGGCAGCCAGTTCACCAACACCGTCGCGCTTTACGGGAACGACATCGCCACGTTCCCCGACTTCCCCGCTGAGATTCGCGCCCCTGCCGGCACGCTCCCTGGCGTCAGCGGTTACCAGCTTCACTTCGCTTCCAACGAGGTCTACACGCCCGGCGACGCCGTCGACGTTCTCATTGCCATGAATCCCGCGGCGCTGAAGATGAACGTGGCCGATTTGAAAGCCAACGGCATCCTCATCGTCAATAACGACAGCTTCAAGGAAAACGACCTGCGCAAGGCGCAGATGACGAGCAACCCCCTCGAAGATCATTCGCTCGACAAGTTCCGCCTCTTCTCCGTCGAGCTTGAGCGCCTCACAAAAACCGCCCTCGAACATCTCGGCCTCGACGCCAAGTCCATCAGCCGCTGCAAAAACTTTTTCGCTCTCGGCATGTGCTACTGGCTTTACAACCGCTCCATGGACCCTACCGTCCGCTGGATCGAAACCAAATTCAAGAGCAAGCCGCTCCTCGTCGAAGCCAACAAGCTGGCGATGAAGGCCGGCTACTCCTACTGCGAAGCTACCGAAGCCTTCCAAATCAGTTACGAAATCCCGCCCGCCAAGCTCTCGCCCGGCGTTTACCGCAACCTCAGCGGCAACCAGGCGCTCGCGCTCGGCTTCGTCACTGCTTCGCAGAAGTCCGGTCTCCGGCTGTTCCAGGGCAGCTATCCCATCACGCCAGCCTCGGACATCCTGCACGAGCTATCGCAATACAAAGATTTCGGCGTGATGACTTTTCAGGCCGAAGACGAGATCGCCGCCATCACCAGCGCCATCGGCGCAGCCTACGCCGGCGCACTCGCCATCACTTCCACGTCCGGCCCCGGCATGGCCCTCAAGACCGAGGCCCTCGGCCTCGCTGTCGCCATCGAAATTCCGCTGGTCATTTGCAACATCCAGCGCGGCGGCCCGTCCACCGGCCTCCCGACAAAAACCGAGCAGGCCGATCTGCTCCAAGCGCTCTTCGGCCGTAACTCCGAAGCGCCCATTCCGGTTATCGCCCCCGCGACGCCCAGCGATTGCTTCTGGGCCGCGCTCGAAGCCAGCCGCATCGCCATCAAGTACATGGTGCCAGTCATTATTCTTTCCGATGGCTACCTCGCGAACGGCGCCGAGCCTTGGCGTATTCCCGACGTTAACAAGATCCCGGAAATCCCCGCGCACTTCGCGACGGAAGCCAACTCTCCAAACGGCTACCTGCCCTACAAGCGCGATCCGCAAACCCTCGCGCGTCCCTGGGCCGTTCCCGGCACCCGCGGTCTCGAGCACCGCATCGGCGGCCTCGAAAAACAAGACGTTACCGGCAACATCAACTACGAGCCGCTCAACCACGAGAACATGGTGCGCATCCGTGCCGCGAAAGTCGCGGCCATCGTGCAGGACATCCCGGATGTGGTCCCCGCTGGCGACGCCGAAGGAGATCTGCTGATTGTCGCGTGGGGTTCGACGCACGGCGCCATCACTGCCGCGTTGAATGCGCAGCGCGGCCAAGGCCGTAAGATCGGCCACGTTCATCTGCGCCATCTCAATCCCCTGCCCGCGAATCTCGGCGAAGTCCTCACGCGCTACAAAAAAGTGCTCGTGCCCGAACTCAACATGGGCCAGCTCCTTTGGGTTTTGCGCGCGAAGTATCTGGTGGACGCCGTCGGCCTCAACAAGATTCAAGGCCGCCCGTTCAAGCAAGCCGAGCTGGAACAAAAGATCGAAGAGGTCCTCGGCGTTTAGTAGCACAGAGTTCAGTCTGTACTCTTTGGCGGAAAGACTTTGGACCGCACAGGCTAAAGCCTGTACTACTGGGAAAAAGATTCAGGAGCATCGAAAATGAGCACCGCAACACTGCCGCCAATCACGCCTCTTACAAAAAAAGACTTCCAGACCGACCAGGAAGTCCGCTGGTGCCCCGGCTGCGGCGACTACGCCATTCTCTCCGCGGTGCAATCCGTCTTTCCCGAGCTTGGCGTCGAGCGCGAAAATTTCGTGGTCGTCTCCGGCATTGGCTGCTCGAGCCGCTTCCCCTACTACATGAATACTTTCGGCTTCCATACCATTCACGGCCGCGCGCCCGCCGTCGCCACGGGCATAAAAGCCATTCGCCCCGACCTGGAAGTCTGGGTCGCCACCGGTGACGGTGACGCTCTCTCCATCGGCGGCAATCACACCATCCACATGCTCCGCCGCAACGTCGGCATCAAAGTTCTACTGTTCAACAACCGCATCTATGGCCTCACCAAGGGTCAGTATTCCCCCACGTCCGAGTTCAACAAGAAAACGAAGTCAACTCCCTTCGGCTCCGTCGATCGCCCCTTCAACCCTATTTCTCTGGCCATCGGCGCGGAAGCCACTTTCGTCGCGCGCTCCGTCGACGTCTTCCAGCAGCACCTCAAAGACACGCTCAAGCACGCGGCGGCGCACAAAGGTTCCGCGTTCGTCGAAATCCTCCAGAACTGCAACATCTTCAACGACGGCGCCTGGTTCAATCTCACCGAGCGCGACGCCCGCAGTGAACAGATCATTCAACTTGAGCACGGCAAGCCGCTCGTCTTCGGCAAGAACCGCGACAAAGGCATCCGCCGCAAGACCGACGGCGACATCGAAGTCGTTCAGCTCGGCAACGGCATCGCCGAATCCGACCTTGTCGTTCACGACGCGCACCACCCGCGCCCGTCCTACGCGTTCTTACTCTCCCACATGGAGCATCGCCCCGGCTTCCCCACTCCCATCGGCGTTCTCCGCGCCTGGGACGATCTCCCGCGCTACGAAGACGCCATGAACCAGCAGATCAAAGACGTCATTGCTAAGCGCGGCCCCGGCGATCTCGCCAAACTCCTTCGCGCCGGCGACACCTGGGAGGTTCGTTAGTCATTCAGGGGCGAGGCCTTGCTGGTCCATCTCGATTCCGCCTAATAAGTCGCGTAATGGGAAACTACGGTCGCCCTCGAAGAAATACCCATATTGCTTTACTGACATTGATTCAAACCGCAGGCCGCGCGATCAACCCGAGTTGTACAATACAGTGAGATGCGATATTTCGCCTCACCTACACCGGTCGTTCTTTCTTCTAATTTCAATCCCGAAGAGTGTGCGCGCCGTCTACGCGAGGTGATTGATGTCGAACGGCCCACGGTCCTCGGGTTCTCTGGCTATCGTGGCTCCAAGCCTTTTTTGGGAGAGGTGGACGGGAAGAAATTTCGCGTGTTGCAACGCATCTATAGCAACCGCAACTCTTTTCCCTCTGTACTGACTGGAGAGTTTGAACCTCAAGGGACCGGAACACGAGTGAAGGGGGTATTCGATCTGGAGCTAACCTCGAAGATCGCCATCTGCCTTTTCAACGTTTTCGGCCTTCTTGTCCTGGTTCCCATCATCATGTATTCATATACATCCCAACCCGTGCTATTGGCTGTGTTCGTTTGCGGCTACGGCACTCTCCTATTCTTCATTCCAAGAATCGTGCGAGGTTACGGGAGAAATCAAGAGAGTAGCATCGCGGACCTTATGAGGGTGACGCTGCAAGCAGATGATGATCTGTCTCGCTCTTCGGGTAGGCCCGAGGCCTAACATATGGTGATCCCTGCTGGATGACTTCCGATTAACGCGCTAATCGGAAACTGACCCACTGCCAGGGCCGCCCTATGCTTGGAGCCTTTCCTTGCCGGGTGTATACTCCGCCCAGTCTCGCCAAAGTGGAATGCAGTTAAATGTCGGATTCCGTCCCCGCACCGGGTCAGATGTCGGAGCCTCCTGCCAACGAACCGCGGCTCGAATCGTGGGGCGAGATTGCCTCGTATCTGCGCCGGGACGTCCGCACCGTTCAGCGTTGGGAGAGATATCATCGACTCCCGGTGAGACGTTTGCAGGTCGGGAAGCTCCCCACTGTCTATGCGTATCGATCCGAATTGGACAAATGGTTTCTCGAACACCAGCCCAAAGTTGAAAACGAAGATCCTCACGAGGACTCTCCTCCCGAGGCAAACGTACTTGCTGATCCCGCCACCTCCGATCACAGCGAAGATTCCAGCGGCGACGTTCTCCGGGAATCGTTTGGTCTTCGGAGAGTACTTGTTGCCGGATTGATTTTGCTCGGCGTCGCCGGCGGCATTTATTTCCTCCTGCACTACAAACCCCTTCTTTCCGGCCGCGCGCCTGCAAAAACTCGCCTCTTTGTTCGTCCTTTCGCGAACCTCAGCGGCGATTTGAAGCAGAACGAATTCACCGAGGGCCTCACCGACGAGATCAACACGCAACTCGGACGCCTCGCCCCGCTTCGCCTTGGCGTTATTACCCCCGCATCTTCGAAAGTCCTGGCCTCGAAATCCATCGACGAGCTGCGCCGCGATCTCAATGTCCAGTACGTTCTCGAAGGCAGTGTCCGTCGTGGATTGAATCAGGTGCGCATCGATATTCAGCTAATCTCCGCGAGCGATCAAACTTCGGTCTGGGCCGATTCCTTCACCAACGACCTCAACGATATCCTCCAGGCCCAGGACGAAGTTGCCGCCGCTGTCGCGAAGAAGATTCTCGTCACAATCCCTGCGCCCGCCACGGAAACCGTCAACACTGCGTCTCGCGTAAGTTCAAAACAGATCGACCCCGAAGCCTACGAAGCTTACCTGGCGGGCCGCCGTTTTTGGGCCAATCGCGATCTCCGCCGCAGCATCGGCGCTTACCAGAAAGCTCTCGAGAAAAACCCTGACTACGTGCCCGCCCGCGCCGGCCTCGCCAGTTCCTACGTCGTTTTCGGCGCGGCTCCAAACGATGGCATGCCTCCCGCGGAATCTGCGCCGAAAGCCCGCGAAGAAGCCCGCCGGGCTTTGTCTTCCGATCCGGCCAATGTGGAAGCTCACTGCGTTCTTGCCCACATCGCCCAGAACTATGACTGGGACTATACGGCTGCCGAGCGCGATTATAAAAGAGCCCTGGCCTTGGAGCCCAACAACCCCATGGCTCACCAGTGGTACGCGGAATACTTAATCGCTCGGAACCGCATGCCCGAAGCGCAGGAAGATGCCAAGGTTGCGCTGGATTCGGACCCTATCTCCCCCGTCTTTTACACCGCTCGCTTGGAGGCTTTTTACTACGCCCGCGACTTCGATGCCGCCATCACTCAAGCTCAGGTCACCCTGGAGCACTACCCCAATTTCTTCTTGTTCCGCTTCTGGCTCGGCTCCGCCTATCGCGAGAAAAAAATGTATCCTCAAGCCATCGAGCAGTTTGATCTCGTGCGCAAAGAAACCGGCAATAATCCCGCCATGTTGATGGCCTACGGGCATGCTCTCGGCGTCTCCGGTGATAAAGCCGGCGCTCGAAAAGTTCTCGCCGAGCTGCAACAGCTTTCCAAATCGCGCTACGTTCCCGCGCTCTATCTTGCGGTGATGTACATCGGGCTCGGCGAATTGGACCAGGCCTTCGCTTGGCTCGACAAGGCTTATCGCGAGCGCAACGACCGCCTCGTCTACCTTGCCGTCGACCCCATCGCCGACCCACTCCGGTCTGACCCTCGCTATCGCGATCTGATCAGTCGCCTTCATTTGCCCTAGAACTGGCCAAGCTCAAAGATTTTCCCCTCCTCTTCCCTCTCTTTCGTGGGCGAAATTGTCTACAGTTAGACACACCCCCCACCCCTCGGCCCCGTCTCTACGCTCAAAGCGCCTTCCCAGGTACGGCATATAGCGGTATTCGACGCCAACTCTCCCGCTTCGCCTCTTGTCGCTTGAGTGTCGTCTTCAGACCCGTGTAGCGTCGCCTCACCGGGCCAAATCGGGCGATTTTCGATGGAGAAAATCCGATGCCAAGATTTTATTTGATCCCTCTCGGAATCCTGTTCCTCGTCAGCACGACGCTGAACGGTTTCCGCAGGTCGTTGGGCAACATCTTTCGCTTCAGCGGCCGCTAGTTCGCAGCAGGAAGGAGGCACGATCATGTTTGTCGCAATTCTCAGCGTTACCCTGAGGGGGTTGCTCTTCGCCGTTACCGGCTCCTGTTTCGTCGCGGAATTCTCCGGCTACTGGCTCCATCGCCTGCTGCACAACGATAAGTTCCCCGCGGCGATGGTTCTCCTGGCGGCCCTGGCCATGAGCGGATGTTCCGTCCGGAAATTTGCCATCAACAAAATCGGCGACTCGCTGGCGAATAGCGGCACGACCTTCGCATCGGACAACGACCCTGAACTTGTTGGGCAAGCCATTCCTTTCAGCTTGAAGCTCATCGAAGGCCTGCTGGCCGAAAGCCCTAAACATCGCGGATTGCTGTTCGCCGCGGCCAGCGGCTTTACCCAATACTCCTACGTCTACGTCCAGCATCCTGCCGAGGAAATGGAGAGCCTCGACGTGGAAAAATCCTTTGCCATGAGCGCGCGTGCACGAAACCTCTATCTGCGCGCGCGCGATTATGGCCTGCGCGGCTTGGAAACGCGCCACCGCGGATTCGCCGATGCCTTGCGCGAAAATCCGAAGACAGCCGTCAGCGCCGCGAAACCGGCTGACGTTCCGCTCCTCTACTGGACGGCAGTGGCCTGGGGCGCCGCGATCTCTCTTTCGAAAGACCATCCGGAAATCGTGGCCGACCAGCCGCAAGTCGAAGCATTAATCGACCGCGCGCGGGAACTTAACCCCGACTACGACCACGGCGTCATCGACCAATTTCTGATCAGCTACGAATCTGCGCGCCAGGGAGTGCGCGGAGATTTCGCCGCGCGCTGCAAAGAGCACTTCGATCGCGCGGTGCGCCTGTCGGACGGTCAACTTGCCTCGCCGTTTGTCTCCTACGCGGAGACCGTCTCGGTTTCAAAGCAAGACCGCGCGGAATTCGAATCGCTGCTCAACCAGGCTCTCGCCGTTAACCCGGATATCCGCCCGGAGTGGCGACTCGGCAATCTGATTATGCAGCGTCGTGCGCGCTGGTTGCTTTCGCGGGAAGACGAGTTGTTCCTGGAGAAGGTCGCAGAGAGGTCATCGCAATGAAACTTCTGAATGTGCGTGGAAAGATCGTTTCCGTTCCGCTGCTATTCACACTCTTTCTTCTCTCGTCGGCAGAAAATGCCGAAGCGCAAACACGCATTCGTTTAGCTACGTTGCTGCCAACGGGCTCTTCTCAACATCACCTCCTCGAGCAGATGGGCCAAGAATGGCGATCGAAAACGGGCGGAGCCGTAACCCTCACGATTTATGGCGGCGGCACCATGGGCAGCGAAAATGACGTTGTCCGCCGAATGCGCGCGGGCCAACTCCAGGCCGCCACTCTCTCCGTGGGCGGGCTCTCGGAGATCGATCCCGCCGTTGGGGCCATCCAGAAAATTCCTCTGCTCTACCACTCTCTCGACGAAATGGAATACGTGCGCTCTAAGATGCAAGCGGACCTGGAGCGCCGCATGGAGCAGAAGGGCTTCGTGGTGCTCTCCTGGGCGGACGCGGGATGGGTCCACATTTTCTCTCGGCAGCCGCTGACGCGGCCGGACGAATTCAGGTTGAAGAAGACCAAAGTATTCGTCACCGCTGACGACATGAAGGAGATTCAAATTGTTAACAGTCTCGGATTTCAGGCCGTGCCCCTTGAGTGGACCGATGTTCTGGTCAGTCTGCGGACCGGCCTCGTGGATACCGTCCCAGCGGCTCCCTTCTTTGCGCTCGCCGGCCAGTACGACCTCGTCGCGAAAAATCTGTTGGAATTGAATTACGTTCCGCTCGTTGGGGCGACCGTCATTACGAAAAAAACTTGGGAACTGCTCACGCCGGATCAGCGCGCTGTCATGCTGAAAGCTGCTGTCGAAACTGGCAATCAGATCCAGATCGAAAGCCGCTCCGAGAGCAAAGGGGCAATCGAGGCCATGAAAAAGCGCGGGCTGCGCGTCCAGCCCGTGCCGCCTGAACTCGAAGACGAATGGCGTCAATTCGCCGAAAGCGTTTATCCGAAGATGCGCGGCACGATGATTCCTGCTGATGTCTTCGACAAAGCCCTAAGCCTGGTGGCCGAATATCGCATCGCGCAGAAGGGCGGCCGCTGATGAGCGGCGCAATCGCATCTCTCGCCGAATTGCCGGCTGCTTTCTTCCGCGAATCCGGCGGATGGGCCAAGCGACTCGCACGGGCAGAAAACTTGCTGATCTCCATTGCACTGGCGGTCATGGTCCTTCTGCCGCTTGCGGAAGCCGGCCTCCGCCGCACCTTTCACGTAGCGATCCCTGCTTCCACTTCCATCGTGCAGCATATGGTGCTGGTCGTGGGAATGCTCGGCGGCGCCATTGCCGCGCGTGAACAAAGACTGCTATCTCTCTCCACTTTTGGAGAGTCGAAGCTTCGTGGCCGCCTGAAAATTATTTCGCAAATCTTCACGAGCGGCGTCTCTGCCGTGATTTCAGGCTTTTTGTGTCTCGCTGCGTACCAGTTTGCGCAAACCGAACGTGGAGCAGGAAAGATTCTTGCTTATGGCGTGCCGCTCTGGGTTGTGGAGTGGATTCTCCCGCTCGGCTTTGCTGCCATCACCCTCCGCGTCCTGTGGCACACTTCGAAAAATTGGCCCTCGCGGCTGGCAGCTGCCCTCCTGGCCCTTCTGCTTGCGAGTGTGGTCTGGCAGTGGGCCGCGCCCGGTCATCATTTCGTCGGCATCTCGTTGAGCGTTTTGTTTCTTGCGTCGCTTCTTGGAGTGCCGGCTTTTGTCACTCTGGGCGGGGCTGCGCTGATTCTTTTCTCCGGCGTGCACCAGCCCATCGCCTCCATCCCCATTGATCATTATGCCTTGGTCACCAATCCCACTCTTCCTACTCTTCCGCTCTTCACCCTGGCGGGTTATTTCCTTGCCGAGGGGGGCGCACCAAGGCGCCTCGTGCGCGTGTTTTACTCACTGTTCGGGCAATTTCGTGGCGGCCCGGCGATCGTCACCGTGCTCGTATGCGCCTTCTTCACCTCGTTTACCGGCGCTTCCGGAGTAACCATTCTCGCTATGGGCGGCCTGCTTATGCCCGTCCTTGCCGACGCCCGCTATAAGGAGAAAGATGCGCTTGGCTTGATGACCGGCGCGGGTTCCCTGGGACTCCTGCTTCCGCCTTGCCTTCCGCTTATCGTCTACGCCATTGTTGCCAAAGTTCCGATTGAGCGGATGTTCCTCGGCGGGATCGTTCCGGCGTTAGTAATGATGACCGCCACATCGATCTGGGGCATCCGTCGAGGTCCAAAGACCGAGGCGTCATCCGTCAAATTCGATTGGAAAGAGACGCGACAAGCGCTATGGGATGCAAAATGGGAACTCCTGATGCCGGTCAATGCTTGCGTCGCATTGTTCAGCGGGCTAGCTACTCCGGTTGAAGCCGCTGCGATAACTGCGTTTTACGCGTTCTTGGTCGAGGCGGTTTTTTATCGGGAAATGAATTTTCTCCGTGACGTTCCTCGAGTCATGGCCGAATGCGGCCTTCTTATCGGTGGAGTCCTTCTGATCCTTGGCGTTTCCCTCGGATTCACCAACTATCTCGTCGACGCCGAAGTGCCGGCCCACGCCGTCGCGTGGACAACGAACACGATTCATTCGCCGTTTCTCTTTCTCTTGCTTCTGAATCTCTTCTTACTCGTGGTCGGGTGTCTGATGGAAATCTATCCCGCCATCGTAGTCGAGGTTCCGTTGCTTGTTCCGCTCGGTGCGGCTTACGGAATTGACCCCGTGCGTCTGGGGATCATCTTTCTTGCAAATATGGAGTTGGGCTACCTTACCCCGCCGGTCGGATTGAATCTCTTGATGTCTTCGTATCGTTTCCGCAAGCCCGTGCCGGAAGTCTTACGCGCAGTCGTTCCCGTCATCGTGGTGCTTTCGATCGGGGTCCTGCTGATCACCTACATCCCTGCACTGACCACCGCGCTGCCGCGCCTGTTCGGACGGTAAGAAACTGCCGCCGCTAGACCGTAGCGACAATAATCAGGACGGGAAGCTTCTGCATGGTTTTCTACGTCTCGGCGGCTATTCCTTCTTCTTTCCGTAGTGCTCGCCGAAGAAGTCTCCCTGATTCCACGTAGGCCGGTGCGTCTCTTCTGCGACGAAATATCCGCACAAAAACACAAACCGCGCATATTTCGCCGCTTCTTCGAAAAGCAGCCCCGGCTGTTCCATGTCATCCTGCGGGTGGTGATATCTCGTCTGCTCCCAATTCTTGAAGATGGCCGTAGGATTAATTTTCGGATCGTCTGACTTGAATCCCGGCACCGGGAACACCGCGGGTATGCCCTGTCTTACAAACGAATACTGATCGCTCCGGATAAAGACAACCTCCTCCGGCATGGGATCCAGGCTGATTGCCAAATGCATCCGCGCGGCGGCTTTTCTCACCACCCCGTCCAAACTCGAATGTTCCGCCCCAAACGGGATCATGTCTTCGAGCGGCCACAACATTAAGTCCTCATCCATGTTCACGTTGGCCACGATCGAACTCTTCGGCACTGTCGGGTAGCGCGCGAAATAATCCGAACCCAGAAGCCCCGCTTCTTCGCCCGTAACGGAAACAAACAAGATGGATCGCTTCGGCCGGGGATTCATTCCGCGGAAAGCCCGCGCCAGCTCAATCAAAAGCGCCGACCCTGATGCGTTGTCCAGAGCCCCGTTGTAAATCCTGTCGCCGTTCACCGGCTCGCCGATTCCCAGATGATCCAGGTGCGCGCTGTAGACCACATATTCGTCTTTCAACTTCGGGTCGCTTCCTTCCAGCTTCGCCACGATATTCGGACTGTGCACATCCTCCAGTTTCGTGGCCTCGTGGATCTTCGCGGTAAGCGGCATCGCAAACGAGTTCGGCTTTCCAGCCTTCGTCGCGGCAAATACTTCCTCCGCGGTGTGCCCGCTGCCCTCGAAGAATTTCTTCGTCGCCTCCATGCCCAGGAAGGCTCCGCCCTTCAGCTCCGGAAAGTAATCAATCGGCCGCCCCTGTTTATCCAGCCCCCGAAATTGCGGAAACGTCAGGTCCCGCACCTGTTCGCTGAACGAATAGAGCTGCTCCAGGACCGGATCGTCCAGCACGATCATTCCCACCGCACCGTGCGCCACGGCGTTCACTGCCTTTACCTCGCCCGACGAATAATGCGCTTTCAGCGACGACTCGAAATTCGGCGCCTCAGCCATCCGTGCCACAATCTTCCCTTTCGCATCGATCCCCTTGTAATCGTCGTAACCCTGCTCCGGCGCCGTCACTCCGTCTCCGACGAACACCACCGGCGCTTCCACCGAACTATCCGCCCGGCCGGGATCCCCACGCGTGATGTAGTCTTTGCGAAAAATCAGCGTCTCTTCTTTGCCGCCACGCGTCAACGTCAGTGTCGTCTTGGCCTCGTCCGGGCGAGCCGAGCGCAGCGGCACGCTCTGAAAATATGTCCCGTTCTCGCCCGCCGGTTCGAGTCCCAGCCCCTCGAACTGTGACGCCATGAACTTCGCCGCAATCTCGTGCCCGCGCGTCGCCGTGCCGCGCCCCTCCAGCAGATCGTCCGCTAGGAAGCGCATGTCCGCGCGAATCGCTTCCGGCCGAATCGTAGCCATTGCCGCATCCGCCGCATCGCCATCAGCGCGCGCGCCGCGCAACTCGATCAGCAGCCCCGCAGCTGCTAGACTGCACATCCCCACCAGAATCGCTTTTACAAAATTATTCATCTCGCCTCCATCCCTTGCACATACCTGCGCACTTGCCTAAAAATCCGAGTGAGCTTAGTGCTGGCTCATTCCCCTGTCAATCCTGAACAGCGGCGTGTTCCCCTACTACCCCGGCCATCGGCTTAACGCCGGCCTGGCCTCCTATCGGCCCTTACATCTCTTGTGACGAAGGCGGAAAAACTCGGAGAAGGCATTTCACTGTACAATCCAACCCCCTGGGGAATACCAAGCGGGAGGGAGATTATGGACGCGTGTCGGAAGTTTGCGGGCCTCTGTGTCACAGTGGCAGCGCTCTTATTCCAGCACGCGTTGTTTGGCAGCGATACCCTCCTTATCCATGGACACATCTATACAGGAAATCCCAAGGCGCCATGGGCACAAGCTCTAGCCATCACCGGAACCAGCGTAGACGCTGTCGGGACCGATCAAGAAATATTGCTTCGCAGGCAGGTCAAGACCGAGCTCATTGATCTCCACGGGCGGACGGTCATCCCGGGAATTTCAGATTCTCACACCCACATGTGGTTTGGCGCGTTGGCTCTCCACGGCTTCAATCTCTCCACTCCGGAATCCAGTATTACTCCCGAGAGTGCAGATGCCTTAATCGAAAAAATCAGAGCCTATGCGGCTGCTCATCCCAAAGACAAGGTGCTGTTTGGCAGAGCGGACTTCAGTACCGTACCCCCTTCTTCACCGGCGCACGATCTTCTGGATCGCGCGGTCCCAGACCGTCCCGTGGTCATTCATAACACCAGCGAACATGCTCTGTGGGTGAATTCGAAGGCCCTCGCTCTTGCCGGAATCACCGACCAGCCTGTCGCCGATCCTGCCGAGGAGAGATACGTCATCCGCGATGCCAGCGGTCATCCGAGCGGCCTTCTTCTCGAAGCAGCCATGGAGCTGGTCGAGCGCGCCGTCTTCGCACAACTGACGCTTGACGAAAAACTGGAGTTGCTTCAGGACGCCGCGCACTATTTGAATCGATATGGCGTTACCAGTGTGGTGAACGCAACCGGAAGCCTGGCGGAGATTGAACTCTACGCAGCTCTGCGCGACCGCGGCCAACTCACCGTTCGCACTCGCACCTCTTTCGGAGCGGTGGCCGTGAACCACCATCTGACACCTGAATTCCTTGCCGATCTGGAAAAGGCCCGCACGCTTTATCACGATGATTGGGTTTCGGCGAATCTCGTTAAATTCTTCGCGGACGGCGGCAGCGGGATGATCCCGCCTCTTACCTACGAACCAGCGGAATACAAAAAACTCGTTCTTGAGCTGGATAAGCGGGGGTTCCAGATCATGACCCACGCTCTACGCTCAGATTCGGCGCGCATGGTGTTGGACACCTACGCGGAAGTGGAAAAAACGAATGGACCGAGAGACCGCCGCTTGCGCATGGAGCACGCGGACATTCTCACTGCTGAGGACCTGCCTCGTTTCGCGAAACTTTCGGTGCTCGTGAGCATGCAGCCAAGTTTCTGTTGCGGCGATATTGGTTCAAACTTCGATCCGCAGGATAAGACACCAACCGATCGGTGGCAGAGCCTGCAACAAAGCGGTGCGGCGCTGGCTTTCGGCAGCGATTGGCCGTGCACCTGGCCGCCCGATCCGTTTGTCGGCATCCAGGAAGCTGTCACCCGCCAGGTTTGGCGCTCTGCCGCCACAAGCGCAATCCCCGGAGGGCTTTTTGACGGCGCGGGGCAGGCCGGCAGCGTTCCGACGCTCCAATCCTATGTGCCGGATGAGCGCGTTACCGTGGAACAAGCCGTCACCGCGTACACGCGAGGTTCCGCTTACGCAAGATTCTCCGACGACCGCCTCGGCACGCTCGATCCCGGGAAAGAAGCAGACCTCGCGGTTCTCTCTCAGGATATTTTTGCCGCGCCTCACGACGAGATTGGAAAGACTCGCGTACTCCTGACCATGGTCGCCGGCAAAGTCGTCTTCAGCGAACTGAAATGATTCTCTCCCCTAGCCATCACTGAAAAACTGTCATCCCGACCGGAGCGGTCGGTTTTTTCCTCCGCTCGCTCCTGCGAGCGCCGGCCGCGTAGCGGAGGGATCTGCTTTCTACTTCAGGTTTCACGACAATGCCGTCCCGCAGTGGTGGAATCTGCTTCTTGCTTTAGATTCCTGATCACTACTACCAACCACTTTTCTCCCGCTCCTCTACTTCAATTTCGCGTACTCGGCCTTGGCTTCTTTCAGGATGGGGATGTCCGGGTCGGCGTCTTTCCACAACGCAAGAAAATCCTGGTAGGCTGTGCGAGCTTTCCCAACATCCCCTCGAAGCGCATAGGCGCGCGCGATATTCAGCTGCGAAAGCGGTATGAACTCGCTCGGAGGATCGAGGCCTGGGTGCTCCAGAATCTTCTGGAACTCCACCGCCGCTTTTTCTCCATCCTTCATCTTCAAGTAAACAAGCCCACGGACGTACACAAGCCAGTGGGCGGGATAGCTTCCCGGCCCGGCACCCAACTCGTACGGTCGGCCCGCCTCCAAGCCAGCGATAGCCGCCGCCGCGTTCCCCCGCTGCAGATCGGCGAATGCCTGAACGATCGGTATGTACGTCGTGTGATTCAATGTATCCTGGGGGTGCTCCTTATCCACTGTTGCCATGAGTTTCTCTGCCATGGTGATGTCCCCACATTGCGCTAGCGCGAAGGCGGCTGGCTCGCGGTTCCATCCGTCCGGCACTTCGGCGAGCGAAGCGGACGCTTCGGCGCGAGCGGTTATACAGTCACCATAGTTGGCATTCCGGCGCGCCGCTATGGCCTTCAGGATGGCCGCAAACCCTTTCATGCCATTCCGGCTCGCAGACGACTCCGCCTGATGGTAGGTTTCTTCGGCGAGCCTCACCTTACCCTGGGCGGCCTCGGTGTTCGCCCTGGTCCCAAGCAGGATTGGCTCATTCCCGGTTCCTTTCGCACCTGACACCTCGCGCTCCATGCTGGCCTGGTCGCCTCGCAGGAAAGCAAGGCGGAAACGTATGTCGCGGGTGGCACGGGAATCCAGTTTCTGCGCAGCGGCTTGTTCAGCGACGGCCCGCGCTTCGTCCCACCGATTGAGGGCCAGATATGACGCCGCCAGATTGGAATAGGCGTAGGTATCTTTGGGATCCAAACGCAGGGCTTCGCTGGCAGCCGCTAGCGACTTCTCATGCTGGCCGATGGAGCGATACGCAAGAGCTAAATTATCCAAAGGAATCGTGTCCCGCGGATAGGTCTGCCGCCATTGCTCGTAGATTTCGATGGTCTTCTCGACCTCCCCACTGACCTCGTCGTAATAGTGGGCCGAAATATAAAACCTCTCGCGCTCGCTGGCGCGTTCCTTCAGCGCGAACGCCTTCGTTATGTTGTCTTCGGCCTGTTTATCCTCAATCTGGTTCCCGTAGGCTACGCCGAGGGTCGCGTAGGCAAGGGCGAAATTTGGGTCCAGTTCCGTGGCACGTTTCAGGTGCGGTATGGCTGCAGCTTCATTAAACTTCTGGTGCTCAGCTTGCCCCAGGCTGAAGGCCTGCAAGGCTTCCAGCGACGACGTGGTGGCACGTTCTAGCGGAGTGGCGAACTTCTGAACCGAACCGATTGACTCGCCCAACTTTCCCCGCAAGCTGGAAGCGGCTTTGTCCAGCGATTTGAGCACCTGCTCTTTGTCATTGGCCTCGACCTGTTCGCGCGCCAACGAATCACCCGTCTGCGCGTTGACCGCTCCGACGGTGATCACATAGTGGCTGCCCAGGCTGGCTATCGAGCCCGTGAGCATTGCCTTCACGCCCTCGCGGAGGCAAATCTCCTTTGCCACGTCGCTGGTGATACGCTCGCCGCTAGGACGCCCCATGTAACGCAGCGCTTCCTGAATCCGCGACTCGGGAACCAAGTTCAGGTAGGGCGACTGCTCCAGTTGCACGGCCAATGCTTGCTTCAGGGTTCCGTCGAATACGGAATCTCCCGTCGTGTTGACGAAATCGGTGAGTAGGATGGAATCCTTCTCCGTTAAAGCTCGTGCGCGGCGCGTGTAGAGGAGGAATCCACCAATGACGACGGCGGCAAGAATCGCTGGGACGGCGAGCCAAGGCCACCTCTTGCGCAAGGATGCCTGCGTAACGACCCTCGAAAGTCTCGAAGTTGAAGAGGGTGTGGCTGTTGAAATGGGCGTGGGAATAGCGGCCGACGGACCCGAGGCCGGCGCTGGTGCCAGTGAGACGTCGACTTCTTCCATGAGAGCGTGTTGGGCGGTACGCCCGGAGTCGGTGTCGCGCTTCATCCGCTGCAAGTCCGCGCGCATGTCCGCGGCGTGCTGGTAGCGCAGGTTGCGGTCCTTCTCAAGCGCCTTGTTGACGACTTCTTCCAAGCGCTGAGGAAGGTCCGGATTGAGCCTCACAGGGGCGACGGGCGCTTTGTGCAGAATCGAATCGAACAATGCTGCCGAGGTTTCTCCGCGGAAGGGGAGCTTGCCCGTCACCATCTCGTACAACACGGTGCCAAACGAGAACAGATCGCTGCGCCCATCCAATTCTTTACCGAGGGCTTGTTCCGGTGACATATAGGCCACTGTGCCCAGGGCCGTTCCGGGACTGGTGAGGTGTTCGTGACTCGCCTCGACCGTGGCCTGCAATGAAGCGAAGTCTGGTTGTGCCGCCGCTCGATCAACCGAAAGCTTGGCCAAACCAAAATCGAGGATTTTCGCGTGCCCGCGCCGCGTCACAAAAATATTTGCGGGCTTGATGTCCCGATGGATGATTCCTTCGGCGTGAGCAGCATCAAGGGCGTCGGCGACCTCGATGGAGAGCGCAAGCGCAGCATCGAGGTCCATTGGCCGGCCCAAGATGGCGTGCTTGAGCGTCATGCCGTCCAGAAATTCCATTACGATGTAGGCCTGTCCGTCCTGCTCGCCAATGTCGTAAATGGTGCAGATGTTGGGATGATTCAGAGCAGAGGCAGCCTTCGCTTCGCGCCGGAAACGGCTCAAGGCTTGCGGGTCCTTGGCTACTTCGTCCGGCAGAAACTTGAGCGCAACAAAGCGATCTAACCGCGTGTCCTGGGCTTTGTAAACAACGCCCATGCCGCCGCCGCCGAGCTTCTCGATGACGCGGTAGTGCGAGATGGTCTGCCCAATCATGAACGGCACACCTATTTGTGGTGAGTATAGTAATAACAGCGCTGAATTCAAGTCAAAGACAGAACAGTTCCGCAACTCTTCGAGTATCGCGGCGTTTGCGTCCAGCGGTATCTTTAGAATTTGAATTGCAGGTTCAGTTGTATCCGCCGCGAACTTACTTCAGTTTGGCGTACTCAGCCCTGGCCTCTTTCAAGATAGGAACGTCCGGGTCGGCGTCTTTCCAAAGCGCGAGAAAATCCTGGTAGGCGGTGCGGGCTTTCCCCGTGTCGCCCAAAAGCACGTAGGCGCGGGCGAGACCTAGCTGCGACATTTCCCACATTGTTGCCATCGGTGCGACGCCTCGATGGTCCAACACTGCTCTGAATTCGGTGGCGGCCTCTCCCGCTCTTCGCAGTTGGAGATATGCCATCGCGCGAAGATAGTTAGGGAGCAAGCCGGCATATGTTCCGAATTCGTACGGTTTGACGGGCTCTAAACTGCGCAATACCTGGTCTGCCTGCCCGCTCCTCAACTGCGATGCAGCCAGTACCAAAGGCGCGTCTACTGCGTTGAGGAGGGTGTCAGATGGATCCTCTCGCGCGAGGCGATCCATGATTTGCTGTGCCTCAGGGCCCTGGCCATTAAGCGCCATCACGCGCGCCACTTCCGACTTTTCGGTCTTTGAATCTGCAAGCTTTATTATTGCTGCGGCCGTTTTTCGTGCTTGGGAGGATTCGCCGAACAGAGCTTCCGCGGTCGCTTCGGTTAACAACATGTTCGCGGCGGACTCTTCTAGGTTCGACTCAAGCGCCATGTTGACGGCGTGCTGCGTGCGCTGGCGCGCTCGGATTAGATTGCCTGCGAACAAATCAATCCTGGCCTGCGTCCAAACAACGAAAGGATCATCCGCATTCTGCGCCATCCACGCCCGCTCTCGCTCGAGGCCCGCTGCATCAGAGCGGAGCAATGCCAATTCGTAAAGCCTGTCGTGGAGCCACGATTCCTGAAACTTCTTTTCCTGGGCGCGTTGCATCAGGGCTTCCGCTTGATCGTACTGGCCCTCTGCCAGCAGTGTGCGGTCCAGATTCCCGTAAGGGAGTGCGGAATCAGGATCCACAGCCAGGGCCAATCGGAATTCATCGGCTGACTTCTGGTACAGGCCGAGCTTGGCATAGGCCAGCCCCAGCAGATTGTGCGGTGGAAACTGGTTCGGTTCCAAACTTTCCCACGAGCGGAGTGCGTCAATCGCTTTGTAGATTTCTCCCGTTACAGCAAGGTAGTACATAGTTTCAATCCATTGTTTATCGCTCCCCGAGACCCGGCTCCTCAGTGCGAACGCGTGCTTGAGATCTTCGTTTCGGCGTTGCGTCTCACGGAGTCGATTGTCGACGATCGACAGGACTGACCAAGCTTCCGCGAAGTTGGGGTCTAGCTGCGTTGCCCTCTCCAGCATGGCTACAGCCTGAATAGGCTGGCCATCGAGAAGCTTGCTGCCCGTGGTGAAGGCTTTAAACGCTTGCACGGATGTGGTGGGCAGCGGAGCCGGGTCCATCGCCGCATTTCCCGCGGTCCCCGAGAGTCGTAAGCGTGTGGCTGCTGCGAGTCTGCTGACAGCCGTCAGGACCTCATCGATGTTCTTTGATTCAGCCTGTTCGTGGGATAGAACGCGCCCACTTGCACAATCTAACGCAGTTAACTCGATCGCATAGGTGCTGCCTTGTGGTTTGATTGCACCCTCGGCCAGCAATTTCCCCTGGCCTCGCTCACAGACTTGCTGGGCAAGCTCGGGATTCAACCGAGAATTGGGGGCTTGTCCCATTGATTTTAGTAGCTCCGACACACGGGCGTCATCGACCACCTCAACGACAGGAGAGCGACGCAATTCCGTCATCGCAACTTGTCGCAAGACATCGTCGAAAACGGGGTCCCCGGTCGCATTCGTGAACTCAGCGACGAAAAGCGGCTCGCGAGCATTCGAGGGTAGGACTGGATGCGAACGATACTTGAATACTGCAACCCTAACAGTGGCGACGATGAAGAACGCCACCGCCGAAATGGCCCATGTCCGCGTGCGAGTCGAAACCCTGGATGGCACGCTGGTTGCTGCGGTGGCTGAAACGCGTCCCGATTGTGTGTCGCGCCTCAGACGCTGCAAGTCAGTTCGAATGTCGGCCGCGTGCTGGTAGCGTAGCTTGCGGTCTTTCTCTATTGCTTTGTTGACGATTTCTTCCAGCTTCGGTGGGAGTTCTGGATTCAGCCGCTCCAGAGGAATTGGCGCGCGGTTTAGGATCGCTTCGGTGATGACGCCGGATGTATTTCCCGGGAATGCTGGTCGTCCAGTGGCCATTTCGTAGAGGACCAGTCCGAATGAGAACAGATCGGTGCGTGCATCGAGTTCTTCTCCGCGGACTTGCTCCGGCGACATGAAGGCGATAGTGCCGATGGCGGCGCCGGGGGTGGTGAGCAGATCTTCTGCAGTTACAGTGGCCATCGCGGAAACGCCCACGCCTTCCAGGACGCTGTGGGCTTGGGCAAGTTTGGCTAAGCCGAAATCGAGTACTTTTG